>Ga0075522_10002855_pt1 | contig 12735 bp, 13 predicted proteins | sample NGEPerA_FD_74796 | JGI IMG/M metagenome (GOLD analysis project Ga0075522, IMG submission 74796) | Arctic peat soil microbial communities from the Barrow Environmental Observatory site, Barrow, Alaska, USA - NGEE PermafrostL2-A | ecosystem: Environmental > Terrestrial > Soil > Wetlands > Peat ... | reverse complement strand
CGCGCCACCTTGAGTGCGAGCGCACGCGACATTTCGCCGAATAACGGCCAGTCGACTTCGAGCACGCCGCGCGAGCGATCGGCTACCTGGCGTCGGGGCATGACTCTCCTCTGATGCGATGGCGGCACTTTTCTTCCATTGTACGGAAGCTAGCCCGGAGGCTGCGATCACAACAGCACGGTTGCTGCCCCGTGACGTAGACGATAACTTTTTCTCGCTCGCAGATGGGTCCCCGCAACGGGATTTCCCGCCTGCGCATCCGCCCACCCCGACCTCGGCCTCCAAACGCATGTCCTGGTGGCGCCGGCTCACCGGCGGTAGTGCCCACGCAGCGCCCAAGCCGCAGCGACTCGACTATCTGAACGAAGCGCTCACGCTCGAGCGGCAGGGCGACTACGACGCTGCACTCACCTCGTATCGGCTCGCGCTGCGCGACAGGCCGAGCGATCCGCGCATTCTCCAGAACATGGCGATTGCGTTCTCGAAGACGGGACGTCTCGAGGACGCGCTGCGCTGCTATCGCCGCGCGCTCGATCTCGATCCCGAGCTGAGTGGCGCGCACTACGGGCTCGCGTTCCTGCTCCTCAAGCGCGGCGACCTCACGGGCGCGGAAGAGCATCTGCATTCGTTTCTCGCGCACGCGCCGAGCAGTGCGGAGGCGGAGCGATGGGTGAGCCACGCACGCCTTGCACTCGAGCAGCTTCGGTCCGGCACGAATGCCGCGCCGCTCGTGGAGCCGGAATAGCGCGTGGGACACGTGCTCGCCATCGTCAGCCAGAAGGGTGGCGTCGGCAAAACGACGACAGCGGTGAATCTGGCGGCCGCGTTCGCGCGGCGCGGATTGAAGACACTGCTCATCGATACGGATCCACAGGGCGCAGTGCGATACGGAGTGGGGCTGAGGCGCGGTGAGGCTCCGTACGGGATCTCCGATTTTCTGAGTGGCGCGCGGCCGCTGCGCGAAGTGATCCTCCCCACCGCCCTTCCCTGGCTGCGCGTGATTCTCGCCGGCAGCGTGAGCACCGAGAGCAGCCACATCGAGTACAACCACACCATCGAGTCGAGCACGCTGCTGCGCGACATGATCGCGATCGCGCGCGAGCGCTGCGAGGTGGTGATCGTGGACACGCCGCCGGGGCTCGGTGCGATTCCGCGCCGCGTGCTCGAGCTGAGCCAGCACGTGATCATCCCGCTCCAGTGCGAGCCGCTCGCGCTGCAGACGACGCCGCAGATGCTGCGCGGCATCCAGGAGATCGCCGCGACGAATGAGGAGCTGACGCTCGATGGCATCGTGCTCACGATGTACGATCCCGCGAGCGTCGGCTGCCAGCGCGTCACCGAGTATCTGCGCGCGCATCTGCCGCGCGACATGGTCTTCGATATCACGATCCCGCGCAGCGCGGCGGCATCGGAGGCATTCGCTGCGGGACAGCCGGTGGTGCTGCGCGATCCCGCGGACCCTGCGTCGCAGGCGTTCGTGAACCTCGCAACGGTGCTCGCCGAGCGATTCACGTGAGCGCCCGCGCGCGGTGGCTGGTAGCGCTGGCAATGGTCGTTGCGGTGGCGGCGTCGTGCGGCGATACGAAATCGGGACCGAATACGCCGCTGTCGATTCAGTTCAATCCACCGCAGCTGCCCTCGATGCTTGTAAACGACCAGCTGCACGACACGCTCGGCAACATCGACTCGCTGCACGCGATCGTGTTCAATTCGGCCGGCGACACGATCCCGGATGCGCCGGTGCGCTATCAGCACGCCGATACCTCGACGATCGTGAACATCGACTCGGCAACGGGGCACGTCACCGCGAGCGACACGGGCTTCGCGCGCGTCGTCGCGCAGACGAGCGGGCTGCAGTCGCCGCCCGAGACGCTCTTCGTGGTGTCCAGGCCGGATCTGTTCTTCAGCATCACGCACCTGAACGACACGCTCGACTTCACTTCCGTGCGAACGGACACGCTGTTCGCGTTGTCCGTGAGACTATCGGCCGCCGCGATCCCGGTCGATCATTGGCGAATAGAGTACCGCTTCGTCTATCCTGCTGGTCTCAACGACCAGGACTCAACGCGCGTGCTGCTGTCGGACGACAATCGGAAGTTCTCGCTCGTCGATACCACCGGGGTCGGGATCTCCGGCGTTCCCGGCACCGCAACGCGCTTCCTGCGCGTCTCGGCCTTTGCGCATCCCTTCGACGATACGGTCGTCGTCGAGGCACGAGCATTTTATCCGGACCACACCGTGGTTCCGGGAAGCCCGTTGCGATTCAAGGTGCTCGTCAACATTCCGTAGGGAAGCCATGGCGCAACATCCTGCCACGCTCTCGCAGCTGTTCATCGAGGCGGTCGAAGAGCACGATCTGCCGAATGCGCTGCAGACGAAAGTCGGCGGCGTCTATCAGCCGATCTCGCACCGCACGCTCGCCGATCGCGTTCGGCACGTTGCCTTCGGATTGAAAGCGCTCGGCGTTCCCGCCGGCAATCGCGTCGCGATCCTCTCGGAGAATCGCCCCGAGTGGGCGATCGCGGACTACGCGTGCCTGATGAGCGGGATGGCGGATGTCCCGATCTACCCGACGCTGCCGGCCGAGCAGATCGCGTACATCCTGAGGGACTCGGGCGCGGTTGCGATCTTCGTGTCGACGAAGGCGCAAGCGGAGAAAATCGCGCAGGTGAAGGGCGAGCTTCCCGCGCTACAGCACATCATCGTGTTCGACGACGATGCCGCGACGGGCGGCGCGATTCGTCTCGCGGCACTCGAGGCGAAGGGCGCCGCGCTGATGACTTCGGATGCCGCGGCGCAGTTGCGCGCGGCGGCGCTCGCGATCAAGCCGGATCAGATCGCGACGATCATCTACACCTCGGGAACGACGGGCGAGCCGAAGGGGGCGATGCTGACGCATGGCAACATTGCGTCGAACGTGTCGGCGGTGATCGATCTGCTCGAGCTGACTCCGGCGGACAGCTCGCTGAGCTTTCTCCCGCTCTCGCACATCTTCGAGCGAATGGTGGACTACCTGATGTTCGCCGCGGGTGTCTCGATCGCGTACGTCGAGACGATGGACACGATCGCGCAGAACATGCAGGAGGTGCGGCCAACGATCGTCGTCTCCGTGCCCCGTATCTACGAGAAGATTCACGACCGCATCACGGACACCGCGATGCGCGCCGGCGGAGCGAAGCGCGCGATCTTTCTCTGGGCGCGCGCGGTGGGCGAGCGATGGACGGACGTCGTGCTCGCCGGCAGGAAGCCCGGGATGCTCCTCGCGCTCGAGCATCGCGTCGCAGACAAGCTCGTGTTCGTGAAGGTGCGCGCGGCCGTGGGCGGCCGGCTCCGCTTCTTCGTGTCGGGTGGCGCGCCGCTGTCGCCGGAGATCAATCGATTTTTCTTCGCGGCGGGGCTCAAGATTCTCGAGGGGTACGGGCTCACGGAAACGTCGCCGGTGATCACGGTGAACACGCCCAAGCGACTCACGATCGGGACGGTCGGTGCACCGATTCCGGGAGTGGAGGTGAAGATCGCGGCGGATGGCGAGATTCTCACGCGTGGCCCGCACGTGATGAAGGGGTATTTCAACCATCCCGAGGCGACGGCCGAGGCGATCGACGCCGACGGATGGTTTTATACGGGCGACATCGGCACGCTTCAGGATGGGCTGCTCCGCATCACGGATCGCAAGAAGGACATCATCGTGACGGCGGGCGGGAAGAACATCGCGCCGCAGCCGATCGAGAATGCGGTGAGGGCGAACAAGTACGTCGCGCAGGCGGTGATGATCGGTGACCGGCGGAAATTTCCGCTGATTCTGGTGGTGCCGAACTTCGATCAGCTCGTGCGCTGGGCGGAGCACAAGAGCATCTCCTTCAAGGATCATCGCGACCTGCTGGCGAATGCGCTCGTGAAGGCGAAGATGCAGCGCGAGGTGATCGGCGAGCTCGAGAAGTTTGCGCCGTTCGAGAAGCCGAAGAAGGTAGTGCTGCTCGAGCAGGACTTCACGATCGACAGTGGCGAGCTTACGCCGACGCTCAAGGTCAAGCGGCGCACGGTGGATCGGAAGTTCCGCGCGCTCATCGATGCGGCGTACACGACGGAGGAGTCGCGCGGAGGGGCGTAGCGCCTAGCGTCGCACGCCGATAGTTACCGGCGCGGAGACGTTCGTCTGCGCGCTCGTCGTCGCCACCCAGTGCTCGTCATCGCGGGCGAGCTCCTGCAGCGAGTCGGGCACCGCAGCAGTAGAAGGAGCGATGAGCCGGCCCCCGGGACTCAGCGCGCGCGCGGCGCCCTGCACGAGCGCGGGAGTCGCGTGCGCCAAGTCGAGCGCTACCCCACGCGCAGAAGACGCAGCCAGCGGAAGCACGTCAGCGATGAGCGCGAGCGACAGCGCGCCGCCACTCCGCAGCCCGCGCGCGTAGTCGAGCGCCAGCAGCTGCACGTTCTCCGTCATCTCGAGCATCTCAGTTGCCGCCGCGCTCCACTCGCCAGCGAGCACCACCATCCCGCCAGGCTCCGTGAGCCCGAGCAGCGCGGCCGCGCGCACCGCCATTCCCTCGAGCGCCGCGTACTCGCGCGGCGCCGATGAACCCGAAGCGAAATCCACTACGCCCTCGTGCACCGGGTAGCGCGTGCCGCACACCGGGCATCCGAGCTCGCCGCGCACGATGTGCCGCTCCACCAGCGCGTCTGCGCTCGCCACCAGCCAGCTGTCCTCGTGCGCGCGCACGCACCGAAGCGAGTCCACCAGCTCGAGAAAGATCCGATCCCCCTACGACGCCGTGATGCGGAGCTCGTCGATGTTCACGTTCGCGGGTCGCATGGCCGCCCACACCACCGCCTCCGCCACCGCATCTGCCGCGAGCATCTTGTCGCGCGGCGGAAAGCGATTCTCCGCGGGCAGCGTCATCGTCTCCCAGATCGACGTGTTGACCGCGCCCGGCGACACCAGCGTCGTCCGCACCCCCATCCCCTTCGTCTCGGCCCTGAGCGCCTCGTGCATCGCGCGAATCCCGAACTTGGACGCCGAGTAGCCGCCGTTGTCCGCGAAGATCGTGCGATCGGCTATCGAGCCGAGCGTGATCAGGTGACCGCGTTTCCGCTCCCTCCAGCTTGGCAGGATGGCCCGCAGGAGAAAAAAGGGCGCGATGAGATTGATCTGCATCATGCGTTCGAACTCATCGTTCGTGAGCACGTGCAGCGGCTTGGGGATGAAGATCCCGGCGTTGTTCACGAGCAGATCGGGAACGTCGCCGAACGCATCGCGAACGGCGTCAGCGACGCGATCGGCCTCTTTCGCGATGGAGACGTCTGCAGCCACGACGACAGTGCCCTTCCCCAACTCCTTCGCGCGCAGCTCGAGCTCTTCCGCCCCGCGCGCGACGAGCGCCACGCGCACGCCCTCGCGCACGAGCCCGCGCGCGATCGCGAGCCCGATCCCCCGCGAGCCGCCGGTGATGAGCGCGGTCGTCGGCCCCTGACTGTTCGTCAACGTGCGAGCGAGGTGCGACCGTAGGCGAGCGAGAGAAATTCCTCGCGCGTGCGCGCGTCGTTGCGGAAGATGCCGCGCACGGCCGAGGTGACGGTCTGCGAATTCTGTTTCTGCACACCGCGCATCATCATGCAGAGATGCATTGCCTCGATGACCACGCCCACACCCTTTGGCGCGAGCACGTCCTGCACGGCCTGCGCGATCTGCTCGGTAAGCCGCTCCTGCACCTGCAGCCGCCGCGCGAACATGTCGACGATGCGCGGGAGCTTGGAGAGGCCGACGATCTTGCCGTCCGGGATGTACGCGATGTGCGCACGCCCGAAGAACGGGAGCATGTGGTGCTCGCACAGCGAATAGAGCTCGATGTCGCGTACCATCACCATGCTGCTGTGTGCCTCGCTGAACACGGCGTCGCCGACGACATCGCGCACGTCCATGTCGTAGCCGCGCGTGAGCCAGGTGAGCGAGTTGGCGACGCGCTGCGGAGTCTTCTTGAGCCCCTCGCGCTCGGGATCCTCGCCAATGAGCTCCAGCGTCCGATGAATCACTCGCTCGAACTCGGGGTTGTGCTCGGGCGCAGGATCGAGGTCGAGCCCCCAGTCATCGGCCGGAGACTCGAGCGTGCGGACGTCGACGCGAGTGCGTGCGGACAGCGCGCGCGCGGGGCGATCGACTTCGCGCTTGTCGGCGCTCGGACCAGCGTTGCGCGGTCGGGATTTCTTGGCGGCCATGTCTTGCGTCGATCCTCCGAGTAGATGCTGCTTAAGCTTGCAGTGCGGCGCGCGGCTCCTCTAGCTTGTCGCCAACCACTTTGACCCGCGTGCTCAGTGAAAGCTAAGCTGCTCTTGATCGCGAGCGGAACGCCTGCGGCGTGGTCCGCGCTGTGGACTTTCCCGAGCATGCTCGCGAGCGCGTTCCTCGTGGCCTGGGCGGCCGAGGCGGCGCAGTTCATGATCTCGCAGGGGCTGGCGCTCGCGGTGCTGGCGTGGGTGCAAACGCTCCCCGAGTTCGCAGTGGAGGCGGTGATCGCATGGCACGCGGGCGGCGATGGCGCGCACTGCTTCGTGTCGAGCCCGCCGCCGGGCTGTCACTCGCATCTCGCCATCGCAAACTTCACCGGCGCGATCAGGCTGTTGGTTGGCCTCGCGTGGCCGATGATCTTCTTCGTCGCCGCGTTCTTTGGACGCAAGTCGCGCCCTTTGCTCGCGCCGATCGTGCTCGAGAACGAGCACGCGGTGGAGGTGCTGACGACCGTGCCGCCGCTGTTGTACTTCGGATGGATCTGGCACAAGGGAGCGATCGACATCATCGATGCGGGCGTGCTCATCGTGATGTACGCGCTGTATCTCGCGATTCTCTGGCGCATGCCGCGGAAGCAGGAGGAGGAGATGGCGGACGCGCCGCGCATCTCGCGCTGGGCCGCGACGCGTCCGGGGAAGCAGCGCCTGTTCGCGGTGGGCGGGCTGTTCGCGATCGGCGCCGCGCTCATCTACTTCACGGCGCATCCCTTTCTCGAATCGATGCTTGCGATTGCGGGCACCGTGGGTGTGAGCCAGTTCGTGCTCGTGCAGTGGGTCGCGCCGTTTCTGAGCGAGTTTCCGGAGAAGGTATCCGCCTTTCAGTGGGCGAGCCGCGTGCGCACCGCGCCGATGGCGCTCGTGAACATGGTGTCGAGCAACATCAATCAGTGGACCGTGCTGGCGGCGATGATCCCGATCGTCTTCTCGATCGCGCGCGGAACGCCGAGCGCGCTGCCCTTCGACGGCGCGCAGCGAGAGGAGATTCTGCTGACCATCGCACAGAGCGCGGTGGCGGTGCTGGTGCTGCTCGACATGCGCTTCCACTGGTGGGACGCGGCAGTCCTCTTCGTGCTCTGGCTGGCGCAATTTCTCGAGGCGGGGTGGCGCGACGAGATCACGCTCATCTACCTGGCGTGGGCGGCGATCATGATCGTGAGCTGGATCTGGCGGCCGCCGACGGCGCCGGGGATTTTTTGGCGGGTCGTGCGGGGGAAGCCAATCGCGAGCGCGGCGGGATAAGCGCACCAAGAAAAACGAGCCTCGCCGCATGGGCGAGGCTCGCGAAGAGAAAGGAACGAAGAGGATTTTTGAAGCCCCGTCGAATGTCTGAGGTCCTCACCACACTGTCCGCCTTCCCCGCACTGGGGCATGACGTGAATGTAGATTATCGAACCCACCCGAGAGACTTGTTGGCTCAAAAATTAAGTCTCTTCGCCCCCGATCTGTTGTAAAGTTATTGGGACGCAAACATCGAGTCAATCAGATGAATACACCGCAATGGCAACGTCTGCTCTACGTGCTTGCATATCCGCTGTCCGTGCTCATGCTCGTGGTCTGGGCGGTCGTGACCTTCGCCTACGACGGGCCAGGATGGATCCACTTTTTTCTCTCGCTCGGACTGTTCCTGTTGATCTGGAGAATCGTCGCCGGCGGAACGCAGGACTCGTGGCGCAAGTATCTCTCTGGACGTTAGCGGTACGCGCGAGGTAACTGAACCGCTAGCATGACGGAGATTACGGGCGAGGCGCTGGGCATCGCGGGCTTTGCACTTGCGCAGGCGGTGCACGCGTGGGCATTCGCGCGCGAGGGCGCGCACCGGCTCGTCGACAGCGAAGAGGCGCGCGATGTCATCACCGTCGATTTCTGGTCGAAGGGAATGCCGTAGGTCGCGAGTCTCGTGCAGCGCCTCAACCGCGGTGTCGGCCGCCGGCGCGTGCACCTCGACGGCGTCCCCAGCATCATCGATGACGGCAAGTTGCTCGACCCTACGGAAGGCGCGTTGATGGTCGATCGTGTGCGACAGGGCATTTCGGATCATCCGGAAGCCGAGCGCCTCTGGCGCTACTGGGAGTGAGCGCGCCGGCACGATTCAATTCGAGTGACGTGCTCGTTGCCCCACGGGTCTCTCTGGTGTAGTCATCCTCCATCCGAGGCTCCTTCCATGCGCCTGGTCACCGGATCGTTGTTCGCACTGCTGCTTGCTGTCGGCGCGCCTGCGTGCGGCGACAGCTCGCTCACGGACAGCCAATCCGTCGCCAGCCAACTCGTGGGCACATGGTCCGTGCCCTTCGACCTTCCCGGAGAGTCGCTCATCATGAGTCTCGCCAGCAGCGACACGGTCGTGACCGGCACGGGGACGTACACCTTTGAGGCCGGACATTCGGGGACGACGACGGTCGCGGGGGTCGTCTCCGACACGACGATCAATTTCGATGTCACGTTCGACTTCGGGCAGGTGATGCATTTCCGGGGCGGGCTCACCGGGCGGACTAAACTGCTCGGAATCTGGTACGCAACGCCGGTGGGTGATCCCGTGAACATCGAGTTCGACAAGGTGCAGTAGCTGCGTTCGACGCGGCACAGCTGACACGAGCCTCTTGCGACGGGCGAGGAGTGAATGAGGAATGGCCAGCATTCCTTCACGGCCCCTTCTCGCAATCAGGTACCGCCGTGCGAAAATCCCAGGCTAATGAACAGCACGGCGAGAGCGGCAGCACCGAAAGCGCCGATCACCACAAGCGAGCCACCTTTGGAGAAGCCGTGGCTCGTGACCTGCGCAACACTGTCGGTCGGCACCTTCAACGGCCCGACAGTGCCGCTTGCGAAGAGCGTGTCGTGCGCAATACGGGCACCGGGATGTGAAAACGTAATCTCCGTGCCGGAGCGAGTCGTAATGCCAGTCAAGCTATCCAACGAAGCGTTAGGATCGAAACGCTGGTGGTGGGTCGAATAGCAACCTGCGCTCGACAGCGACAGCAGTAGCGTGACAGTCGCTAAGCGACAGAAGTAAGGAGACGAACGGGCCATATGGCCTCCAAGCGGAATTGAACGGCCGCTCCATCACGCGAATGGCTAACAGTAACGCGCGCCCGTTGTCAGAGTCGCCTCAAATCTCCCAGTTGCTCCACAGCAGCCCCGTCTTCGCCTTCCCCTCCGGATATCGCGCGAGCGCCATCCGCAAATCCGTCCACCGCACGCGGCCACCCATCGCGATCAGCTGCTGATACGCGTCGAGATATTCGGTTTGCACCCTGAACGCCACACGCCGGGTCCCTCCACGCCGCGCGAAATCCGCCAGCGTCCCCACCGCGCTCGCGAGATCGGCCTGCTTCGCCAGCACGAACTTGAGCACGCGCGTCTCCTCCCTCGCGCGCCCCTCCACCAGCGGCACCGTGTGACAGAGCGCGAAGCCGGTGATCTTCCCTCCCTGGCGAAAGAGAATCGTCTCGCCGAGTCCTAGCGCGTCGGTGATCTCGATCTCGCGCGTGAAGTCGCACGCCGGCAGCACGCTCTGCGACAACGCAGCGCACTCCGCCAGCACCGCACTCTTGTCGCTCGCATTCAGCCGCCCGAACACGCTCGGCATCTCGCTCGACGGCGCCGCATCGATCGTCACCGTCACCGTCAATCGCCCCGGCGCGAAGCCGAGCGACGAATAGAATCCGATGTTGTCCATCGTGCGCGGCATCGTCTCGAGCCCGATCGTCAGCGCCTTCGCCGCCGTGAGCCAGTCGATGCCGCTGCGCACGACCTCCTTGCCGAGCCCCGCGCCCTGCGCATCCGGGCGCACCGCGAGCGGTCCCATCCACCCCTCGCGCCCGGAACAGTGCACGATGTTGAACGCCGCGATCTCCTCGCGCTCGTCGCGCCAGATGAGCGCGCCACCATTCGCGTCCTCGATCGCGTAGCGCCAGATCGCCGGATTCAGAAACGGCACGCGCACGCCCACGAGCCCGTCGCGACGATAGCGCTCCGTGAACGCCTCGCTGAACACGTGGTTCAGCGCCGCGTGATCATCCGGCGTTGCCGCGTACGGCCCGTCTGGGCGCGGTGCGCGCCACGGCCTCGCGATCGCCATCAGTCCGCGGCCCCCGCCTCTTCAAAGTACGGCGGCATCATCGCACTGTTGTCAGGCAAGAGTGGCTCATCCGGCGCGCCATCGTGTTGCACCACGGTCGAAGATCCCTGCTCCGGATCGTAGCGCACCGTGATCACGTGGTCCACCATCTCGCGCACCGACTCGATGTGTGTGATCAGAATCACCTGCTCGAATCGATCGTTGAGTCGTCGCAGCAACTCGAGCACGCTCGACCGATGCAGCTCATCGAGCGAACCGAAGATCTCATCGAGAATCAGCAGCGAGAACGGCTGCCCCGCGCGCTCCGCAATCATCTGCGAGATCGCGAGCCGCAGCACGAGATTCGCCAAGTCCTCTTCGCCACCCGAGATCACCGGTTTCGGCCGACCATCTTCGAGCACCAGAATGTTGTACTGATCGTCGAGCTCGATCTCGTCGTACCGCCCATCCGTGAGCTCCGACAGAAACGCGCTCGCGAGCTCCGACAACTCCGGTCGCAGCTGGAAATTCAGATCCGTGCGCAGATCCGTGTACGCACGATCGAGCTCATCATGGAGCCGCTTGTGCACCGTGAGCTCGCCCAGCAGCCGCTGGCGCTCACCGAGCTCCTTCGCCGCGCCGCTCGCGACCTCCATCGCCATCGCCGCCGACTGCGCGCTCCCATCCGCGCCCACCACTGCGAGCTCCGCCGAGCGCACCTCCGCCGCCGCGCTCTCGTTCTGCGTGCGCAGCGTCGCGAAGTCGCTCTCCGATACCGTGATCGCATCGCGCCGCGTCTTGAGCTCCGCGATCCGCACCGCGAGCTTCGCCGCGTTCGAGAGCACCTGCGACTGCTCGCGCACGAGCGTCTGCTCGCGCTCGATCTGCGCGCTCAGCCGCGTCACCTTCGCATCGAGCGGCATCAACCGGTCGATCTCCAGCCGCACGAGCTCGTGGCGCCGCGCATCGTATCCCGGCGGAATCGCCTCGAGATCGCGCACGAGCGCCGCCTCGCGCTCCTCCTTCACGGTGAGATCGCCCGAGAGCTGCGACAGCTCCTGCACCGCGAGCTGCACCTTCATCATCCGCCGCTCGAGATTCGCAACCTCCAGGAACAGCGCGCGCCGCCGCTCATCGAGCGCCTTCACATCCTCCGGCATGTCGAGCAGCTGCTCGAGCCGACCTTTGTAATAGTTCCCATCCACGCGCACGGTCTCCATCTGCGCGTCGAGCAAATCCAGAACGCCGCGCAGCTGCACACCCAACGGTCGCGTGCATGTCGGACAGAATCCCTCTTCCCCCGCCGCCGCCAGCCGCTCGCGCTGCTGCTTGAGCTCCACGAACTGCTCGCGCAGCGATTGCCGCTTGGTCTCCGCCTCTTGCCTGTCGCGCACCCACTCCGTGCGCCGCGCCTCGAGTTGCCCATCCACGAGCTCGAGCTCCTCGCGACGCTCCTCGAGCGACGCACTCACCTCGAGATCGAGCTTGGGCGCCGTCTCTACCTTCTGCCTGCGCTGCCGCAGCTTGTGCAGCTCGTCCGCGAGCGCCTGCCCCGTCTCGATCAGCGCCTGGCGCCGCCCCTCCTCGCGCGCGAGCAGCTCGAGATGCTGGAACTCCGTGTGCAGCTCGCCATACGAGTCGAGCTCGCGCATCAGCTCCGTGCGCTCCGCGCGCGCCGCCGCAATCTCCTCGAGATCCCGCGCCAGCCGCGCCATGTCGCGCGTCGTCGACCGCTCCTCCTCCTCCGCCACGCGCATCTCGGAGATCAGCGTCACGAGCTGCTCGCGCTCGCGCTGCACCTGCTCCCACCTCGGCGCAATCGACTCGCGCACCGCGTGCGCCGTCGCGTGCCGCACGCGCGCGACCTCGCTCTGCTGCCGCGCGCTCACCAGCCGCCGGTCCGCGTCCGACAGCTGCTGCTCGACGATCGCTGCATCCGGCATCCCCTGCCTGATGCCGCCGATCTGCGCGACGAGCGCGTTCTTCTTCGCGCGCTCGAGCTGCTGCGCGCTTCGGAGCCGCTCGTAGCCAAGCACGTGCGAGAGGAACTGCGCGCGCTCCGACGGCCCCATCGCCGACATCACGCTCAGCTCCTTCTGCCCCGTGAAGTACGTGTTGAAGAACTCCTCGCGCGTCATCCCGAGCCGCCGCGTGAGCAGCTCCGTCACGCCGCTGATCGAGCTCGCGATCGGCGACAGTCCGCCATCGAGATAGAGCTCTGCGCTCGTGAGCCCGCGCACCACACGATAGCGATGCCCGCCAAGATCGAAGTCGAGCTCCACGCGCACCGTCGCGCGGGCGCCGGCTCTGTTGTGGCGAATCGACTCCCGCGTGCCGCGCGCGGCAGCCGTGCCGTAGATCGCCCACGCGATCGCCTCGAGGATCGTCGTCTTCCCCGA
>Ga0075522_10002854_pt1 | contig 12735 bp, 7 predicted proteins | sample NGEPerA_FD_74796 | JGI IMG/M metagenome (GOLD analysis project Ga0075522, IMG submission 74796) | Arctic peat soil microbial communities from the Barrow Environmental Observatory site, Barrow, Alaska, USA - NGEE PermafrostL2-A | ecosystem: Environmental > Terrestrial > Soil > Wetlands > Peat ... | reverse complement strand
TGACGGTATTGCGGTAGCGTTCGAGCGTGGCCGGTGCATTGCGGGCGGCGATGCTTTTCAACCAGTCAGCGAGATATTCCTCGACTGGCGGCGCCGTTGACCTTTACCGAAACGTCGTTCAACACCTTCCGCAGTTGATTTGTCGTAACGGTGCCCGCCCTGGCCTGCCGTTCCACCCGCTCCAATTCCAGAGCGATTTCGAGCGCCGCATTGCGGTCAGTGGTCTTGGCCGACCGTTTCATCTGGCGACCATCGCGGCCGGAGAAGCACGCTGTCCAGAACTGCGATTTCGGATGTTTGGTTACGCTTGCCATAAAATTCGTTTGACTGAGGTAAGAATAAAAGTAAGAATGAAAAGCACAAGAATAATCGTTTAAAAACTCACAAATACCTGCAATTAAATGTCTTGAAAACGGTGAATCGAGACGAGGGTTCGATTCCACCTGTCCCGCATAGCGCGAAGTGGGCTGGCGGATTCGCTCGCTCTATTGATAAATCAAGGCCGAAAGGCGGCCAATTTTATGACACCGCAGGCTTTCATTTGGATTTGGATTATTTGCCGGCGGCTTTTCTTTTTTTGAGGGGCTTGGAGGGCGGGTTTTCGAGTCCGAGGAGATGTCGTTTTCTTTCCAAGCCGCCGGCGAAGCCGCCCAGGGTTCCATTTTTTCCCACCACCCGATGGCAGGGAATGACGATTGACAGGGGATTTCGACCGGTGGCGGCGCCAGCGGCGCGAATGGCTTGGGGCGCGCCCGCGCGTTTGGCCAACTCGCTGTAGCTGATGGTTTTGCCGTAGGGCAGGAGCGCAATTTCCCGCCAGACGCTTTGCTGGAAATCAGTGCCGGCCAGGCGCAGCGGAAGCGAGAATTCGGTTCTCTTGCCCGCGAAATATTCCTGGAGCTGCCGCGCCGCCTGCTGAAGAACCGGGTGTTGGGCGTTGTGTTTCCACTGCTTGCTCGTGGCGGGAAGATGATCACGGCCCACAAAATAAACCCCGATCAAGGCGGAATCATCGGCGACCAACATGATCTCATTGATGGGGCTTTTGATGATGCAATAAGAATTCATGCTGTTTGTTCCACTTGTCTTTGTTTGTTTCATATCTAAAGATTAGCCGGAATCGGACAGATTGCTCGCCATTTTCGGTCATGGAAGTTAAAATTTTTACATGTCCGAAAATGGCGAGACTTCCGGGCAGGCCATGCGCGCCTTACGCTGGCCGGATGCCTTCCCTAAAGAAGACATAGCCGTGCGCAATAATCTCGGAGGAGTTACCGCCAAACAAGCCGAAGCCATGTCGCAAGCGTGGCGGCCTTGGGCAGTTACACCGTCCTCCACATCTGGAAAAATCCCAATGCAATCGGTAAAAATTTGCCGCTGTAAACTCAAGATTCTAAGAGATTAATTCTTGAACAAACAATTCCCGACCGGCAAGGTTTTAGATTGTCGCGGGTCGCGGTCAGGCAGGATCGAACCACTATATCAAATATGAATATCATTTTCAAAAACATTCGAGCCGGGATCAACATTGGGCTTTTGCTACCCGCTTTGACCCTCTGTGGTTCAGCGGCGCCGTTGACTCCCGGGGAGCCCACGCTGCTGCCGGGCACGAAGGGCAAGTTTGATTTCATTCGCTTGGACGCCGCCTCGAATCGGCTGCTCCTCGGCCATGAAGGGAACAAATCGTTCGATGTTTTTGACATTGGCACTCGAAAATTATTGAAAGTGGTCCCGACCAGCACGAGCCAGGACGCGGTTGTGGACGCGAAGCGCGGCAGCTATTATGTCAGCGGCAACGACCCCGCGCGGATGGTCATTGTGGATGCGGCCACGCTGGAGGTGACGGGGGAGGTTCCACTCGCGTCGGACACGGATTTGATCGCCTTCAATCCCAACACGGGCTTGGTGCACGAATGCAATGACAAGGCGGGCGAGCAGTGGGTGATCGATCCTGCCGCGAAAAAAATTGTCGCGACGATCAAGTTCGACGGCAAAGGAGTTGAGGACCTGGCTTTCGACACTGACTATAAACATCTTTATCAAGCGGTGAAGGGCGCCGACACGATCGCGGTAATCGATCCCGCGAACAACACGGTCGTGCAACACTGGGCTTGCGCGCCCGATAAAGGCGTGCATGGCATCGCCTTCGTTCCGGAATACAACGGATTGCTGGTGGCTTGCGCCGGAAAGCTTGTCTTGTTTGATTGTTCTTCGGGAAAAGTGGTGGCGCGGGTGGAAACGGGCGGACGGGTGGATGAAATGACCTACGATCCCGGCTTGCACATCGCCTATTGCGCCAGCCGGGTGGGCAAGATTTCTGTAGCGGCGGTGGAAGCTTCAAAGTTGACGGCGCTGGGCGACGTCCCCGACGAAAGCGGCACCGGCGACATCGTCGTCGATCCGAAAACCCACACCGTGTGGATCGCTTACGCCAAAGGCGGCGCGTGTTTCGTCCAGCCGTTTATGCCCGCGGCGCAATGATCCCTCACATTCGCGGTTGGCGACTTGAAGGAATTGAATATTGGGCAGTTTGGCCAGATAACAGCCATTTCTCGAGATACGATTCTTCAGACGCCGTGGCTCTATCGACTCGTTGGGTCGAAGGAAGCACCGGCATTGAAGCCGGATGATATTCAAGTATTTCCTGGGGACGTGATTTTTGTCAAATCTCCACATTGAATCGTTCAAAGATAACATGGCCGCCAAACGGGCGTGGGAAAGCGGCGCTAACGCGCCAGCACTCCAAAACCTGCCGGTTCTTCGGCGGCGGCAGTGCGCGCGAAGCGTCTTGGAGCGCGGAACGACCAGTTCCGCTTTGGCCCGGGAACAGGTCTCACGGCTCTCGAAGAATTTTGTCTCACACGCCCACCCGAGAAGCGCGCGGAAGATTCATTGCGGAGTCGTGTGGTAGAAGCGGTAAGGGAAGGAGGGGGCGTTGGTGTCGGTGAATTGGACGAAGCCGTTGGTGTCGGCCACGGTGGCGCCGAGGTCGAGCCAGGTTTGCAGATTGGTGGTGGCTTGGAAGTCAAAACCTTGGCCGGGCGAACCATACGCTTGCAGGAGGATGGTTCCATTGGATTGCCGTTGCAGGGTGATGGGCGAATATTTGATCAGGATCATTTCGGTGCTGCCGTTGGTTTCAGTCTCATACCCGGCCACATAGACATTGCCCGCGTTGTCCACCGCAATGGCGTTGCCGACGTCATCGCCATGTCCCGGGCCGTCGTAGCGCTGGAGCCAGAGTTGGTGGCCATTGGGATCGTAAGCGATCGTGATAATGTCATTGGCCGATGCGTTGTTGTTGGCAAAACCCGTGACATAGATGTTGTTCGCGTTATCGAGAGCCAAGCTCCTTGCGCCACTCGTCCCACCAGAGGAAGGTTCAGGATAGTAAGCTTGCCACAATACATTTCCCGTCGGATCGATCTTTATAGTTCGATAGGTAGGAAAAGATACATCAGCAGTCTCACCGCTTATGATGGTGTTCGTTTGTCGATCAACCTTTAACTGCCGGGAGGATGTAGCCATAGGACTATCGAATACGGACCACAACACTGTTCCGGCAGCATTGAGTTTCTCAATGAATCCCGGGCCGGGATAGAAGTCCATGGATATGTAAACAGCGCTGTCGCTAACGGACATAGAGTGACAGTCTACGTCGAGGGCAAAAGTGTCCACATCGAATGTGTTTTCCCACAGCAGCGCCCCGTCTTGTCCATATTTTAATACCGCGCCGTCGGCATAATAGTTTTTGTGATCTATTGACTGTTGGAAAGGGTCTTCAATGAAACCTCCGACATACGCATTGCCGGAGGAATCGACAGCGACTACTTGCGCAGTATTGGTTAATATCGCAGGGCTACCCCAAGGGTTGTTTGTCGAGACAGGCATATAGTTTTGGCTCCAGAGATTTGAACCGTCAGAACTTAACTTGAACGTCGTAAAATTGCTGGCTACTCCCGCTAGAAACACGTCGCAATTGGTATCGGTTGCAACCGAAAGGCCGTTATAGGGAGCAGTCCACAATAGCTGGCCGTTGGTTGCGTACTTGGCAGTCACCGCCGTGCCGGTGACTAGGACATTGTTGCTGGCGTCGAGGGCAAACGCCAACGCCTCGGCGGCGGGATAATTCGTTGAGTCGAACCGCGCCGACCAGAGCAGAACTCCATTCGGCGCGTATTTTAAGGTGGCGTATCCAGTTCCGCCATTGGTGTTCGCGGAGAAGCCGGAGAGATAAATGTTGCCTGTCGAATCCAGCATCATTTTCAATGCCTGGTGGTTGCCGTTGGCGACGCCGTTGTTGTATTTTGCAACCCAGGCGATTTGAGGCGATGCCGCAACCGAATGAAGAATGAGGAATGCACAGTGAATTAGGATGACGCGAAAGAGGGCGCTGGATGGGCGTAAGACGAGGGCAGGATTGGCGGAGCCGGCTGCTGATCTATTGGGCCAGCGCGGCGCTGGCCGGGCGGCGCGGCGCGACGTCCCTACCTTGAAAGGATTCCCTCTCACGCTCGCGCTGGATGCGGGACGGATGAATCTATGTAGAAATGATGTTTTCATGGTGGTGCTTAGTTTCCAATATGAACGGCAGCGGACACCGGGTCGAGGATTGGCGGAACCGTGTTGGTATGTGCATCGATGAACTGGTTCTGATAAAGGATCCAACGGGACGCGTCCTGCGGCGGCAGTTTCAAGTGGTAAGCGGCCCCCCGGTTGATGATGTTGCGAATGATGACGGCATTCTGGAGACCGCCGGGTTGGCCGATGTAGCTTAGTCCTGAGAAGCTCTCTCCGCTCGCGTCGTTGGCGAGGAACAATATATTGGAACAGCTTAAAGCCAGCGCCATCAGGTTGTCTCCGGAGCTGAACGTGTTGCCTATGATAGCCGCGGTTTGGCATCCCGCAACCAGACCTCCACCTCCCCAATCGTCATAAGCGGGGTTTGCGGGCGGTCCGCCGAGAGCAAAGTTGTTGCCCGAGACCATCACTGAGAATACGGGATAATCCGGGCGGAACGGGCCATTCACGCCGACTTGCCCGCCGTTCACATTGTTTCCGACAAAATCTGTGATATAGGCGGTTGGAACGTCGATGCCGAGAACACTTCCGCCTTGGTTCCATGAGCAGAGCGCGGTAGTCGATTCCGTGCGCGCCCACGTTGTAAATGTGTTCCGAACTGCGGCGGTCGGACCCGCTGAGAATTGAATGCCTTCCAAGGCGTAGTTGCTTATGGAATTGTCCGCCACGAACCAGTTTCCTAGTTCTTGAAAATAAACGAATCCATTCTCCGCGCCCAATAAGTTTGACATAGTGCTCGTTAAATTTGGGTTGCCGTTAAATGTATTATCGGAAACGACAATGTTGGCGGCTGCTCGAGCAAAAATTCCGACCCCGAAACCAAACGGCCCGCTATTGGGCGTGCTGTTCGACCCGCTATTTGTTTGTCCCGGGACATAGTCGTTCCCTCCCGACCAAGTGATAAACTGACAATTCTGAACGATGCAGTTACTAACGTTCCATATAAACTCTACGGAAATGCTTCCGTTGAGAAACAGGCAGTTTGTAATCAGGATGTTACGGCAACATTGGTTCGTGTCTGGTCCACCAAACGCAACAATTTCGCCCGCGTCAAACACCGGTTGGAGTTGACCGGTTTCCCAAGTTACGTTCGTCGTATCAATAACGGCTAGGTGGGGCTGTGATTGCAAGGTCATGTCGCGCAATGTAATGGTCGCGCACGGGCCGGAGAGCGTGGGGGAATTACCACCGTAGAAGATCGTGGTGGCCCGGTTGAAAGCAATCAATGTTGTATTTGTAATGCCGGAGCCTTGGATTTCAACATTGGTGCTAACAATTCCAACAGCGGCGTTATCCCATGAATAGCCTGTTTCATCAGGATTTGCCTGCGCGAGATAGAAAGTTCCCGAAGGGAGCAACACTGTTCCGCCGGTCGAAGGCAGGTTATCGATTGCATCCTGAATCGTTGTCGCGTTGGAAATCGCGGCCCCCCAGTTCGTGCCAGCGATCAGTTCCAAGGGACTGGGGGCGTTAGTGCTGGTGAAGCCGGCCTGCCACCAGGGGTAAATGGAAACGTAATTGAGTCGCGCGACGTTCGTGCCGATGATATTGTTGTTTGAACCGCAACTCACGAACGTCACCGTCATGAAATTTGTGCCGTAAGCCAGATTGGTTTGCCAGGTCACGTTCGTCCAATTGGTGCATGGAACGACCAGCGAGGGCGATGTGGCGTAGGTATGGGTGAATCCAGACAGGTCGTTGGTCGCGAAGCTGATCTGAAAGACCCCGTTGGTGCCAAGACCCGCCACGCGGCTCTCAATGGCATAGGTCTGCGGCACCAGCACGTTGATGGTGTATCGCGTCCATTCGTCGGGAACGGTTTGGTCCAGGCAATAACCGTTACCAATGTCGTCGCAAGGGTTGATGCACATCAGAGTGGTGCGGAGGTTATTCGTTGAATGCGACCCCACGTTTTGATAGGCAACGCCCGCGCCGCCCCGATCGAATTGTTCGGCTTCGATGACGCCGGTAATGACGGTGGGTGTGCCGAGGAACGGCGTGCTGGTGGCGTTGGAGATGTCTTCAATGATGTCGGGTATGCCGTCCAAGTCTCCATCCACGCGGGTTATTATACTGCAATTGCTTGCGATGTCAACGGGCGACAGTGGATAATTAAACGTTTCCAGCTCATCAATCTGGCCATTGAGAGGGGCGGTTCCGGCGGAATTATTACCAAGAACAATCCCGTAGTTTGAGCGGGTGGCGAGGTCAGGCCAAAGGGTGACCCCTACGTTGTTGGTCACCGCAAGGACACCATTGGTGAAAAGGGCGGCCCCGCCCGGTCCATAAGTCAAGGTGAGTTGGGTCCAGTGTCCGCTGTCCAACGAAACGTTAGTCGAAAGAATCGTCACCGGGCTGCCATTGGACGCGGTGACGAAAACGATGCTGCTGCCGCTGTTGGTCAGTTCGAGGGACCACCGGTTGGTCGCGGAGTCGCCGAGGTAGATCAGCGGCGCGGACGATCCACTGTTTGGCTTGAACCACAGACGGACGGTGCCTTGGCGGCAGTTAAAGTTGATATTGCCGTTAGTCTCCACGTCATGATAGACCGTGCCGGTGCTGCCTGAGCCGAGGTTCAGAGCGGTGCCGCTCCAGTTCGTCACGAGAGTTGCGCCGCCCGAGGCAATGGGAAGCTGGCCCTGCTCGCCCATGAGGTCGCCTGTGTTGAATCGCCAATAGCCCAGGCGAACGTGGGCCACGTTGGTAGGGACGTTTGGATCGGTTTGATCGACCAGCGTTTCCATGAGATCGCTTCGACCGTCGTAGTCGCTGTCCTGCATGACGGAAGTTGTCGCGCCCGCGAACGAGGAGGCCCCGGCGGCAATGGCCTGGGCGCTCAGAGGAAAATTGAAAGTTTCCAACTCGTCGATCTGGCCGTCAAGCGGCGACGATTGGTACGCCATGGTGTTTCCAACCGAGAATCCGGTGGCCATGGTTAAGTAAGGAGGAGCATAGAACAAGCCAGGCGGCACTTCATAATACCACCAATTGGAAATTCCAGGCGCTTGCGCCACGGCAGCCCCGACCAGAGTTCGCACGAGAACGCCATTAGTATAGAAGGCGACATTGGTCGGGCTGTACGTCATGGCGACTTGGCACCAAACGTTGGAGATGAAGGAAGTTGGAGTATCAAAAGCCGGAGACATCGTAATACCGTTATCATCGCAACCAAATACGGAAGTGTCACCCAACCCTAATTCCCACCGGCCGTAGGCGTCAGAAGTTCCGTAGCCCACGCCCAAGGCGTTGCCGCCGCCGCCCGCTCCTCCTTCATTGGTCGTCGTCCAGTTTGGCCTGAACCAGAACCGGACCGTGCCATTGGTGCAATTCAGGTTCGTCATTCCGTTGGTGTCAAAAACTCGATAGCAAACAACGCTGTTGGAGATGTCCGTGATGGCGAGAGACGTACCGCTCCAATCAGCGACAGTTGACACCGAAGTTGAGCTTATTGGATAAGCTCCGGCTTCGTTTGTTAATTGAGGTGAGTTAAACCGCCAATAGCTCAGGCGCAACTTTGTCGGGACATATCCGCCATAGGTCTTCCACTGATCGTAGATGTTGAAAGGATTGTTCCAGTCAGAGAGATCGCCAGTGTCGAAGATGCCATCCCCATTGCTGTCTTTCACATAATCCGGCAAGCCATCGCCAGTGGTGTCCAGCGGTTGCCCATTTGCATCGACCGCCACATAATGAAACCCAATGCTGTCCATATTTGTGCCCTCAATGGCATTATTTGTCGTTACGGTATAATGATAAAGGCCCGCCGCCGCCGCCGTTTCGCTTCCAGTATGAATGAGGTTAGTAAGGCTGGTTGGATAATAAAATTCACCCAAGGGTCCAGTTTGATAGGCAGGACTATTGGTTAAAATCACGTCATGTGAGCCCCTCGGAGTAATTAGCGTTCCGAAATTAGTGACATATGCATTGTAGTTGACCGGATCGCCCAGATTGCCGTCTTGCTCTCCAATGGTAGTCTGGTCAAATAGATTATCCTTGAAGAGCCAAGCCCCCTCGTTCTCGTGATCAACGAAAATGTTTCCTGCGAAAAACAGATTGTTATAAAAAACATGGCTCGCAATGCTAGTGTCTAAATCGCTAACCTCCGTCGTCACTCTACGAAAAAGGCAGTTTGTCATATCCAAGGTCGGAGAATACGTGGTGACCCCTCCACCGTAAAACTGGCAACCGAAAAAGGAGAACGCAGACATGCCCGACGGAGCGCCTCCATCGTCGCCAAAAACTTGGTTCATAAATCCACTGAGGGCTGACCAAATGGTAAACTGAAAGGCTGCCGACGATTGCAGTGTCCACGAACTCGGTGAGGTAAAGGTCCCATTCCAAGAGTAAGGTGCAAATGTAGTTAGTTCCTCTTGGACCACATTCTCAAATACGAATAAAATGGGACTGCTTGCTGTACCGTTAAAGCTGACTTTTGCACCGTCCAATGGTTTAAGACCAAAATACGATACGCCAAAGCTGGCAACAGCGGTTCCGGGCGCAACGTTCAGAATGGCGTTGGAGATCGTCACCCCTCCAAAGCCGTAATCCAAGGGCGAATAATGATAGCCCAAAGCGGCGGCGTAGGTGTCGCGTTCGGCCCGTGGGGCAAGGCTGGTATTCGTGCTAAACACAACATTCGAAAAAACAATAGGAGGATACACGGTTTTCTGCCCAAGATCGGCAAGAAGAACGGGGTCGATATTGGTTGTGCCGCCCGTTAAATTGGCGCTGCCGCTTGCCAGGTAATAGTTGCCTGCTCCGACGGTCTGGTAAATCCCGCTTGCGCTGCTATTCACAAAGCTGCAGTTGGTGGCAAATAACGATGTGCTGCTGTCACAGGCGGTTAATATGGAATTGGTGATGCCGCCACTATAACTGCAGCTTCCCCACCATGAGTTTGTCATCGCAAAATACGGGCATGAATCCACCGTGACGTTCTCAGCATCTACATTCTCGAGTTCGGCATAACCAGCGAAAATATCATAACAATGTGAGCAAAGGACATTTTTGAAATAAATATGGGTGCAGTATTTCGTGGCCGTCGCGGAAGTGCAGTTTATAAACTGACAGTCCCGAAAAGTGAACACAGGATCTGAATAATCGGTATAGGCGTAATCGGCATAGGAGAATCTGGCATTGCTGATCAAGTTTGAGGATAAGCCGTGTCCCGCTTCCTCGATATAGAACGTGGTGGATGGAACCAACGATGGGCTGCCTGAACTGCCGGCAATCGAAGACCCAACGCTGTCGTCCTCCCAGGAGCTAAAAACGCTGGGCCTGTACTCCGAGCCGGCGAAGACTCCCGGTCCGCTGCCATAATCGTAGATGGTGGCATTCGTGGTATATTTAACGACAGTTCCTCCCTCGAAAATCATTGTGCCCGGCAAACCTACGAAATTCCATACGCCTGATACAAAATAGGTAGTGTCAGATTGAAAAATGAAGTCCGAGCTTGCAAAGTCATATCCAGCGAGAGTGTAGTCGATAACCAGTGCTGACTTTTTGACGGAGCGGTCCTCGTTCTTTGCGATTTTCATAACCCCCACCGTTCTTGCTCTGGAAGGAGGTTGCTGGAGAGGTGGTGGGAGCGAAGCGGTTCGCCGAATTTTATGATCGGGCTTGGTATTGGACGAATGCAGGGGCAGGACACCTGCCAGATTGGTTAAGGCCGTATAAGGGACCTCTTCGATCAGGATTACATTTCCATTTTCTTGCGGGAGCCAGTGTTTGGTCACATTTAACCCGTATCCTTTTGCTTTATCTCCAGTGCGAAACGCGGTTCCTTGCCCCATCAACATGTCGTCAAAACGAAGTATCCGGTCATCGCTGATGCCATCGGTGGTGACGGTTGTTTTCACCGGGGCGGGTGACTTATAAAACGTCGTCATGACCTCTAAAAATGTCGTGTTTGGGTTTAGATTAAAATTGGCTGGCGAGGGAGGCTGCTCCCGCAGCACCACGTTTTGTTCAAGGCCGGCACGCGTGTAGAGGTATTCAAGATCGGCGTTGACCCCGGAGAACGCGTTTGTGTATAGGACTTTGTTATTTCCAACCAGCCCAAAAGAGTCTTGAAGGGTTGCAATGAGGACATTCGTCTCCGCCGCCGCATCCCAATAGCTCAAGCCATATACGGTGCTTGAGAATTGCTGTCCGCCTGGGGAGGTCAACTGCACAGCGCCACCAGGAGTATGGGCGTTGGCCGCCCACTGCACCTTGTGAGCGCCATGCACCGCCTCAGCGCCGCTGGCCGTGAGATCAATCTGTTCAATCGAGTCCTTATAGCTGCCCGTCGTGGGGTCCAAATAACAAAGACCGGTGGCCAACTCGGTATAGGAATGAAAGTTTGTCCGGACGATGCCTGTGACGTTTGTTTCAAAAACAGCTTTTCGCCAAATTCTGGAATGCGGACTTCTTTGGACGCACACATAGTCACTGGACGCTGCCGGGGTTGGTGCTTGGGTGGTCTGCCCGAAGGCGGCGCTTGCCAAACTGAGAATGGCGGTGAGGCCGCTGACCGCCGCCGCGAATTTCGCTGTGGAAAATCCTCCATTCATAAATTTAAATTTTCTTATGAACCCCTCGGGAATCCTAAAAAAAGCAAAGCACGGACTTCCAGGGGCTTCGGTTAATATTAGCTGTTGCGGACGACTCTAAGGGTTTCGCCTACATGCGGTCAAGCGCAAATATTTGATTTAATAAGTTTTTTAAATCTTGTCGGCGGATTCCCGAGGGTGACGCGGTAAGTCTTCTCGCCGCCTATGCGCTGGCGCATGTCCCACAAAAGCTGCTTGTTTGCCTCGGATTCGGGATAGATGCGCATCACGGTGTTTGCCACGCCCATTTCCTCGAAAATGTCGCCGCACTTTCGCGCGATGATTCATACCTCGGCGCTTGGAACCTGGCTTTCAACTCAGAGGAGTTCCAGCTTTACCGGGACGCCTGTGAATTTGCGTTTGTCCGTCTGCCGCAACTTCCTAGCATCGTCAACACGAGCATCATCGCTGCGGTTGCGGGTAGCTTCGGGGACATCCATCCGACTAGGCGGACGGAAGGTTCGGCGCTTTTTATCAACCCGTTGATGGCACTATATTGGAGCTTCCACTTGGAAGGCGTGGTCCGACGAAACCTTTACCTTGACCAAATAAGGAATACCGACAGCGCACGGGAGGTGTCGTTGGCTATCGAGAAGTTCCGCGGTTCACTCCCTAAAACCCGGCCGTGGACAACCATCCCATGCTGAACCTGGCCCGATAACGGATAGCCTACGACGCCAAATGACGTCAATCCCGGGGCGGGAATTCGAAGGTGACTTTGTTTTTGTCGTCTAGCACCAGGTAGGCGGAGAAGGGCTGGCCGGCGCGGGAGATGAAGTGGGTCAGCAGGTCGGTGCGGTGGTCGGTGGCCAGCTTGTTGAGTTCTTCAGGGCCGATGGGTTGCTGTAAAATGATTTTGCCTACTTTGAATTTGCAGGGCTTTTTGTCGGCTTGCGATTTTTCGCAGACGTAGGCGTCGCCGGCCTCAAAAACGTGCCCGCCACAAATCGGGCACGCCGCCAAAGATTTGGCCTGGCTGAAGTCCACTTTGGGAACCACTTCTTTGGGCTTGGCGGGTTCGCCTTTCTCGGTTGAACCGGCTTTTTTGGGCTTGCGCGGCTCGAATTCAAATCCGGTTTTGCCGTCTTTGATGATCAGGAACGCTTTGAAAGGACGGCCTTTCTTGGAAATAAACTTGTCAATCAGATCGGTGCGGCCACTGGCGAGAAGTTTCTGCACCTGGTCGCGGTCGATGGAGCGTTGCAAAATGATCTTGCCGGTGCGAAAGGCGCAGCCTTGGCGGCGGGCGGCCTTCTCGCAGATGTAGTTCATGCCGTGCTCGTAAACCGGCGAACCGCATTGGGGGCATTTGCCCAGCGATTGCTGGCCGGTGAAGTCGAGCGCCTCGGCGGCCGCCTGGTCTTCGCCGTCTTGCTGGCCGAAATCAAACTCAGGTTTCAGTTCCGGCGTCATCTTGATAATGGCGGCGAAGGGCCGGCCCATCTTGCTGCGAAAACCTTGCAAGGGGCCGACTTTGCGCTGGGTGATCAACTCTTCGATCTCGGAAATTTCGAATTGACGCCCCGCCACAATCTTCCACAGGGCGAAGTCGCAATTCTGG
>Ga0075522_10002853_pt1 | contig 12740 bp, 18 predicted proteins | sample NGEPerA_FD_74796 | JGI IMG/M metagenome (GOLD analysis project Ga0075522, IMG submission 74796) | Arctic peat soil microbial communities from the Barrow Environmental Observatory site, Barrow, Alaska, USA - NGEE PermafrostL2-A | ecosystem: Environmental > Terrestrial > Soil > Wetlands > Peat ... | reverse complement strand
CGAAGATCTTCTTGGCCTTCTCCCGATAGCGAGCGGGCATCTTGTTGTTCCATGTCCGACACACTAACACATTATTACTGCGTGTCATCTATATTATGCTCCGCTTAGTAACGGCCAACATCCAAGTGATTAGGGCGGCGATCAAGAACCAGGAGTGGTCCAAATCGATAGGTATTCCAAGGACGCGTCCGATCGGAATCGTATGGCGAAACACAACTCACCTTCCTTTCCTTGAAGAGCTATCTGACGCGTCCCCCCGAGTGGTTCATTCGTGGGTATTTCAATGTAGTCACAAATCACGCTGCCTCGCTTGTTCGACTCAGCGGCATTGTGAGTCGCAGCGCAACGACTCAAACTGTCAGTCAACCGGCGGCTTTGCGCTTCATTAGCTCTAGCCCCTCAGCGCGCACGATTGTCGGCTTTGGGGACGGCACCACAGAAACGGGTGTCGGAAGAATCAGCAGCGGTTGTATTTTCGCCGTTGCGAGCGGATTTTGCTGAATTTGTGTCATCACTTCATCGAGCACAACGACAAATTCCCTGCCGCGAAACGCGGGTGATCCGAAACATTTCCGACCACGCCGAAGAGCGGGTAACCACCAAGAACCGTATTCTACCGAATAGAAATAGAACACGGTTGTATCTGATCCTTCGAGGAGGCTCATAATGGGATACAGGCTGCCGTCACGTACCCTCGTCGGGCTAAGCACCACGTCGAAATCTTGGTTCTTGAGAAACTCAAAGGCTTCCTGGCAGGATGTTGCAAAGCTATATTCGCATCCGCGTTGGTCCAGCCTCGTCAGTAACGAAGAGTGCCGTCCGCTTTCGCCAATCAGCAAGACATTGGGCTTTCTTGTCTCCATGGTGTTTTTGCTTCCCCGTGCATGACCGGATCGGAGTCAAATTTCCCAATCGAAAGAGGTGAGAAATTCCGCCGTACGAGAGGCTGTCGGTTATCTGACTGGATCTAGCCTTCCTCTGTGGTCGCAGAACTCGATGAAATGTGACCACGCGTGTGTAGCTCATCACCTGAGACAAGATCAGAGGGCGCTCGGCATTTACTTCGGGACAGTGCACAAATCACGGTATCGGCCCTCCAACCAGCCCGATAACTTTGGAGACCAGAAGGTCATGCTCCTTTCGCCCGGGCACTGAGGTTTTTGTGCCGAGCTGCCTTCGGCATGACGATTTCGAGTTTGCCGTCCTCGATGGTCGCTTTGGCGTTCGCGGGATCAACCTCGACAGGCAGTTCAAGAACATGGAAGATCTGCTCCGCGGGCTGGAGCGAATACCGGAGGGAATGCATAACGGCTTCTCCGGTGTTCTCGCCCCCGCTTGCATTTACTGTGCCGCTGATTCGCAGGTGATGGGGCTCAACGCTGATTTTGATCTCGTGCGGGCGGAGCTCAGGGAGTTCGGTGCTTGCGATCAGATGGTCGTCGGATTCCCGGACGTGAACCTTCAGCGGCTTCAGTAGTTCAGATTCCGCTTGGAACCAGTCGTCTTTGTCATGGCCGGATACACAGCTACGAGTTTCGAAAATCTCGTAGGCGCGTCGCGCGACCGCATCAAATATATGCTTTGCGTGCTCCGACATTTCGCTCGGCGGAACAAGATTCAAATCAGTGTTGGTTTTTATCGAGGATGTAAGCGGGGACTGATTTCTCATGGTTTCTTTCCTTTCTGACGGAATAAGGTTTGCTGCGTGTGCCTAAGCAGACGGGCGTCTCGGGACGCCTCCTCCAGCCAGTGCTAAAGAGCTACGCGGCACCGGAGTTTCCCGGCGACGCGGCGCATCGTCGTCGCCAGTTTTTCCGCAGACGTCTGCTCGACCTGCGCCACGTTCGACTCAATCTTTTGACTGCTTACCAGGCTGCGCACGTAGCCTACAAAGAAGATGACTGAGTCCGGTGTTCAAGTCTGTTCAAGGTTGAACATTTGAGCAAAGGTCCGGTGGGAAGGTTGTTAACTTTGAAGATGCGCTGAATGACTGAGGGTTGAGTTCAGTCGCGGAGGACCATATTGAGAAGTGAACTATGGACTTGCAATCCGTCGTTGTGGTTGTAGTCGATAAATCCCAGTTTCCTGAACTTGGTCATGAAAAAACTGATCCTGCCCCGAGTGGTGCCGACCATCTCTGCAAGAGTTTCCTGATTGATTTTTGGGATAATGGGCTCAGTCTTGCCACCCTTTCCATAGTGGGCTAGCAACAAGAGAAGCCGAGCCAAACGCTTTTCGCTGTGATTGAAGAGGTGGTCCACCAAATCCTCGTGGATGCGCTTGTTCCGAAACAGCAGATACGAAACGAATCGCTCTGAGATTTCGGGTTCAGAGCGAAGAGTGCGTTGCACACTTCTCTTTTCAATCCGAATGATTGAGCAGTCTTCAGCCGCCGTAGCCGTCATTACACGAATTGGCTCTCTTGCCAGGCATTGCTCGCCACAAAACGCATTAGTCTCCAGAACGCCGACAATCGCTTCCTTCCCTCGTTCGGACAAGACTGTCAGCTTGACCTTACCTTTCTGGATGTAGAAGATGGCGTCACCCGGATCCCCCTGCGAGAAGATAATCTGTTTCGCCTTGTACGGACGAGCGCATTTCCCATTGATAATCTTGATGACAACTGCGCCGTCGTCCTTCGAGATCATTGCCTTGCTTGCGCTTGCCATGCGGAACCTCCTTTTTCTTCAGGGCCTCAGGTCGCTGCCACAATACGGAGGAATACTGGTCTTAGGGCATCGCTACATATTCTAATCAGGAAACGAGACGGAAGACATAAGAAGCTGCAGCGGTTACCCGGTTCGCCGTCAATCTGATCGTGACGTTCTTCCGAGCGCCCGTTGTCGTCACCACTGCACTTACTATGACCACCGAGCAGCGACGGGATACGCATACTAAAACGCACGTCTTATCACGTCAATTTTTTCCTCTTACCTATTTTTCTCGATCTCTTCTCCGTACGAGCCTTGATATGTCGCAGCGCTGTCCCTTTATGAATGGCTACGTGGTCAGTTTTGTCACTCTTGATGTAGTATTGGGGTTCTTTTTTCGATGCGTGGTGCACGTAGCCCTTGATTCGTACGTTGGAAACAGCCTTTTTAAAAATGACGCCCCTGACTCTGCCGGCTTCTGAGTTCCATTCAACGTGGTCACCGCGTTTGAACGTTTTGGTCATGGAGCATGCACCTCTTCTGACTTCACTGAGTTTCTTACGTCGCACAGAATGTCGATATCCACTCCGTCGCTTTCAATTTGGCGTCAAGATGCTTTAGAACCATTGCGATCCGGGGTGTCATCCTGGCCGACGACCAGGCAATGTAATAGACCAGTACCGCTCAAAATCAAATTTTAACGGTTTAGCTCGTTTCGGCGTGTCGGTGCTATCCCCTCGACGATGCTGCTCGCGCCTTGACGATCGGCTCGTTTCCTCCAGTGACAACTGGCAGACTGCCTGCGGTCTCGATCCCATCTTTTTCTTGGACAGAATTATCACCTTCTGCAGACAACCCTGGCTTCGTCTCGACGCGAATGCTCTTCGCAGGAGCCATTGTTGGCATTACTATCTCGAGTGTGCCATCGTTGAATGTCGCCCTCGCCTTCGAGAGATCAACCTCACAGGGTAAATCGATGACGCGGAACATCATTTGCTCGTGCCTGAGCGAATGGGTGTGTTTTTCAGATTTGTGGTTTTCGCGGTGCTCGGCTTTTCCACTGATGCTCAGTCGGTGTGGCTCGAGACTCACCTTGATCTCCTGCCTGTCGAACCCAGGAACTTCGGCGCGTGCGGTAAGTTGTTCACCGGATTCCGAGAGGTGGAACTTCACGGGCGTGAGTAGCTCGGATTCCGCGAGAAACCAATCCTCCTTTTCATTTCCATGCCCGAGTCCGCGGTTCTCGAAAATCTCAAAAGCTCGCCGGGCAATAAGGTTGAATACGTCTTGTGTATGTTCGAACAGTTCGTGAACGGATACGAGATTCAAATCAGTGCTGATATTGATGGGTGGTGCAACTGAAGAATGGTGTGTCATGGCTTCCTTCCCTTCCTTCTGTGGAATAAAGTCTTGTTTCCTCGCTCGAAAAGACACGGCCACTTTTCGGGTCGACCCGCTGCTCCGCGAAGGTTACGTGACCCCGGCGTTGAGAACCGGTTGGTCGACCTTCGGCGCGGCAGCTAAACACTTGGCCATTTCTTCGAGTGTGCTAGCAAACTGCGCTGGCCGTAGCGCCGGCGATCCCCAACAATCTTGCCCATGATCAATGGCGGGCAGCCAAAGGCAGCTATCTTCGATCGGCAAGCAAAGGAACGCGGTAACTGGAAGGCCGGCCAAAGCTGCCATCAGACCAAAACCAGTTCCGTCGGGCAGATGCGTATTACTGAGCACCACATCGATCCGCACCGATCCCAACAATTGGCAGGCTGTTCGCGTATTGTTCGCGAAGTGGCATCGGAATCCCCATCGGCGTAGCCGGTCCGTCAAGGCTTGCGCGCTATGAAAACCTTGTCCAACCAACAACACATCCTTACCCGAGATTGTCATTAATTACCTCCGAGGTATGAAACTCTATTGCTGGTTGCTCGGATGCAAATATGGACATGGTGTTCACCACGTTTTTCACACGACACCGAGGTGACACACATCGCGGTGTTATTGAATCTTCTTTCATTGTCTTACTCCTTCCATCTTGTCTTCCTCTAGCAGAGCAGAAGTGCGAGGAGGCCCAATGGACGCGCAAATCACCCGCCATCCTTACAGAACGATCTCTCGTGAGAACGTCCTACGTTGTTCGTATGCCATTCCAGCCACTAGCTTCCTCTTTTTCAGAAGCGAGGAATTAACCATGGTCTAACTTCTGACTTCCGCGTGCGGAACGACTTCTCAGGTTTGGCACTCGGGCAGTCATAGCAAGGGAGTGGTGCACTTGGAACGAGCGTGCCACTGACCCGACCGAGGCGAGACTAGAGTAAAGTTCGTGATCAATGAGAACAAATAGCCCTACTAGAAACGCCACGATTACAAAGACAACCGTGAATAAGAGAAGCGCAGAAAGTAGCTCACGCACAAAATAACTTTGGACCGATACAAGCGTAAGCAAGATCGCCCAAATCCATTTATGTTGACGACCGACGCGAATAAATACAAGGCTCTTGTCCTCAAGACCCTGGACGGTTGACAAAAACGGCTGGCGAATACCTATGGTTTTATTCACTCGCATAAACTGCTTCCTCGCACTCACTCTTTTCAGGCTAGCTGATTTCATGTCTGGGACATGTCCGGCATTGTGACATTGGCAGCATCACAATGCAGATTGCCATCCGTCAATCTCGACTGGTGCCGTTTCGGCTCGGCGACTGAAATCACTTTTGTTGCACACCCGTATTTTGCGATTGTAACTAAGTTTGTAACAATGGGTCGTTTATACTGTCAGAGGAAACGGCCGTAATCTCGAAGGAGGCTGGGCTATTTCGATTGGATATGCACCGTTAACAAGAACTTGTCAATCCTCCCCGAGCAGTTCTGCACACTTCCCGGTTCTGCAAACGTCACGCCAAACCAAGGTGCCTAAGCCAGCACGCTCTTGCAGGCGACTCCAACAGCTCTTGTGGAGAGCTTCCGCTCCGCCGTAACCAAACAATTTCGACGCGGCCTTATTCCACGAATAAACTCTTTGCGAAAGCGCATACGTTTATGTATATGCGTTCATGAAGACTTTACGAAAAAGGGCTCTGAGCGAGAATTTGGAGAGACCCAATAAAAGAGCGAGTTTCCGTGAGGAAGCTATTCGGCTAGACTCGGGGGAATGCGTGAGAACGAATTCACAACAATCCTAGGATGGCCCGGTTACCGGGTCTTTCAGCATGAAATCGATGAAACTGCAAAGACGCTGCGGTTATGGGTGAGGCGGAAACGGGGCAACCGCAAACTGATCTGTTCGGGATGTGGAAGGAAGTTTAGCGAAGCCCATGATGATTACCAGCGCGAGGAGCGGGACTTGCCGTGGAGGAAGTATCAGACCACGGTGATCATCGAGCTTTACCTAGTGTGCTGTCCCGAGTGCGGGGTAAAGATCGAGAAGGTTCCGCAACTGCCGGGGAAAGCGCCGTTCAGCAAAGACTTTAGACGATGCGGGGGGGGCTGGCGTGCGAAGGCGCATCGGTTCGTCAGGTGGCCAGGCAATTCGGACTCGTAGCCAGCACGGTGCGTGCGATGGACCTGCGGTATCTGCAGCGCTGGAGCGTCAGGCGTCGCAAGGAGCCATTGAAACAGATGGGCGTAGATGAGATCTACTTTGGCAAACACATGAAGTTCATTACCGTGGTTAGCAACTTGGAGACTGGCGAGCCTTTGTGGTTCGGGCAGGACCGCACGCAGGAAACGCTCGAAGACTTTTTCCGAACCCAGCTCAGGGAAAGTCAGCGGAAGGGTATCGAGGCGGCTTGCGTGGATATGTGGCGACCGTTCACCAACAGCATTGAACAATGGGCGCCCAACTGCCGCATTGTCTACGACAAGTTCCGCGTTCTGCAGCATGCCAATCAAGCCATCGATGAAGTGCGCCGAGCGGAATTCTTCCGCAAGGGCGGGCGCATACGCGGAGTAGTGAAGGGCAAACGTTGGCTGTTGCTGACGCGCTGGATGAATCTAAACAACCACAAACGCCAGCAGCTAAACCAGCTGTTCGTCCTGAATCGACGGATAATGAAAGCCTACCTTTTACAGGAAAGCTTGGAACGGTTGTGGACCTACCGCTATGAAGGAGCCATGCTGCGCTATCCGCCGAGTTGGATCGATCAACTGCGTTGGCAACGGTTGGTACCGTTTCACAATCTCGCATTCATGCTGCTGAATCACTTGGACGGAATCTTGAACTACTGTCGCACGAAAGTACGCTTCGGAGTGGTGGAAGCTATCAACGGCAACATCACAACTCTTTTTAGAAGGGGCCGCGGATACAAGAATCTCGGCTACCTGCTACTCAAAGCTCAGAGCATGGCGGTCACCAAGACCGAATTCATCGTTCTAACAGCTTGTTGAAAAACTCTTTCGACTCGTCATTCCGGGAAATGATGTGAAATGGAATCTCTCTTTTTGTTGGCTTTTGGAGAGGAGAAATCCCGCGCTGCACCTGCAATGACAGGGTCAGAGGCCTTTTTCAACAAACTGCTAAAGAAAGTAGCCTAAAATGCGGGTCTCTCCAAATTCTCGTGCGGAGCCCGAAAAAGAATGCCAAAGTCAACAACGCGTAGACGAGACAGCAACCTACAGCAGACTCTCGAACCACATGAGTGCTGGCATGAATAGCCACAATTCTTCCTTATGTGCGCAGTTGTTGCAGAGTTTGCAGATATTGAACGATGTCACCTCTCGAAAGCATTCCGACGATGTTGTCTCCCCGCATGACAGGCATTTGACCAATTCCGTCCTCGCCCATCTTTTCCAATGCTGTCCACAATTCTGCGTTGGGATCGATCCCGTTTAGCTTTTCGAGCTTTTTTGACAGACCGGCGAGAAATAGTATATCGGTAAATTCAGCGCGCACGTCTTCCTGCAACTTGTGAGCCGCTGAAATGTGAGTGCTGAAAAACAACCTCCGCACTGCGACGAGCCCAACGACATTCGCCCAGTTCCTGATTCAGGCTTTCGGGTCACCCGAGGTAACGTTTCGAATCCGCTGACGCGCGGTGACACTATTTCCTCGATGAAGCGGATTTTCTTTTTTCGCTCGTCTTGCTGGTGAGGAATGCCTTTGGTAGCACAATCTCAAACATAGTACCTTTTAAAGTCGCTGTTGCCTTGGATCGGTCTACATCCGCTGGAAGGTCGTGCACTCGGAAGATATGCTGCGATCGCAGTTCCGCATGAGTACCTTTCGCATCTCCATACAACACGCTGATTTCTTTCTCACCACTCATCATTAAGCGGCGTGCTTCCACACTCACTTTGAGTTGGTCAGCAGTGAAAGATCCCGGAAGTTCGGCGCGAAGAATGATGGCGTCTGCCGATTCCCTCAAATCGTGGCGGCACGGATATATTAGAAGTTCTGTTTCCGCTTGCTCCCAATCTTCAATTTCATGACCGGGGACACGACCACGCCGCTCGAACTGTTCATACGCCCGTCGCGCAATCAAGTTTTGGATCTCGCTCTTTCTTTGTTCCAAAATGTTGGCGGGAACAAATGTTATGGGTGTGCCTGCATTTTCCTTTTCACTTGCTGGTCTTGCTTTCATCGTAATGATCCTTTCCCTCACTGACCTTCGCAACTCGACTGAGACGCTTTCGGGTAGGCCTGCCGTAAACTGCAATCATTGACCCGAAGCATCCGCGGCTTGTCAGCATAGGCTTGTGGTGATGACTGGAGGTTCGTAACTGATCTCATCGAAAACCGCCAAAAGAATCAATAAGAGCCACACGTATCGACATCGCGCGATCTGACGTTGGCGAACCATCTTTTACCGACAGGTTCATAGTCGGACCGCATCGATTCCATTACAATGGGTGGTTTATAACTGTGGAATAAACGACTGTAATATCTGAGATCAGCTCAGATCAACCTAGCAGATCCCATCAGCAGTCACTGTCGTACGGCAACCTAATCCGGCGATTTCGGAATTTCTTGGCACATCGCAACTCCTGATGACAGGTGTCATCAAAACCGATACAGAAGGACCATTGCGCGCGACATATAGCGCAATAAGAATGCTATTCGACGGCAGTGTCCCCATACCTGAGGAACCGAAAGACCCGCCGTCACGACAAATGCGCGTGACCGGCATTTGAAATTTATGCAAACGGTTGGCCCGTCGTTGCGCGGCTTTGACCATCGTCCCAATCGCTGTAATAATTTCATGATTCCAGGTGCCTTGTGCCACATGACACCTTAACTGCGCGACGTCAACAAAAAGATGGACGATCCTACGCTCCAGTCTTAACCACAGTTTCCGCGATCAGCGGCCAACGAGTACTCTAAGTCTAAGAAGGGTGAGCCAACATGGTAGGAACTCACACTGTTCTACTTTCTGAAAATGCCATTACATCGGTGGATGCGTATTTTGCCGACGGAGGGGGTCAAGCACTCAATAAAGCACTCAAGATGCCGCACGAACAGACCATCGCTGAGGTCAAGAAATCGGGCCTGCGGGGCCGAGGGGGAGGCGGATTCCCCACTGGTCTGAAATGGGAGGGCGTAGCCTATGACCCGTGTCCCACGAAGTACCTGGTTTGCAATGGATCGGAAGGCGAGCCAGGATCGTTCAAAGACCACATGCTCATGCGAAACAACCCTTACCAACCCTTGGAGAGAATCGCGATTGCTGCTTATGCGATCGGTGCCAAGAAGGCCTTCCTGGGCATCAAGGCCAGTTCCGAGAGAGAAGTGAACGCGGTGAAGACCGCACTCGATGAGATGACAAAACGAGATGCGCTGGGTCCAATTCCTATTGATCTCGTGTTTGGTCCCGAGGATTATCTCTTCGGCGAAGAGAAAGCGCTCTTGGAAGTAATAGAGGGCCGCGACCCCTTGCCGAGAGAAGCAGGCAATCCTCCCTACGTCAAAGGTCTGTTCATCGTCGACCCTCAGGAACCAAATCCCACTGTAGTGAACAACGGAGAAACTCTTTCAAACGTTCCACACGTTTTGCAGCGAGGTGCCGATTGGTTCCGTGCTATTGGCACGCTTAATTCGCCAGGCACAATGATTTTTACAATTTGCGAAGATGTAAAGCGACCAGGGGTCTACGAGCTGCCAATGGGTGCTCCAATGCGAACGCTTGTTTATGACTGTGCCGGGGGACCGCTGCCAGGTTGTGAATTCAAAAGCTTTTTCTCGGGCGTAGCTAATCCGGTAATTCTGCCATCCGGCCTTGATACTCCGATGGACTTTAACTCGATGAGGGCGATCGGGTCGGGCCTAGGTTCTGGAGGATTCATCGCGTATGACAACACCGCGTGCATGGTGCGAGTAGCACACATGTTTGCAAAGTTCCTGTGGCTGGAGTCCTGCAACCAGTGCTGGTCCTGCAAACTTGGCACGAATCGCTCGATGACTTACCTGCAGAGACTGATCGAAGGTGTCGGCGACGAGATGGACAGTGAATTAGCAATTCAGGGAGCCTTGATGGCTCCAAACGGAAACCGCTGTTATCTGCCGGTTGAGCATTCTCTTTTGTGCCCCAGCATCATCCGCGCTTTCTCGAACGAATTCATTGCCCACTTCAGGCTGGGGTGCCGATGTTGTCGTGACTTGGTATTGCCCAAGATTCACGATTTCGACGAAACAAAGAATGTCTTCACGTACTCTCCAGGCCGCCAGACTCCATAAGGAAAGGTATCTAGGGTCAGATCAATCTTGTTGCTCTATTCTGCCCACTTTTTCCAGCATTACGCAGATTTCTCAAAGTAACCACTGTCATAAGATCAAAACAGCCCGACGATAACGATTAAAATGAAACGGAAAGCATTGCAGGTTCGTCTTGTATTTAGGAGCGCTCGAGCGGAAGGAAGCGATGATGCCAAATGTCCAACCAGTCTTGATCATCTGTGTTGAGGAGGCAGTAGGGAGAGGGTCACTGCCACAATACCCACCCGTGATCTGGGTTCGAGTTTAGACATGCACATTGTCGGCTACTTCCTTGTGGCTCGCCTGGCGCTATGAAAGTGTCATGGCAAATGGCCTCCGGAGTCTTCATCATTCAATTGGGTTTTTCGGTTACGGTAAGACCAGCAATGGGCGGAGCGCGACAGTGACCGGAAAGATAGAAACAGTGCTGAGGAAAATACCATACTTCGCGGATCTCACGAAGCAAGAGATGCGCACCTTGGCTACGCGGGTAGGAAAGAAGCACCTTCAACGGGGTGAGCTACTTTTTGTCGAAGGTGAGCCATGCGCGGGTCTCTTCGTGGTGGTCACAGGCGAGATCCGTCTTTTCAATCTGTCCCTAGCGGGTCGCGAACAAGTTCTATCGGTAAGAGGACCTGGGCGTTCTTTCGGTGACCCGGTGGTGTTTGACGGGGGCAATCATTCCGCCTCGGCTGCTGCGCTAGAAGATACCGAATTACTCTTCATCTCGCGCACGGACTTTCAAAAGTTTTGTCGCGAGCATCCAGAGGTGATGTTCAAAGTGATTGCGGAAGTTGGCTCACGGTTGCGACGCATGATCGGAATCATCCAGGACCTGTCGTTCACGACAGTGAGGCAGCGGTTGATCGCACTGGTCCTGCGGCTAGCACTGACGAGCGGAACTGCTTCGACCGACGAAGTCCATGTGGAGCTAACGAAGACCCATGAAGAATTGGCGGCGGAATTGGGCACCGTGCGAGAGCTCGTCTCGCGCACTCTCCGCCAACTCCAGGCCGAAGGGTTCCTGGAGGTAAACGGCCGCACAATAATCGTCAAAGATCTCGCTGGTCTAAAGCGTGAGCAGACCTCTTCGAAGTAATTTCTTTACCTTTAAATTGTTCCGGGCAGTAGTGACTTTAGTCACTGTCTCCTTTCGACTTTCCGTTCACAATTTGGACTGCCATGAGGCTCGCTTGGAAAACCAACGTAAGAGATATTCCACTTTCAGATCCAAGGCCCAGAAAGTGCTCGAAGATACTGGACTCGACTCCTTGTGTGATGGCGGCATGTCGCTCCATCAAGCGTCCCTGCGGCAGGGACGCCACAAAGGCGACGCTAAGACGGTTCTTGAAGGTGGGATTGATGCTGTCACTCGGACTCGCGGGCCTTAGTCATACCGTCGCAGCTGATTCGTCGCAAACAGGTAATGCGGTCACGATTCGCGTGCATAACTATGCCAGAGTCGCCCCCAAGACATTGGCGAATACGGAAGAAGTGGCGACTGAGATTTTTCAGAAAGCAGGGGTCGAAACTCGATGGGTCGATATAACTTCGACAAGGGAAAATACTCAGGTGAGTTCGTCCTACACTCTATCGTTAACTTCTGCCGATATTCAACTTAGCATTCTTCCGAGCAAGATGTCCGGTCGTCTCGGCCTCCCAGACAATGTGATCGGGCTCGCTCCCAACACGGATGCGCAAATCATCTACGTTTTCGAGAGTAAGGTAGAAACCGTTTTTTGGAGGGTGTTGAGAGCACAACATAATGGTCGCCTGGATCGGCCAGTCTCTAGGGCTCAAATCCTGGGCCATGTGATCGCTCACGAATTAGGACACTTGCTGCTCAACTTGAACGGCCACTCGGCTCACGGCATCATGCGTGGCGAAATGGATTTTATTGACCGGCATGACTCCTTGCTTTTCACACCGCAGCAGGCGGAAGTCCTACGGGCAGACGTTCTGAGGCGGAACGGCCAACGAGAAATGCTCGCCCATGGAGACTAAGCACAGACTGTGTCTGTAATCGCGCTCGAGAAATGTATTTTTAGAGCCGGCTAGACAGCATTCATTGAATAAGAGGATGAGCTGACAGATCTGCTCCTCTGGTTCTTGCGACTGCCCTGCGTCGAGAGAGAGTACATGAAGCACAAGCACATTGTTGGTCGTGACAGGTGAATCCAATGGCAAGGGAAGTAGAAACGACAAAAGATGTGCGTCTGGTGGTGGTGGCTATCGACGGTGCATTAGCCACTCCCGACAAAGTCGTGACGCCGCGGGCACGTGCGACCGTTCGGGAGATCATAAATCGGGAATCGCTTTTATTACTAGCAGCGCCCGGTCTCCACGTGCATGAAAATGTTAATCGACGATCTTCAACTTCAGGAACCAAGCGCGGCATTTAACGG
>Ga0075522_10002850_pt1 | contig 12745 bp, 14 predicted proteins | sample NGEPerA_FD_74796 | JGI IMG/M metagenome (GOLD analysis project Ga0075522, IMG submission 74796) | Arctic peat soil microbial communities from the Barrow Environmental Observatory site, Barrow, Alaska, USA - NGEE PermafrostL2-A | ecosystem: Environmental > Terrestrial > Soil > Wetlands > Peat ... | reverse complement strand
AGTTTAGCGGGCGTCAGTGTAGGCGCGGCGGCGCTGCTGTTGGATGAAAGCGGCGCCCAGGCGCAAGGCGTGGGGAGACCGATCGTTTTCGCCCGCACCACCATCGTCACGCCCGATGCCACCAACGACGATTTCGCGCTGGCCGTAGTGGGCGACAAGATTGCCGCCATCGGCCCCAGCGCCACGGTCCTTGCGCAATATCCCAATGCCGAAATCGTCGATGGGCGCGGCAAGGCGGTTCTTCCCGGCTTGATCAATTGCCACGCCCATCTCACCGCCACCTTGGAGCGCGGCTTCAACGAGGATTTCGGCTTCCCCAATGCCGCACATCCGGCGCTATCGCCCACGCGCCTGCTGCAAGGCGACGAGAAGACCTTGATGGCCCAGATCGGCGCCCTGGAAGCGATCAAGAGCGGCACCACCTCGATAGTCGAGTTCGCCTCCGGCATCAGTTCTTACGCACCGGCATTGGCGCGTTCGGGCCTGCGCTTCGTTTTCGCGGAATCGGTGGCCGATACCGCGAATGTCGCAGCGCCCATGTCGGCGGAAGGGCTGGCCAAAAGCCAGACGCCGCAATACTCGGCCCAGCGCCGCGACGAAGGCATGACGCGCGTCAGCAATCTTTATTCCGCCTGGCATGGCAAGGAAAAGGGCCGCATCAGCGTCTTTCCCGCCGCTGCACTGGCCGAGACCACTTCGCCCGAATTGTGCAAAGCCGTGCGCGCCTTCGCCGAGAAACATGATCTGGGCTATTCGATCCATCTGTCGCAGAGCCGGCCGGAAGTGGCTTTCATGGTGAAACATTATGGCCTGCGTCCGCCGGCCTTTTTGGCCAAGCATGATTTCCTGGGTCCGCGCCTGTTCGCGGCGCATTGCCGGTTTGTGGACCAGGGCGATATGGCGCTGCTGGGCAATTCCAAGACCATTATTTCACACCAGGCGGCGATGGCGGCAAACCGCGCCGTGATCCCGCCGATCCCCGAGCTGCGCGCCGCGGGCTGCCCCATCGCCAACGGCACCGACAACAACACCAACGACATGTTCGAAGTGATGCGCATCGCGCTGGTGACCGAGCGGATCAAGCGCAACAAGGACGACGACCCCAATCCCGGCCTGCAGCCGCAGCCGGAAGACATGCTGCAGGACGCGACATTGGGCGGGGCGCGCGCGCTCAACCAGGAAAAGACCATTGGTGCGCTGGAGGTGGGCCGCAAGGCCGATCTGATCGTGATCAACACCCAGCGCCCGCATCTGGTGCCGGCTGGGCGCATCCTGTCGGCGTGGATTCACAATGGCCAGCCATCCGACATCGAAAGCGTGATGGTGGATGGCGCCTTCGTGATGCGTGAGCGCAAGGTGCTCACCATGGACGAAGCGGCGCTGGTCGCCGAGGCGGACAAAGTGGGGCGCCGGATCTGGAGCCAAGTGAAGGCGGTGGGCCCGATCTCCATCCCGAGACTGCCCGCTTAACGCAGTTTGAGAATGACGCGCAGTTCCGGACTCATGTCGTCTCGCGACAATTTGGCCGCGTGGCCCAGTTCGGATTGCGGGACGGCGTAAAATACGCATAGTCCTGTCTGAATAAGGAATATGGGGTCTCCGTGCTGAAAACATCTTTTGTTGCGTTGCTTTTGACGGTCGCCGCGCAGCCCGTGTTGGCGGATGAACCTGACAGCCTGAAACTGCCGTTCGGCTTCCATGCCCAAGTGGTGGACGAGGGCACCGGCCCCGGCGCGCGCCACCTCGCGGTTCATGGCGACCACTTATATATATCCACGCGCAAAGAACGCGGGGCCACCGCCGAGCCCGGCGTGATCGCGATGGACCTCACCGGCGATCACAAGGCGTCGGGCGTCCAGCATTTCAGCACCGTGAATGACGGCACCGGCATCCGCTTTTACAAAGGCGCGCTTTATGTGGCTTCGCCCAGCACGGTCTATCGCTTCAAATTCAAGGGCAATGAGTTGATCCCCGGCGCCAAGCCGGAGGTCATCGTGGATGGGCTTCCCGCTATCGGCCACGACAATGTGGGCATGGCTTTCGACAATAGCGGCCATCTCCTCGTGGCGGTGTCGGGCCAAGACAATATCTGCACGGACTCGAGCGTCCCCAAGGACCAGCCGGCCAAAGGCCTCAATCCCTGTCCGTCGCTCGCCGGTCGCGCTGGCGTGTGGCGCTTTAATGCCGAAAAGACCAACCAGAAATTCCCCGCCGATGGCGAGCAGTTGGCCACCGGGGTACGGGACATGATGGCGGTGGATTGGTCGCCTGACATCCACGCCATGTATGGCGTGATGCAGGGCCGGAACGGCACGTCTCAGATGGTCGGCAAGGTCGTGTCAGCCGAGGACGACCGCGATTCCATCGCCGAAGAAATGCATCGCATCGACAAGGGCGCCAATCTGGGCTGGCCTTACACCTATTACGACATCGTCCCGCATGCGCGGCTGACGGCGCCGGAATATGGCGGTGACGGCAAGATGCTGGCGGAAGGGAAATATTCCACCCCGGTGGTGGCGTTCCAAGCCCATCAATCGCCGCTGGACCTTCTGTTCTATGACGGCAAACAGTTCCCCAAGGAATACCGGGGCGGCGCTTTTGTGGTGTTCCAGGGCGGTTCGGGCGGTGTCTTGCCCTTGGGCCATCACGGCTATGATGTGGTGTTCGTGCCGTTCGACAAAAAGGGCAAGCCCGGCCAAGCGCAGATCTTCGCCGATGGTTTCGCCGGTCCCGCTGCGGCAGACCGCAATCCTGGCAAGGCGATGCATCGGCCCAGCGGCGCGGCGGTGGGTCCTGACGGTTCGCTCTATGTGGTGGATACGCTCAAGGGCCGGCTCTGGAGAATTTATTACACCGGTAAATAGTCTCTCTTAGCTCACGAACAAGCCCGCGCGGTGCTCCGGCTTCGCGCGGGCTTTTTTATGTCACGCGGCATGCACAAGGAACTGCGCGGCGATCACGACCACGAAGGCCAGGCCGAAAGGAATTGCGGCGATGGCGTGCAGAATGTTGCTCAGGCTTTCATCGATATCGAAAGTGCTCATGGAAATCTCCCGTTTCTCAAATCCGCCCCGATCGGCGAACGAAAGGAAGATAGGCATGCGCGAAGATTTTTTGGGTCAAGTGTTCGCAAGCAAAGTGTAAAAGTTTCCCAAAGATGCGAAGGCGAAGATGAGCGACGCGCAATGATGGCGCGCGATGACTCAGATAAAGCGAAAACGGAAATTACCAGTGCTGCGCGCCGGAGACGGCATTGATCGCGCGCCGCGCCAATTGGCGCACCACGAATGGGTTGGCGGGACGGCAAAGCTGGCCGAATTGAAGGCCTGCGATCTCGCCCGCGATCGCGACTTCGCCGTCCCCCGCCTGGATGCGGCCAACCAGACGATGGGCGAAGCTTTCCAACTCGGAGCGGGAAGTATCCTCCGGCAGGTCCAGCTGCATCCAAAGAAAACCCGCCACCACTTCGTCGAGGATGCCGAGCCTGGGGTTGAAGCGCGCTTTGCGCGGCACCGCTACGGCGTCCGCAAGGCTTTTGAGGGTCACGCGCTGGTTCATGACCAGAGCCTAGACAAGTCGTGTGGACGGCGCGGTTAAGTGTTCGCCAGCAAACTGTAAAGAATGCGAAAATGCTGCTGACAAAGGGGGTTTGGGAGCGCAGCATTGCGGAACTGTCATGAGGGCGTGTATTGCATATTCTTCTTGTCGATGACGATCCTGCGCTGAGCGAGATGCTGACCGAATATTTGGCCGGCGAAGGGATCAAGACCACCGCGGCCTTCAACGGGCCGGACGGCGCCGCCGCCGCCTTGTCGGGCAAGTATGATGCGGTGATCCTGGACGTGATGCTGCCCGGCATGGACGGCAATGAAGTGTTGCGCCGCATTCGCCAGACCAGCACCGTGCCCGTGATCATGCTCACCGCCAAGGGCGGCGACGTGGATCGCGTGGTGGGCCTCGAGATGGGCGCGGACGATTATGTCGCCAAGCCTTATTTCCCCCGCGAGTTGGTGGCGCGGTTGCGCGCGGTGCTGCGCCGCCAGCGCGAGGCCCAGCCTCAGCCCAACCAGACGTTCAAGAGCGGGGCGCTGGAACTGTCGCCGGGGAAGCGCGAAGTGACTTGGCGGGATGTGTCCTTCGAACTCACCACCACCGAATTCGACATGCTGGAATGCTTGATGCGGGGCGGCGAGATGGTCTCCAGCAAGGAGGAATTGTCGCTCAAGGTGCTGGGCCGGCCGCGCGAAATCTATGACCGCAGCGTCGACGTGCATGTGAGCAATCTGAGAAAGAAGCTGGATCACGCCAGCGGCAGCGCGCTGGAGATCGAGACTATTCGCGGCGTGGGCTACCGCCTGAGGCTGGCATGAAAAGGCGGTTGTTCTGGAAGATTCTGCTGGGCTTCTGGCTTACCTTGATCCTGATCACTCTGGGCATCTGGCTGGCTTTCACCTTAATCCGTCCGGATCCGGAAACCTCTTACAGCTATGGCTTCGCGCGCCTGTCGGTGGAAGCGGCAAGTTCGGCGGTCGAGCATGGCGGGCCTCAGGCCTTCGAGAAGGAACGCCCGACTTGGCCCCGCGATTGGCGCGACCGTGTACGGATCAGCCCCGCTTCCGCTTCATTGCATGGCCGGCCGCCCGAACTCAGCCAGCAGGTCAGTGCGCCGGGCGGCACCCAATACCGCGTGTCTTATTATCCGCAAATGGCGCGGCGCGGCGGCTTCTTCGGCATTCCACTCGAAGTGCTTTTCTCTGTCGTGATCGGCGGTCTGGTCTTCAGCGCGATTCTCGCCTGGTATCTCACCCAGCCGATCCGGCGCATGCAGGACGGGTTTGAGCGGCTGGCGCGGGGCGATTTCGCCACCCGGCTGGGTCCCGCGATGGGGCGGCGGCGCGACGAGATCGCCAGCCTGGCCCATGATTTCGACACCATGGCAGGCAGGCTGGCGGAACTGGTGGGCGCGCGCGACCGACTTCTGGCCGATGTTTCCCACGAACTGCGCACGCCGCTCGCCCGTCTCAATCTCGCCATCGGTTTGGCGCGCCAGGACCCCGCCAAGCTCTCGACCACGCTCGACCGCATCGGTGACGAGGCGGGCAAACTGGACGAGATGGTGGGCGAGCTTCTCACCCTCGCCAAGCTCGAAAGCAATCAGAACCAGGGCGAGGATTATTTCAACTTCGCCGAGATCGTGAAGCGCGTGGTCGAGGATGCGCGTTACGAGGCGTCGGCCAAGAATATCGAGGTCAAGCTCTCGATCGAGCAGGCCGACGAGAATTTCGAATGGATCGCGCTGGGCTCGGGCAAGCTGGTGAGCCGGGCGATCGAGAATATCCTGCGCAATGCGCTGCGCTACTCGCCCGAGAACGGCCAGGTGATGGTGCGGCTCGACCGCTGCGCCGGCCGCTTCGATCTGTCGGTGAGCGACGATGGGCCGGGCATTCCCAAGGACACGCTGGCCAGCCTGTTCAAGCCTTTCGGCATCTCGGCCGACGGCTATGGCTTTGGCCTTGGCCTGGCGATCGCCAGCCGCGCCATTGCCGTGCATGGCGGAACGATCTCCGCCGTCAACCGCGCCCCGCATGGCCTGGAAATGACGGTGACGATTCCCGCCGCCATCGAGCAGTCGGTCTGACGGCGAATCACCCTGAACGCAGAAACGCGAATCGTTCCGTAAGTTTGCGGATATTTTGCCCTTCCCGGAGCGCGAGCTGCGGGAACAATTGGGGCGCTCATATCTTTTACTAAGCGGAGGCGCGAATTCGGTTTTGGAACTTGTTAGGAGACGGATATGAAAACTTTAGTAGCTGCTGTTCTGGCGCTGACTGTGTTGGGCGCCACCGCCGCGAATGCCCAGATCGGCGTCCGCGTGGGTCCCATTGGCGTGGGTGTGGGTGTGGGCCATTACTCTTACCACCATCATCACTATAATCATCGTGAATGGCGCCGCGATCACTACCGCTATTGGTGAGCAATAGACCCCGCCCTAACCGGCGGGGTTTTTGTTTGTGACAAACCCCGCCCGTTAAGGCGGGGTTTTGTTTGTGTGTGGGCGGAATCATTTGGGGCGCGCCACAATTGGACGCGCCCCATGAACTTTAAGCGTTCTTACTTCTTGACGGTGATAACGGTGGTATTCGCCGCGGGTCCGCCGCCGCTCTTGTAGTGATCCCACATAAAGAAGCCGATGATGCCGGCAAACACGATGACAGCGCCCAGCAGGAAGGCCAGCATCACATTGCCGCCACCCCCGCCGCCGCCGGTGGTATTGATTTCCGTGGCCATGAACATCTCCTTGGTCGCCGCTTCATGAACGCCTGGACAGGCGCCTGGTTCTCTTGCCAGGCAAGAATTGTTGCATGGTGGAACCGGGCGTCTGGCGGGCATACCCCTCGGGATATAAGGTGTGGGTACCCCATGGGGTATTCGCGGCCCCGGGTGTTTGGAAGAAGGGTCAGATGTCACACACCGTCGCCGACAAGCAGAAACTGCTCAACCGGGTGCGCCGCCTGAGGGGTCAGATCGACGCGCTGGAACGGGGCTTGGATGCCGAGGCCGGCTGCACCGAGATCATGCGGCTTCTGACCGCGGCGCGGGGCGCCATCAACGGCATCATGGCGGAAGTGGTCGAAGATCATATTCACATGCACATGATCGATGAAGAGCGCGCACCGTCCCGCCGCGAAGCGCAAGCGGCGGGCGAGCTGGTGGACGTGCTGCGCACTTACGTCCGGTGATGGCTGCACGGATTAACTGAGGGACAGGGCAAGGTTCCCGGGATTGATCGGGGGCCCGGCCTTGGGCATAGTGCGGTCCTCGCAATCCGGGAACACATGTGAGAAGCGGGGATAGACATTTCGGGTTTGCCAGGGTGCGGTTCATCGCCGCCCTGATCGCCCTTCTATCCTTCACCTTGCAAACTTATGTGGTTCAGACCCACATCCATGTTCCCGGCGTCGAGATCGGCAGCTTCGGCCAGGTCAATCATCCATCACCACTCGACAAGAATAGTCAGGACGATTGCCCGATCTGCCAGGCCTTCGCGATGGCGGGTACATTCGTCACGCCCGCGCTGATCATTCTGGCGCTGGCGCTGTCGTTCATCGACGTCTCGCCCTTTATCGCGATCGGGACCAAGGCCGGGGCGCCTCTTGCGCGCAACTGGCAAAGCCGCGCCCCTCCACACCACTAACTCGATCAGACAGCAACCGGCGCCAACCGCTTTTGCAAGCGGCGGCGTCTGTCATTCGCGCTTTACGCGCGAATCCCTCTTTTCGGAGTTGGTTTCATGTTTCGGCAAAAATTCCTGGCGAGCGCCAGCATTCTTTTCTTGACGTCTTCTCTACCCGCAGCGGCGCAGATTGCCTCTCAATCCGGCCCGGAGACCGTGACCGTGACCGCGCAGGCGCTGGAACAGGCGCGGGCGGGTATTCAGACCCAGCTGGGCGCCTCGACTTACACCATCACCGCTGAGGACATCCAGAATCTGCCGGGCGGCGACAATAGCGAGCTCAATTCCGTGATCCTGCAGATGCCCGGTGTGGCGCAGGATTCCTTTGGCCAGCTCCATATCCGCGGCGAGCACAACGCCCTGCAATACCGCATCGACGGCATCATCCTGCCCGAAGGCATCAGCGTGTTCGGCCAGACCCTGGATCCCCGGCTGGCGCAATCGGTGCAGTTGATCGACGGCGCGCTGCCGGCCGAATATGGCCTGGATACCGGCGGCATCATCGACATCAAGACCAAATCCGGCCTGTTCGATTCCGGCGGGCATATCTCGATGTATGGCGGCAGCCACAACACGCTGGAGCCCAGCTTCGATTACGGCGGCTCGACCGGCGGCTTCAACTATTTCGTTTCGGGCGACTACACCGAAAATTCGCTGGGCATCGAATCGCCCGATCGCGATCACACCCCGCTCCACGACCGCACCGAGCAATGGCACGGCTTCGCCTTCCTGCAAGACATTCTCGACCAGAACAGCAGCTTGACGGCGATCCTGGGCACCTCGAACGACAGGTTCGAGATTCCCAACACGCCCGGCCTTGAACCAACGGGCCTGGATGGAGTCGTAGGGCTAGGTTCGTTGGACCCTTCAGGCTCGGGTAATTACCTGTTGCAGGCGAACGGGCTCACCCAGTTCCCGTCAGAACAGGGGGACGAGCGCCAGCGCGAGATCACCCATTATGGCGCCCTCAGCTATCTGCGCAGTCAGGGCGCGGTGGATTTCACGGTCTCGGTGTTCGGGCGCTATTCCAGCCTCTTCTTCACGCCGACGGCGGGCGTGGGCGACATTCTTTACAACGGCATCGCCCAGACCGCCTACAAGCGCGACGAGGCTTACGGCACGCAGGACGAAGCGGCCTGGCACCTGGGTGCTCATAAGGTGCGCTTCGGCGTGATCTATGAAGCCGACGACGTCTTGAGCGACACCTCATCGCTGGTGCTGGCCACGGCGCCGGGCGGTCCCGGCAACGCCAACCCCAATCCACTCTGCAGCGATCCCACCCAGACCTGCCAGACCTCGGGTGTGCCGCCCACCATCGTCGACAACGGCTCAAAGCACGCCTGGACGCTCAGCCTTTATGCCCAGGATGAATGGAAGCTGTTCCAGAATTTCACCATCAATTACGGCCTGCGCTATGACCAGTACAGCGCCTATTCCAGCGGTAACCAGCTCAGCCCCAGAGCCAATGCGGTGTGGACGCCATGGGACGGCACCATCATCCATGTGGGCTATGCGCGCTACTACACGCCGCCGCCCATCGAGCTGGTCTCCAACACGGATATCGGCCTTTTCAACAACACCACCAATGCGCCGCTTGAGTCTCTGGACAACACGCCCATCGCCGAAAAGGCCGATTACTACGATGTCGGCGTGTCGCAGCAGGTGACCGACGCCCTCAAGCTCGCGGTCGATTCCTACATGAAGCATTCGAGCGATCTGATCGACGAGGGCCAATTCGGCGCCCCCATCATCCTTACGCCCTTCAACTATTTGCGGGGCCGGCAGATGGGTGTGGAGTTCACGGCGGATTATACGACGGGGAATTTCAACGCCTATCTCAATGCGTCGGTGTCGCATGCGGCGGGCGAGGGTTGGATCACCAGCCAGTTCACTTTCGATCCCGCCGATCTTGCCTATACCCAGGCCAATTACATCCATCTCGACCACGACCAATATGTCTCGGCGTCGGCGGGGGTTACCTACAGATGGATGCACACCGTCTTCTCCGCCGACACCATCATCGGCAGCGGTCTGCGCGAGGATGCGGCGGCGCCTGACGGCACCAACATCCCCAATGGCGGTCATGTCCCACCCTATGGCGTGGTCAATCTGGGCGCGGCCCATGACTTCAGCGATCTCGGCCTGGACGGATGGGCTGGCCGCGTCGACATCGTCAATCTGTTCGACGTCGATTACCAGATCCGCAGCGGTTCGGGCGTGGGTGTGTTCGCCCCGCAATATGGCCAGCATCGCGGCTTCTTCGCCGGCATCACGAAAGCATTCTGATGGCTGGCCGGGAGAGAAGCGCGCGCCGCAACGCAAGGACACGCGTCGGTCCATATGCGGTACTTTTCTTTATCGTGGTGATCGTGGGCGCAGCCGGTCTGTCTCTATGGATCGAAGACCGCTATCGAAAGGCGGAAGATGCTTACCGCCTCTACGTCGCGGATCATCCGTTGAAACCGGGCGAGAGGCCGCCCAAGCTAGATTGGCTGACGGGCAAAGTGTGGCGCTAGAAAGCTGAACAGCCGTTCAGAAAACTCCCGCTTACGGCGTCCCGGAAGGATTGAAAGGCTGTTAGCTTGGTACGGGACCGCGCCGAGGCGGCCAAAATGGCGCGGTCATGAATCGTCTATTTGTATGGCGTCTTGGTGGGATGCCTTATAATGGAGGAGCACCGCTTTGCAGGACGGCTCATGAACTCGGCGCGACTTTTGAGCATTTCCGCTCTCTCGGTGTTTCTGTTCGCCGTGGTCGCCCATGCCCAGTCGGCCAGCCCGCAATTGCAGCAGTTGCACGACGCGTTGAATTTGCGCCCCGATCAGGATGCCGCTTGGCGCGACTATGTGCGTTCCACTTTGGTCGATCCGCAAGAGGCGTCGCAACGGCGCGACGCCGCGCAGCGCATGGCCGGTCTCACCGCGCCCGAGCGCGTCGATCTTTCGGTGCAGATGATGAAGGTGGATCTTGGCTCGCTGCAGCAGCGGGGCGCGGCCTTGAAACTCTTCTATGTCAGTTTGACGCCGGAGCAGAAGGCGGTCTTTGACCGGGAAACCATGCGTCCGCCGCGAGGAATGTAAGGGTAAGCTTGGTATCACGAGGTATGCGATGAAGCGGACAATGATGACGATAGCGGCCGCCGCGCTGATGATTGCGGGTTTTACTGGAGTGGCCGAGGCGCAGCATCATAGCGGCGGCGGCTTTCATGGTGGTGGCGGCTTCCACGGTGGCGGTGGTAGTTGGCATGGCGGCGGCGGCCATGGTGGATTCCATGGCGGCGGCTTTCGCGGCGGCGCATTTTTCGGCGGCCCGTTATCCAATCCCTTCTGGTACGATCCTTACTGGGATTTCGCTTATCCCTATTATGATTCCGCTTATTACTCGCCCTATCCTTATTATTATCCGCCGTACACGGATTATGGCCCCAATGCGCCGAACGCAGCGCCGTCGCAGGGTTGGTACTATTGCAGCAATCCGCAGGGTTATTATCCCAGCGTGCCGTCCTGCAATACCCAATGGCAGTTCGTGCCGCCCCGGCCGCCGCAGCCCTCGTAACGGATCCGGACTGATCATGACGGGGAAGAAAATCACGATCTGCGCGTGCGCGTTGCTACTTGCGGCGGGGCCGGTTTTTGCCGCCGGCCCGCTCGACGTCGGCGATGCCTGGATCCGGGCGATGCCTGCCGGCATTCCCTCGGGCGGCTATTTTACCTTGCGCAACAATGGCGCCAAGGACGTAGTGCTGACGGGCGCCGCCACCCCGGCCTGCGGCAGCCTGATGTTGCACAAGTCAGAGAATAAAGGCGGCATGTCCTCCATGCACCATGTCGACGAGGTGGACGTGCCGGCGGCCGGCAGCGTCGCTTTCGCGCCGGGCGGCTATCACCTGATGTGCATGCAGGCGACATCGGCGATCACGCCGGGCGGCAACGTGGCGGTCACCTTGACGTTCAAGGACGGCAGCAAGATCACGGCGCCGTTTCAAGTTCGCAACGCTGCAGGGAAGTAACGCAGCTTCATCAGACCAGTCACCCAATCTTGGGTGATGAAAGTCTCACACCGATTTGATGGACTTTAGTTGGAATCTGCAGGGCGAGGGCCGCGCCAGCGGATAGCCCGAGCCCTGCATTAATGCCCGCCTTGTGGGCCACGCGCAAAGAGCTTCGGCTTGGGCATCAGCCACACGCCGGCGGCGACACCCAGCAATACCAGGCTCACGGCGAAAAAGACATTGTTGGTGGCCAGCATGGTGGCCTGGGTGTCGATCATGTTGCTGAGCGACGTCAGCGCCTGCCCGGCACTTTGGCCGGCATGGCGGAACAGGCTAATCGAGTGATCGGTGGTTGGACCCAGCGCATTCATCAGTTCGACTCGGTTATGCACGGTGCGGTTGCGCCACGAGAAGGTGATGATGGCGGTGGAAAAAGCGCCCGACATGGTGCGCAGGAAACTGATCATGCCGGCCGCGTCGGCGGTTTCGCTGGGCTGGACCGACGCCATCGCCAGGCTCATCAGCGGGATGAAGAACAGCGGCATGCCGATCCCCAGCGCCATTTGCGCCGGCGCCAATTGCCAGAAGGTGATGTCGGTATTGAAGGTTGTTCGCCAGAACATGTCGGCGGCCACCACCACCAGCCCGAACGACATCATATAGCGGGCGTCGATCTTGTTGAGCAGCATCGCCGCGGTGGGCGCCACGAAGATGCTGATCATGCCGTTCATCGCCATGATCTGCCCGGCGTCGAAGGCGGTGTAATTCATGGTGAGCTGCAGCCAGAGCGGGATCAGCACGATCGAGCCCATAAAGGCGCCGAAGGTGAACAACATCGCTACCGCCGAGACCGCGAAGCCGCGATGGCGGAACACTTTGAGATTGACGATGGGGGCTTTGTCGGTGAGCTCCCAGGCCAGGAAGGCCAGGAAGAAGACGCCGGCGATCACCGCCAGGCTGACGATGAAATTCGACGAGAACCAGTCGTCATTCTCGCCATTGTCCATCATGATCTGCAGCGCGCCGATGAAGGTCACCATCATCGCAAGGCCCACGAAATCGATGCGTTTCTTGATGGTCTTGGTCTCGAATTTGGTGAGGATGCTGGACGCCAGTATCACGCAGATGATCGCCACCGGCACATTGACGAAGAAGGACCAGGGCCAGCCCCAGCTGTCGGCCAAGGTGCCAGCCACCAATGGCCCCGCGATCGGGCCCAGGATGGTGGTCATGGTCCAGATGCCCAGCGCCATGTTGCGCCGTTCCGGCGGCGCGATGCGCATCAACAGGGCCTGCGACATCGGCATCAAGGGCCCGCCCATCACGCCCTGCATGATGCGGGCAAAGATCAGCATGGGCAGCGAGGTGGAAAGCCCGCACAGAAGCGAGAAGACGCCGAAACCGGCCGCGCCCGTCATGAAGACGCGCACCGGGCCGAAGCGCGCGGCCAGCCAGCCGGTCAGCGGCACCATGATGGCCTCGGCCACGGCATAGGACGTAATCGCCCAGGTGCCCTCGGT
>Ga0075522_10002847_pt1 | contig 12759 bp, 9 predicted proteins | sample NGEPerA_FD_74796 | JGI IMG/M metagenome (GOLD analysis project Ga0075522, IMG submission 74796) | Arctic peat soil microbial communities from the Barrow Environmental Observatory site, Barrow, Alaska, USA - NGEE PermafrostL2-A | ecosystem: Environmental > Terrestrial > Soil > Wetlands > Peat ... | reverse complement strand
AAGCGCGTCTGGCTTACAACCAAGTGGCCCAGTGGCTGCAAAACGTTGCGCCCGCCCCGCTCGACGACCAAGTGCGCGTGCAGAACGAAGCCAGCGCGCTGTTGAAAGAATTTCGCCGGCAACACGGTTCGCTCACTTTGGGCGGAGTGGAGAGCGTGCCGGTCATTGTCAATAATGAAATCAAACGCTTTGAAAATATGCAGTCCAATCCGGCGCGCGACATCATTGAAAATTTCATGGTGGCGGCCAACGAGGCGATGGCCCGCTTCCTGCGCGACCGCAATTCACTCTGCCTGCGGCGGATTGTGCGCACTCCGAAACGCTGGGACCGGATTCAGGCCATCGCCGCCCAACTGGGAACCACCCTGCCCAAGGAACCGGATTCGCGCGCGTTGAATGAATTTTTGTCGCAGCGAAAACAGGCCGACCCGGAACACTTTCCCGACCTTTCACTTTCGGTGCTCAAATCGATGGGGCCGGGCGAGTATGTGGTCGAGCACCCTGGTTCCGAGCACGAGGGCCACTTCGGCCTGGCGGTGGATGATTATACCCACTCGACTGCGCCCAACCGCCGCTACGCCGATTTGGTGATGCAACGATTGTTGAAGGCCAGCATCAGCCAAAGCCCGTGCCCGTATTCTGAAGCGGAATTATCCGCCATCGCCGCCCACTGCACCGAGCGCGAATCCGCCGCGCGCCACGTCGAGCGCTTTATGAAAAAAGTCGCGGCAGCCATCATGCTCCAATCGCAAATCGGGCAGATCTTCGACGCCATTGTCACTGGCGTTACGCCGCAAGGGACCTACGCGCGGCTGCTGACTGTTCCCGCCGAAGGCCGAATCGTCCGGGGCGAGAAGGGGTTGGACATCGGTAACAAAGTTCGCGTGCGTCTCCTCAGCACCGATCCCAACAAAGGATTTATTGACTTGGCGGCCGGCGATGTCACTCCCGCACCCGTTTGAGCAGCGATTCAATGTGCGGCCCGATTTGGCGAAGCTGCTTCCGGTGGGCCGCGGAAAGTTTGTGCAGGACGGTTTCGCCGCGTCGGGTCAGCGCTAAATATATTTGACGCCGGTCCTTTTTATCGCGCTGGCGATGGACGAGGTTCTTGGCCGCAAGCCGGTTGGCCAGGCCGACCGCGCTGTGAGGATAGATTTGGAGGCGCTCGGCGAATTCTTTCATCGTTACCCGGTCGCGCTCGGGAAATCCTTTAATGGCGAGCAACGCCTGATGTTGCTGGGCGGTCAGACCCACCGCTTGGGCGGACTCTTCGCTAAAGTGCAGAAACTGGCGCAGCGCATAACGCAGGGCGGCCAGCATCTGATATTCCGCGTTGGAGATCTTTCCGTTTTTCATTATCTGGTTGAAATATATCGCAATACGATGCATTGTGGAAATGCTAATGATGCAAAATAATGGAACGACAGCTCATTTGGGCGATTTTCGCACCGACAAACGGATGGTGTTGCTGGCTCTGCTGGCTGTGCCTATCGGAGCCATTGCCGCAGTGGTGGCCAAGGCGCTCATCTGGTTGATTGCGGTCATCACGAATCTTGCTTTCTTTTTCCGCTTTTCGGACGCTCCCGTGACCCCGCAAGAAAACCACCTCGGATATTGGGTCATTCTTATTCCGGTGATTGGCGCGCTTATTATTGGGTTCATGGCCCGTTACGGCTCGGAGAAAATTCGCGGCCACGGCATTCCCGAGGCCTTGGAGGCGATCCTTCTGGGGCGCAGTTTGATTGAGCCGAAAGTGGCCGCGCTCAAACCGATTTCTTCGGCGATTTCCATCGGCACCGGCGGGCCGTTTGGGGCGGAAGGGCCGATCATCATGACCGGCGGCGCGTTTGGGTCCATCTTCGCGCAGTTGTTCCACCTTTCCTCCGCGGAACGGAAGACCCTGCTGGTCGCGGGGGCGGCGGGTGGGATGTCGGCGGTGTTCGCGACTCCCGTGGCGGCATTGCTGCTGGCCGTTGAACTGTTGCTCTTCGAATGGAAACCCAGAAGTTTTATCCCGGTGGCCGTCGCTTCCGTGGTGGCGGCGATATTGCGCGTGCCGTTATTGGGCGCGGGGCCGATTTTCCCAGTCGCGGCTCACATCGCTCTCGGACCGCTCGCTTTGGGGGTGGCGCTGGTCGTCGGCATTCTCACCGGAATTCTTTCGGGCGGCTTAACCATGCTCGTCTATGCTTGCGAAGATGCCTTTCTGAAAATTCCCATCCATTGGATGTGGTGGCCGGCCCTCGGCGCGGTGGTGGTGGGCATCGGAGGCGTTATTGACCCCCGGGTTCTTGGTGTCGGTTACGGGACAATTCACTCGCTGATGCGCGGCGAAATCCTTGGAGCGGGGCTGGCCGGGTTGTTGATTGCCAAGGCAATCGTTTGGGGCGTGTCGCTGGGCTCCGGCACCTCTGGCGGTGTGCTGGCGCCTTTGTTGATTATCGGCGGCGGCATGGGGGCGTTGGTCGGACAATGGATGCCCGTCGGAGACCCCGGTTTGTGGGCCATGATTGGCATGGGAGCCATGATGGGCGGCACGATGCGCTCTCCGCTCACGGGAATATTTTTTGTGCTGGAACTCTCCGCCGACTTCAACATCCTTCCCGAGTTGCTCGTCGGTTCCGTGGCGGCATTTGGGGTTTCGGTTCTGATGATGCGGCGTTCCATTCTGACGGAGAAATTGGCGCGGCGTGGCCAGCACATCGCGCGCGAATACAGCGTGGACCTGTTGGAACTGATGTGCGTCGGCGAGGTGATGGACAAGGACATCCCCACGATACCAACCACCATGACCGTGGCCGAACTTTCCCGCCGGATCGCCGTCGGCGACCCTGTTTTGTCGCGCCGCCAAGGGACGTTCATTGTCGATACGGAAACTCAATTGGCCGGCATTATCACGCGCGGCGACTTGGTGCGCGCCCTGCAACAAAATCTGGCTCCCGGCGCCACCGTCCAGGAGATCGGCGCGAAAAAATTGATCGTCGCCTACCCGGACGAACCCCTGCACGACGCCATTGCCCGCATGCTCAAGCATGACGTCGGCCGGTTGCCCGTGGTCTCCCGCCAGGATGCCACCCGCGCCATTGGCTACCTCGGGCGCGCCAACATTTTGGCGGCGCGCGCCCGGCATCGCGACGAGGAGGAACTGCGCGAGCACTGGCCGCTCATTGGTCCTTCGTCTCGAAAATCAGCAGGTAAGGAACCGCGGAATGACCCTCTTTATCCCTGAAGTTGGTGAATTTAGAGCTGTTGATCCAATAGGCATACGTTTTGTGCGGTTCCAGTTTGACCTTCATGATGCAGGTTTTTCCGTCCGCGTCGTACTTGGGTTTTCCCACCGTCTCCGGCGAGGAATCCTGCCAGGCGGTGGACCAGCTCCATGAGCCGTTCCGCATTTCCTTGCTGAAGGTGACTCGGATCTCGGTCTCTCCCGGCGCTACGTCTCTGACCCCTGATTCCGGCACTGTCTTGACGACGACCGGCGGCATGGAGCCGATATTTTGTCCGCGCACGGCGCCCGAAAGCAGGGCGCAAGTTATAGTCAATAATAGTTTTGTTTTGTTCATAATAGGTTTGAGTATGAGTATTTGATTTTTCATCGGGAAATTGTCGGGCCGCTCGTCTCAAAAATCAGCAGGTACGGCACACCGGCATGGCCCTCGCTGTCCGTGAAATTGTGGAACTTATCGGAATTCAGCCAATAGGCGTAAGCGCGCCCCGGCTCAAGCTTCACTTTGACCACACAGGTTCGATGGTCGGATTCATAACGCGGCGATTCGACGATTTCGGGAGTGGAATCCGGCCACGCCGAACTCCAACTCCACGACTGGTCGGTCATCTGTTTGCTAAACCTCACCCGGATTTCAGCCTCGCCCGGCGCAACGTTAGACGCGCCTGAGAGCGGTTGGGTCTGGACGACGACCGGCGGCAGTTGGTCAATCATTAAAAGCGAGGGGTCCTTTTTGGACGGCCACAAAATGGCCAGACCCGCCAGTGCGATGACGGCTAGGAGCGCGAAAGGCCATTGCCGCTTCTTCTTTTCACGCTGCAACGGGGCAAGAGAAGCGGCGATTGTTTCCAAGTCAGTCTGGACATGGCTGGCTTGTTGGTAGCGCAGTTCGGGCTCTTTTTGCAAGGCGCGCAAAACCACTTCATCCAAGCGCACATCGACCACCACTTTATGCGAAGGCGGCGCGAACCGCCCCAAGGGCAGTTCCTGCGTCAGCATTTCATAAAAGACCACCCCAAGCGAAAAAATGTCGGCGCGATGATCGACGTCTTGCGGGTGTTCGACTTGTTCGGGCGCCATGTAATGCGGAGTGCCGATTCGTTGCTGATCTTCGGTTAATCCCGCTTCCCGCTGCTGCCCGAGAAGTTTGGCAATTCCAAAGTCGGCAATTTTCACCTCCCCATTGGTGTCAATTAGAATATTTTCCGGTTTGATGTCGCGATGGACGACGCCATGCTGGTGGGCATATTGCAGGGCGGCGCAAATTTTGGGGACAATGGCCAGGGCCTCTTGCGGTGCGAATTTGCGTGTCTGATACAATTGCCGCAGGGACAGTCCATCTACGTATTCCATCAAAAGATAGGGCCACGGCCCGGCCTCTCCAAAATCATGCACCGCCACAATATTGGGATGATGCAGCCTGGCCAAAGCCTGGGCCTCGCGCTCGAAGCGGGAGGCAAATTCGCTCTTGGACGTGCGGTCGTGGCCGGCGCGAAGGAGAATTTTGAGCGCCACGAAGCGGTCCAGTTTTGGTTGTCGGGCCTTGTAAACTGCGCCCATGCCGCCACGCCCGAGAAATTCAAGAATTTCCAACTGCGGAAAGTGCGGCGCAATATCCTGCAGGCCCGGAGGAGGCAGGGCTGGCGCTGGAGGATTTGTCCCCTCCGTTTGCGGAAAAGCGCCAGCCTTCAGCATGCAAGCCGGACAGATTCCTTGCAGCGCCGTCGCCGGCACTGGCTTTCCGCAATAAGGACACGGCGCATTCATAATTTGCCTGACACCGTGTACAACGGATTTTTCCGGCAAAGGTTACGCGGCCAGCGTTTTGAACAGGTAACGCAGTTCCTCGTCCACCTCCGCCGGGGTGCTGACGGTCTGCGCAATTCTGCTTCGCAGCACCGCGCGGTAGCGGCGGCGCAGGCGGTGAATGGCAACCTTGACCGCGCCTTCATTCATTTCCAATTGGCGGGCGAGTTCGGCGCAGGGAACATCGCTGCTCGCCGCCGCCAAAGTGCCGCGCAAGGCCGAGAATAGTGCAGCTTTCCCGCGCGCCTGGTATTCCAATTCCAATTGCCGATAGACCTCTTCCAGCAGCGCGATGGCCCAGCGTTGGTCAAAAGCTTTCTCAGGCGTGAGATTTTCCGCCGTGAGCGGGGCGAGTTCAGCCTCCTCCAAGTCTGTCAATATAATGTTTCCGCCGCCGCGCTTAGCGGCACAGTTTTTGTCCCACTCATCGGCCAAAAAGTGGTTCATGCTGGCCAGCAGGAAAGAGCGAAAGCGGCCCTTGTGCGGACTAACGCCAGCCACAGAATTGCGCCGCAGCAAGCGCGCAAAAAATTCCTGCGTCAAATCCTGGGCGTCCTCGGTCGAATACCCGCGCCGCCGGACATACGCATACAGCGGCGGCCAATAGGTTTTGCACAAGTCTTCGAGCGCGGTGCCTGCGCCTGGAGACTCGCTCACCGCCGCCGCCAACACCACCGACCAATGCGTCGTGACAAAAGCCGGGCGCTGCCGCAATGGGCCAAGATCGGTTTCAAGGCCGGGATGGACGGTGGAATAACTCACGGCACGATATTAACCGCAGGCAAAGCTGGTGACAATTCGATCATCACGTATTTCAAAGGCGATAGAGCTTTTTCGCATTGTCGTGTAATAACTTTCGCTCAATGGCCTTGCTCGGAGCCAATTGACGGATGGTCTGAATGGTGTTCCAGCCTGTGCAGGTGTTGTCGCCTCCCACGCGGTCCGAACAATCGCTGCCGAAGACGAGTTTGTCCTGGTGGCGTGTAAAAAAGCCGCGCGTGAATTCCGGGTCGCGCGCCAGCGCATTGTGACCGGACTCCGCGGAAAGGTCGCCGACGAAATTGGGATAGTCTGTCAAGTAACGGTCCGTTCGACCGCCGGGAGTGACTTTGCCCGAGGGATAAAGATGCTTGCTGTCGTCCTGGTAGTTTTGGTCAATGTGCGCCCAGAAGGTTTGGGCGTGGCCGACGAAAATGGTCGAGGAATATTTTTGGAGCATTTTGTCAAACCTATCGTAGCCGTAATTATAGGTTCCGTACTGCCAATGCATGAGGATGGGTACCCCGTAGTCGGCGGCCAAGCGGTAAAGGTCCTGCATTTGCGGCGAATCGCACTCCACGCCGAATTTTTGTTCGGCGATGACGATGGCGCCTTTCTTCAAATATTTTTCGATGGTGACGCGCGCCTCCTCCAAATCCGGCACTTCGTTGGCGCCAAAGCGAAACATTTCCCGGTGCGCTTCGGCCAGCGCGGCGCAGGCTTCGTTACCGGTGCAAGTGCCTTCCAGCCCATTGGAAAAACCCTGGTGAGTTGAGGCCCGCAGACAAGGCTGGCCGGCGGGCAGCAGGATCGTTTGGGCCACGCCCATGTTACGCTGGTGGGCGATCAATTGCGCATCCGTCCGCGCCGGGCCGATCTGGCGCCATTGCGCGTCGCGTTTTCCGCCGTAATGGCAATGCTGGTGAATGTCAATAATAGGTTCAGCGGACGGCGCGGAGGTTTCGCAGCCGGACTCAGTGGCGGCCAGGGCCAATGCCGAAGTGACCAGAAATTCGCGTCTCGAAATGGAACGTGGTGCAGTCATGGCCGGTATTTACTTTTGCGGCGGCCAAGCGCGAATTCAACTAAATTATTCCCGGCCCGGCAGTTTGACTTTTAATTTTGCGACGGAGACATTAGATCACAAATGCTTTTACAGAACCAGGCGCGCACAGAGCCGATTGCAAATTCGTTACGGAGGTGGATTGTTCAGGCGGCCTTTGTCCTGTCGGTGGCCAGCGGACAAGGCCAGGAAATAAAGCTGGAAATCGCTCCGCCGCCCAAGTGGGTGAGCCGGATTGCGTGGCAGGCTCAACCTGGGCGGATTGCCATACCTTCGGGGGAAGAAATGCGCTGGCTCTTGAAAGACCGCCAGATCAATGCGCAAAGCAATGCGACGTTTGTCCATGAAGCGCTGCAGTTTTTGACGCCCGCCAGCGCGGCTAAGGCCCCGAATATTGCGATTGATTTCGACCCAGGCTGTCAAACATTGACTTTTCATTGGGCGCGGACCTGGCGCGGCACGAATTCCCTCAACCGGCTCGCCCTCGATCGAATCGTCGCCTCTCCTCGCCCGGCGGGACTCGGCGATTTTCTTTTTGGCGGCAAAAAGTCCGCCCTCCTGATCCTGGACGATGTGCGGGCCGGGGACGTGATCGAGTATGCTTATACAGTGAAGGGAACCAATCCTGCCTTGGGCGGACGGTTTGTGGACTCGCTGGAAATGCAGGCCAGCCAGCCTGTCGAACGATTGGTGACGCGCTTGCTCTGGCCGTCTTCCCGGCGTTTTTATATTCAGAATCATGGGACCGAGGTCAAGCCGGTGACGTCCGTTAAAGGAAACCACGCTGAATATACTTGGGACTTGAGAAGGGTGCCGGCGTTGGTGATTGAACCGCCCTGGCCCAATTGGTACACGCCTTTGCCCTGGGTGGAATTGACCGAATTTCAAAAATGGTCCGACGTCAATCAATGGGCGTTGCCCCTGTTCACCAATGCCGCGCCGCTTTCCACCGCCCTGACACGGCAAATTACCGAATGGAAGCGGCTTCGCGCGCCCGAAGAGCGGGTTGTGGCCGCCTTGGATTTTGTGGAGAATGAAATCCAACTTGCTGGCAATGAGAATGGCGGCTCCGACTACAAGCTGGCCGATCCTTCCGCTGTGTTTGAGCGGCGGTTCGGCGATGCGAAGGATAAAAATTTCCTTTTCATTTCGATTGCGCGCGAACTCAAAATCGAAGCGAATCCTGTTTTAGTCAATACAAGGATCGGCCCGATCCTGCCGCAGATGCATCCTTCCCCGGCGCTCTTTGATCGGGTGGTTGCCCAAGTCAGCCTCGACGGGCTGACCTACTGGCTGGATGCGGCGGATATTTATGCGCACGGTCCGCTGGCCGTGCGGACGTTGCCCAATTACGAGTATGGTTTGGTGGTTCGCCCCGGCACAACGGCGCTCACGGCCACTCCGCCCAGCCGCGTCGCATCCCGCACCACCGTCACCGAGTACATCGAACTCGGCTTAACCTCAGAGCTTAGTAAATGGAGGATTGTCACCGTTGCGGAAGGGACGGACGCGGAGCATTTGCGCGAGCAATATGCCATGGTTTCTCACGACGACATCGCCAGCCTGCACCTGAGCTACTACGCGAAATTTTATCCCGGCCTCAATCTGATCCGGCCCATGATTTATTCCGACAACGAGCAGGAAAATCGAGTCAGAGTGGAGGAATTTTACCGCGTGCCCATGTGGACGCAAAGCCAGGGCGAAGGTTTTTTTCGCTGCCGGGTTGAGGCGGCGAACGTTGCCATGGCCATGGTGATACCAGCAATCGAGACGCGAACCATGCCTTTGGGCGTGGCCTATCCGGAACATCAAATCTTTCGCGCCGAACTTCTGGTGCGGAGCCTCGCCCTTGTCAAGCCCGAGGATCAAACCATCGAGAACCCCGCCTTTTATTTTCACCGGCAGGTGACGATCAGGGGCGAACGACTACTGTTGGAATACGAATATCGTTCCCTGGCCGGCGCCGTTATGCCGGAGGCCATGCCGGCCTATGTGAGTCAACTGAACGCCGCGCGCGATACCCTGAGCTATTCGCTTTCTTCCAATTAAATCGCCCCTTCTTTTCTTGGCATTTTGGGGCGCTTCGGATTATTGATAGAATCATGTTTGAAATATGTTTGCGCACTCGAGTTTGGCTGGCGGCTGGTCTGGCCGGTTTTTGTTTAATCTCCACCGTCAGCGCCGAGGAGTTGGTTCCGCTGGAAATAAAATTGCCCGCGCCCGCTTTTATTGGCACCCCTTCGGACACGCCGGTGGCTTCCAATGTGGAAAAACCATCCGGCAAACCGCGTCCGCCCTTGATGGTGCCGCCCGGCGTGAGCAATGTCGCCCTGCATAAAACGGTGACCAGCAGCGCCACCAACACTTTGCCCGCCGATCTGCAAAAAATTACCGATGGCGAAAAGGAGGCGACTGACCAAAACGTCGTTTTGCTGCGCAAAGGCGCGCAGTGGGTGGAAATTGATTTGGGCAGTCCGCAGGAAATTTATGCCATCGTGGTGTGGCACGCGCATGACACGCCCAAGGTCTATCACTCCGTCGTCATCCAAATAGCGGACGATGCGGGGTTCACCGAAAATGTCCGCACTCTTTTCAACAACGACCAAAAGAACGCCGACGGCCTTGGAGTTGGAACGGGCCGCGAATATTTCGAGAGCAATGAAGGCAAACTGGTCGAAGCCAAAGGCGCCAAAGCCCGTTACGTCCGGCTTTATTCCAAGGGCAGCACCGACACTAGCATGAACGAATACACCGAGGTGGAAGTGTATGGCCGCCCGGCCCAATAAACGTCCGATTAAGGTTTGGCGGTCATCGGCTTGGATTTGTATTCCCGGCTATCCAGTTCCGTTTGCTCCCAGTTCTGGATCAGCGGCATTCTCTTATTGACATCATCGAGCAAAGCCTTGGCTTCCTGCGGGGTGCGGGTGACTTTGGGACGCAGGAAGACGAGCAACTCAACCCGCTGGGTGGAATTGTCCTTTTTGTTGAAGGCCCATTTTAACCCGGGGATGCTGCCCAAAATCGGCGTCTTGCGCGTCGTCGCGGTGATTTGCTTCTGGATAATGCCGCCCAAAATCAGGGTTTGCCCGCTCTTGGCCGTCAGTTCCGTTCGGAAATTGCGGGTGTCAATAATAGCCCCGCCGAGCAAGGTTTGCCCTGGCACAATGGTGGACGATTCCGTGCGAATGCGCAGGGCCACGTCGCCTGATTCGTTGATGTGCGGCTCCACTTCGAGAATTACACCCACGTCTTTATATTGGAAGCTTTGGTTCAACCCGCCCACGTCCGTGGTCAGGCTGCCTGAGATAAACGGCACTTGCTGGCCGACGAAAAGTTTGCCCAGTTCGTTGTCCCTGATTTCGATTTGTGGCTCGGCCAGGACAGTGGCGTCCGTATGCTCGCGCAAAAATTGGATAAGAAAATCGACGCTAATCGTATTATTGACGGCTCCCGAGCGCAAAGTGGCCAGGGCGGAAGTGACCGACGTGGTCGTGGTCGCATTGTTATTGGGTCCCGGAGTATTGACGGAGGTTTTTCCGCCGAAGCCTTTTTGATACTGGCCGTTGGCGCTGACCACGAAAGAGTTGTCATAGTCGTTGGCCGTAAAAGTCGCCGTGCCATCCGGCGACCAGCGCACGCCGAGTTGGTCCAGGAAATCGCTCGAGACTTCCACAATGCGCGCTTCGATCATGACCTCGGCCGTCGGCACGTCCATTTCTTCGATCAGTTTCAGGATCTGCGGGAAGAAATGCACGTTGGCGGAAATGAGCAGCGAATTGCTGCGCTGGTCGGGCACGACGCGAACCCGTCCAATCAAATCGCTGACCGGCCGTTGCGCCCGCGTATCCGAGCTGCGGGTGATGTCCGGCTGCCCGCCCAGCCAGGGGAAATAGCCGTCTTCCTTGATTTGTTCGGCGACTTCAAAGTTGCTCTCCGATGCGCTTTGTTGCTGCTGCCCTTGCGTTTGCTGCTGCTGTTGCTGCTGTTGTTGATTTTGATTGGCGTTGGCATTCGAGCGCAACGGCGGCGCGCCGCCTTTGGCAAAAAGGATATTGACGTTGTTGGCCATGATCGGCGCATCGGCAAATCTCAAACCGACGCGGAACGTGGTTTCACCCGCTTGGGAGGGAACATCCAATTCGCGCAGAACTTCCTCGACCGCCGCCAGATTTTCTCCTGAGTTGGAGGTGACGATGATGGCGTTGGAGTAAGGCTCGCTCGTAATGCGGACTTTGCCATAAAGGCGGCCTACGTCATGATCCGCCACCGGATCGGGCGCTTCGTCGTAGTACCAGTAGTTGCGTTGCTGGGTTTTTTTCAGGAATAGCTCGTTCAGGACATCTTCGATGTCGGCCGCGCTGACATATTTGAGCACGTAAATTTTCGGGGCCAGACTGTCGTCCTTTAACGGTTCGTCCAGCGCTTCGACCATTTTGACGATGCTGTCCATCTGCATCGGCGCAGCTTGCACAATGATGGCATTGCGCCGGCGATCGGAAACCACGCTCATCTTCTTGGTGTTTTTGTTCCCACCCTGCGATGAATTAAACATATAATACGGATACCGGTTGTTACTGCTGTCGCTCTCCTTGTAAAGATCTTGCAGTTGACGCGCCACGTCCTCGGCGTCGGCGTTTTTCAACTCGAACGAGCGCATGACCTTGTCCTGGGCGTCCTCGGTGTCAAGCGTGGCGACCAAGGCTTCGATCGTCTTGAAATTGGCCTCGCTGGAAAGAATCATCAAGGTGTTCGAGCGGTCATTGGCCGACACCTGCAAAATTTCCTTGCCGTCCTTCCCGGCCAATTTTTCGTAAAGCGGTTCAAGCTCCTTGGCCAAATCCGCCGCGTTGGCATTCTTCAAGGCGATGACCCGCACGGTTACACCGGGAGCCCGGTCAGTGTCCAGGGCGGCGATCAATTGTCCGGCCACACGCACATTGTCGTTGTCGTCGGTGATGATCAGCGCATTGGCGTGGTCATCGGTTTCGATGGTCGCCTTCTCGTTAAGGACCGTTTTGATTTTGTCCCTGAGCAAAGCGGCCTGGGCGTGTTGCAGCGGAAATACCCTGACCACTTTTTCCCGGCTGCCGGCCCTTTCCATTTCGGTGCCCGCCAATTCAGGGCTGATCTTGGGTTCCTTGCCTTCCGGCACGATTAATATCGATTGGGCGGATTCGATGGCGGTAAAACCTTCCAGCGCCAGCGCCCGATAAATCAGCGTGACCGCTTCGCGCCGCGTGACTTTCTTGGAGCCGACAATCGTAACCTGGCATTGCACTTGCGGATGTTTGACCACGCTCTTGCCGGTGTTTTCCGCCAGCCACTGGACAATCATATCGACATTGGCCCCTTGAAAGCTCAACTGGATGAGATCGTCGGGCGACTTTTTGGCTTCGGTCACGGGCGGCGCATTGGTGGAGGGCGCGTTGGTCGTGATAGGAGCAATGGGAGTGATGGGAGTTATGGCGTTGGTGGCGGCGCCCCCGGCGTTTCGCGCCAGGAATAGAAAGGCGGCGAGCGAGAGCGAAAGAAAATATTTCAGGGGTTGCATCACGGTGTTTCCTTATGTTTGGGCACGATGGCGGTATTAGTGGAAGATACTTTTTCGGGAGGCAAAAGGCTGTCGCTGCCCATGCCGGAAAAAACGGTCAATTCCTTTTTTTCGCCGTCTTCTTCGACGACGACGCGGTTGGTGCCGATGCGCAGCAGTTTAATGCCGCCCAGTTCTCCGCCTTCTTTGACCATCCCGCTTTGGCCGTCCGGCGCGCGCAGAAACGCATCTTCGCCGGCGATGCCGAGCAAAGCCATCGGCATGGGCCGCATGAACGGCGCCAAAATCTCGCTTTCCTTGATGCGATCCACCCGCGCCTGAACCCCCGTCGGCAGATCGCTTTGCTTGGGC
>Ga0075522_10002846_pt1 | contig 12760 bp, 8 predicted proteins | sample NGEPerA_FD_74796 | JGI IMG/M metagenome (GOLD analysis project Ga0075522, IMG submission 74796) | Arctic peat soil microbial communities from the Barrow Environmental Observatory site, Barrow, Alaska, USA - NGEE PermafrostL2-A | ecosystem: Environmental > Terrestrial > Soil > Wetlands > Peat ... | reverse complement strand
GTTCAGAGAAATATTGACGCTGCTGTCAATCGAACCGGAACTGGAGCCGGTGTTGGTCAAGGCCAGCGTTCCGGCGCTGATCAGGGTGGGGCCGGTGTAGGCGCTCGGGCTTTCGAGGGTTAAGACGCCGGCGCCATTCTTGACCAGCCCCCCTGCCCCGCTGATCGCGGCATCCAGGGTCAATTGCGCACCGGCGCCGGCCGCGATGGTACCCGTGCCGCTGTTAAGAATGACCGCGCCGCCCAATTCATTCGTGCTGACGGATTGGAGAGTGCCTCCGTCATTGAGCGCGATGACTTTGGTAATGACGTTGGACAAATTTTGGACCTGCAACGTGGCGTTGGTGAACACTGTAACCGTGTTCGTCGGGTTGCCCAACCCAGCAGGCATATTCCGCTGCACGCTGAGAGTGCCGTCCTGCACATTGATATTGCCGACGCTGTTATCGACCGTGACGCCGAAAAGCGTCACCGTGTTCGTGCCCACTTTGGTGAGGAGATTGGCGGGATTGGCGGAGGTGAGCGACGCATCCGAAGCAGCGTTGCCGCTGGAATGAATGCCCCAGCCATTGGAACCACCGAAGGTAGTATTCCCCGCCAAAGTAACCACGCGGAGGACCTGGGTCGCGTTACTGGCGCCATTATTGACGATGGCTCCGTTGCCACCCACGCCCGCGCCGGAAACCGTGACCGGCTGCGCGTTGTTAAACGATTGACTGTTCACATCCAACGTGGCGGCGTTGGTGATAGTCACGCTGCCGTCCGCTGTGCCGAGGGCTGTGGCTGTGTCCGCTCGCAACGTTCCCTGGGCCACGATGACCTTGCCGGAGAAGGCAGTGTTGGAACCGCCCAGCGTCAGGATGCCGCCGCCGTTTTGCGCCAATGTGCCGGAACCGGAAATCACGTTGGATATGGAAACATTGTCGCTGCGATCAAAAACCAAAGTCCCGCCCGCAGCGAGGCTGACCGCTCCCGCCCCGAGGCTGCCGGCGTTGCTCCCGGCGCCTGCCTGCACCGTCCCGCCGTTGATCGCAAGGCCGCCGGTAAAATCATTTCCGCCGCTTTCCGCGAGCGTCAGCGTGCCTGAGCCGGATTTTACCAGGCTGCCCGCGCCGCTGATTTTGCCCGGGCCGCTGAAGACGTAATTCGCCACGGAGTTATTCACACTGACAATCATGGGAGTCAGAATCGTGGTCAGGGCAACGTTGGATGTTCCAGTCAACGTATCGTCAAACTGAACCTCCGGATAACCTTGCGGGTAAGTCACGCTGATGTGATTGGAAGTCCAGTTTGCCGTCGTGTTGATGTCCCACGCGCCGGTGGGAGAGCCGGTCCAGACCAGCGGATAGAAAATCGGCCCAGTGGTAATGACCACATCTACTGAAAGCTGTGCTGTGTTGTTGGAAATATATCCAATATAAGGCGCAGGGAGGGAGCCGAGGGCAATGCTCCCCAGGTTGCCGTCCGAGCCAGCGTATGCAATAACCGGAAACTGAAAAGGCAGCCGCGTCACTAGAGGAAGTGAAGCCAGGTTGATCGTGTTGGTAACGTCACAGGCAAAACTGGTCGCCACAATGACCGGCCCTCCACCTTGCGCGCCAAGCGTTAGAATCGAGTTCGTCATCCCAAAGCTGGAGAGCGGAGCCCCTGCTGTGCCGATGGTGGCGTTCCCGTTCGTGGCGCCAAGAGCAGCGTTTTGGAGGCTGACGGAGGCCGTCCCTCCACCGACAGTTATCCCGGCATTCGCCGTCAACGTCGCGTTGGACGCAGACAAAACCCCCGCCGAGCCGCTGCCGTTGGCCAGTTCAAGGTTGGTATTAACGACCAGCGAGCCGCCGCTGATCGTGACTGCCCCCGAGCCGACCGCGCTCAAAGTGACACCTATCTGCAAGGTGTTTACGTTTAACGTGCCGGCGCCAAATATGAGCGTGCCATTTCCGGCCACATTCGCGCCGGTGCCGTTGGCGGTGGAAGCGCCACGGCCCACGAACATTTGATCGACCAGCGCATTCACCGTTCCCAGGCTGAAATCATTGGTGCCATAATTCTGGGAAGATTTGCCGTCCCAGGCATCCCCGATCGTCCATGTTCCCACACGGTTAGTCCCGCCGCTGGCGCCACGAAACCAAGCCGCGGGGCTTGCAAAACTGCTGTTGAAAAGCATGGAAGGCCCGCCAAAAGACGCCGTCTTGCCACGGCCGACCGCAATCGAGTCCGCGAAAAAGGTGTTCGTCTGGCCCAACAACAAAATACTGGGAAAACCGGGTGACGCGCCGGATTGAGTATTGTCGCCGATGTCAATTTGCGGGGCGGTTGAGCCCGACGTCAGAGCCAGGCTATTGGTCTGGGCGAGTTTCAACACGCCGCCTGCTCCGCGCAATGCCTGGGATGTATCCACGCCGACCAGAATCCCGCCGACGGCGGCATTGAAGGCGCCCAATCCCGAGAGGTCCAAGGTCGCCAGACTGCCAGAATTGCCGGTGCCAGTTTGGGGTTGGGATTGCCCGATATTGACCGCGGCGGCGCTATTACTGACGATCAGGCTTCCGCCCGCGCCGGTGATGGTGGTCACTGTTTGGATATTGCCATCGGCAGTGCCGGTGCCGGCGTTTAACCCGAGGGCGTCCCCGCCGACGGTCAAGGTTTTGCCGGGCGAAATAAGAGTCGTATGATAACTATTGGTTTGCCCGTAAGTAAGCGAACCGACGAAAAAACTATTATTGACGACATTGTCCACTATGCCCTGGCCCGCGCTCGTCGAGGGCAGGTCAATAAACTCGACATCGTTGGTGATGGCGGGAGGCCCGGCCGGAGACCAGTTGACGGCGGTGGACCAATTTGTATCCGTGCCCGGCGGAGACCAGATCATGCCCGGTCCGGTTGCGCCAGCCGCCACAATATTGTAAACGAAAGGATCACCCACGTTCAGAGAAGACTGGTTGGTGTAAACCGAAGTGTTGCTGCCCGTCACGGTGATGTTATAAGTCCCCGCCGCCGCCGTGGCCGTGGAGGAGATGGTCAATGTGGTGGTAGCGCCGTTGGCCGTGAAAGGCCCATTGGAGGCCAAAGACGCCGTCACTCCCGCGACTACAGGGGAAACCGCTACACTCAAGGTCACCCCTGTGCCGCTTGAAACCAGTTTGCTGCCTTCTCCTATGGTAACGGTCGCGATCAGGCTGGAAACGGTGCCGAAGGTCGCATTGGTGGCGGCGGGCGCGATGGTAATGTCCCAAGCCGAAGCGCTCAATGCGCCTGAAGCGCCCCGTGGCGTTAGCGCGGCGAAAATCAAAAGTGGAAACAGCAACGAAACCAAGGGGGTTTTCACAAGGTTGTTCATAAATAGAGTTTCAAAGGCTTAACAGGGTAATAGCGCAACCCGGCGGGTTTGGGACATAAAACTTTTGTCCCAATTCTTCCCGCTCACGCTATTATCCAACTGATGCCATTCATTATTATCAAAGCATGAAAAATCACTTTACCCGCCGGGATTTCCTCAAGCGCGCCTCCCTGCTGCCGCTGTGCGCCGCAGGCGTGGGAGGGGGCGCTGCCGCCGCCATCGCCCGCGAGCCGATCAAGAGAATAGGGCCGCCCGAACTCAAGCTTTCGCTCAACGCGTATTCGTTCGCCAAAATGCTTAATGGCCCTCTGCTGCACGGCACTTCTGGGCTGGCCCTGATGGACCTGCTGGACTTCTGCGCGCAAAATGGTTTCGAAGCCATCGACCCCACGGGCTACTACTTTCCAGGCTACGGCTCGGTCAGGTTGGGGAACAACGGCGTGCCGACTGATGACTACATTCGAAAATTCAAGCGGCGGGCGTTTGAATTGGGCATCGCCATCAGCGGCACGGGCGTGGCCAACGACCTCGCCACCCCGGACAAAGCCAAGCGGGCGGTGTTCGTCAAGCACATCCAGGATTGGGTTGAAGTGGCCGTCAAGCTGGGCGCGCCCGTGTTGCGTGTCTTTTCGGGACCGGTGCCGGAAGGTTACGAAGACAAGTGGGACGAAGTGGCCGCCTGGATGGTCGAAGACCTTAAAAAATGCGTCCAACACGCCGAGAAGTTCGGCATTATCATCGGCATCCAGAATCACGGCGATATGCTCAGGTCCGCCGACCAGGTCATCAAGATTATCAACATGGTTGACTCGCCGTGGTTCGGGGCCATCAACGACACGGGCTATTATATGACGCCGGATCCATACGCAGACATGGCCCGGGTGGTGCCTTATACCGTCAATTGGCAGGTCAAGCAGCGGTTAGGCGGCAAGGAAGGCGATGTGCCGATGGACCTTCCCAAACTCATTCATCTCATCAAAGCCGGAGGCTATCGCGGTTACGTCCCCATCGAATCGTTGTCGCAGCCCGGAAAGCCCTACGATCCAATGACCTCGGTGCCGCAGTTCATGAAGGAAGTGCAACAAGCCATCGCCAATACAGCATGAGGTTTCATCTGCATCGGGCGGCCCTCCCCATTTTTCTTATCTGCGGCCTGGTTTCAGGGCAAGACATGAAGCGAAGCGGGGGAAAAAAGACGGACTTGGAAAGCGAGCTGCCGCCAGGAGTCCATCAGCTTGCAATCGGCGCCACGGCGCCGGATTTTTCGCTCAAGGGCATTGATGGAAAAATCTATTCGCTGGCCGATTTCAAAAAGGCGCCGCTCCTGATGGTTGTCTTCATTTCCAATCATTGCCCGTATTCGCACGCTGCGGAAACGCGGTTGCTGCCTCTGGAACAAGAGTTTAGAAGCCGCGGCTTGGCGGTGGTGGCGATCAACCCCAACAGCCCCGAGGGCGTGCGGGTGGATGAACTCGGCTACTCCAAATACACCGACAGCTACGAAGATATGAAAGTCTATGCCAGGGAGCGCGGGTTTCCCTTCCCCTACCTTTACGATGGCGACACGCAAAGTATCGCCAAGGCTTACGGATGTCTATGCACGCCAGATGTTTTCATTTTTGATCAAAAGCGGCAATTGCGCTATAGGGGCCGCTTCGACGATTCCTGTTTCGCCGATCCCGCCACGGTCACTTCGCCTGACACGCGCAAGGCCATTGAGGCCCTCCTAGCCGGCCAGCCGGTGCCGGTAGCGGTGACCAAACCGATGGGCTGCTCGACCAAATGGCTCTCCAACAAAGCCGAAATCGCGCAACTCGATGAGCAATGGAAAAAAATTCCCGTCACGGTGGAGTCCATTGACGCTGGCGGGGTTAGGGCGCTGGCGCGAAACGATACCCAACAACTCCGGCTCGTTCACGTCTGGGCCACATGGTGCGTCCCCTGCATCGAGGAGTTTCCAGGATTCGTCAACCTTTCGCGCCGCCTGGCAAATCGCGATTTTGAAATCATCACCATCAGCGTGGACGATCCCAAAGACAGCGCCAAGGTGAAGGAATTTTTAGAGAGCCGCCATGCCGCACTCCCGAACCGTGTCAGGCGCACGCTGAGAAGCGAAGGCCGGACGGCCAACAATTATATTTTTTCCGGCGGAAATAGTGAGGCGTTGATGAAAACGCTTGACACGGAAGCTGAGGGGCCGGTTCCCGACACCGTTCTCATCGCGCCCGGCGGCCGCATTATTTTTCGCCACTCTGGACCGGTCGATTTCGCCCAGCTCCAGTCAAGAATAATCGACGAACTTGGCCCGTATTACAAATAGCTTATGAAACTCCTTCAACTCGTTGCGGCCTTTAGCCTTATGACCCTGCCTTTGGCCATTCAAGCTCAAAGGAAAGTCGAGGTCGCCCCCAAATTTACCCCCGCCCAGCCTGACCCGCAGTTGGGCGATTGGTCCGGGGACGGGGGATTTGTGGCCCAAGTCTTTCAATCCGCCGATGGAAAAATCCACGCCAATTTGCTGACCGCTTTCGATGCGCCAAGCAACCTCGTGGCCGCCCTGCAAGGCACGCGTTCGGGCGACACGGTCACTTTTAGCGGCGAGGGCGCCAGCGGGGTAATCGAGCAGGATCATTTCACCGGTGGCAAAGACGGCGTGAATTTCAACCTTCACCATGTTGTGCGCGCTTCGCCGACCCTTGGCGCCAAGCCGCCGCCGGGAGCAGTCGTTCTCTATGACGGACACAATCTGGATGCTTGGGCCAAGAAAAAGGGCAAACAATGGCTGGTGGAAGACGGACCGGCGCCATGGAAAATTCTCCCGGACGGCGCGATGGAGGTGATTCCCGGTTCGGATTGCATGATCACGCATCAGAAGTTCGGCGACTGCCATCTGCACGTCGAATTTCGCACCATCGGTTTCCCGAGCAAGAGCGCGGTTTTCCTCGAAACACGTTACGAAGTGAATATCAACGAAACCTACGGCCGAACCTCCGGCAATATGACCGGCGGAATGGATAACACGACCGCCGGCGCAGCCCCGCGCGTCCGGGCGGCTTTGCCCCCTTTGGCCTGGCAAACATTCGATATCGACTTCCGTGCTCCGCGCTTCAATGCGGACGGGAACAAAACCGAGGAACCCCGCATGACGGTGCTCCTCAACGGCGTCCAGCTCTACCACGACCAGCCCCTCGACCCGCCCCACGGCGCAGCGGGCAGGCTCGGCGAAGCGGCCACGGGTCCTCTGATGCTTCAGGACCATCTCACCCCGCTGCAGTACCGTAACATCTGGCTGGTCGAGCCGGGCGCGGGAGCCAAGGCCTTTCATCATCCGGGAGTTTTAATCAACAAGGCGCAGTTGGACTTCATCAAAGCCAAGGTGGCCGAAGGCGCCGAACCTTGGAAGTCCGCTTATGAAGCTGCCAAAGCCAGCCAATGGGGCGCGTTGAATTATGAACCTCATGCGTGGGCCACTTGCGAGTGCGGCCCGCATTCCAACCCCAACCTCGGATGCAAAGATGAACAGCGGGACAGCGAGGCGGCTTACACGCAGGCGCTTCTCTGGTCCATTTCCGGTGACCAAGCCTACGCCGCCAATGCGATCAAAATCATGAACGCCTGGTCCGGCAAACTCGTCGGCGGCCACTTGCGCGAAAATGGGCCCGTCCAAGCCGCCTGGTGCGCCGAAGAATGGCCGCGCGCCGCGGAGATCATCCGTTATTCGGACGCCGGCTGGGCGCCGGAGGACGTCGAGAAATTCAAAAATATGTTGACAACACAGTATGTGTCCTCGCTCGCGGGCGGTTCATGCGAGAATGGCAACAAGGAACTCTCGATGAGCGAAGCATTGATCAACATTGGAGTCTTCAACGATGACCGCGCGATTTTTGAGGCCGGGCTTAAAATGTGGCGGGGCCGCGCCCCGGCGGCCATTTATTTGAAAACCGACGGGCCGGAACCGGTCAAGCCAGCCAACTGCCCCATGGCCATCTGGGGCAACAAAGGCTTGACCACCCCGTTGGTGGACGGCCTTTTGCAAGAGACAGTGCGCGATTCCCAGCACGCCAACCTGGCCCTCTCGGCGATGGTCAATGCAGCCGAGACGGCGCGGCAGCAAGGAGTGGATTTGTACAGCGAACAAGCCAAACGCATCATGGCCGCGCTCGAATTCCAGGCGGCGTATCTTCCGCCCAACAACGCTCCGCCCCCTGAGAACACGACCTTCCATCTGCATCCCACTTGGGAAATCGCCTACAACCATTACCATAACCGCCTCGGCTTCGACTTGCCGAAAATGGGGGCGGTCATTGCCGCCAACCGCCCGACGGGCGTCAATCATCAAATGGCATGGGAAACATTGACCCATGCCGGCGTCGGAGCAGTCGGTTTGCCGCCCGTCGAAACTCCTTGAGAAGGGTTTTTGCTGTCCTAATTTGGCCCCGGCGCGCTATTAGTAAGGTGAACCCAGCACTTTTGTGGAACACGATTCGCACAATCAGGAGACCGAGAGCCGCAAACGCTTGGTGGCGCTGATGACGCGCCATCAAAGGCAGGTTTTTTCCTACATTTATACGATGGTTCCCAACCGCTACGATGCCGAAGACCTGTTGCAGGAAACCAACATGGTCGTCTGCGAAAAATTTCACGAGTTTGCCGAAGGAACGGATTTCGTGGCGTGGGCTTGCCAGATTGCTTACTGGCGCATCCGTCGTTCCAGGCAAAAGTTTGCGCGCTCCAAAGTCGTCTTTGACCAGAATGTGCTCGACGCCATCGCGCACACGGCCAGTCAAATGACCGGCGAAATTGACGATCGTCACGAAGCTCTTTCCATTTGCCTGGCAAAACTGCCGCTGCGCGACCGGGACATGGTCTTGACCCGCTATGAGCCGGGTTGCGGGGTGGAAGAAGCGGCGCGCCGTTCGGGCCGTTCGCTCGAAGCGGCCTACAAGGCGCTGACCAGGATTCGCAAGCTGCTCCAGGATTGCGTCACGCACCAGATGGCCAGCGGGGGTTGCCAATGAACCTGACGGACCAGGAAATACTCGACTTAAACGAACTGTGCAATGCGGTCGTTGACGAACGGCTGACCAAAGCGCAAATCACTCGCCTGGCTGAACGGCTCGCTCATTCGGAGGAGTCGCGGCAGTTCTATGTCCGCGCCCTGGCGCAATCGGCCAGCCTCTACAGTTATGCCAGCGAAATGCAGACGGAGCCTGCCCAACACTTGGCACCGCCGCGAACCCGCCGGACACTAATTCACCTGGCTCTTCCATGGGTCATATCGTCCATGGCGGCGACGGTTGTTTTGGCGTTATGGATTTTACATTTAAATCACCCCAAACCGGAAGCGGCTCATATTCAGGCGCCTCTGGACGAATCTGTCGCGCAAGTAACTGGTTCCAAAGACTCTCGCTGGGCCGCGCCGGCGGGAGCTTTGAAACTCGGGGAGCGTCTGAGCGCCGGCCAACGGGTCGAACTGGCCAGCGGATTTGCCGAATTGACCTTCGACTCCGGCGCCCGGGTCGTTCTGGAAGGACCGGCGTCGCTGGAAATCAATTCGTCTCTCCATGCCACTTTGCACAAAGGCGTCCTCAAAGCCAATGTGCCGCCCGAGGCCATTGGTTTTCATGTTTCGGACGCGGCGGTGGATGTGGTGGATCTCGGCACGGAATTCACCATGATCGCAGACCCGAGCGGGGCGACAGACGTCCTGGTGCTGAAAGGCAAAGTCGAAGCCGCCCCGCAACGAATGCCCGACCATCAGACGATCCTGCTCAACGAAAAGGAGTCGAGGCATTTCGAGCGCGCCAGCGTGTCTGAAGTCGATGACAGCCAGGCCAAATTCGCGCGCTATACCCAGACGGTTCCCTTGCAATCCTTTGCGCCGCCGACAGGCTATGTCCATTGGTCCTTCGACGAAGCGGCGGGACGCGTCTTGAAGGCCGAAAGCGACGGGCGGCGTTTGAACGCCTTTGACGCGCGCCTGGAAGATATTCCCGCAACCACTTCCGACTCCGCCAGCTTCCGAGCCTCGGGACGTTGGGGCGGGGCCTTGAAGTTCGATGGCCGTGTATTTGCCAAGGCGGCGTTTCCCGGCATCTCAGGCAATTCTCCGCGCACGGTCGCCTTTTGGGTCCGGCTGCCGGAAGACGCATTGCTCACCGAAGCCTATGCGATGGTGGGCTGGCGCACGGACACTAAAAAGCTTGGTTCGCGGCCTGTGCATATCGGTTGGAACCGCAATCCCGAGGAAGGAACCATCGGCGTCCTGCGCACCGATTACGGAGGCGGCTATGCTTTGGGCGCGACGCCGCTGCGCGACGGTCATTGGCACCACATCGCGGTCGCTTTTGTGCCCGGCGAGGATCCCGATACGCCGGTGCAGGTCAAACAATATGTGGACGGACGGCGCGAGGGCGAAGGGCATCCTTCCCCGCCTGGCAGTCCCAGCGGCATAGCGATCGCGCCGGGGACGGAAAGGGTCATTCCGGTGAGGGACACGCTCTTTCTGGGATGCCGTCTTTCCGGCCACGGGCAGCGCAAAGAGCGTTTTCGCGGCGAGATGGACGAACTTTTCATCGCTGACCGTCCCTTCGAGCCGCGCGAGATTGTGGAATTGATGAGATACAACCTGCCTCCGCGGCCCGCGCTGGCCCAGGCCGGCAGCAAGGATTATGAAACGAGATAAAGCCTTCACGCTGATCGAACTTCTGGTGGTCATCGCGATCATCGCCATCCTCGCCGCGTTGCTGCTGCCGGCGCTGGCGCTGGCCAAATCCAAGGCCCAAGCGACCAAATGTCTCAATAACAACCGACAGATCGGCGTGGCCACTGCCCTCTACACCTCGGATTTTCACGAGTCCTATCCAGACGGAGTGCAAATCATTGATACCCAATGGTCCAGCAGTTCCGCCTGGCATATTATGCTGCTGCCCTATCTCGGCTCGACGACGAACGCAGTGAGGATATATGCCTGTCCGGCCGATCTTAATGGGTCGAAACAGACTTACCCGCAAAATCCTGAATTGTTCCAGATGGATTATCGAGCCAACGCCTACATGTTTCGCGCCACCAATAGCTCCACTCCGATGTCCGCGCTTCGCACCACTGGCGTTCCGGCGCCGTCGTTGATGCTGATGATTCAAGAGCACGAATGGAACAGTCCGGAGTTGCAAATTCCATCGCCCGACTTGAACGATTGGCTGGTGGGCTGGGTGGGCGGACAAAAAAACTACCGTAATTCCGGTTTTGAATTTCATAACGCCGTCCCCATTTTCGCCGCCGCCGATGGCCACGTCGGACGTTTCAAATGCCCTGCCCCCACGGATGTCCGCCCCCCTTATTACCCAGGCCTCCAGGACACGCGCAACGGAATTGGCGGGGCGTGGGCCAATCCGCCGGCGCCGGTTTGCTTTATGCGCGAAGTCAGCACTCCGCAAGGTTTCTGACCGTCCTTAAGATGAAATTCAAACTTGCTCTGCTCATGGTTGCCGCCGCGTTGCCCGCCTGGGCTGCGAACGAGATCCAGCGCCCCCATATTTATGGCATATCGCACGTCGCCTTTTATGTGCATGACATCGAAAAAACGCGGGCCTTCTACAAGGATTTTCTCGGCTTTGCCGAGCCTTATTCGCTGACCAATAAAAACGGAACGCTGCACCTGACGTGGATTAAGATCAACGACCGCCAAACCATCGAACTTTTTCCCGAATCGCCGACCAACGCCGGCATGGATCGCTTGTATCATGTCGCCCTCGAGACAGACGACGCGGTCGGAATGCGGGATTATCTGGCCTCCCACGGCGTGAAGGCGCCCGCCAAAGTGGGGAAGGGAAAAATCGGCAACCTAAACTATTTCGTCCGCGACCCGAACGGGCGCATTGTTGAAATTGTGCAGTACGCTCCCGATAGCTGGACCGTAAAAAACCAGGGAAAGTTTATGCCTGACACCCGCATCGCCACCAACATGCCGCATGTGGGAATTTTGACGGGTGATCTGGCGGCGGCGCAGAATTTCTACCAGAACATTTTGGGCTTCCGCGAAATTTGGCGCGGCTCCAAAAATCCCGCCGTCTTGAGCTGGGTCCACGAGCAGGTGCCCGACGGCACGGATTTCCTTGAATTGATGCTCTATTCCAATCTTCCGCCCCAGGACAAACGAGGCAAGTACCACCATCTCTGCCTCCAAGTGCCGGACTTGGAGAAGGCCAAAGCCATCCTGGCATCGCGCGCCGCCCAAATCGGTTACGCCAAGCCGATGGAAATCCAAACCGGTGTCAATCATAAACGGCAATTGAACCTTTATGATCCCGATGGCACGCGCGTCGAGTTGATGGAGCCTCGAACATTCGACGGGCTGGCGGTGCCGTCGTCATCTGCGCCGCCGCCCCAACCAGCCACCCAAACCACCCAAAAATGAATCGTCGCGAAATGATTCTGCGCACCGCCCCTGCTCTGCTGGGCGCGTGTTTGATGGACTGGCCATTTTTGGCCGCAGGGGATGCGAGGAGAACGAGGAAGGTTTTGTTCTTTTCCAAATCATCGAACTTTGAACACGCCGTCATCAAGCGCAAGAACGGGCATCCCAGCTTCGTCGAAACGATCCTGGCCGAGACAGGCCCGCCGCACGGGATCGAATTCGTCTTTTGCAAGGACGGCAGCCTTTTTACGCCGGAATATTTGGCGCAGTTTGACGCCTATTTTTTCTACACCAGCGGCGATCTTCTGGCCGCCGGCAAGGATGGCAACCCGCCGATGACAACGGCCGGCAAAGCCGCCCTGCTCTCCGCCATTCATAGCGGAAAAGGATTCATCGGCGCTCATTCCGCCACCGATACGTTCCACACCGGCGAGACGGCGGAAACGAACACCAACGTGCCGCGCACCTGGCGCTATCGCAACCTCGGCGAAAAAGCGGACGCTTATACGCGCATGATCGGCGCCGAATTCATCATCCATAGCGTGCAACAGATGGCGAAGCTGCAAGTGGTGGACCCGTCCTTTCCCGGCATGGCCAAGCTCGGGCCGGATTTTGAAGTGATGGACGAATGGTATTCCATGACTGATTTTTCAAAAGACCTCCATGTGTTGCTTGTGCAGGAAACCCGAGGGATGAAAGGGCCGCCTTACCACCGCCCGCCTTATCCCTCAACCTGGGCGCGCCAGGAAGGCGAGGGCCGCGTCTTTTACACTTCGATGGGACACCGCGAGGATGTGTGGACGAACCCCGCTTTCCAGCAAATTCTTTTTGGCGGCATCGCCTGGGCTGCCGGCGCCAGGGACGCGGCCGTCGCACCGAACATCGAACAAGTCACACCGCACTGCTGGGAATTGCCGCCGGTTTCGGCGCCGGTGGCCAGCGATCCCGCCAAATATGATCCGAGTAAAGAAACACCGAAAACAAACTGAAAATTGAACCGCCCATTAC
>Ga0075522_10002844_pt1 | contig 12765 bp, 12 predicted proteins | sample NGEPerA_FD_74796 | JGI IMG/M metagenome (GOLD analysis project Ga0075522, IMG submission 74796) | Arctic peat soil microbial communities from the Barrow Environmental Observatory site, Barrow, Alaska, USA - NGEE PermafrostL2-A | ecosystem: Environmental > Terrestrial > Soil > Wetlands > Peat ... | reverse complement strand
TTCCAGCCCGGAGTAGAAAGTGTTCGGATCCACTTTGAACGACCGCATGAACAACTGCGGGGTTTCCGGGCCTTTGGCGGAAAATACAATTGCAAAATCCTGAATGGAATATTTGATCGGATGATCTGCCACCAAAACAATGGCGTCGAGCACATCCGCCAGCCGGACATCCGTCAAGCTCGGTATCTTGACGAGGAATGAGCCGACATCCTGCGGCCCGTTTCCGGTGTCGGTGCCAGTGCCTGCCGCCGGAGCAATGGGCAGGCCGGTATTCGGATCAATGGCGGCGGCGGCGCCTCTCACCCCGGCACCCTGATCGCCGGGAAAACCGGGAACGCCCAAGGCGTTCGGAGCGGCCACGGGTGTGCCTGACAGGTCGGGATTGTTGTTGATTAAAAAATTGATGCCTTTGCGTTCGGGATCGCGCGCCTTGCATTGGGCCGATAAATCACGGAGCACCTCGCTCAACGGCAGGCCGTCATAGGAAACATTATCCAGGTGGATGTGATCCAGCTTGGCCACGATGTTCTGCCGGCCGGGGCCGGTGTAGATGAGGGTGTTGGTGGCATAAGCATTAAACTCGGGCACATTCGCGGCGGATTCGGAGATATGCCCGGCTTGCTTGGGAAGCACCCATTGTTTTTCCACTTCTCCCATGCGTTCCTGCGTGTCCGTGCTGTGTTCGATGGTGGCACGGGAGTATTTGGCCTGCTTGATCAGGTTCAAATAATAATAGGCCGCAGTATTGTCCGGATCCAACTGGGTTGCCTGGGTCAGCTTGATTTCGGCTTCGTTGTATTTGCCCGTTTCATAAAGCAGTTTTCCATCCTGCAGGAGCGTGCCGGAAGCGGTTTTTTGCGAGGCAATCAGCGGAAGCTCCTGCTGCGTGGCGTCATCTGGCATCCGCCCCTTCATGCTCGCGAGCATCTGGTCGTTGCGCTGTTTGAAGGCGATGGCGGCGTTGTTTTTGGGATCCGCCTTGAGAACCTGCAGCACCTGGGCATTCGCCTCGCGCAAATCACCGCGACTTTGCGCCTCGCGCGCCAGGGTCATCCGCGTGGCGGCCAGCCCGGCCACGGCCTGCTGCGTCTCGGCGTCAATGCCGGAGCCGATCTGCCCCGCCAGTTCGACTGATTCCTGATATAGTTTGGCGGCATTGACAATGTCGCCGCGTTGCGCAACGGCCTGGGCGTCCGACAATTTCTGGCGGAGCACGATGGTGTTGGCCTGGCGCAGCACCGCTTCGTTCACGGCGATGGTGGCGGGATTTTCCTGCGCGGGCACCGGGGCGGGGAACACTGCCAGTGCGGCAAGTCCAAGGGAAAAGAAGGCGGCTTTGGTCATGGCAAATTCAGGTTCGTGTCAGGTCGGGGCGGTTCAATAATAAAATTTATCAGTCAGGGGGCAAATGGCAAAGAGGTTTTTTTCTGGTTGGACTGGTCCGACAGAATTAATTCATTCTGATTGATTTCAACAACCATGTAATCCGTTCCGCCGAAGGAAACTTTATCACCCACGCGCCGGTCATGAAAGACTTTTTTTTCCGGATCATAACAGATATCCGCCTCATAGGCGTCCACCCGGCGAAACGGCTTGTTCGGCAAAAGCGTCACCACCTCGCCGTTGTCCACCAGCTTGAGCACCAGCGCATCCGGAGCCTCCGGCCGGCCTTTGACGGACAACAGTTCAAAGGTCTCGTTGGGCTTGTCGCCCACCGAAACATAATGCCGGGTCCGATGCCGCTTATACGGAATCGGGTCCCCCTGCCGTTCCACGCTCATGACGTAACGCGCCCCCAGCTCATTCGTGGTGGTGGACTCGAGAGAAATGATCAGATACAGCGGCTGAATGTTGGTGACCGCCGCCATCTGCAAACCGGTTTTTTGGGCCACGGGAATCAGACTGCCATCCAGGGCTTTTTGCCACTCCATCGGGTTCAGCAATTTGTTGGTCGTTTCCAAATCTAGGTTGTAGGGGGATTTCAGCCGCAAAATCGCGCGGTTCGGCACGGACAGGTCCAGGTTCGTCAGCGCCTTGACGGGAGGATTGAAATAGGACGTTCTTTTGTTGTCCATGTCCGTCTTGTCGGCGGCGATGTAGAAGATCATGAACACCAGAACGCCAATGAGTCCGGCCAGCATCAGGCCGAGCAAAATCTTTTCGTAATGTTTTTTGAGGAAGTCCATGGATTCAATGCAAAATTAAAAATTAAAAATGCTTCTCCGCGCATTTTCGGCCGGCTTTTTGAATTTTGAATTTTTCATTTTTAATTCTTTCCCGGCAGCAGTTTCACGATTTCGACCTCCAGCGTGACGCGGAGCAGTTGCTCCTTCAAAACCGTTTGCAATCCGCCCCGTCCAGCCGGCTGCTGCTGCGGTGCCGGAACCGCCCCCGGCAGGGGCATGTATCCCCTCCGATAACGTCGGTCCACCATATTTTCGGCCGCAGGAGCATAAGGCGCACCCTCACCCGGAGCCGCCGCAACCGTCGAGGCACCGGCCGGCTGAACGGACACGGACTTGACAATGAAAGGATTCGGCGAGTCCGCAAAACCGTTGATGACCCGGGCCAGTTCCGGGGTGAAACTTCGGAACGTGACCATATACGGCGTCAGAATGGCCAGGTCGTTGGTGATCGGAAGCTCATCAATATAGTCCGACGCCAGACCGGCGGTGTCATCATCCGAAACGCGCACGCGCTGAATGCTCTCCAGGTCGTTGACGCGCGCCGCAAACAGGATTTCCGAAATGGCCTTCACCGCGCCCAGTTGCGCGGCCAGCGGCGGCAGGCTGCCGCCGGCAAATTTGACCAGCGACCGTTGCGCCGAAAAGGAAAAATCATATTTGGGCGGCAGTGTCACGCTCGCGCGGTCCGCCTCATGCTGCAGCGTGTCAATGGTCTGGCGCAAGGCCGCTGCATACGCCTCGCTGGTGACGGCCGCTCGCGCGGGAATGGCCGCAATGTTTTGAAAAAATTTGCCCGCCGACGCAATCCAGTCACGAACCTGTTTTTCCTGCTCCCGGGCAATCTGGGTGTTGTTGACTTTGTCGTTGCCCGGCGACGGTTTCTCCTGGGAAATTGTCTGCAGTTTGCCGTAGATCTCATTCAGCTTGCTTGACTTCTCGGAGTTGCGCGCCCAGCCCGTGTAGATGAAAAAGCCCGCCCCGCCGAGCAATCCCAAGGCCAGGATGCCGCCGACCACAAAAAACAAATTTCGTTTGATCCAGCCCATGTCAAAAATTAAGGGGGTTGAGCAGCGTCACGTTCACGGTGAATGAAAAGGTGCCGTTGGGGTCGTCCGGCGATATGTTCGGTGAAAGCTGGGTGGCCTTCGGATCCACCATCGGCGAATTTTTTATTTCATTTTCCACCGTATAGGCAATGGTCGGGTTGGCCGATGAATCCACACTGGTCAGGCTGACCGCGCGGCAGACCAAAATAATCGTATTGGTGGTGCTCGATCCCGCCGCTGGCACGCCGGTTTGATCCGGCGACTGAACCGGCGGCGTTGGAATATCGCCTTCTCTCGCCGCGCGGATTCGCGCCATCCGCGGATCCTGGTAACGCGGATCTATTTGCGGCATTGGGCCTGGCGGGGGCATTCCCATCATCGCATTCGCACCGTTCGCGTTCAAAGCGTCGGACGTGGTGATTTGCTCAATCCAGATGCCCGCCTCGACGCCCGGTTTTTGCGCGGACAGTTTTTTTTCAGTTTCATACTCGGAGCGGATGAGGGCGCCGCGCATTTCGGCCAGAAAATCCCCCCAGTAAAAGCGATCCTGCATGTAGGCGGCGATTTGATCGGCTTCCTTCTGCGTCTGCTGCAACCGGGCGTAGGCCTGTTTGAACCGTTCGGACTTGTTGCTTAACTCATTCACCTGCGGTTCGAGGCGCGCGATTTCCGCCTCCTTGTTTCCCGCCAGTTTCTCGAACAGGAATCCCACCGCAAAGGTGACCAGCACCAGGCTGACCACCGTGGCGATCAAATAGGGTTTTTTCTGGTTGAACGACTGCCAGCGCAAGGTGCTGTCCGGCATCAAATTCATTTCCACCGGGCAGGTGGCCAGGTTGCGCAGGCCAAGACCGACAACTTCGCCGAGCGAATGCGCCACGCGGGACAAATCCTCCAGGTTCACCGCCGGGGAAATCTGCACGTTGCGGAACGGATTGAAATACTCCACCGGCACATTCAGCTTTTCCGCAAAAAATTGCGCCGTGTAGGGCATGATCGAAGCGCCGCCGGACAAAAACAATCTTTGCGGCGCCGCGCCGCCCTGCTGGCCGCGGTAGAACTGCAGCGTCTGGTTGACCTGGATGTGCAGCTTGGTCATGAACTGGCGCGCGATTTTGGAAATCGCCGCCTGATGCGGATTGTCCGGCTCCTCGTAGGCGCCGCCAAGGCTGACAAAACCCTCGGCAATTTTTATTTTTTCGGCGGCGTCAAATTTCAACTTCGCCTCGCTCGCAAAATCCTGCGTGATGGCGTTCGCGCCCAGATTGATGCTGCGCGAAAAAACCTTCCCCTTTTCAAAGAACAGCAGGTTGCTCGTCTTGGCGCCGATGTCGAGCAGCATCGTGCAGTCTTCCAGGTCGCCATAATTATAACGGAACGCGTTGCACAGCGCCGCCGGCGAGGCATCGCAAAGCTGGAGGTTCAGCTTGGCCTCGGCGGCCACGCGGAACAGGCCCTCGACAATTTCCGATTTGATGGCGACGAGCAGCACTTCAAGTTCGCCGCCCGGCGCCGAGCCGAGGATCTGGTAATCCCACACGACTTCGGACAGCGGGAACGGCACGTTCTGCTGCGCCTCGTATTGGATGATTTGATCCACCTTGCCGGAGTCCACCGGCGGCAGCTTGACAAATTTGGAAAAGACGTGGAAGCCGGGCGCGCAGACGTTCACGTTCTTGGCCTTGAAATCTTTTTCCGCAATCGCCGCCTGGAGCGTGGCCAGAATCAATTTTTCTCGCGTGGCTTCCTGCGTGCCCTCGAGGCCGAGCGGTTTGATGACGAAATCATTCAGCCGCAAACCGCCCGTCTCATTGATTTCAAACTCCGCGAGCTTGAGGCTGCCGGCCCCGAAATCAACGGTCAAAAATGACTTGGTGTTGAGCATTCTGTTTGCGTGCTGCCCGCCGCAAGCCTGATTTTTTCAAGACTTGTGATGGGCAGGCAGTTGATAGGGTAAATTGTCGCACGGGTCAAACTAAAATCAAAAAAATTTGCAGTGCGGCTGAAAAAAGTTGCATCGCGCCCGCGCCTTTGGCTTCATCCTCCGCGTGCCGCAACCCGCCGCCAACGCCTTCCGCCGCCGGATGACCGTGCTTTTCTCCGGCCAGGTGCAGGGCGTGGGCTTCCGCTACACCGCCAAAACCGTCGCCACCGGGTTTGAAATCACCGGCACCGTCCGCAACCTGCCCGACGGCCGCGTGGAACTGGTCGCCGAAGGCACTCGCGGAGAACTTGACGCTTTCCGCGCCGCGTTGCACGATGCAGGTCTTGCTGGATTTATTTGCGACGAGCAGGTAAGTTGGGCAGATGCAAAAAATGAGTTGCAGGGATTTGAAATTGTTCGCTCGTAAATGAAATACGCCATCATCGCCGACATTCACGCCAACCTGGAAGCCTTCCAAGTCGTGCTGGAAGACATTCGCGCCCAGAAGGCCGACCACATCGTCTGCCTCGGCGACGTCGTCGGCTACAACGCCAACCCCAAGGAATGCCTTCAGATCGTCCGCGACCTGAACATCCCCGTCGTCAAAGGCAACCACGACGAATACTGCTCCACCGAAAATCACCTCGACGGCTTCAATCCGCACGCCGCCGAGGCCGTCCACTGGACGCGCGCCCAGCTTTCCGAGGACGACAAACAATGGCTGCGCGATTTGAAATACTCCCGCATGGCCGCGAACTTCACCCTGGTCCACGCCACGCTGGACGCGCCCGAACGCTGGGGCTACGTCTTTGACAAGCTCGCCGCCGCCGCCAGCTTTCCGTATCAAAACACGCAGGTGTGTTTCTTCGGCCACACGCACGTCCCCGTCGCCTTCATGCGCGACACCGTCGTGCGCGGCGGAACCTATTCCAAGTTCAAAGTGGACCCGTCAAAAAAATATTTCATCAACGTCGGCGCCGTCGGCCAGCCCCGCGACAATAACCCGAAGGCTGCCTACGTCATTTACGACATGGACGCGCAAACGATCGAACTGCGCCGCCTCGAATACGACATCGTCGCCGCGCAGAAAAAAATCCTCGCCGCCGGCCTTCCCGAACGCCTCGCCGAACGGCTCGCCTTCGGAAGGTGAATGAAGAATTCAGAATGAAGAATGAAGAAAAACGGCGGCGCGTCTGGCGCAACATGGAATTCTTCATTCTTCATTCTTCATTCTTCATTTGAAAATCCTCATCCTCAAGCCCAGCTCGCTCGGCGATGTCATTCAGGCGTTGCCCGTCCTGCGTTTGTTGAAGCTTCATTTCCCCAACGCGGAAATATTCTGGTGGATTGATTCCGCGCTCGCGCCGCTCATCGAAGGCGATCCCGATTTGACTGGCGTGGTTCGTTTCGAGCGCAAACGCTGGAGCCGGCCGCAGCACTGGCCCGAAATGCTCCGCAGCATCCGCTGGCTGCGCGCACAGAATTTTGATCTCGTCATTGATCTGCAATGTCTCGCCCGCAGCGGCGCGTTCGCCTGGCTCGCGCGCGGGAAATTCCTCGTCGGCCTGGATGAAGTCCGCGAGGGCGGCCGCGGCTTTTATGACGTCGCCGTGCCGCGCAAAAGTTTTCACACGCACGCCGTGGACTGGTATTTGGCCGTGCTGCCGGAACTCGGCGTGCCCGTTCATAAAAAATTTTCATGGCTCCCGGAACGCCCGGCCATCGCCGCCGAAATAAAACGCAAATGGCCCGCTGAAAATTCAAAATTCAAAATTCAAAATTCAAAATTGATTTTGCTCCAGCCCGGCGCGCGCTGGAAAAACAAGCGCTGGCCCGCAAAATACTTTGCCGAGCTGATTCGATTACTTGCGCCAAAATTTCCGCACGCGCGCTTTGCCGTTCTCGGCGGCGATGATGACCGGCCGCTCGGCGAAATCATTTCGCAGGCCGCGCCGGAGCGCTGCCTGAATTTATGCGGCCAGACTTCGCTGCCCGAAATGGTCGAGTGGATTCGCCGCTGCGATTTGATGATCACCAACGACACCGGCCCGATGCACGTCGCCGCCGCGCTCGTCCGGCCGCTCGTCGCGCTCTTCGGCCCGACGGAGCGGCGCCGCACCGGACCTTACGGCCAGCTCGAAAATGTCTTGCGCCTGGATCTCCCCTGCTCGCCCTGCCTGAAGCCGGACTGCCATTTTGAAAAGCCGGAGGAATGTCTCCGCGCACTTCCGCCGGCGCTGGTTTTCGAGCGCGCGCAAAAATTGCTTTCGCCGCGCGCTTGACTTGCGGACACCGCCGGACAATTCTCGCCGCCATGAAAACCGTCGCGGCAATTTTTACCCTGGCACTGCTTCATTCAACCGGCTGTCTGGCGCAGGACAGCGGCTTGACCTACCCGCCGGCCCACGCCCGCGAAAACGAAGTCGCGCTGTTCAATGGCAAGGATTTTTCCGGCTTCACCTTTTGCATGAAGGACAACGCCGACCCGCTCCAAACCTGGAGCGTCACCAACGGCGTCATCCATTGCACCGGCAAGCCGGCCGGCTACCTCCGCACCACGCAGGTTTTTAGCAATTATTTTCTCACCGTCGAATGGCGCTTCGTCAAAATCGCGCCCAAGGCCGACAACACCGGCATCCTCGTCCACATGCAATTGCCGGACAAAGTCTGGCCGGAGTGCATCCAAGTTCAAGGCAGACACACGCGCCAGGGCGATTTGTTTTTGATGGCCGGCGCGGAATCCAAGGAACATAAAGGCATGGACGCCAACACGCCGATTCCGCTGCGCGGCGATTCGGTGGAAAATCCCGTCGGCAAATGGAACAAGGCGGAAATCATCTGCATTCGTAACACCGTCGAATCCTTCATCAACGGCAAGTTCGTGAACGAAACAACCGAATGCACGATTAATGCCGGCTTCATCGGCATCCAAAGCGAAGGCGGCGACATCGAAATCCGTTCCATTCATTTTTCGCCGCTGAAATATTGAACCGATTTTGCAGCAGCCGACTTGAAGAGACTACAGCCTCACCAAGTTCACGCCGTCGGCGGGCGCAGTTGCACCAGCGTCGCACCCCAGCCGCCGAACTGCGGATGATCCAGCGTGAACGCAATCACCGCCGGATGCTTTTGCAAAATCGCGTGAACCGTCCGGCGCAGGTTGCCGATGCCCTTGCCGTGAATGATGCGCACCCGCAGAATGCCGCGCGCCTGGCACGCCGCCAGATAATCGGGCACCAAGTCCTTCACGTCGCGCGGCTGGAACGGGTGCAAATCCAGCACGCCGTCAATCGGCAGTTCAATCGGTTCGTCCATGTTTTTGTAGCGGCGTCTCGGCAGAGCGCCGCAAATTTTCATTTTGAATTGCTGCTTTCTGCCGAAAGCCGCTACACCAGTTTTTTTTTCACCCACGCTTTCGCCTCGCGCGGCGTCTTCAATTCATCCGCCAGTTGCAGCTCGCGGATTTCCGCCAGCAGCGCGCCAAGTTCTTTTCCCGGTTTCATGCCCAGCTTGATCAAATCATCTCCGTTCAGCAACGGCGGGCGGATCGCCGGTTTCTTTTTCAACTCCTCCGCCTGCTCAACCAAAAAATGAAAATGCTCCAGATCGCCAAAAGAACCGAGGCAATCCAGCCGGTGCAGTTCCAGTTCCAGCGGAAATGTCTCGCGCAGCAACAGCCGCCGCAGCGTCGCCTTGCGCATCTGCTTCACGTCCTTGAACTGCATGTGATGCCGCACGCACGCCACAATTTCTTCCGTCTGCTTTTTCGGAAACCGCAGCCGCTGCAAAATCTGTTCTGCCATGACCGCGCCAACTTTCTCGTGGCCGTAAAAATGGATCTTGCCCGCCGCGTCGCGCTCCGCCGTCACCGGCTTGGCAATGTCGTGCAGCAAAACCGTCCACGGCAACGACCCGCTGGCGCCCGCCGGCATTTTTTCGAGCATCAGACAAATGTGATTGAACACGCTGCCTTCAGGATGAAAATCCGGCGACTGCTCGCAGGCCACCGTCGCCGCGAGTTCCGGCAAAATTTGTTCCAGCAACCCGCTGTCGCGCAGCAAAACCAGGCCGCGCGCCGCGGAATTTGTTTTTGGGAGCGCGACCGTCCCGGTTGCACCGGCGGGCGTCCCGCCCGACGTAAGTTCGGCGCGAGACGCGCCGAACTGCGCCCGGGACGGGCGCGCTCCCAAATCCAATTGTGGCGCAAACATTTTTATCAACTCATCCCGCACGCGCTCGGCGCTGATGAGTTTGATTTTCGGCGCGAGTGATTTTATCGCCGCAAAAGTTTCCGGCTCGATTTCAAAATTCAACTGCGCGGCGAAGCGCACTGCCCGCAGCATCCGCAGATGATCTTCGCCAAAACGTTCCGCCGGCGCGCCGATGGTGCGGATGATCTTCGCGCGCAAATCTTTTTCCCCGCCGACCCAGTCGTGGATTTTTTGCGTGAGCGGATCGTAGAAAAGTCCGTTCACCGTGAAATCACGGCGCGACGCATCGGCCCCGGCGTTGGCGAAGATGACTTTCTCCGGACGCCGGCCATCCTGGTAATCCGCCTCGGCCCGGAACGTGGCGACCTGAAATTGCTGTCCTCCTTCGACCACGATGATGACGCCGAATTTTTTGCCGACGGGAATGGTTTTGCGGAACAATTTTTCGACCTGCTCCGGCTTGGCGTCCGTGGCGATGTCAAAATCCTGCGGTTCGCGGCCGAGCAAAAAATCGCGCACGCAGCCGCCGACCCAAAACGCGGCGAAACCCGCCGCTTGCAGGCGCTCGGCGATTTTAGAAGCGGTTTCGCGCGGCGATGAATTCATGAAAACCATTCTCACGCAAAGACGCAAAGGCGCAAAGTTATTTTGCTTGGCGGCTTGACTTCCCATTAGCCAGAATCCGCTGAAATTTTTCGCAACCGCGCAACGGCGGCCCCTGCTCCAACACGAAACTGCGCCTATAGCGGAAGAAACTAAGCCGGAAGAGAAAAAGTGATTTCGTTTCAAACACAAAGCCCGCTCGAATTGAGTGGGCTTTTTTATTTTCAAGGCTGGCCGAAAAGTGACGCGATTGGAATTTTTAACGCACGGGCTATGGCTGCAAACTCGTAATCCATAACGCAGCGTGACTGGTTTTCAATTCTGGAAATCGCACTGCGATCAAGCAGAATGCCTTGCGCCGCCAGCTTGCCTGCAAGATCATCCTGACTGACGGCTGGCTTGCTTTTTAGGCGTGCCTGACGAATCCGCCCACCAACTAAATTCCGCTTTCCCAACTTGATGGTTTTCTTCATTCAGCGTGTGATTTCCGCACGCTTGACATTTATCTGAAATTAACTAGAAATGTGTGTGAAGTTCACACGACCTGTTTTTATGAAAAATCGCAAATCTGAAATCGGCCTGCCCAGCGCCGTCGTCATCGCGACGGCCACGCCGTGAAAACATCAACACAAGGATATAAGATGAAAACAAAATATTTCTTTGTTGTCGCGGGCATATGTATCGCGGCGACTGTCGGTCAAACGGCTTTTGCCGATTGGAGCGACGACTTCGGTTTGACTTCAGGTTCGGCAACTCCGGTTGGTTGGCAAACCGCTACCACCCCTGCTCCAAATTTTTGGGGCATTAATGATGGAACGGGAACAGGCGGCGGAACTGGCTGGATGCAAATCACCGTTCGCAATACGGAGTTTATGCCAGCGAGTCCGTATGAAGGAATCAGCCGAGCCATGAACCCCGTGTATTCCGCTCCCGGAAGCGCATGGACGGCAAGCGTGCAAATCTGGGTCGGCGGGAACAATGTCGAGTCATTTGCGGAAAGTTCCGAATTGCACGTCATAACCGCAAGAGGTTTCTACGCATTCGGTGTCTTGACTGGTTCAACGAATAGGTCTGTTAACTACGCCCCACATACTGGCGAGACGCTGGAAATATGGAATGCCGGTTCGGGTCAGTGGGTTTATATTCCTCTGACTAGTTCGTCCGTATCGGGTGTGAAAGATGACACCTTCAGTATTCAATATATCGGAGATGGCGTAGTGAATTACTATCTCGGTGGAAAGCTTTTTTACACCCAGACTGGTATGGACACTGTTGATCCCGGCATCAGCAATCCCACGCAGTTTGGATTAGGAACCTTCAACTTCAATAACGGCGGCTATAATGCATGGTTTCAGAACGCGTCAGTAGTCACGTCGTATGGTTCGAACCCGAATCCGAGCATCAGCCGTTCGGGCACTAATGTCATTGTTATGTGGCCTTCAAGCAAAACGCTTTTGGTAACCACGAATCTTGCCGTTGGAAAATGGCTGACAAACAGCTATCCGTTTACCGTCACAAACAGCGTGGACGCCATTACAATACCGGCACCGAGGGGAAATCAGTTTTTCAGGGCGCAGTAAGCGCATTAAAATTAATAAAGGTAAAGGGGTCTGTCCCAAGTGTTGACAAATTTTAACAAAGCCGTTGCGGGCAGCCGCAGCGGCTTTTTTTATTCCTCGCCCCAGATGCCTTTCAGGTGCGCGATGCTGCGGGTCACGGCGTCGGGCGGGATTTTGGGGCTTAATTCAAACACCTTGATGTGCTCCGGTTTCACATAGGGCTCGAGCGAAACGAAATCTATGTCGCCGCTGCCGGGCGGAAAATGGTCGCGCGCGGGAAATTTTACGTCATGCAGATGAAAGCCGGCGAGCCGGCTGGCGTGCGCGGCGAGGTGCTGCGCGTGGTTGATGAAGCCGAGTTCCTGCTTGATCTGCGCGTGGCCGACGTCGTGCCAGTAATAAACCTGCGGCGCGGGAAATTCCTCGAGCAGCGATTGAAAGTCGGATTCCAGCGGCAGTTCCTCGACGGCCTCGCGGATTTCAATGCCGAACTTGAGGCCGCGAAACTTGTCTTCGGCGAGCAGAAGCTTCAGGGTTTCGCGGGAGTGGTCGTAGAACTTTTTCTTTTTCGCCTCGCGCGCGGCGGCGGCCTCGGCGACGACTTTTTGGAATTTGGGCGTGCCCTTTTCGCCGCGTTCGAGCAGTTCCTTGAGTTTGCCGGAGTAATCCTTCAGATCCATGCTGCCGAAATGCAGCACGACCAGCGGCGCGCCGACGCGATGGGCAAAGTCGAGTGTGTTGAGGGTGTGCTTGATGGCGAGCTGGCGGTCGCGGTCGCGGTCGGCGGAAAACTCGTAGAGGTTCGGCGAGGGGCCGGTGACGCCCACGGGCAGCGGACAGAAATTGTGCAGGGTGGAAATTTTCATCTCGCCGGCCTTCACGGCGTCGAGAATCCCCGGCACCAGGCTGATGCGGATGCCGTGGCTCAACTCGGCATATTCAAAGCCGAGTTCGCGGATTTCGCGGAGCATGGCGCGCCCGTCGGTGTGGCGGCCGGAATTCCAGCAGGTCGAGAACGAATACATTTTGCGTCTGGTCAGTGCTTAATCTTGATCTTTCTCTTAATCTTAATCCGCATTCACGCTTATTTTCCACGAGAAAGATTAAGATTAAGACCCAATAAAAACCGGGCGCATCCTAGCGAACACGCCCGGCGGAGGAAATGCAAATCGCGGCCTAATCGTCGGCGTGGCGCGCGGAAAGCATGGCGGAGAAACGGGCGACTTTTTCCTTGCG
>Ga0075522_10002843_pt1 | contig 12768 bp, 10 predicted proteins | sample NGEPerA_FD_74796 | JGI IMG/M metagenome (GOLD analysis project Ga0075522, IMG submission 74796) | Arctic peat soil microbial communities from the Barrow Environmental Observatory site, Barrow, Alaska, USA - NGEE PermafrostL2-A | ecosystem: Environmental > Terrestrial > Soil > Wetlands > Peat ... | reverse complement strand
CACCGGCACCCATCGTAGCCGCGCCTGTTAAGCCAGTGGCGCCGATCGTTCCCGAAGTGGCAAAGCCGATTCCTGTTGCTCCCTCTCCGCCTGTCGTCACCCCCCTACCGGCCCATATCGCGGAGACTCCGCCCGTTGAGCCTCCGGCACGGCCAGTTCGAGTCGAGCCTCCGCCAGCCGTTCCTCCTTTTGCGCCACCCGCCAATGTCAGTGCTTCGAGCGGCACGCAAATCGCCTTTTTTATCATGGCCTTTTCATTATTGACTATCGCGGTCGTGCTGGTCGTGTTTTTGGTGAGGCGTTCCCGCGGTGGATCGCAGCCCAGTCTCATTTCCCAATCCATCGATCGAACGAGATAACGTCCGAGCGTGTTTATGGCTTCAACCACTTGGCAATCGCTGGTCCGCCCCCTCGTCCAAAAACTGCATCCCTATGTGCCGGGTGAACAGCCAAAAATCAAAGGACTGATCAAGCTCAACACCAACGAAAACCCGTACCCGCCTTCGCCCAAGGTCATCGCCGCCGTTCGGGAGGCGGTCGATGAACGCCTGCGGCGGTACCCGAATCCGACTGCGGATGCGTTGCGGTTCAAACTGGCCAAACTCCATCGATGCCAGCCCGAGAATCTCATTGTCGGCAATGGCTCGGATGAATTGCTGGCCTTGGCGACCCGGGCGTTTGTCGAACCTGCGGCCACTAAAAATGTCGCGCGGTCGAAGGCGACCGTCCAGTTTTTCACTCCCAGCTATTCACTGTATCCCGTCCTGGCCAACATTCACGGTGCGCTCTGCAACGCCGTGCCGCTGGCCAGGGATTTTTCGCTGCCGCCTCTTCAGCACAGCCAATGGGATTTTGCGGCGGCCCTCACTTTTCTAACCACGCCCAATGCCCCCAGCGGACGCGGCTATCCATTGAGTCAAATAGAAGAACTTTGCGCTGCGCAAAAGGGCGTGGTCATCCTGGATGAAGCGTATGTTGATTTCGCCCGCGAAAACGCGTTTTCCCTCGCCCTGAAGTTTCCCCATGTGCTGGTGGCGCGGACTTTTTCCAAGGCCTACTCCCTGTGCTTTCAACGCGTCGGCTACTTCGCCGGCCATTCCGGCTTAATCGAAGCCCTGCAAAAGATTCGCGACAGCTACAACGTCAACGGGCTGGGCCAGGCCGCCGCCTTGGCCACCCTTTCCGATCTGCCGTATTACCGCGCCAATTTCAAACGCATCGTGGCCACCCGGGAGCGCTTGAGTCGGGAGTTGGCGCTCCTGGGTTTTGACGTTCTGCCGAGTCAAACCAATTTTATCTTGGCCTGTCCGCCCCGCTTTTCGGCGGGAGCGTGGCTGGAGAAACTGCGCGCGCACCGGATTCTCGTCCGTTGGTTCAATGCCCCGGAGACAAAGGACTTTCTGCGCATCACCATCGGCACGGATTCGGAAATCGACTCCCTTTTGCGCGTCGCCTGCCAGATATGCCAAGGCGAGTAAAAGGCCGGCGGATTTTGTGGTTCTTCCTGCTGGCCACGCTCCACGCCGGCGCACAACCCGACATTACCAATCAACCGCTCCGGCAAATCAGCCCGGACATTTTTCAATTGGGCGCAGTGCGCTTCGATAAAAGCCGCAAGTCTGTGCAATTTCCCGCCCAATTGAACATGAACGACGGCTTGATTGAATACCTGCTTGTCAACTCTAAAGGCAAAGCCTATGAAAGCTTGCTCGCCACCGAAACCGAGCAATACCACATCCAGCTTGCCATGCTCCTGATCGGCGCCAAAGGCGCGCCGCCAACACCCGCTTTGCTGAACGCGCCCAGCGTGCCCTTTCATGTCAATCAACCTCCCGGCCGGAGGCTGGCCATCGCGGGCGACCCGATCAGCATTGAATTCGCTTGGAGTCTGCCCGACGGACGCAAGCAGGTGCGGGCCGAGGATTGCCTGGTGAATTTGACCACTCATACGAATGTCGCTCGCGGTCCGTGGACATACAATGGCTCGCGAGTGGTTAATGGAACGTTTATTGCGCAGCACGATGGCTCCATCGTGGCCATGATTGACGATCTGGACGCGATGGTGAATAATCCCCGTCCAGGAAGTGACAATGACCAAATCTGGCAAATCAACAGCAATATGCTGCCCCCCTTGCATACGCCCATCGAAGTAACTTTCAAGCTGCTAACACCCAAACGCCCGTGAAAATTTCTCTCCTTCGTTGTCTGGCCATTTGCGCCGCCCTTTTCTATTTCGCTGACTCGTTGCGCAGTGAACCGCTTCACCCTGCCGATATTTCGTTTCGCAACGAAGTTCAGCACGCCATTGATCAAGGGTTGAGCTGGTTGCGGACCCATCAAAACACCAATGGCTATTGGTCCACGCCCGATCAACCGGCAGTGACGGCCCTGGCCTTGAGCGCTTTCATGGGCGAGCCTTCCCATGAGAATCAACGGCATCCCCCCGCAGCTTTGCAACGCGGTTTTCAATTTATTGCTTCGCACGTCAAACCCGACGGCAGCATTTACGGCAAAGGGTTGCAAAATTACAATACCGCCATTTGCATGATGGCGCTCCTGGCGGCCCATAACCCGCGATATGATCCCATCCTGCGCCAGGCCCGCCAATGGCTGGTCAGTCAACAAGTAGATGGCGGCGTGGGCTATGGCGACCACGGGCCTCATTCGGACATGAACAACACCTTCACCGCCCTGGAAGCTCTTTACTACAGCAAGTATCTGGAGCAGGACAAAGGCTTGGCGGGCGGGAAGGACTTGGATTGGGCCGCCGCCATTCGCTTCATTCAATCCTGCCAGAATCTTCCTGCTGTCAACAAACAAGCATGGGTTTCGGAAGATCCGCGCGACACCGGCGGCTTCGTCTATTTTCCCGGCGAAAGCAAAGCCGGGACCGCGACCAATGCTTCCGGCCGCGTGGCCTTGCGCTCTTACGGATCGATCAGCTACGCCGGCTTGCTCAGCTATATTTACGCCGACCTCCAGCGCGACGACCCCCGAGTGCAGGCGGCTCATGCCTGGGTGCGCCATAATTTTACGCTCGATGAAAATCCCGGCATGGGTCCGCAAGGGATGTATTACTATTATCAGCTTATGAGCAAGGCGCTGACCATTTACGGCGTGGACCAGTTGAAAACTTCGTCCGGCCGCACGATCGATTGGCGCAAAGACCTGGCCATGAAATTGATCAATTTGCAAAAGCCCGACGGCTCGTGGATGAACGACAATGGCCGCTGGTGGGAACACGATCCATCCCTCGTCACCGCCTATTCCTTGATGTCGCTCGAAATTCTCTACCCGGCGCTTTGATGGAATTGACATTGGGCGCCATTGCCGCAAGCTAGGCCCATGCGGCGACCTTGCTTGACAGTCTTCGGCGTTTTTATTTTCACTCTGGCCACAGCTTCGTCGCTTCTGGCTGGAGATTGGCCGAATTGGCGCGGGCCAAACCATAACGGTATCTCGTCCGAAAACGGATGGATGGCGAAGTGGCCCGCCGAAGGACCCCGTCAACTTTGGAAAGCTTCCGTCGGCCTGGGATTTTCGTCCATCACGGTCAGCCATGGCCGCGCCTACACCATGGGCAACCAGAACGATATCGACACCGTTTTTTGTTTTGACGCCGAGACTGGCGCCCTTGTCTGGAAACAATCTTATCCCTGCCCCACTGATCCGCATTATTATGAAGGCGGCCCGAGCGCGACTCCGACCATTGAAGGCGGGCGCGTTTTTGCCCTCAGCAAAAAGGGCGATCTCAATTGTTATGCCGCCGACGATGGAAAAGTGGTCTGGTCGAAAAACCTTGCCCAGGAACTTGGGGTCGGAATTCCGATCTGGGGATTTGCGGGCTCGGCCCTGGTGGAAAATCACCTTCTTCTTCTGAGTGTGGGCGGTTACGGCACGGCGGTGGATAAATCCAGTGGCAAAGTTAGATGGACGACAGACACCAACGCCGCCGGATACTCCACCCCCGTTCTCTTCAAAAAGTCCGCAATCATGATGACGAAGGACGGGGTGGACGGCGTTAGCTTTTCCGATGGCCACCTGCTCTGGCAATATATTTGGAAAACCGATTACGGCGTCAATGCCGCCGATCCGGTGCTGGTTTCGCCTGACAAAATCTTCATTTCGTCCGCCGCGGCTCACGCCGACGCTCTTCTGCAAATCGCCGGCAAAAATGTCCGCGTCGTCTGGAAGAATGAAAACCTGCGCAACCAGCTTAATTCCACCGTGCTGGTCGATGGCTTTTTGTATGGCGTCGATGGCACCGCCGGCCCCAGCCCGAGCGCCAGTTTGAAATGCCTCGCTTTGCAGGATGGAACTGTCAAGTGGACGTTTCCCGACATTGGCGGAGGCTCGCTCATGGTCGCCGATCACAAAATCATCGCCCTGAGCGACAAAGGAGAACTTTTCGCCGCCGAGGTCTCGCCGGAAAGTTTCACCCCGCTTTCCCGGGCGCAGGTCCTGGGCGGAAAATGCTGGACTGTTCCAGTGCTGGCCAACGGGCGCATCTATTGCCGAAACGCGAAGGGCGACCTAGTCTGCCTGGACGTGAAGCAGAATTGAACCCGTGTGGCGCCGCCCGGTCCAAGTCCGTTGCTGCTGGCGCCCTTTGTCCTCCTCTTGACAGCTATCGCGGTGGGGCCGCTCTGGTTTTCCACCTGGCGGACCCGCCAATACCCGAAAGTGGTTTGCCTTAACTACAGCTTTCCCTTTCTCCTGCCGATGTTGCTTATAGTCGGGTGGCTGTTCTTTCGTGGCTGAGGGCGGTTTAAATTTTGACTTTGCCATTTTCGGCCATGAATATGCTATTATCTCATTTATGAAAGCGGCTGTATTTGTTGAAAGAGACGGGATTTTGAATTCGGACCGGGTGGAAAACAATGCGCCCGTGCCTCCCCTGGCCCTCGACCAAATGGAACCCAAGACCGCGGCCATCGAGCCGTTGCGCCTTCTCAAGGCGGCGGGTTTTCTCATCATTGCCACCACCAACCAGCCTGCGTTGTCGAGCGGCTTGCTTTCCCGCCGCGAATTGGACCGGATGCATTCGGTCTTGCGCCAGATTTTTTGCCTGGACGATATTCTTGTTTGTCCGCACGACGCGACCGATTGCTGCCCGTGCCGCAAACCCAAGCCGGGCCTGCTGACCGAAGCGGCTTTTAAATGGCACTTGAACATGGAGCGCTCCTTTGTTCTCAGCAATAAATGGCAGGACGCCGAGGCGGCGCACAACGCCGGTTGCACTTCGCTTTTAATTTCATCGCCCTGGATTGGCAAAGGCCATCACGATATTGTCTTGCCAAGCGTGTCTGAGGCGCCGGCCAGGATCGCCCGGATGCAGGCACCCGTGCGCCGCAGCGAGCCGCTGCTATCGTTGCCGGTTGGCTGACTCCGGCCCCGCTGGCGGCAGGTCACTGGCGGCAAACCGCCGCGCGCCGCCGGCCACAAAAACTTGTCCGTCTTCAGTGGCGCGCAAAACAGGGCGCGTCCCGCTATATTCGTGGGTCTGGCGAACCACCAGCTTGCCCTCTGGACTGATCACCGCGTAGCAAAACGAGCGCGCGCCAATCTGGTGCAACACATGCAAGTTGTTGAACCGGTCGATTTGCGCCTCGGGTTCGCTGAACGACGTCATCCCCGCAATGGGAAAAACCCGCAAGGTCTTGCCTGTGTAGTCTGTCAAGCGGAAATACAGCTTCAACTCGTTGACATAACTGACCCGCAGCAAACTATATTTGCGGACTTCCGGCGCCGCACCCGTCGCGGTCGGCATGCCAAATTGCAAGTTGCCCAGGTTGGGCATCTCCACCCCGTTTCCAACCGTGAACGCGACCGCCTTGCAGGTGATTTCCTGGTTCCATTGCGGGATTTTTATCCGGGCGCTCAGCCGATAACGCCCCGGGCGGCGAAAGTCAAAATAGGGCGTCGGATTCAAAGCACGGGTGCCGGCTTCACCCGAATGCAGGGTAAACACGCCTTTGACCGGCATCTCGCCCAGCTTGGAACAAATGAAACTGTTCTCGCCTTGAATCGAAAAAGTAATCCAATCGCTCTCCGCCCCAAGAGTGATGTCCTGGCCGGAACGGTTGACGATCTTCACGCTCATCTGCAAGTCCTCGTCGGGCAGGTATTGGTCCTGGCGCAACTGCAAAACGGCCGTGACGCCGTTCAATTGGGCCTGAACGGTCAACGCGGCCAGCAAAACCAATGCGGCCAATAAACCAATCTTTTTCATGTCTTTAAAGTGTAGGGGGCCAAGTTCCGCTGACAAGCGTCAAGCCATCAGGCGGCGCTGGCCAGCGGCGTGCCGGCCATTTTTTCCAGCACCCGAATCGGCGCCCTTTCGGGTGTGACCAATGCGGCCAGCGGAATGATGAACGTTTGTTCCAGCGCATATTTCCCGGAGAGCACGGCGTGCGGCACCGCGTCGGTGTAACAAAGCCAGGTCGAGCCGGGAGGAAATTCGATGCGCACTTTTTTGCAGCCTTTCTGGAACTCCGTTTTTTCCTTCAAGTAATCGTGGAAGCGCAGCATAAACCGATCATAAGCGGAGTGATCGACGGCTTTGAGGCCAAACATCTTCTTGACGCTGGTGACTAACGGATTGCTGCGCGGACTGCCCTTGGCCGCGATCTCCGCCAAGCCGGCATCCGAGGCATATTTCTGCGCCAGAACCGAAAATTCGTCCGTCGTGTTCCAGACTCGCGGGGCGGTGGGATTGATGTTGCTGAAGCAGCGCAGGATGCGCCGCCCGTGCATCGGGCGCGTGGGGAAGGAATCGACGTGCAGCAAGTCGTTGCGCTTATGGACCGGCAAGTCGCGGCCCTGCTCTTCCTCGGGGCGGAAGCTGGCGTAATCCAGCGACCACTGGGCCGCGTAAGGCTGGAGCAACTGGCCGAGAAAGCGCGTCACCTCCGCCGAGTAGCGCCGCATGATGTCGTGCAATTGCTCCTGCTCTTTGGCGCCCGCCGCCGAGCCGCGCAACACATCCTGGAGCGGGCGGTAGGAAACATTTTTGTGCAGGCGCGAATCGCTTTGGCGTTGGGACAAAAGAAATTCGCGGTCGGCCTGCGGAAAAGCGTACGGGATGCGGTCGAAAAATAAAACCTGGCCCGCCTCCAATTGCTCGCAACATTGGCGCGCGCGGGCGGCGCCGGATGAAGTCCAGCCACCCGGGAATTGAAAATCATCGACGCAGGTCAGAACGTCGTATTTCGGAACAGCAATTGGGTTTGTTGTCATCATGTTCGTGGTGGAACGGACTCCCATGAAAAATGTCGGGAATTCGCGCTCATGTCAAGCCTCCATTGGGCCGCGGGTCACGCCCAGTTGATGGTGCAGTTTCAAATCGCGCCAGAGTTGCGCTCCGCTGATTTCGCCGGCCAGCAGCGCCTGATATTGGGCGATCGTGCCGGCGGTCTCGCCCGCTTTCTCGTTGACAAACTCGAGGCGGAAATGGCGCGCGCCGGCCTGCAATAAACGATCGACATATTCGGCCCCCGTTTGCGCCCGCCCGTTAAACAACGTATTGCGGCAGCCGGCGTCGGCCTTGAGCGAGTGCTCCAGCCCGACGCGATCGCGCATCTGCACGTTATGCTTGTCACAGGGCCGTCCGCAGTTGGTGTAGTCCGTCCCCTGACTGAGAAAAGCGCAGAAGACGCAATGCTCCATGTGAAACATCGGCATGTGCTGGTGAATGGTGATCTCGAACCACTCCGGCGGCGCCGAGGCCAGCAGCGCCTGGAGCTGCGCAATGTTCAAATCGTAGGAAGCGGTCAAGCGTTCCAACCCGAATTGATTTTTGAAATATTCGGCCGACAAACCGTTGGCCACGTTCAACGAGAAATCCCCCACCCTCCGGCAGCCGGCAAAGAACTGCAGATGATCGTAATTGCGCATGAGGTATCCATCCGCCTCGCACGAGCGCACCTGGGTCAAAATCCATTCCTCGCCCGTCTTGAAAATGCGCGGCGGCGCAACAAAAATTTCTCCCGGGGAGCCTGCGGCGCGGAAGCGCGCGACCGCTTCGCGGTATTTTTTCGGGTCCTCGAACTCGCAATAAATAGTCTTTACGCCTCTTTGCATGGCCGCCTCGAGTTGGGGCAAGTCGCGCGCCAGCACGATCAGGCGCGGAGCGACCGCGAGATTGGGAGAGGCGCTGACGAGCGGTTCAGGATTGTATTCGTTTAAGGTCCACCGCTTGGGCTGGGCGCGCAGGTTTTCCAACTCGGCGACGATTTCGCGCCGCAACCGGTTCAACTCGCTCATCGGCACGATCACTTCGCCTTCTAGTAAATTTTGCAGGCTGCCCAAAATGAACGGCGTCCCGCCAAGGCGGCCCAACTGTTCCCGCAACCGCTCATCCGTCAGCGGCTGTTTCTGAGCCACCGCCAGCGGCATGATGGAATCGCGCCGCACGACATGGCCCATTTCATCGCGGGCCATCAAGGTCAGCGGCTGGCCGGCGCTGCCGTGCGCCTGCCAATCGAGCGGACGCCGGAAATGAGGCGCGTCGCCCGCAAAACTTTGGCGCAGCTTTCGATCCAGTTCGGGGTCGCTCGTTTTCCAAACTTTGTCGCCGGGCCGGATGCGGTCGAAATCCACATCGCCGTGCCCAAAAGTAAGAACGGCGGACGGCTGCCGCGCCGATTGGTCCACCTGATAGACCCGCCCGCCCTGCTCTTCCTCGTCGGGATGTCCGGCGTCAAAGACAATTCCATCCCCCGGTTTCAAGGGCGCTTCCAGCGGGAGGTAAACCCGTTCGCGCTCGACCTTCTGCACCGCGCCCAAATAGACGCCGCGTTTCTTGCCGAAGCGCGCGTGGACCAGGCGCTGATTATTCGTGCCGCCAAACCAGCCGGTGAAAAGGCCCCGCGAAAAGGCCATCTCCATGTTGTATCGCGGTGAAGCGGGCGGCTCGGCCGAAGTTTTATCCAAGGCCCGCCGATAAACTTGAGTGATGTTGGCCACGTATTCGGGCGACTTGAGCCGTCCCTCAATTTTGAACGACGCCACGCCCGCTGCGACCAGTTGCGGCAAAACCTCCAAGCCCGCCAAATCCTGCGGGCTTAACAAATAGCGCCGATCCCCCAAATCCACCGGCTGGCCGTCGCAAATCAAATCGTAAGGCATCCGGCAGGCTTGGGCGCATTCGCCGCGGTTGGCCGAGCGTCCGCCGAGCGATTCACTGGTCAAACATTGGCCGGAATACGCCACACACAAAGCCCCATGCACAAAAACCTCGAGAGGAAGCGGCGTGGCGCGGGTAATTTTCTCGATCTCCTTGATCGAACATTCCCGCGCCAGCACGACCAGGTTGCAGCCCAACCCGCGCGCAAAATCCATCCCCGCCACGCTGGTCACAGTCATCTGCGTCGAAGCATGGATCGGAAAATCGGGCGAGAGTTTTCGAATCAACCGGCAGATGCCGGCATCCTGCACAATGGCCGCATCCACCCCCGCCGCGATCAACGTGCGCAGGTAGGCAGTGGCGTCCATCATTTCGTTGGCGAAGACCAGCGTATTGAACGTCACATACCCCTTGACTCCGCGCCGATGGAGAAACTCCATCAGGCGGGGCAAATCGGCCTGGGTGAAATTATCGGCGCGCATCCGGGCATTGAACCGTTCCAGGCCGAAATAAATCGCGTCCGCGCCATTCTCGACCGCCGCCTTGGCGCACTCCCAATTGCCCGCCGGCGCGAGCAACTCAGGACGCGGCAACGGCGCGCGAATCTTGTCCGCGACATCCGTTGCCATTGTGGCGTTTTCGATCATCGAACCGGCAGTGTAACCTTACTTCGTCTCCCCGACCAATTTTAAAAGGCGCTCACGCAGGGCGATTTCTTCGGCCTGCTTTTTCCTATCCAGCTCCAGTTGTTCGCGTCCCAGCTTCAGCCGCTGCGCCGTGTGATCGCCCCTCCGCAACTGCACGAGATTCGCGCATAACTGGCGCAATTGATGCAATTGCCGAGCCGGATCAACTCCGGTCGAGGCCGACTCGCGTAACGCCACCGCAATCCGCGCCGCCAAACAAACGGCCAACTGATCGGTCAGCGCGCCGCCGCTTGCCTGGGTCAGTTCGGCGGCGCTCCCTCCGAACCGGCCAACGGCTGCCACCACCTCCTCCCGCTCCTGCCAATCCCGGTATCCGCCGTTTTTCCAGTGCGTCAGATTGGTGGCATTGATCGGCTGGCCGTTGAACTCCGCCGCCCGAACGGCTTGCACCTCGGGCAGGGTATTTAACCACTGGACGATTCGTTTGCCTTGCTGGCCATTTTGGAGGCGGCGGTTAATCTGCTCGCGGATCGGATGCGGCAACCGCGCGACTTCCACCCTCCTATGCACGCTCTTTCTCAAGCGCACGAATGCGCGCGCGCCAGCGCCGCTTTCCCTCCGCGTATCGCCGCTCGGCCCGCATCCAAGTCCACCATGGCGCAATTCATCGGTCTTCTGGCGATTGGAAAAAATAGCGCGCACCGTGCGCGTCTCTTCTTGACAGACTCCCTCGTAAGCGCACCAAAAATAGTGCGCACGGTGAGCGGCAGCGGTTTCGGGTTTTGGGATAGAATGGGAAGGTGATGGGAATACATGATGAAAAACCTGGCATGCCGCCATTCGCGACCGAACCGAACCATGCACCCACCAAGGCCAGCGAGTTTGTTGTAGTGTCGAGGCTGCCACCTTCGCCCCTGCGGTGCTACGGAGGCCGAGACTTTTCGCCCACCATAGCTTTTAGCGGTGGTGGGTGCCTCGAGGAATTGAGCCATAGGCTTAACCCTGCAACACCGGCTTTTTTTGTATTGTCATGTAAGCGCCCCGTGGGCGATTTGACCAGATTAAACCAAATTAAAGTGAAACCCAATGAAACCCAACGAGCGTGTTTTGAAAATATTTACTGCGAACTTTACACGCTCGACCAGAAACTCCATGATGCCTTCGGAATTCCCGGACAAAAAGGCGGACTCCATTCAGTGATGATAAATCTGCTTGAAATTCGCCATCGGGCCAGAAATTAAACAAAGCACTTAACTTTAAAAATCAGATGAAGCTCCATCAATCCACTCGCATCCTGGGCGCCGTTTGCCTGGCATTGTTTACCGCGGGTTGCGGCAAACATGACGACCAATCCTCCCCTCCGCCAAACGGCGCAGCCCCCTCCAATAAAAAATTAAAACTCGCGTTTGTCTCCAATAATGCCGCGACTTTTTGGACGATTGCCCGAGCCGGATGCATGGATGCCGCGACGGAGTTGGGCGGCGTGGAGGTGGACTTCCTCATCCCTACGGCGCCCACGGCGGCGGAGCAGCAACAAATCCTCGACGACCTTCTGGCCAAAGGGGAGGACGGCATCGCGCTCAGTCCCGTCGATCCCGCCAATCAGACGGCGCTCCTGGACAAAGTGGCGAGCCAGGCTTTATTGGTGACAGCGGACAGCGACGCCCCGGCCAGCAAGCGCGTTTGTTATATCGGCACCGACAATGTCGCCGCCGGCGGCGAGGCGGGAAAGCTCATCAAGGAAGCGTTGCCTCAAGGCGGCAAGATCATGATTTTTGTCGGAACGCTTGATGCCCAAAACGCCAAGGATCGGTATCAAGGTATTAAGAAGCAACTCGAAGGGTCCAGCATCAGTATTATTGACGTGCGGACGGACGACACCGACCCGGTTCGCGCCCAGAAGAATGTGGAGGACACCCTTGTCAAATATCCCGACGTGGCCTGCCTGGTGGGATTGTGGAGCTATAACGGCCCGGCGATTCTTAACGCGGTCAAAAGCGCGGGCAAGACGGGCGCGGTGAAGATTGTTTGTTTTGACGAGGACGCCCAAACGCTGGCGGGCGTGGCGGCGGGCGATATTTACGGGACGGTTGTGCAGCAGCCCTACGAATTCGGCAAGCAAGCCATCACGCGCATGGCCCATAAATTGCGGGGCGACAAGGACGCTTTTCCCTCTGGCGGCAAAGAAATCATTCCCACCATCAGCCTCAAGCAGCCAGATGTTTCGGCCTTTCAGGCTAAATTGAAGAAGATGCTCGGCAAGTAAGGCGCGCTCTTCGGCCATTTTTCAATGAGCAGCGCGCCCTTACTGGAAGTGCGGGGAGTCTCCAAGCGATTCCCCGGCGTGATTGCCTTGGACGGGGTGGACTTGAGCGTTCAAGCGGGCGAGGTGGTGGCTTTGGTCGGCGAAAATGGCGCGGGCAAATCCACCTTGATGAAAATTCTCGGCGGCGTGCAACAGCCGGACGGAGGCGAAATTTTTGTGGACGGCGCGCCGGTTCAAATCAAAAACGTCAATGACGCCATGCGCCTTGGCATTGCCTTCATTCACCAGGAATTGAACACGCTGGACAACCTGGATGTGGCCGGCAACGTTTTTCTGGGGCGCGAACCGGTCAGCGGCCCCTGGCGTTTGATCAATCGCAAAAAAATCCATGCCGATAGCGAACCTTACCTGAAACGCCTCGGCCTCAATATTTCGACGCATACGCCATTGGACCGTCTTTCCATCGCGCAACAGCAATTAGTCGAAATCGCCAAGGCCCTCTCGCTCCAGGCCCGGCTGATCATCATGGACGAGCCGACCTCGAGCCTGACTCTGGCCGAGACGAAGCGATTGCTCGAGCTGGTTTGCGAACTGAGCGGGCAAGGCGTCGGCATCATTTATATTTCGCATCGTCTGGGCGAACTGGATGAATGCGCCGACCGCGTCGTGGTGCTGCGCGACGGACGCAACGCGGGCGGCTTGAGCCGCGAAGAAATCAGCCACGACCG
>Ga0075522_10002842_pt1 | contig 12772 bp, 19 predicted proteins | sample NGEPerA_FD_74796 | JGI IMG/M metagenome (GOLD analysis project Ga0075522, IMG submission 74796) | Arctic peat soil microbial communities from the Barrow Environmental Observatory site, Barrow, Alaska, USA - NGEE PermafrostL2-A | ecosystem: Environmental > Terrestrial > Soil > Wetlands > Peat ... | reverse complement strand
CTGTCTCAACATTGCCATTGGAGATGGAATAGGCCGGACAATGTACATCGACCGCCACAGCTATGAATGATTCGCAGATTTGACCCACCTGTGCAATCCGGTAATCAGCAAGACAGGGCGGACACTGCGACAGCGGGCAGCGGGCCCGGGGGCGGATGATTGGCCCGTAAAACTACTGGGTGAGCAATATTGCTCACAAATCCGGAACCAACCACAACTTGAAGTATTGGTCCAGTATCGTCGCACCATTTGGGCAGTTATCGGTGACTGAGAGTGTTGTACTCCCGCCAAATAGCGGAGCAGCGCAATGCACGAAGCATCGGAGCGATATCGTCTTAAGGCGCACGCCTGCGAACGCTTTTCTCGAGAGGCAAGCGACCAAGCCACAAAGGTTGCTTGGGCAGAGATCGCTATCGAATGGCACGCGCTCTCGAATCGAGTGGCACAGGAAGCCGAGATCCGTGCAAATCATTGAACACCGAAATGATATTTTCGGCAGCATTATTACGACAGGGGGCCGGTTTGCATTCCCGTCCGTCGGGGAACGGGCCATGTGTGAGAAGTGCGACGAAATAGGAGAGACAACACAGCGCTACCGCCGGATAGAGCGGACCATCATAGATCACAGTTGGCCGGACCAAAGAATTAGTCGCGGGCTGACGCAGAAAGACGCACTCACCCCGAAGTTATGGCCCCTCAGATCCGTCCATAATGTCTCACCCGCAGCGAAACGCGATGGTCAGATCATCCGCGTGCATGACTTGGCACAACTGTAAATGACCCTCCTTTCGTAAGGCTTTCATGTCCCCCGATTCACCTGAACTACCGAGAATCCTTATCGTTGAGGATGAGATGCTTCTGCGTATGCGTGCGGTGGACATCGTGGAGGATGCCGGTTTCTCCCCTGTACAAACCGTCAATGCCGACCAGGCGCTCTCGATTCTCGAGTCTCGCTCTGACATATCGTTGCTCTTTACCGATATTCAGATGCCCGGCAGCATGGACGGCCTGAAGTTGGCCCACGCGGTGCACGACCGCTGGCCTGCCATCAAGATCATCCTGGTTTCCGGCCAGGTGAATCCATCCGACGCGGAGAGGCCGGCCGACAGCCGATTCTTTGGCAAGCCGCTGAGCGATGGCCAGATGATCGCCGAATTGCAAGCAATGGTTGGTGCCGGCGCACTGAAGACCGTTCCAAACGCGTCCCACTTGCTGGTGGACGAGTTCAGCCACAGCCCGGCGTCAGTTGAGCCCAAGCCACGCTCCGCACAAGAGGCCGCGTTGTCGGCGGAGAACGATAGCCTCCGCTTGTTGCTCGAACAGGCTGATATCGATGCCAAGGCCCTGCTCGCGCAATCCGGTATTGACGCAGAGGAGCGCGATGCAGCAGACAAGCTGCAGAAGCTGATCGTGGACGAACTGCATCATCGCATCAAGAACAACCTCGCAACTGTCAGCGCCATTGCTTCGCAAAGCTTTCGAACCACAACCAGCATCGAGCACGGACAGAAGGCTATGGAAGGCCGGTTGCTGGCGCTGTCGCGCGCCCATGATTTGCTGTTGCCGGTCAGTTGGTCGAATGCCAGTCTTACCCGCACTGTTAGCGGGGCAACCGAGCCCTTTGACAGCCAGGGAAACAGACGCTTCCATTTCAACGGGCCGGATATCAAGGTGGCCTCAAGCGCTGTTATTGCCCTCGCAATGACGCTCAATGAACTTTGCACAAACACGACAAAGTTCGGTGCGCTATCGACACCCACTGGCAGCGTTGAAGTCGCCTGGACGATAGACGAGGAGAAGCAGCGGCTTTGCCTCACTTGGATTGAACGAGGCCGCCCCCCGTTCGCCCGCCGACACGACGCAGCTTTGGGACGCGGATGATGGAATCCCTCGGGCAGCAGTTGAATGGGCAGGTGCAGCTTTCCTACGAACCGTCCGGTTTCGTCTATTCGCTTGACGTGCCGCTACGCTCAATCATCGCCCCGGCGTGACGCCTCACCTACCTCGGGTAACATAAAAACAGGAGTTGCTATGAGTATTGTAAAGCGTCATCTGGCCGAACACGAAGAGCGCTTGGCTCTGATCGAGGAAATTTGCATTGATAAAGGCGCGCTTGTTTTGGACACCGTCACCGACGAAGTTTTCTTCTCTGCCAACGAAGATGCTTACAAAATTTCTTACGTAACCGTGTTCCAGGCATGGGCGAAGGGCACGATCAAGGGTACGGCCGAACAGGTATTTGATGCTACGAAATCCATCCTTGAGGACTAAAGGCGTAGCAGCCGGCATCACAAGTGACTCTGCGTACAATCAAGGGCAGCGATATCAGGATCAAATCATGGATGTATTACGAAGAAACAATGTTCATGTGAGCGGTCGGGGCGCCCGGGCTATGATGTTTGCCCATGGCTTCGGCTGCGACCAGAACATGTGGCGTTTCGGGGCGCCAGAGTTCGAGAACGACTTCAAGGTCGTGCTGTTCGACCACGTCGGCGCGGGCGGGTCGGACCTGTCGGCGTACGATAAGACCAAGTATTCCACGCTCCACGGTTACGCCGACGACGTGGTGGAGATTGGGCGCGAACTAGGCTTGAAGGACGCCGTCTTCGTCGGCCACTCCGTCAGCGCGATGATCGGGGTGCTGGCCTCATTGAAGGCTCCGGGCCTGTTCGGTCGGATGGTACTGGTCGGCCCGTCCGCCAGGTACATTGACGACGGCGACTACGTCGGTGGTTTCAGCGAAAAGCAAATCGCGGAACTTCTCGAATTCCTTGAGGACAACCATATGGGCTGGTCCGACGCGATGGCGCCTACCATCATGGGAAATCCGGACCGGCCGGAACTGGGCGAGGAACTGACCAACAGCTTCTGCAGGACCGATCCTGAGATCGCCAAGGCCTTCGCGCGCGTGACCTTCACATCTGACAACAGGGCCGACCTGCCTAAGGTCAAGGCTCCCACGCTGATCCTTCAATGCCGTGAGGACATCATCGCCTCGGAGGAGGTAGGAAAGTTCGTGCGAAGCCGCATCCCAGGCAGCGAGATCGTGCTCCTCAAAGCCACGGGGCACTGCCCCAATCTGAGCGCGCCAGCAGAGGTCGTTGCGGCCATCCGGGCCTATGTCTGAGTTCGGGCCCATCGACGACTACCGGGATCTGTTCGAGAACGCCCCTTGCGGCTATCTCACGATCGGATCCGACGGGCGTATAACGAAAGTCAACGCCACCCTCACGGCCTGGACGGGCTTTGAAGCCGACAAATTTGTCGGACGGCGCCTGCATCAATTTCTGAACATGGCGGGTCGTATCTACTACGAAACCCACATCGCGCCCCTGCTGCGTATGCAGGGCTTCTTCAACGAGTTCGCGCTGGATTTCGAGACCGCGGCCGGCGAGCGGCTGCCCGTGATCGCCAACGCAGCCGAACGCCGCGATACCGACGGCACGCTTTTATTCACGGCCCTGGTGGTGATCAAGGCGGCCGACCGGCGGCGCTACGAACGCCAACTGGTGGATTCGAAGTCGGAGCTTCAGAAAGGACTCGCCAGCGAGCGGGAAAGCGCCGAATTGCGCGAACAGTTTATAGCGGTGCTTGGTCATGACCTCCGCAATCCGCTTGCAGCCATCAGCGCCGGAGCCAGGATCCTGCAACGGTCGGGGGCGCTGCAGCAGCAAAAGGAGCTCCGCGTCCTCGACATGATCAATTCGACCGTCACCCGCATGTCGGACTTGATCGACAACATCCTCGATTTCGCGCGTGGGCGGCTGGGCGGCGGCATCAAGTTGAACCGCGATGCCAACCGTCCGTTAGAGCCGGTGCTCGATCAGGTCGTCGACGAATTGCGAACGGCCTCGCCCCAGCGCGTGATCGAGACCAGCTTCGAGGTAACCGATCCGGTCGACTGCGACCGCACCCGGATAGGACAACTGGCGTCGAACTTGATCGGCAATGCCCTCACCCATGGAGCGCGGGACCAGCCGGTGCGCGTCGGGGCAAAGACGGACTGTGCCGAATTCAAGCTTTGGGTCGCGAATGCCGGCGAACCCATTCCCGAGGCGGCGATGCAGAGACTTTTCGAGCCGTTCTTTCGCGGTGACGTCCGCGACAGCCGACAGGGTCTCGGACTAGGACTCCATATTGCCTCGCAGATCGCGCAGGCGCACGGCGGAAGGATCGATGTGACGTCCACGCCGGATGAAACCCGGTTCGTCTTCACGATGCCGCTGAGCCAGACAGCAGCAAGCTGAATATACGCGAATCGACCCTGAGCTAACTCGTTAACCCGACGGAACAAAACCTCCGTAGCCCGCTTGGCAGAGGTGGAGGATTGAATTGAAATGTCGCGGTTAAGTCCTGTGATCTTGATTGTCGAAGACGAGTTACTGATACGGATGGATTCCGCCGAGGCGATCGAAAACGCCGGATTCGAAGTCATCCAGGCAGGTAATGCCGACGACGCCATCGCGATCCTCGAAGCCCGAACCGAAATTCACGTCGTCTTTACCGATATTCAGATGCCGGGCTCGATGGATGGGCTGAAGCTCGCCCGCTTCGTCCGGGACCGCTGGCCGCCGATCAAGATCGTTGCGACGTCGGGTCTTGTGCGGGTCGGAGACGACGATCTGCCGGCCGGCAGCGTATTCCTGCCGAAGCCCTATCGTGGGGCCGAGGTAGTCGCGACGCTGAAGGAATTGACCTGCACGGCCTGATCAGCCGCACTCGAGCCACGCTAAAAAAATTGCCCCTCCCCCTTGAAACCAAAACGGGTTTTGATAATTCATTCGGCGTCACCCTGAAGGTGGCTTCCGAGGCGCCCTCTGGGGCCTCGAGAATGAGACGGGCACCGGTCGTGTCCGGTGCCTCATACCCATCTTGCTCTTTGGAGGATTTGGCTATGCGCACTTACGACTTCTCTCCCCTGTTCCGATCGACCATCGGTTTCGATCGTCTGTTCGACCTCGTCGAAACGGCCCAGCGGGCCACCGAGGAATCCTATCCCCCGTACAACATCGAACGGCTGGCCGAAGACCGGTACCAGATCTCCTTGGCGGTCGCGGGTTTCTCACCCGACGAGGTTTCCATCACCGCCGAGCAGAACGTGGTCACCATCGAAGGCAACAAAGCCGAAAAGGCCGGTCGCGAGTTCCTGTACAGGGGCATCTCGACCCGTCATTTCAAACGGCAATTCAACCTGGCGGATTACGTGCACGTGAAGGACGCGACCTTCGACACCGGCCTGCTCAAGATCGAGCTGGTTCGCGAGATCCCCGAGGCCATGAAGCCGCGGCGGATCGCCATCAACGGCGCGACGACCGCGGGCAACGTCCACCAGATCGAGACCAAGGCGGCCTGATTCATCCACTTCCCAAGTGTGCCGCGCGTCGCTGGACGCGCGGCAGCGGCATTCGTCTTAGAATGGAGGAGACCATGCGGCCGACGACCGCCTTTGACGACAATGTTTTCGACTTCACCGCGCTGCTGCACCCCGGAACCGTCTTCGATCATCCAAGAGACGTTGTGGCGCATCCCTCGCTGTCGATTTCCGAAAAGCGCGCCATACTGGCATCGTGGGCATCCGACGCATCGGCGATCGATTCCTGTCCCGCGCTGCGGGGGCCGGCCGGCCTCAAGGTGCCGGTCACCATCGACGAGATCCTTGAAGCCCTATGCGAACTGGACGGCGGCCCCCGCCATCCGCCGGGCGGCAAGCCAAACCGTCTGTGTTCGACGTCGAGGGCAATGACAGCATAGCGGGGAGCGATGTCATGGATGAAATCAGATTACCGCAGCACGTTGTGAACCGGATCGAACGTCGCTGGGCATCGCGCTTTGCGCAGACGCTGGGCGGCTGGCTACATCCTGAGCGTGCGCCTTCGCCGTCCATCCGCGGCAGCTACGATCCTCTTCAGTCGCCGCAAGTCCGACGACTGCTCGAAGGATCCCTGAGACCGCCAGTTCCATCGTCGTGGCCGCCGACGGCGCGCGCTCACTGTCCCCGAACTCAGGAACTTTTCTCAGAAAGTCGGGTTTTCTGACATCTTTCACCATCCAATTTGGAGACTGCTATGGCTGACAAAGACCTGAACGCCCTTTTTCTCGACACCTTGAAAGACATCTACTACGCCGAGAAACAGATCTACAAATCGTTGCCAAAGATGGCGAAGGCTGCTCACTCCGATCAGCTTCGCGCAGCCTTCGAGAAGCACCACGAGGAAACCGAGGGCCAGATCGAGCGGCTGGAGCAGATCTTTGAGCAGATCGGAAAGCCTGCACGCGGCAAGAAGTGCGACGCGATCGAGGGCATTCTCGACGAAGGCTCCGAAATCATGGACGAATACAAGGGTGAGCCGGCGCTTGACGCCGGTCTGCTGGCCGCAGCCCAGGCGGTCGAGCACTACGAAATCTCCCGCTATGGCACCCTGAAGAATTGGGCCGGCAACTCGGCATGAAGGAGGCGGTAAAGCTTCTCGATGAGACGCTGGCCGAGGAAAACAAGACCGACGACACGCTGACGAAGCTTGCCGACACGGCGGTCAACGCCGAAGCGGCCTGAGGAGGATCAACATGAAACGTAGTATTGCAACCCTCGCCTTTGTTTCTCTCCTTTTTTCGACGGCGGCCTACGCGCAGTCGGCGGCAGAGAAGACCGGCGTCAATTCGACGCTTGGCATCGCACCGAAGACAGAAGACTTCATCAAAGAAGCGGCCATGAGCGACATGCTGGAGATCGATGCCGCCAAGATAGCTCAACAAAAGGGGGATTCTCGGGAGAAGACCTTTGCGGGCGAAATGATCACCGATCACACCAAGACCAGCACGGAGTTGAAGGGCCTGGTGTCCGGTGACATGAAGGCCGCGATCCCGGCGTCTCTCGATGACTCTTCGCAGAAAAAACTCGACAAGCTGCGCGACACCAAGCCGGAAGACTTCGCCAGCGAATATGATCCGATGCAGGTGAGCGCGCACAAGGATGCGGTGTCGCTGTTCGAGCGCTATGCGAAGGGTGGCGATGATCCGAAGCTGAAAGACTGGGCGGGCAAGACTCTGCCAACCTTACAGCACCACCTCGAGATGGCGCAGGACATGAACAAGAACCGCAAGTAAGAAAAAATGCAGATTGGCCGCCCGGCCTAATTTAGACGGTCCCAAACGGGGCCGTTTTTATTTTTGTGATGAGACAGGGCAATATTCAACCGGGTCAGCAAGCATGCGCTCCGCGGAAGTACATCCGGAAACGCGGCGCTGATCCAAGCCGTGGCCAAGAACTAGGCCGGTCCCGAAGAATATCCTCATCCCCCTGAATGCGATAAACCGCACAGATCATTCCGCCGCAGCGCTCACGATTTCCGTCTCGAGGCCCGCCGCCTCGCTTATGGCCGACATCACCTGGTCCGATGCGGTCTGCTGGATCATGTGGCCGTTTCCCGCTACCCGGTGAAACCCGCTCTGCGAAATGTCCGAATGCAGCCGCGCCGACTGCGTGTCGACATCGACCAGGCCGTCCTTCTCGCCCGCAATGATGACCACGGGCATCTTCAGCTCCGCGTACCGATGGCGCAGCCTGAAGGCGTCCGGAATCATCAGCGCCGACTCGGCGGCGGATGCCCAGATCTGCGAAGGACGCAGGGCCATCTCCTTCGGAAACGCTCTGAACTTTTCCGGCACGGATGCGGGGCCGAAGATTTTCGCCATCATAAGCGGCCATATCGCGCGGCTGATCAGCGGCGACAAGGTGTGACTGAGGACGTCGCCGATGACCGGCAACGCCGATGCGCCCATCGCGATGACGTCGGGCCTTGCCGTCGGGTAGTAGTATCCAGAGGCGAGAACCAGTCCGCGGACCAGGTCGGGATATTCCAGGGCCAGGGCCACGGCAACCGACGCGCCCCAGGAGTGTCCGAGAACGATGGCGTTCGAAACGTCGAGCTGCTCGAGGGCGTGCTTGATGAGTTCGGCCTGGGCATCCGGCGTCCACACGACGTTGCGCGGCCGATCGCTGTGGCCGAAACCGGGACGGTCGAAAACGAGTACCCGGTGGTTCCTGGCGGCGAGATCGATCAGACCGCTGGATTCGAAATCCTCGATCATGCTGCCGTTGCCGTGAAGAAGAACCAGCGGTTCGCCCGAGCCTCGCTCAACGTAGTGCAGCCGAACGCCGTCGACGTGGAGGAACCGGCCGGCAGCCGGATTTTCACGCTCCGCTTTCTTCGCAAGATGACGATTGACCAAAGCCATTGCGGCCAGCGCTCCGAGCGCAACCGCCGAAGCCAGAACGTACGAAGGTGCCTTTGCGTCGGGACGTCGGGCAGGGAGGGCGGAACGCAGGCGTCTAACGGGGCGGGCTGAGGTCATGGATAGCACTCGGGCAGGCGCATGCACGAAATCCGGATGATCCTGGGAAATGTTGCAGCGCCAAGTGAACCGGCGATGACGGGGATCGTTCCGCGATCACTGACCATGATCCGTGAGGACCTTTCTGCATGACACGGTCAGCTTTTCCCGGTGTTGCTGAAGACAGGCGAGCACCGCGAAATCGCCCTGATCCAGCACCGGACGGCAGTACCTCTGGACGTTGCCGCTGCATGCACGCTGCTCCTGTGCGGTTCCTCCGTGCTGCGCCATGGCGGCATTGGAAAGGAAAAGCGACAGGGCGCCGCCGATAAGGACAAAGTTTTTCATGGAGACCTTTGCGCCATGTTGGCACCGTCAACGGCGCGGACGCTCGGGCAAGGACCGCAGGCGATCGAGATATCGCGTGACGGCGAGATCCCTCAGACCATCACCAGATTGATTCGGCCGTCTTCGAAGCATTCCCTCGCCAGACGATCCCGTGCCATGGGTTCGATCAGGTGCCAGTTCTGACGGAGATAGCGAGAAGCCTGATGCTAGGTCGGAAATTTTGTCCTGAGACTGCAGGCCTGGCGCGCATTTCCGTTTGCGATCTCGAAAAGAACGGTCTGCTGTCCTTGTTCCGTGTCGAGATTTGGCCGCGACCCGTTGCGCATCGATTGTTCCTTTGTGAACGCTGGCAAAGTCACATTGTTAGGATCGGCCGACCCTACGCGCGCTCTGCGGCGTTACTGTGTCGCATCGTGCGCGAATTTTCGGACTGACGCTGGCACGAATGCGTTCATCTGACAGCGGTCGAAAAATCAGTTCTTGTCGGTCTGATCGCTTCGGCTTTTGTTGTGGCCCGGGACCGCGGTCGAAGGCGGCGTGAGGAACGCGTCGAAACGCTCTTTTACGATCGCGTAGCATTCGCACGACGCCCTCTCCAACCCTGCGCGGTCCATGACCTGGATCGTTCCCCGGCGGTAGCTGATCAGGCCGGCCGTCTGCATAGCCTGCGCCGAAAGCGTCACGGATTTGCGGTTGGCGCCCAGGATATGGGAGAGAAATTCATGCGTGTACGGGAGCGCTTCGCCGCCGGCGCGGTCGTGCATCATCAGCAACCACCGGCACATTCTCTCTTCGGTGGTATGCATCGAATTGCATGCGACGGTCTGCTGAACCTGCGACAGCAGCGTTTCCGAGTAGCTCACGAACAGATCGCGCACGTGTTCGCTGTTCTTGAATTCATACTGCAAAAGCTGGATAGGACACCGGACCGTATGGCCTTCGAGTTGCACGATGCACCGGTTGAAGGAGACGCGGCTGTACATGGCCGCAAACAGGCCAAACGCGCCTTCGCGGCCGATGTTAGCGGTCTCGATCGCCGCGCCGTTCTCCAAAACGGTCAGTAGGGACAACACCGAACCTTGGGGAAAATAGGCGTGCTTGAGCAGGCCACCCGCGTCGCAGACCATGTCGCCGAGCTTGAACGCGATCGGCTCGAGATGAGGATCCAGGCGCTTGCGGCTTTCGGGTTCCAACGCCCCGAGTAGTCGATTGCTCCGCAGATCATGGTCCGTCTGCACCTTGGCCATTGCGTTATGTCGCTTCGGTTCCGCTTCCCGCGCAATCCGGACGATGGGCATGGCTATGGGAGCGCGAGGGATCGGGAAGGTCACTTTCGCACACTTTCTGCAGGCGAGTCTGAGCAAAAGGGGTCATTCGCCGCCGCTGAGTTGCCACGCTAGATTATGGGGAACCGACCAACGATCTAAGTTCCCCGACCAGCACCGACGCCTGGTAAGGCTTTCGGACAAAACAACTGTTCGACGGCAGATCGAAGGACTGAAGCTGATGCTTTCCTGACACGACCAGGATCTTGATCGGAGGCCAGCGATCGCGCACGGCATGGGCAAGTTTCAGGCCGTCCATGCTGCCGGGCATGTTGATGTCCGTGAAAAGCAGTGTGATATCGGCCCGCGATTCCAGCAGGACAACCGCTTCGTCCGCATCCCGGGCCTCGATCGCAACGAACCCCGCTTCCTCGACGACTTCGACGGCAAGCATCCGAAGAAGCGGTTCATCCTCCACGATCAGGACGACTGGAGTGGAGTTGCCGGCTGGTGTGCTGTTCAATGGACCAGACCCCTATCGAGCCCGGTGTCGTCCTTGGCCGGCGGCTCACCGGACCATTGCTTCGCCATCCGGAGGCAGTGGGCCTTCAGTTCCGGGTTGAGGGTATCTTTGGCTAGCTGCCTGAGGTCCGAGGCCAAGCGCAGGCACTCGAGCTGTCGCTTCTCATCGTCGCGTGGGTCGTCCGAATCAGACATGCGGTGCTTTCCCAAGCTAGGAAACGAGTGGTCGCACGCCGACGCTGTCGCTGTCGGTGGTCCAGACCACAGAGCCGAAGCCGCCACCGCGGAACCGGTTGAGGTTCGCCAGGTGAGCTATATTGCTCAGACTCCGCGGAGGAAAGCAGTCACAGTGGGACGAAACACACCCTGCAGGTTTCGGGAGTCATCGCCGGGCGCATCCCGTGTTCGGAGAATTCGTCATGCGTGAGGTTTTCGAAGCGGGCCTGGAACAGGCCGAGACTTCCTCCGCACCGCTCAGCCGGGACGAGCTTCGCTATCGGCTGCGGCAACAGTCGCTGCTTGGCGAGTTCGGCAGCATCGCCATGCAGACCCGCGACCTTCGGAAGATTCTGCAGCGGGCCACGGAGCTGTGCGCCGTCGGGTTGCAGGCTCCGTTTGCAAAAGTTCTGGAGTATGAATCGGATGACAACCGTCTGATGGTGCGCGCGGGGATCGGCTGGGTCCCGGGCACCATCGATGCCGTCTCCCTCGCCGCCGACATCGGATCGCCGGCAGGGTACGCCTACCAAACCGGAGAGTCCGTGATATCGAACCATCTGGAGGCGGATACCCGCTTCCGCACGCCCAAGCTATTGGCGGATCACGGCATCAGGCGTGCGATCAACGTGCTCATCGAGAAGGGCGGAGAGGGCAAGGCGTTCTTCGGTGTTCTCGAAGTCGACAGCGCCGACCCCGGCCAGTTCGATCAGGACGACGCCAACTTCCTCGCCGGCTTCGCCGGTCTGCTCGGGGTGGCGATCGAACGTCAGCAGGCCGACGCCAGGTTTCAAGAGGCTCTCAAGCACCAGGCGTTGCTGACCCGGGAGATGAGCCACCGCGTCAAGAACAGCCTCACCTCCGTCGTGGGTCTGCTGCGCGTCCAGGCGCGGAGCGCCCAGTCCAAGGACGTCGAAAATGCACTGCAGGACGCGAGCTTGCGGGTGTCGACCATAGCCGAAGTGCACGACCACCTGTGGCGCAGTTCGCACGTCGGTTATGTCGAACTTGCGGACTTCATGACCGAGCTCTGCAAGAAGCTAAGGGGCAATACCGGCAGACACACACTGCATTGTCACTCCGACCCCATGCTGCTTTCAGCGGACCACGCGATTCCCCTGGGACTTCTGATCAACGAACTGGTCACCAACGCCGTCAAATACGCATATCGGGACGGCAGCGGTGAGATCGAAGTCTCCGCCCGGGAAGTCGACGGCCACCTTCACGTCGAAGTCTCCGACCACGGCGTCGGCCTTCCAGAAGGGTTCGACATCGATCGGCCCCGGGCCAGCCTGGGCTTCAAGGTGGTCACCGGCATGGTGAGGCAGCTTCAGGGCCATCTCACGCTTGCTAAAGATCGAAAGGGGACCCGCTTCCTGCTCGATCTGCCTATCCTGTCGCACCTGGACGAATTCAGCCCTGCTTGATGCTCTGCATTTGCACAGTCATGGCTTTATGCCATTGGCGTGAAGGATTGCCCGAATGCATTGGTCTCAACCATCACCTCGTGAACGAGATCACAACGATGGCACTCAAACGTGCGAATATCGAAACCCACTCGTGCAGGCGTGATGCGAGCGAGTATCATGTGAGCGCCGCACTTTCGGCAAGCAGGACGATGGATGTGGAGATTGACGTTGTCAGGCAGGAAATAAGATTTTTGCATGATGCTTCCCTTCTTCAAGAAGGCGGCAGTCGCCAACAAGAATATTGCCCGGAGGCAACCTTACTTTGGCGCGATCAATTGGCCTTGAAGCCAGTCCATTACATCTTTGGACTGCAGAGGATCACCGAGCTTCACCGCCGTCTTGAGCTGATGCGGGCAACGATGACATTCAAAGGTCCGAAGGTCATAACCTAACGGACCTTCCTGGATTCTTCCCAGAAACATTTCGGATTGACACTTCGAACAGATTATCTGCCGTGATCGGGGCATAATGCTCATCCCTCAGATTAGGCGGGAGCGCAACACTCTCAGTCACCGTAAACGCGCCTGTTGAAGGAGCGGTGATGGCAACCAGCATTGATTTTCGAGCCACAATTCGCTGGCCAATATTGATCGGTTTTCGCCCAAATAACGGAACATACCC
>Ga0075522_10002840_pt1 | contig 12775 bp, 6 predicted proteins | sample NGEPerA_FD_74796 | JGI IMG/M metagenome (GOLD analysis project Ga0075522, IMG submission 74796) | Arctic peat soil microbial communities from the Barrow Environmental Observatory site, Barrow, Alaska, USA - NGEE PermafrostL2-A | ecosystem: Environmental > Terrestrial > Soil > Wetlands > Peat ... | reverse complement strand
GAACGGTGGAGGTGGTGAACTGGGTCTTGGGGTTCGGCGAGAATGCGGTAGTCGTCACACCCGAGACTCTCCGACGGACTACGGCCAGCAGAATCGAGTCTGCGTGGCACCTCTACCGCGGAAAGGGGCCACCTCCATGATGGTAGCGCGGATGAACGACTCCCAGTCAGCGTAGAGCTTGCCAACGGAGCGACCCTCACGTGACCACCTGCGAGTGTTCAGCCGTTGCCCCCGAGTCGAACTACTGTTCCATTAACTCGTCGAGAAGTTTGTGGAGCGTCTCGACCGCCGTGCGAAGTGCACGCCTTCGCTTGCAGCTCGAGGATCTGGAAAACTTCTCGAACCCATCGAAGAGGTGCTGGCGCCGGAAGAAATCGTCGATTACGTCCTTTGTCGACCTTCTCCGTGCGCGGTAATACTCGATTCCGCAAAGGAGGGCGATGCGAGCAAGGTGAGCTGCTGCCGTCTTCAGCTTGCGTTGGGGAGAACCGCCGTGAGCGCGCGCTTGGGCTGCCTCCACTAACACGCGTGCTCGGGCGATTGTCAGCGGTCTCGCGTGAAGGTGGTCCCAAATGAAGCGAAGGGCGAACCACTTGGCGGCAGCCCGGTCCGAATCGCCGTGTGATTCCGACCGAACCGCATCGCCCAGCCAGTACACAGTGAGGTACTTCCAGACAGAGAGGTCGCCGGGAAACAGACGCGGGTAGAACTCGTTTGAAAAGAGCGCATGTTCCCCCTCGCGGGAGTAAGAGGGGTCCACGAGGCAGGCCGCGAGTTGGCGAGCAAGATCCTTCATCTTGATCTGGTACATCGGTCTGCTTCCGATGCGGTCGATCGCTTCGCTATAGGTCTCTCGCTTCCTTAGGTACTGGTAGTCCAGGCGCCGCAAGCTCCTTTCTAGCGATACCTGGACGTCGTCGTTTGACCGAAGATCCGCAGGGCCAATGGGATTCTGCCAATTGGTTGCCTTCACGATCTGGTCAATTAGGCGGTTATAGTTTCGTGTCGCCTTAGTCGAGTCCCTCCTGACAGCGATGACCCGAACAAGGACCGAGGCTCGTCCATTCCCGGCTAGAGCCATAGTACGCGTGGATTGCTGGCCGTTTATAACCTGCGGGTTCTCAATCAACAGGATGTCGCGCGAGCCGGTGGTCGTTCGCCGCGCGGCATCACACACAATGGTGACGCCATTGTTGAAGTACCAGAAGTGCTCTGGCTCGTCGCGCAGAGTCTTCCGAATTTCCTTGTTGATGTCCTTGTCCCCGAGGTATCCGCGAATGTTGCGCGCGAATAGTCGGCGCCCCGCCTGACTGAAGAGGCTCCCCACGTCCCTGGTGAGCATGGAGAACACCCACGATTCGATGCCGAGGTGCACGTCCGGCCGCTGGAAGACCTCCCGACCATGGATTGGAAGGAGGAGCCTTGGAATCGCCGGTGCGACCCCGTCGATGTAGTCACTCAATATGCGCTCTATGTCCTCATGATCGAAGCACTGGAAGACGCTTGTCTCGCCCGCCTCTGATACCTTCGCTTCAGCATCACGCCGGACGTAGGCGGTCACCTTGCCAGTCGTCACGAAGTACAGATGCAGGTTCCAGCCCTGATTCCGAACCCGTTTTCGGATCATCTCCAGCGTGGATCGAAGGGGCCCAGGTGTGTTCTCGAGAAACGCCCGAAGAGGTTTGGGGTCGTCGGTAAGGAGCGTAGGCGCCAACGACGCGAGGGCGAGGACATCTGCACGGTTCTCCGAATGCCCCATCGCACGTCGGTACTTGCCCTGCAGTACGTAGACGGCCCGGAGAGCATCGTCGAAGAACACTGCATCTATTCCACGATCGTGCGGGCCGCCCCGAACGGTTGACACTGCCTCGCCGTCGTCGTCCACGAGATACGCACGCGCGAACCACGCTAGGAATGCGTTTGGAGCGTCCAGACCGGGGTATTGACTGCAAAGCTCGTTGACCTGGGAATGAAGCTGAGTAAGGTCTGTCTTCACGTGGAGCTCCTCGGTCGAGAGTTCTCGTCGCCAGCAGCGCTTTCTACGAGCGCTCGGCTCTTCCCTGCTTCAACATCTCTGCGGCCCCTTCCGGATCCGTGAGCGCCTCCGCCATGTATGCGGCGGAGAGGTAGTCGGGGAGACAAGGTTCGAACTTGGAGAGACGGCCGCGGGCGCAGGAGTCGGCAAAGCGGAGGGCATCGGCATCGCTGGGGCGATTCTCGGCGCACAGGTCGTCGAGGGCCTTCCGGATCGCCACCTCGCTCTTGGCGGCGTCCTGCTTGAACCGGAGGTAGAGGTTACTCGAGGTGACCTTCTCGCCGAGCAGGCTCTCGAAGATTGCACTCAGGAGGTTGTTCGCTCGGGCACCGGCGAAGGTCCACAGACGATAGCCACCACCCTCCGCTTGCAGACTCAGACCCTCCAGGGGGATGGCTGCGTGCTCCTCGCGGATCACCTTGATTCGATCGCGAGCCCGCTGGCTCCAACACGGGTCGTCCGAGTCGGGACCGAGCACCCGGCGCATTGCTTGGCAGAGCGACTGTCCGAGAAACTGGCCGCCGCCCTGCCAGCGAGCGAGCCCACCCTCTTGGGCCGGCTCCACGTGGACGACGCCGTTCGACCAATCGATGCTCGTGGCGCGCCATGGGCGCGCACCCAGGGTGAAGGTCAGTCGTCCCAGCTCCTCTTGTTCCACGAACGTCGCATCGATGGTGCCGATCTCCTGGGCTCCCCATAGGACGGTCAACGTCTGCGGCGTCGAGAACACAGCGTAGAGCTCGCCGAAGTTACGAAACCCGTAGAGGCGCTCACCCTCGGTTCCCAGGCTAAGGAGCCCACCATCTTGGTGCAGGATTTCGTTCTCCAGCATGTGCGCGACCAATGCCGCACGGTCAGCCTCGGTCACCTTCTGAAACGGGGTGGCGTGCGCGACCCAAGCCCACCAGTCGCTCACCGGGATCCCGCCTTCCTGGATCGCTAGTGCGAGTATCTGGTGGGCCAGGAGGTGGGCCGCGCGCTGGCGGAGCTTGACCGGCTCGACGTAGCCAGACCGGTACAGGTTGACGAGGCCCGTCGCAACCCAAAGCGATTCATCCTTTGTCGCGAGGAACGTGAAGTTCGGAACCATTTCGGGGCGGCGCCCGGTTCGCCCCATCCGCTGGAGGAAGGACGCCACGGTCGCCGGTGAATCGACCTGCAACACATGGTCGAGGTCCCCGATGTCGATGCCCAGCTCGAGGGCGCTGGTGGCAACGATGACGCAGTCCTTCGCATTCTCGAACGCGGCTTCGGCCGCCCTTCGTTCGTCGATCGACAGCGACGAGTGAGTGACGAAGGTTTCCACGCCGAGCCCTCGGAGGTGTTTGCCCACAGACTCAACACCTCGCCGGCTGTCCACGAAGACCAGGCGCTTCTTGCCGGGATGGAGCTCGGCGATGACGCGCGCGGCATTCTCTTCGCTGCCGACGAAGTCCATGCTGAGCTTCGGGAGGATGGTCGACTTTGGTGCCCTAACGACCTCCGCGGGCCGGGTCGAACTGCCCGCAACCCAGGTCAGGATGGTCTCCGGATTTCCCACCGTGGCGGACAGGCCGATGCGCTGGAGGTCTTTGCCACAGAACCGGGTCAGGCGCTCGAGAACGGCCGACAGGTGGCCGCCGCGATCGTCGCTCACGAAGGCGTGAATCTCGTCGATCACCACAGCACGCAGGTTCGCGAACACGCGCTCGGTCGGCACACGCGCGCTCATGAGCATCACCTCCAGCGATTCGGGCGTGGTCAACAGAATGTCAGTCGGATCGTTTAGGAACGCCGCCTTCCGCCCCGCCGCCACGTCGCCGTGCCACTTGAAGGCGCGGCGCCCTAGGGTCGCCGCGTACCGCTCGATGCGGCTTTCCTGGTTGTTGAGCAGCGCGCGCAGGGGGGCCACGTAGATCATCGAGGCGGGTCGCCAGTCCTCGGTGTCCATCCGTGAGAGGAGCGGGAAAAACGCGGCTTCAGTCTTGCCGCCCGCAGTCGGCGCCAGGACGACCACGTTCTTCCCGTCGAGGATTGGCCCCGTCGAGAGCTCCTGGACCGGACGCAACTCCCGGAAACCCAGGGTGTTGACGATCTGATACTGAAGGGCCGAGCTCAAGCGATCGAAGGACCCGCTCATCCCGCCTCTCCCTGCTCTGGCCCGCCATCGCCCTCCTCGCCGCGGCTCGCACCGAGGTCGAGCTTTATGTCGTCGACCGAACGCTCAACACCGGCGGCATCGCGCTCTTCGGCATTCATGTCGGAAGCGGCGATCTGGAGATTCCAGTGCACGGTCGGATCGAAGTTGGCGTGCTCTTCAACCTGGTCCAGGAGAGCGACGAGCTTCTTGAGGAAGAGCCGCGGAGCGATGCCCACCTTACCTCCCAGGTGTCCCGCCACCGACCTGGCGAGAGCCTCGACCACCTCGTCTGAAGCCTTCCCGCCGATCCGCTCAACGTGCTTCGTCGGGTACAGGGCGCGCACCCGCTTACCGACGTCGATGAGCCTCGCCTGGTCGAAGGGGTATAGGCGAATCTGGACAGCACGACTTGAGTCGAACTGTCCGCTCGGATCGAAGTCCACGTGCAGGCGCTGCGCCAGCGGGGGAAGTCGCTTGATGCCCTGGGGCCCATCGAAGAAGGCGGGCGTCCCCGTGATGAGCAGGTACAGCCCGGGGTATCGGCCCGCGTTGATCTCGTCGATCAGCTGGCGCAGGGCGTTTAGGCCCTTCTCGCGCACGTCGCCGCGGACCCGTTGGAGCGTTTCCACCTCGTCGAGCACCAGGAGCAGTCCCTTCCGGCCCGTCTGCTTGAGAAGCTCAAGGAGCCCACGAAGGAAGCCGCCCGCACCGAAATGGTCGATCTCGCCCTTGATGCCAGCCTCTCGCTTGATACCTGCCGCGACGTTGGGTTGACCCATCAGCCAGGCCAGCAGGCCCTCCTCGGTGGAGGTGTCAGCAGCGACACGCGCCGTATAGGCTGCCCGCAAGCACGCGGCGAACTGGGGCTGCGTGGCACTGACCTGTGCCAGCCGGCGCTCAAGGAGTTCGCCCACGGCTTGGCTCACGGCGGCGCCGTCGTTGCCGTCCACCTCCGGCCGACCGAGCACCTCTTCTTCCAGGGCGAAGAACCACTTGTCGATGAGGATCCGGAAGGCTCCCGATTCCCATTCGCGGGTCTGGAGGTTCTCCATTGCCCGGCGGTACACCGTCTCCAATCGGTGCAGGGGCGTATCGGTTTCGGAGATCTGCACTTCTGATGTTGCGAAACCCGCCTGCTGGGCGCGGTGCTGGATCCAGCGGGAGAAGAAGGTCTTTCCAGATCCGTAGTCACCCCGCACCGCCTTGAACACGCCCTCACCAATCGCGGTTCTGCCCAGCTCCTCGTCGATGGCGTCCTCGAAGCGTTCGAGCCCGACGGCAAACTGCTCAAGCCCCCGACGGGGCACGGTCCCGGCTCGGAGCGCAGCGATGATCTCGCGCCGACGGACGATCGACAGGTCGCTCACGATCCCTCACCTGCGAACAGTTGCTCAAGAAGCAACCGCTCCAGTCGAACCACTCCCTGCGCCCGATCGTGGACCAGGACGGGGTGCTGATCGATGTTCACCCGCTGCGAGACTTCGGCGATCAGGCTCGGCACGCGGAACTTCGGCACCCCGATACGTGCCGCGAACATGTCGTCAGGCATGGAGCCCGCCTCGTGCTCAGCCAGCATCTCGACGACCGGGATAACCCGCCGATCCCAGAATTCCTGCTCTTTCTTAGCCACCTCCCGGTAAAGCTCGCTCGCGCGGAGCAACTCGGCAAGACGACTAACCACGACGGCAGAAGCGGGCACGGGCGGCGGCGCGGAAAAGGGAAACGACCTCTGCACAGAGGGTTTGGCGGCTGGCTTCTCTGAGCGCGGCGCCGGGGATGGCGCGACCGCCGGCCGGGGACCCTTCTCCGGCTCCAAACCCCACCACGTCGGCTGGGGGAAACTGCGCAGATCCAGCTCTTTGTCCTCTACCCCGATAGAGCGCACCAGGTCATCGGCGGCGATCAGGATGGCCGGGGTGACGACCTCGGCGAGCGAGGCGCCGCCGTGGGTCCCTCGATGGTGGACAGGACCGTAAGACTCGATCTCGCGATAGAGCATCGCTAGACGGTTCTTGGCCTTCGGCCGCCACGCAGCATCCGTGTCGAGCACGATCTCGTGCTCACCGACGACATCACCTGGGACCACCTCTCGCGCACGGGCCGAAAGTGTGTTGGTGGCCGGTTTCCCGATCTCGAAGCGATCGCCGCGCACGTGCCCGTGATCGGCAACGAGAAGCACGGCTCGATTGGCGTGGGCCGCGGCACTCAGCAGGTCCGGCAGCGCCTTAACCGTCTCGAAGCGGTAGGCGACGTCGAGACCAGGGCCCACCTTGAGCTGATCGTCGATGGCATTGACAACAAAGCCGACCACCCGGTCGGCTGATGCAACGAGCTCCAAAGCCTTGCGAGAAGCGTGACCAGGACGATCCTCAGTGTCCGTACGCAAGAGGAGCTTCGGCCCGTGGCCGAGGACCTTGCGGAGGCCAGCGTGTCCATCGAAGCGATCGGGATCCTCGCCTGTGCCCCTCCGCTCGCCGGACTCCATCAGATGCCCAGCGAAGAATGCTGCCCGGCTCACCTCGGTCAGCGTGGGCAAGGCGGCCAGCATGGGCGGCAGCAAGTCGCCGGTGGCGTTCTTCGGCTGCCAGCGCACCGGGCCCCACCGGTGATCCTCGAGATCGAGCAGCAGCTCGACGGCGTTGGCCCAAGCCATGCCGTCGAGGAGGAGAACGACGAGTCTGCGGTGCTCACCCCCTGTCAGGAACTCGACCGCGAAACGATCGAGTGCCTGATCGATAGGTACGATACGACCAACGGTCTTGCGGTGGGCGCTCCACTCGGGCAGCGCCATTGCGAACTGCCGGTCCATCTCGTCGCGCACCTCGTCCAGACTCGAAACGACTGCTGCGATCGCGTCGTCCAGGGCGTCGGTCCGCGCGCCACGTGCCGCCGTGCGCGCCCAGTCGACAAACCCGCCATCTCGCGCATACGCACTGGCCAGCTCCGCCACCACATCAACCGCCGAGTGGGCCTGAACGTCAGTGCGCGCCGTCCGGTACCCGACCAGGCGGACGGCCATCCGAGCCCGGTCAAACTGGCGCTTGTGGGGCTCACGTACCCGCAAGCGATGAGCTTCGACAGCAATGAGCCGGATCCTGGCCTCGTTGAGGGTTGCCAGGCTGGGCTCCGCCAGACCAGCACCCAGCGCCGCCGCTAGGCTCTGCTTCCCGCGCAACAACGCCGACGGGAGGTACCGGCTGTGCCCAAGTGTCTCCTTCAGCCGGTCATCGGAAAGCTGGCGCTCGGCGACGACCAGTACCTCGTCGAGGCCCGCGTCGTCGGGAAACTGCAACGAGAGGCGGTCGGCTAGGGCTCCCCATCGGTCGAGGAGCTCGGGCTGTCCGCGAACTGCGTTTCTCAACTCGGGATCGAGATCGGCGAGTCGAAGATTGAGCCACGCCTGAAGGTACTCGCTTGTGGCGAGTGCCTCCTTCGCCGCCTGTAGGATGAAGACGAAAGCCGCAACCTCCATCCCCACACCGCGCTCCCAGGCGCGCCAGGCGAGTCGAGCAACAGGCCCTGCCCGTTCACCCAGGAAGTTATGTAACGCCTCTCGCAGGTCGGAGCGGGCCCGGAGTACTTGACGGAATCCGAGTGGATCCAAGTCCCGGATGCAGTGGTAGATGAGCCGCTCTTCCGACAGAGGAGCGTCCGCCGGAAAGTTCACCATTTTGACCAGGTACTTGCGCCACGCCGTCTCGAGATCCAGGGTGACCCCGGGCAGCTCGCCGTACCCTCCATCGCCATCGGCCAGCAGGGCTGCCTTGAGCGGGCTCGCCAGGAGATCGCCGCTGACCGAGCGCGCACCGAAGAGCCGGGCCAACCGGCGCTCCTCGGTCACGGCCCGCACCTTGCCGCCAGCCAGGCGGCTAGTCACGTCGAGAGGCAGTCTGCCGTCGAAGTCGACGAGTAGTACCAGCGGGCCGCCGGCCGCACCGACAAGGGCCCTGCGCGCGAGCAGCTCGCAAGTGGCATGAGCGACACGGAACTCGATGACCTCGTTCTCGCCCGACGTAACTGTCAGTGACTGCAAGCCGGTGGCAGGGGCCCCGTAGAACGCGGTCGTGAAGGTCCGATGGGGCCGGGCGTGAATGCGCCGCAGTTCCTCTTCGAGATCCCGAGCGGAAAGCGTAGGGGCCTGGATCGGCATCAGCGTTTTATGACTCTCCAGGTGAAGACTAAGCGCGCACCAGGACCCGCCTCGGCCAGCGCCTGACCGGCGGCCTGTCGAGCGGCAGTCAGGGCCTCGAGTCCCTCCCCTTGCCCCTCGCCGACGACGGACTCTGTCGACGGCTCCGCGCTCCCATCACCGCCCGGCCGGAGCAGGCGCTGCCCCTCGACCGACAGCGTTGGGAGCTTCGCAGCCAGGTCGATGCTCAGCTCATCAGCGCCGAGCGCCGCGGCGATCTGCGCGACCAGCTCCTGGGCCGCGCCTTGGGAGGACCCGCGCAGGGCGTCGAACACGTTGAAGTAGACGTCCTCCTTGAGAACGCGGCACAACTTTTCCGCGTGCTCGATGTGGCGGCGAAGAGCGGCCCACGAGGATGGAGCCGGGTCGAACGTGCCGAGCGCCTGAGCCAGCTCCACCGCATCTCGGGTCTCGAGCTTCGCCAGCAACTCGCCGGCGCGCTCGGCGGTGGCCAGACGCGGGGCCGGGCTGGGGAGAAACACCCCCCGCCTTCCAAGGAGGTCGGCGACCTGGCCCGCGCCGTCCCGGATTGCCGTCGCCCGAGCCGCGCTCACCTTCTCGTGAAGCTGGCGCAGGTTGCGAGCCGTGCGCGCCTTGCCACCCAGCGCGATGCCGAAGACTCGTCCCGCCCTCTCTAGCGCTTCCTGCCAGGGCTGCTCCTCGGGGAGGGGGGTCTGCACCAGCTCGACGTCGCCGGGAAGCTTGCCCAGAACGGGATCCTTCACGGGCGAACCACCGCGGAGAATTTCGCGCCGGGCGGCCAGACCGTAGGCAAGCACCTCGAGATCAGCGACCTCCTCGGGCAGGCCCCGTTGGCCCTGGGGATCGAGCCGCTTCTTGAGTTGCTCGGCCGTGGGCGCCTTCTCGATGCCGTCTTGGCGGAGCAAACGCTCGACGTCTTGCACCCACTCGTGGCGTAGCGCGGCAGACGCCTCGGTCGCCTCGACGATATGCAGCTGCTCGAGTATCTCCCAGTCCCCACGCTCCTGCCGCGTGATCGGACACCGCTGGTTGTCGGCCTCGCACAGCTTCTCGAGCCGCTCCAAGGCGCCGCGCAACTTGGCCGGGGTGACGCTGGTGAAGTAGGGATGGCGCGGGTAGCGCAGCGATAGCAACTCCTCGACCGCTTTCGTGACAGCCCGATCGAGTACGCTCTCGGTCACGCCGCGGATTTCCCAGCCAGGCCAAAGAACGTGGATATGCCGCTCGACATTGTGGGCCGGGTCAAGCTCCCCCTCTTCTGGTCGCTTGAGCCCGTAGGCGGCCTCCATGGCGCGCCGGACGCGAGCCCGCTTCTGCGATCGAAGGTGCTCCAACTCTTCGCGCGCACGCCGCTGGTCGTCGGGCCGCAGGTGGGCCAGGTAACTGCGCAGAGGATCCTCGAGTACCCGCTCGATCACCACCAGCTCGGTGAGGTCCTTCTTCACGCGGTCGCCGAAAAAATTCGGCAGCCACACGACCGTGGGTGATCGATGGCGCTCACAGTACTTGTTGATCACCTCCTCGTCCTCCTCCGGGCCGTGGCCGGCATCGTCGAAGGGGAAATCGATGACCAACTTGAAGTCCGCGTCGGGCGGGGCCGACAGCGCAGCGTCGTCCATCTCGCGCACGTTCCCGTACTGGACGATCCCCTCCCGCCGCGTGCCTCGCCAGGTTACCTTGTGGGTGACTGTGGCCTCAGGACCCGCTTCGATGCCCAGCGCCTCGAAGAGGATGTCCCGCAGCACCTTCCGGCCAGCGCCCGGGGAGTAGGTACCGCGCGCAGACTCGATGATGGGGCGGACATCGACGCCCTCCAACATCACACTGACGCGCGGATCACCCTCCCCCTCGACGCGCAGCTTGCCGATCTCAGCCGACCACGACCGCAGTCGGCTCGCGGCCATGCTTGCCTCTTGACCGGGAATGGCCGATTTCAGGGTGCCGTGGTTCAGTTGCACTAGGCGCGAGACGGTCATGTTGCGCAAGATTGGGACCTCGCCGACCAGGGCGGCGAGGATCAACGTCTTCACCAGACGGTTGTCGGCCCGACAGCGCGTCTCGAGGCAGTTCGAGCAGCCGAGGTGGACGGGATGATCCTCCCGCATTCGCTGGCACCTCTCCTTGGTGCCGGTTCCGTTCTCGGCCTGAATTCGTGGGAGGAACTCGCCTAGATAGAGCCTCCGGGCGGCCGCGAAACGCTCGCGCATGTGCCCGTCCATGGGCTCCTCGCCGCCGGCGAGCACATCAAAGAGATCGCCCACGGCCACCACACGCCCCATTTCGAAGTCCTCGAGGTGCTCGACCAGCAACTCGACCAGGACCTTGAGCGCGGTGCGCTCCCGCTGAAGGTAGTGAGAGAGAGCGACGAGGCTTTCCACGAGCGCGGGCGAAAAGGGATACACCTGCCGGAAGCCCTTTTCGTCGCCCAGATCACCGAGGAGCGTACCCCATGCCTGCTGGCCGAGAGTTCGGCGCAGATCGTCGAAGGCCTGGTCCAGGCGTTTCCTCGCCGCCTCGTCCTTGGGGCGAACCACGCGCTTCTCGACGATGGTGGGGAGGTTCCGATCCTCGAGCGAGATGGTGTTGAAGCGGCCCTGCCAGAACGCGAGCGCATCACGCAGGGTCTTGTGCTCGGGGCCGGCAAACGCATCGCCAACGAGGTCCACGATGTCGCGCTGACGGGCGATGAAGCTGACGAGAGGAATGTCTCGCCGCTCGTCTTGCGCCTCGACCAGCTTCGAGAGCTTCGAGACTTCCATGGTGAGCCAGTCCTTGTCGGCGGCGCGACTGGCCAACCACAAGATCATCTCGTCCATGAAAAGGACCACGGCGTCGTAGCCCAGCCGGGCAGCATGGCGACAAAGCCGCCCCAGGCCCACGTCGAGGCCCACGTAACCTCCGTGGCTGTCGGCGAAAGCGGGAAAGTGGGTGCGTACCAGCACGGAGAAGAGACGATCCCGATCCTCGCGATCGGGGGACCGTCGGGTAGCGTCGAACGAAGCCGCGTCCCAGGTGCCCTGCTCACCAAGCTTGCCCCAGCCCTTCTTGCTCGTGCCGCCGTTCAGACCGGCAAAGAAGCGTTCGTCGCCCAAATCGCCACGCAGCTTCTGTGCGTTTTCGAACAGGGCCTCATCCTCGAAGAGCGCCGGGAGTGGCGCGTCGGGGTGCTGGGCGCGAACGTGGGCGATGTAGCCCCCGAAGATGCTCTCCTCGCTGGAGCGGGCCCCGACCATGTGGAAGTGCAGTCGAAGAATCGTCTTCCCCTTCACCCACTCGTGCTTGGCTCGGAGGTCGTGTAGATCGGGATCGGCCCAAGCCGTAGTGTCGTTCGCCAGCAGGAGGCTGACTACCGCCATGAAGTGGCTCTTACCGGAGCCGAAGCTGCCGTGGACGAACGAGGCCTCGCTGTGCTTGTCACGGATAGCCGCCAGGACGTAACCGAGCGCAAGATCCAGGTTTCGAACGATGTCGGGCGTGACCGCGTAGCTGTCGATGATCTGCTTAGGGTTGGCGACACCCTCCGTCAGCCGGACTACGAAGGCGCTCTTCGTGACCTCCTTGGGGAGGTCCAAGATGTCTCGTAAGGCGCTCATAGCGTCGGCTCCTCGGCGGGGGGGAACTTGGTCTTCTTTGCGCGCTTCGGCTCATTCGGGGGCTTCGGCGACTTGGTCTTGGTGGGACGCCATGCCCGCAACTCCTCGAGGGTGAGTCCCAGCTCTCTCGCCTTCTCGGAAACGAACGCCGCGTAGGCGTCGCCCATGCGCTCGCCCTCGCGAGTAGGGTCCGGGTCGTTATGCCACTGCTTGAGCCAAGGGAGGAGCTCCATTACACCTGCCAGAATCGGCACGAGCCGCTCGCGGTCCGTCCCGTGCTCCTTCACGGTTACGTCGAAGAGGGTTGCGAGCGCGTGCGCCCTCTCGAGGTGACTCCAGCCAGCCCAGCCGACGTAGTCGGTACCAACGCTTTCTGTTGGGTAGCGGACAAACGCTTCCCTGGGAACGTTGAGCTCTCGCCTGATTCTCCACTCATCCACCGTCGAGAAGTCCGATGCCACAAATGAAGGGCCGGGCTTGATCTCAACAGAGCTCTCATCCCCCGCTAGGCGTTGAGCCGCCCAGAGATCTTCCCATGCTCGCAACTTGCCAACGCCTTCTGGTTCCAGGTACAGGGCAGCAGCAAAAGCAACACCATTACGACGCGCCACGGTCCGGAGCGCGCCGACGACATCGTTAGGCGATTCGCATCCAAGCAAGGACAGCATGGTTCGTGCCCGCCTATCCGTAACGATCATCGCCGCGCACCAAGATAGGGACCGCGGAACCGTCTCCTCCCTAAGAGGGTGTCCTACAGGAGGATCGCGTGAAATCAACACGGAGCGAGGCGCCGGAGCATAAGGCGAGTCATACAAAGCTTGATGTCACTTTCACTCGACGCAATCGTTCGCTCGAAT
>Ga0075522_10002839_pt1 | contig 12776 bp, 20 predicted proteins | sample NGEPerA_FD_74796 | JGI IMG/M metagenome (GOLD analysis project Ga0075522, IMG submission 74796) | Arctic peat soil microbial communities from the Barrow Environmental Observatory site, Barrow, Alaska, USA - NGEE PermafrostL2-A | ecosystem: Environmental > Terrestrial > Soil > Wetlands > Peat ... | reverse complement strand
TTGATGCGGTAGAGGCCGACGCCGGTCCACTGGAAGCCGCACTTCTCCAGCACCCGGCGCGAAGCCGGGTTGGTGACGCGCGCGCCCGCGTGCAGCGCTGCGTGCTTAAGATCGGTGAAAGCGTAGTCGACCAAAGCGTGCAGCGTCTCGGTGGCGTAGCCTTTGCCCCAATGCTCGACGCCGAGCCAATAGCCGAGTTCGGGTGCGTCATCCTGCGTCATGATCCCGCAAGCGCCGATCACCGCGCCGTTGCGCTTGGTAATCAAGTAGACGCATTCGCCGCCAGCTTGGTTGGCGCCGGTAATGAAACCCTCGGCATCCGCCAGTTTATACGGATGCGGAATGCGCGCGGTGTTTTCGGCAATGCGACGATCGCTGGCGAGCGTTGCTACCGTTTTAGCGTCCGCGAGACGCGGCGCGCGCAAGGTCAGCCGCTCGGTCTCGAGGACGGGGATACTCGCTTCGTGGAACGTCTCGCTTGGTATTTCTTCCAGCAGGGTCATGGCTTAAGGCTCCAGGTTTGCCGCCCGGAATGGGAGGCGAAATGAAAAGAGGGGAGCCGGTTTCACCCGTCTCCCCTCAAAGAGCCCATTGAGCCCTGCCGGTTTGACTGGATGTCCGGCAGACCTCGAATTTTGGTCTACCTTTACTCGGCCGCGGTCTCCATCATCGGTACGACGGAGATGTAGGTGCGGCCTTTGGCTTTGGTTGCGAACTGAACTTTGCCGTCGATGAGCGCGAAGAGGGTGTGATCCTTGCCCATGCCTACATTGCGGCCGGCATGCCAGGTCGTGCCGCGCTGGCGACAGATGATGTTGCCGGCGATGGCCAACTGGCCGCCCGACTTCTTCAGGCCGAGGCTGCGACCTTCGGAGTCGCGCCCGTTACGGGATGAACCGCCTGCTTTTTTATGTGCCATAGCGCGTGCTCTCTAATTCTTACCCGGTTTTGCGCATGATCTTGACCGAAAACCGGTTCCCACTTTTCGGGATCATGCGCACTCTACTACACCGATTCCATTACGGAATCATCTCACTTCTTTTTGCCCTTTGTGGCAGCGGGCTTTTTGGCGGCCGGCTTCTTCGCCGGGGTCTTGCCCTTCGCCGCCGTCTTGGCCGCTGTTTTGGCGGTCGATTTGGCCGAAGCTTTGGCTTTCGACGGTTTCTTTTCGGCCTCATCGCCGGGCTGGGTTTCAACCTTGGGCGGTCTGGCTGCCCGTTCCGGGCGCGCCGGCGGGGTCTTCGAAGGCTTGGCGCCGCCGGTCAGGATTTCGGTGATGCGGATCACCGAAAAATCGTGCCGGAAGCCGCGCTTGCGGCGCGAATTCTTGCGCCGGCGCTTCTTGAAGGCGATCACCTTGTCGCCGCGCGTGTGCTGGAGCACCTCGCCGGCCACGGTGGCGCCGGAAACGGTCGGCGCACCGATCGACGGGCTGTCGCCGCCGAGCAGGAGCACCTCGCCGAATTCAACCACTTCACCCGGCTCGGCCGCGACGCGGTCGATCCGGATCACATCTTCAGCCGCGACGCGGTACTGCTTCCCGCCGGCTTTGATGACTGCGAACATCGTTTTTTCCTCGTGTTCAAACCCGATCTCGGAGGTTCCCGGACCGGCTTCTTGTCAGTCGATTTGCGTTTGTTTCTCAAGGGCTTAGGCCCTTGAACAAGCGCGCGGACCTAAAAGGTCCGCGTGAGAGCAGCTTATGCCGGGGAAGGGGGGCAAATGTCAAGAAAAGGTGCAAATCCGCCGGTCCCGCGAGACGGCACCGGACGGGCCGATTAAGCTTCCGGTTAACAAATAAAAGCTCCGGGGAAACCGCCATGACCGATGACACGCGCGAGCCACGCCCGCTGCTGCCGTTTCTCGAACCGTTTTATCGTGTCGCCGTTCCGCTGGCCTGGCCGCTGGTACGCATCGGTATCGGCTGGAATCTGGCGGTGCACGGCTGGGGCAAAGTGCTGCGCGGTCCGGCCGCGCAGGCCGCCTTGCTGGCGCGCGATGGCTACGACTTCGGGCCGAAACTTGCTTTGCTGCTGATCTTCGTCGAATTGATCGGCGGCATCTGCATTATCTTCGGGCTGTTCACCCGCTTTTTCGCGGCGGCGGTGGCGCTCGAAATGGGGCTGCTCACCTTCGATCATTATTGGGGGCACGGCTTTTCGTGGCTGCGGCAAGGCTACGAATACACGCTGTTGTGGGGCATGATGAGCCTCGCCGTCGCCTTGCGCGGCGGCGGCCTCTATTCGCTCGACCGCAAGATCGGGGTGGAATTGTAAAGCGTTTTCGAGCGAAGTGGGCACCGGTTCGCGTGAAGAAAACGCGATAAGATAAAAGCTGGAGTCCGGTTTGATTCCACTAAAGCCGGAAGGCTCTAACAGGCTGCTGAAAAACTCTTTGCCGTCATTCCGGGGCGCGCCGGAGGCGCGAACCCGGAATCCATCTCTATTGAATTTCCTTGTATTCTGGATTCCGGATCGCCGCTACGCGGCGTCCGGAATGACGGCAAAGAGTTTTTCAGCAGCCTGCTAACGCCTCAGGTTTCCGCGCGCGCGGTCGCCGCCGCGGCCGGGTCTGTCTCGGCGCCGGAATGGGCGAGGCGATAGCCGACACCCAGTTCGGTCACCAGGATTTTCGGCGAATCCGGATGCGGCTCGATCTTCTGGCGCAGCTTGCGCACGAAGATGCGCAGGTAATGCGTGTCCTGCATGTGGATCGAGCCCCAGACCTCTTTCAGCAGATGCTGGTGCGTGACCACGTTGCCGGCGTGTTGCGCGAGCACTTGCAGCAGCCGATATTCCTTCGGCGTCAGCGTCATGCGCGCGCCGTTGAGCGTAACAGCGCGAGCGGCGAGATCGATAGTGAGCGGGCCGACGGTGACCGCCGGTTCGCCCGAGGCCGCGCGCGACTGGCGGCGCAACGCGACGCGCACGCGCGCCAGCAATTCGGCGATGCCGAAAGGTTTCACGACATAGTCGTCGGCGCCGATTTCGAGGAGGCGCACCTTCTGCGCCTCGGTCGAGCGCACCGACAAAACGATGATCGGCACCGTCGACCAGGAGCGGATGCGCTCCACCACTTCGGAGCCATCCATGTCGGGCAGGCCGAGATCGACGATGACGAGGTCGATCGGCCGCAAGGTCGCCGCGCGGATCGCCTCGGCGCCGGTGCCGGCTTCGTGCACGATAAAACCGTTGAGTTCGAAACCCGTGCGCAGAAAACGCCGGATTTGAATCTCGTCATCGACGACCAGGACGATCGGAGAAGGTTCACTCATCTGTGTCGCTTTCCAGTTGGGGGACGGCGGCTTGCGTCACCGGGAGTTCGATTGCCATCGTCGCACCCTGGCCGGGGCCTTCGCTGACGGCGTCCATTTTTCCGCCATTGGCGGCGATAAAAGCTTGCGCGATCCATAAGCCCAGACCGGAACCGCTGGTGGTGGCGCTGTTGCGTTCGCCGCGCACGAAACGATCCCAGATCTGCGGCTGCTCGGCGGCGTCGATGCCGACGCCTTCATCGCTGACGCTCATGATAATGCGGGCGTCGCGCGCGCGCGCGGAAAACGTAATTTGCGAGCCCGGCGGCGAGTATTTGGCGGCATTGTCGAAGAGCTGCACCAGCGCCTGCGTGACCAGCATCGGATCGACATGGATGAACGGTAGATCGGCCGGCGTGCTTGTCACCAATTTGTGTCCGGACAGCCGCCGTTTGCAGCGTTCGAGCGCGGTGTCGATGATGTCGGCGGGATCGGCCCATTCGATGCGCGGCTTGATGCCGTCGCTCGAAATGCGGGTGGCGTCGAGCAGGTTCTGGATGTCGTTGTTGAGACGCTCGGCTTCGCTGCGCACGTCGGCGACCAGCGCCTGCAATTTCGGCTCTTCGGCGAGCGCCGGCGCGCTCGCCAGCACGGTGGCGGCGCCAAGAATGGAGGCGAGCGGCGTGCGCAATTCGTGACTGACCGAACCGATTAGCGCCTCGCGCAATTGATCGGTCTGCGAGCGCATATGCGCCTCGTTGATGGCGTGCGCGATGCCGAGGCGTTCGAGCGTGGCGGTGGCGTCGGCGAGCGCGGTATCGACGCGCGTGCGCAATTCGTCCGATGTCTCTTTCGATTCGCGACCGAAGTTGACGGCAATGACGCCGAATTCCGGCGACTTGGGCGACACCGCGCGCACCAGCCAGACTTCGCCCAAGTCGGAGGTGACGGTGACGCCATTGGCGCTGTCGTGGCTGGAGGCGGCAAAGCCCGCGACTTCGCTCAGCGCCTGTTTCGGCACCGTGGCGCCGGCGCGCCGGCCGCTGCTGGCGTTGGCCTCGCGCGCGCTCGAAAACAGCACGACCTTGCGCTGCATGACAGCGGCGAGATGGTCCTCGATCGCGGACTGGATGTCGGAGACGTCGAAGGCGACCGCCAGCCGGCGTGAAAAGGCATAGAGGTCGCGCATGTCGATTTCGCGCTGGCGAGAGGTCTCAAGCTCGCGTTTCAATCGCGTGGCGAGTTGGCTGACGACAATGGCGGTGAAAATATAAAGGATGAGATTGATGACTTCCTGCGGATCGCGGATGCGGAACGAATAAAGCGGCGGGAAAAAGAAGAAGGCTGAGCAGAACACGCCGCAGATCGCCGCAAACAGCGCGGAAACGATGCCCCAGCGGGTCGCCGCGATCAGCACCGGGATCAGGTAGGCGACGGTACCGCGGGTGAGCCCGACTTCCCAGATGATGGTAAAAATCACCAGCGTGACAGCGAGGACAAGACAAAAAGCTAGCGCCATGCCGCGCAATTCCTTGCGCAGGGCGTCAAATTTCGAGGCGTAAGGCAGTGTTGCGGGCATCGGGTGCCGGTCTGCGGCCATATTTAAGGCGCGGGACAATATATACGCCCGCCAACCCTTGTTTGTCTTGTCTCTCTTGGTTACATAGCGCGTCCAATTAGGGCCTTTTCGGGCCCGATTTGGGCTCCGGAGAGGTGGCAGAGCGGTTGAATGCAACGCCGTTGGCGTTTATGCCGTTTTCGACCGGAAGCGTATTTAAGCGATTATAATTCAAGCATTTCAGGGCGTTACCCGCCGCTAACTATCTGCCGCATTTGACCGTTTACAACCGCAATTAGGTGGCATATTTTCCCCAAAGTCTAGTCAGAAGTCTAGGGAGAATTTGCCCGATGGAACGCCGAAATTCGAATGCCCGGAAACCCAATAGGACGGTCACTGAAGCGATCCGCGCCGGGGACGGGCGCTATCCCTTCGGCCGGTCGATTTACCTAGTCGTGCGCGGCGGCAGCGCCTTGTGGGAATATCAGTTTCGGCAAGACAGGCGGCTTCGGACGATGACGCTAGGTTCGGCCGTCGCTCGCGTCCCAACCGAACAACCGACCACACTCACGGACGCCCGCGCCAAGCGGGACGCGGCATGGCTGGCGCGGCGCAACGGCGAAGTCCTACCGGCCGCCGGGCAGGCCGGAAAGCGGTTCGCAAAGGCCGCCGAAGAATATCTCGAAGCGCATCGGGCAGAATGGGCACCGAAGCAATTCAAGGACCACGAACGGCGGCTTCGCCTTCATGCCTCGAAGCTGAACGCCCGGCCGGTCAACCGGATCACGGTTGAAGACGTGGTGGCGATCCTTCGCCCAATTTGGACCGGACCGAACCACGGTCGCGGCTTTAAATTGCGCGGCCTGATCGAAAAGGTTTTGAACGCGGAATCCGTCACGCAACCGACGCCCGCCGCGTGGTCGCGGCTAGAACATCGGCTTTCCAATAAATCGCAAGACACGATTTCGTACCCTTCGATCAACGTCGCCGATCTTCCCGGCTTGATGACCGATCTTGCCAAGGAAAATTCGACGGTGGCCCGCGCGATCCGCTTCGTGACCTTGACGGCGACGCGCCAAATGGAAGCGTTGGGCGCGACGTGGCGCGAGATAGATGCGAAAACAAATTCGTGGATCATCCCGGCGTCGCGGACCAAGAAGCGCATCGAACACGCCGTTCCGCTCACGGCCGAAATGCTCGCGTGCCTTGGCCCGCGCGGCGCGGATGGCGATTTTCTTTTTCCATCGAACCGTAAGGGCCATCTTGGCCACGCCGCGACCGGCCCCGCGCTCGCCGAATACAAGCGGCGCGATGAAAAGGGCGAACCGATCACGCTTCATGGAATGCGAAGCACGTTCGCGCGTTGGGCGCACGCGCAAAGAAAGTTTGACAAGATCACCATAGACCGATGCTTGGCGCACAATTTGAGCAAGGTCGATGAAGCGTATTATCGCGGCAAGGCGATCACGGCCGAATATCTGACAAGCGACACGTTCCAGCTTCGGCGCGAGTTGATGGAAGCTTGGTCGGCGTTCGCTGCAAAAGGCGTTTCGAACTGAATCGCGACCCAATAGGAAGGCCGCCCGTGCGTTAAAGCGACTCCCGATGATGCTTGGCTAGGGTCAAAAATTGGCCCCGCTTTGTTCCGGCGGATCACGGAACCTTATAGCTGGATCACCGGGCAGACTTCTTCGGCGCATCTTCGGCCGGTAGTTGGCCTTTCGCCTTCAGCCAATCTTCCAAGATGATCGCGACAAGATTCGCCGTGGTGCGCCGGTCGGCGCGAGCCGCCGCGTCGATTGCATCCTTGATCGGGGCCGGAACCCGGATCGAAATAACGCCTTCCTTAGCCATTTTCCGTCCTGTCCAAGTGTAGCAACCCGCGCACAATGACAGGCGTTGGTTAAAACTTGTTTTGCATTCCTTGGTTCCAATACCACGGGAAGTTAACCACTTCCAATCGCCCTGATTGCAACTTACCTACTCTCAATTGTAGCGTTCGACTCTCAAATGAAGTTTCGCACTTCAAGGGGAGTTGAACACGATGCCGACCGAAATTATCACCACGTCCCGGCGCGATCTTCTTGCCGAACAATTCGGCGATAGGCGCGCGAAGCTTTTGGCCGACGCCGATTCCGTTATCCAGCTTTTCCGCCGTCACACGGCCGAAGGCGTCGAACTGTCCACCGATGAACGCGAACGCCAGCGTCGGCGCGAGCATTGCGCGGCCTTGATCCGTCTCACGAAGATGGAATTAGCGGCGATCACTGGCGAGTCGGCTGTTGACCGGCGCAATCGCCTTCGTCGCACGGCCGACCGCGCCGAATATCTTCAGCTTGCTAGCGACGCCGAACGTCGCGGCGACCATGAAGCGGCGACCAACTTCGAGTCTTGGGCCGAAGCCGCAAAATTCCGCGAGCTACTTGGGGCGGAAGCACAATGATCGCCTTAGTCGCCATCGCGGTCTTGATCGTCGCGGCGTTGATCGCGCCAAAGCTTCAGCAACCGAACATGGTCCCGGCGCGCAAGCCGGGAAGCCTTTCCGCCGATGCGATCTTCGCGGGCGTCGCCGCCAAGCTTCGCGAGGCGAATGTCGTTGTCGAATTCCCGCAACACGCGGCGGGGCGATGACAATGCGCCCGCCAAGCCAAATCCCCAATCCAGAAACCGAACGCGACCTTCGACGCGCGGTCTTGACCTTGGCCGAAGAACCCAACGACTCCGAGTCCGTCGCTGTTCTTTTGGATTTCGTGTCCCGCCAACTTCGCATCGGAAGAACGCGCACGCCAACCGCGCGACGCATTGCAAAGGATTCTGCCCATGTCTGACTTCGACACCATCGCCGCCGACCGCTATTTTCAGGAACCCCGCCGCGCGGTGAAACCAATTTCACAAGTCGCGGCGGACATTCTGCGGGCGTGGCCGAACGTGCATCCGTTCGAAGCTCGCGACGCCCTCGAATATCTTTTCGAATTCGAGCTGATATCGGACTTCGGCGCACGCGAAGCGATCCAAGGATTTTTGCCGCTGGCGCGTTTCTTCGCCGGGCCGCGCGCTCGCAAGCTCAAAGCCGAACTTGATGCAATCCTGAATTCGACGCCGACGCGCGGACAATTCATGCGTCGAAGTCAAATGGCGGCGTCCCGGCAGTTGGCATTGCTACGCGCGGCGCGGGAAGGCCAAGAGGCCGCGCCGTGATCCGGGTCGCCGCGTTGCTCGCACTTGTGGTCTTGACCGGATGCGCCACGGGCGGCCCGGCCCTAGATGCCAACGGCAACGCGGCGACGCTGGCGCAAGCGAAAGAACTTCGGCGCGCGGATCGTTCGGCGCAAGCGGCGGCAATCGTTACGCGCGCGTTGCTCACGACCGCGCCGGGCAACGTCCAATTGCAAGGCGAACTCGCCCGCGATCTTGTCTTCACCGATCCGGCGCGTGCGCTTGATCTTGTCGGCGAGGCGTTCGACATGGCAGCGCCCGACGCGCGCTTGATGATGGTCGGCGGTATTGCGAATGATCTTTTAGGCCGCCACGCCGAAGCGCAAAAGATTTATTCGGACGCCTTGAAGGTCACGCCGGACGATCCGGCGATTCTCGCGAACGTCGAAGCGTCGCGCCGGATGATCGCGGCCGAAGCCGATATCGCGTCCCAAAATAAAAAGGTCGCCGCTACCCCATTGCCTAAGCGGGTCGCAAAACGCGCGGGCGGGCTTCCCACGGCATCGAAGATCGCGCCGGAAGTCGTTTCAACGCCAGAAGTGTTGCCCGCGCCGATCCCGTTCCGCGAACGGTGGAGAATTCTATGATCGCGCGAATCAATTTTGCCATTCGTGAGCGCGCCGCGCCCGTGTCGGTTGGATTCTCCAATGGGTATCGCCAGCGCGGCGATTCCGTATCCGAAGCCGTCTTGATTGTCGAAACGTGCGGGCAACGGCGGCCGACAAGCCCGGATGAAATCGAAGCTTGGCAAATCTTGATCGATTCAAATGAAGCGTGGCGACGCGGCGAAACGTTCGCGGCGCGGACGAAGCATCTAATCGAGTTGAAAATCGTTTCGCTCGCAAGACGGTCATATAATACATGGAGTCGCTCATGAGTTTCTTTCTGTACGCACGCCAAAATGTCGGCGGTCGCCTTCGCATCGGCGCGGCGGCAATAGCCCGCCTTCGCTTCCACGTTCCGCCGTTGCTTGCGGAATTGCTCTTAGCGTTCTTGGTATTGGTCGCCTTGGTAGCAATGATGGACGCGGTTCGCGCCGACGAACGGCGCTCGCCCTGCAAAGTGTTCGGCCAAAGTGTTAGCTGCGATCACTTCATTTCTTCTAGTCCGGCACAAAACAAAATTCGCGACGAAGATTTGGCGACGCGCATTCAACGCGATCAACGTCAACAGCAGGACCGCAAGAACGATCAAAAATAGTTCGCATGATCCGGCCGAAGTCTTGCGAACACTCTTTCACCGGCCACAACGGAGTCTGTAATGCGTCACTCAAAATCCCACACTGAAACGTTGATTGAGCGTCTTCGCGTCTGGAAGCTTCGTCATCCCGGCGCGTCGTTCGCCCAAGCCAAGACCGCGCTTATTCGCACGATCACGGATCGCGATATCGGAGCGTTCGTCGAAGATTGGCTTTCCAAGAACTTCGAGCGCGTCGTGATCGAACGGCCGCGCAAGGGAAGCGTCACGGCGAAAGTTATTCCGCTTCGCCGCGCTCGCAAATTGTCGCCACAACAAAAAGCACGGCTGAAGAAGATGGCGGACGACGCGGCGCGCTCGAAGGCCGACAACTTCTTCGAAGCGTTCAGCGGATATATTTGGGACTCGGTCCTGCCGAACGGCGTTTCACTTCGGAAGGCCAAGGGCAGCGATCTTCTTCACGGCGTTAGCGTCTATGCCAAGCTCGCCAAGTTCGTGAAGCCGAACGAATCCGTCTTCAAAAAGATTTCGACGGAACAGCTTTTCAACGTGACCTTCCCCGACGAAGCCCGGAAGGTTGCTTGATGCAATAGCCCGGCGCGCGTGTAGTGCGCCGGGCATTTCATTTGAAAGATATTTCGTGAAGAAATCTAGGCGAGAATATAGCCGCAAGTACCGCGCAAAGAACCGCGTGCGCCTCGCCAAACTGCGACGGAAATATTATGAGAAAAATCGTATCCGCATTTTAGAGCGACGCCAAAAATATATTGCCGCAAACCGCGAGCGCGTCAACGAACAAAAGCGCGAACACTACGCCAAGAACCGCAAGCGGTTAAATGAAATTGGCCGGAAGTGGCGCGCGGCAAATCAAGATCGTATCGTTGAACGCCGTATTGCCTATCGCAAGCGCGCCGCTGAAATGTTCCGGAAGTGGCGCGCCGCGAACTTGAAAAGTCTTTCAAAGCGCGCTCGCCGTTGGTACGCGGCGAACCGTGACCGCATTAGCCAACAAAACCACAAATGGCGTCTTCATAATCCCGAAATCATCGCCAAACGGAACCAACGAAATAATTTCAAATATAAAATTGCCGTTCGCCTCGCGCGATTGATCCTTCCGCCAAGCAAGCTGAAAGGCTTGCCACGCGCCGTTGTGGTACGGATCGGCCTTCACCTTCAAGACGACAACCGGATCAAGGCCGCGATGCAAAAAGGTTTCGAGCGCCGCCTAGCCGCCTGATCGCGCCGCACTTATAGTGGCGCATTCGGGGAAGGGCAGATTATGAAAACTTATTTTGTCGCGGCGATCTTTGCTTTGATGATTCCATTCGTGCCAAGCCCGGCCGACGCCGAATGCACGGGTTACTCCGGTCCCGGCGGTCCATGCTATTCAGGCCCCGGCGGCGGCCTTTACTCCGGTCCGGGCGGCGGCCTCTATAGCGGCCCCGGTGGCGGCCTCTACAGCGGGCCGGGTGGTGGCCTATACAGTGGTCCGGGTGGTGGAATGTATTCGGGACCGGGTGGCGGGCTTTACTCCGGTCCCGGCGGCGGAATGTATTCGGGACCGGGTGGCGGAATTTACACCGGCCCGCCCGGCGGTGACGGCGCATACAAAGGACCGTGGAGTCCGTGCATTACAGGTGCCAAAGGGAAAGAGTGGACCGAACAGAATTGCTCGCACTAACTTGAATGCCAATTTGGGAAAGTGGTCAAAATGATTTTCAAACTATTTTTTGCCATCGCATTGACCTTCGCAACCATCGGCAACGCCAGCGCGGCCGATACCATGATCGGACCAATCACGCATATATGCCGCGACGTGACCAAGACTCCAGAAAATGCCCACCTAACTCTAATGTGGGTCGTCGGGTACGTGTCCGGCGTCAATAATCTTTCGAAAGTCGATTTTCTGAAGGGCCGGGAAATGGACGCGATCATAGATCACTTCCGCGACGTGTGCGGAGAGAATCCAGATTGGAACGTTCTTGATGCGGCGCGCCGCGTTGTCGCGCGCCTGAGAATCGAAACGTTGCCGCGCGAATTGCGATGAATGCGCCATAGTCTTTTCAAATATTTTTCTGAACGCCAGCACGCCGAATCATTTCTCGATGGCACAATTCTTTTCCGGTCGCTGGCATACTTCCGCGACTATGAAGAACGGACCGCTAGAGGGGATCGAAACGAAGGGACGGCCCGCTTCCGACCTGAAGGCGGCTTGGTCATCAATAATCAAACGCAAGGCAAGACGTTCGCGCTCGCAAATCATTCCTTTGAATCGTCGGCAAGCGCGAAAGATATTTTAGTTTTTTGCGTGAGCCGGTCGCGCACGGACCAAATGAAGGACGAATTCAAAGCGGTCGCGTGCGTTGAAATTAGAGAGATAAAAACCTTTTGCGACCGGATCAAAGCGGCGTTGCCAGCGACCGCTACATTCATGGGTCGGAAGGTTGACTACTACCAAGAGACGGACGGCGGCGATCCGCGTTGGGCGCTTCCCGAAAAGATCACGTTGTCAAAGCTGAAGGGCTACGCTTGGCAGAATGAGTATCGGTTTTTGTTCAGCCTAACCGATGCGCTGGATTTCGAAAAAGTTCAAACGCTGCTAGTTCACGACGACCACGTAAGGGTCGCGAATCCAAGTGAGCATCAAGAACATTTTTTGAATGTTGGAAGCCTTCGCGATATTTGTCGCGTTCATGAAATCACGGCGGCACTCTAGCGGCGCTCGCGCGGCTTCCGCTTTGGCGAAATTTCTTTCGCCTTTTCGTCTTCGGCTTCGTCTTGCAGCGCGACCGCGATCTTTTGATTGAGCAACCCGCCCAAATTGAAGCCGAAGTTATGGGCTTGCGGATGCGGCTTTTCTGGAAACTTTTTCCACGTCATGTCGGCAACTGCTCTTTGCTGAAGTCATTGGCGAGTCGCTGATACGTTTCGCGTTCAACGGTGGTTGGCCCGGCCATCGCCGTGTCAAAGCGGCGTCGAAGTTTTTCCGCGTCCAAATTAAATTCGCGCGCAATGTCATTCAGAAGTGAATGTGCCTCAGTCTTCATTTCGCCGAAGGTCGCTTCGACCACGCCGACTGCACCTTCGACCGTTAAAAGCTGTTTCCGGAGTTGTGCCAATCGAATCTCTTTCATCGTTAAATCGACTTTCGCGCCGCGCTCTTTAACATCGGCCATCGGCGACGGTTCGACCGTGCCGCCGTCGCTCGCCGCTATGAGCAACGACGCCGCTTCGCTACGCGAGCAAAATTCTTTGCCCGCCTTGGAGTCGATGGCCTTCAACAGGTCGCCGGATACGCGCACTGAGATTGTCACTTTTTGGGCCATCGTTTTTCCTTCCGGGCCAAGGCCCATTCTAAAAGTTCGCGGATCGCGGCTTGCCGATTTAGTTCGGCGTCGAATTGAGAATCGCGCCAGCGGTCGACTCGCTTCAGCAAGTCGGCGGGCAGCGTCAAATATATTGCCGGGCTTTGTCCGGTGGCGGGGCGGCCCCGCGTTTCTTTTTTCATAGGATAAATTAACGCCCAAAGCGGCTTCAGGTCAACTATTTTTC
>Ga0075522_10002832_pt1 | contig 12790 bp, 10 predicted proteins | sample NGEPerA_FD_74796 | JGI IMG/M metagenome (GOLD analysis project Ga0075522, IMG submission 74796) | Arctic peat soil microbial communities from the Barrow Environmental Observatory site, Barrow, Alaska, USA - NGEE PermafrostL2-A | ecosystem: Environmental > Terrestrial > Soil > Wetlands > Peat ... | reverse complement strand
CGGGAAGCCAGGCCACCACCACCGCGTCGGCCCGTCGAAAGGCCCCTCCGATGAGCAGCGGACGCCCGGTGAGAAGCAGAAGGACCACGGGCTTGCCCGCGGCCGCGACCTCCGCCACCAACTCCCCATCGGCTTTGGTCAGCTCGGGGATGTTTCGATCGCCGCGCCCCTCGGCGTACGGCTCTTCGCCCACCACCACCACGTTCACGTCGGCGCGCGCGGCCTGCGGTCCGACCTGGTCGCCTGAGAACGTCACCTTGGCGGGATCGCCGGCGCCGCGGCGGATCGCTTCCAGGATCGTCGTGCCCGGGGTGATGGCGCCGCGCTTGCCCTGCCAGCCCACGGTCCAGCCGCCGCACTGCGCGCCGATGTCGTCCGCCTTGGCGCCCACGACGTTGATGAGGGCCGCCTTCGACAGCGGCAACGCATGGCGTTCGTTCTTCAGCAGAACCAGGCTTTCGCGGACGGCTTGCCGCGCGATCTCCCGGTGCGGCGCCGAACCAATCGCCGCGGTGAGCCGCCGATCGGCAAACGGATGCTCCCACAGACCGAAGCGCACCTTCTGGCGGAGGATGCGGCGAACGGCGTCGTCGATGCGCGCGGTCGGAATGCGCCCGGCGGCCACCAGCTCTTTCATGGTGGCGATGAAATCGCGGTAGTTGCTCGGCACCATGACCATGTCGATGCCGGCGTTGATGCCGGTCTCGACCTGCTTCGAATAATCTCCGGGGAGCTTGTTCAGCGCCTCCCAGTCGGTGACCACGAACCCGGTGAAACCCAGCTCGCCCTTGAGGACGTCGGTGATGAGGTGGCGGTTGGCGTGCATCGGGACGCCATTCCAGCTGCTGTAAGAGACCATCACCGATCCAACTCCCGCCTTCACCGCGGCGGCGTAACCGGGGAGGTGAATCGCGCGCAGCTCGGCCTCCGAGATCGCCGCGTCCCCCTGGTCCTTGCCGAAGGTGGTGCCGCCGTCGGCCAGGAAGTGCTTGGCGCACGCCAGAACGGCGCTGTCGCCGTCGGCGCCGGCCGGTGCCTGTTGCAGTCCGCGCACCACCGCCGGCCCCATTTCGGACACCAAATCGGGCGTCTCGCCGAAGCCTTCGTAGGTGCGGCCCCAGCGCCCGTCGCGCGGCACGGCGATGCAGGGGGCGAACGCCCAGCGCGCGCCGGCGCCCGCCACCTCCAGGGCGGCGGTGCGCGCCACCCGCTCGACCAGCGCGGGATCGCGCGTGCACCCGAGACCGACATTGTGGGGAAAGATCACCGCGCCGCGCACGCCACCCATTCCATGAACCGCGTCGGTGCCGTAGAGAATCGGAATCGCCAAGCGGGTCGCCAGCGCGGCCCGCTGAAAGGCATCGATCGAGTCGGCCCACACCGTGGCTTGGTTGGGGACCGGCAGCGATTCTCCGCCGTTCAGGATCGATCCCAGGAAGAACTCGGTGATGTCGCCCGGCGAGGCCAGCGCGTTGCGATCGATCTGCGTCATCTGGCCGATCTTCTCGTCGAGCGTCATGCGACCGAGCAGCGCCTCGACCTCCGGCGGCTGGGAATCGGCCCGCGCCGGGGCGCCGGCGACCGACGTCGCGCCGTGGATGGCGCATCCGGAAACGGCGAGCGCGCCGGCGCCCAGCACGGCGACGGAGAAAGCGGCGGCGGCGCCGGCGACGGCGACGGCCAACCACGACAAGGGGAGCGAGCGGGCGCAGCGGTTCACGGAGCCACCATATCGGATCCGCGCGTGGCGTCCGAGTCGGAGCGGCGATTTGCGCCGACTCAGGACGATCCGCTTGGGTTCTCGAGCTCCGCTTGGGCATCCGCCAACTGTTTGGCGCACCCCTGCGCCGCGAGCTCGGCCGATCGCAGATCGGCTTCCGCCTGCGCCAGCGCCTGGCGCGCCAGGTCGGCATCTCGACGCGCCTTTTCGAGCGAGCGGAGCGCCCCGTCGGCCCGGGCCTGCAAGGTGCGGATCCGAACCTCGGCCTGGCCGCGGGCTCGGGCACGTTCGGCCTGTTCACGGGCCTGCGCCTGGGCCTCTTGCCTGGTGCGGGCGGCGGCCCCGCGGGCCACCTCCGCGGCGGCCCGGCGCGCGCGGCGGTCCGGATCATCGCCTGCGACGATGTGAGCCGGGGAGCGCGCTTCGCTTTGGCCGGGCGCGCGCGGTTGTTCGTGCGATTCCGCCCCCGAGCTATCTTCTGAGCCGTCGGAAGATCTCGACACCGTCGTGGGCGCCTGGTCCGACCGACCAAACAGTCCCGCGAAACCTTCCTCGGCGGCGACGTCTTCGATCAACCGCCCGCCCTCGATCGTGGGGCGGAATTCCAGGTTGGCCATCCCGACCCGCAGGTTTCGCAATACCCGCTCCAGGATCTGCGGGCGGACCGCCTGCCCGGAGGCGCGCAGGATCTCCTCCGCGCGGCCGCGCAGCCGCTTGATCGCCGCCCGGTGGGCGGTCAGCAGCTCGGAGGCGCTGCCGTCCAACTTGGCGCCCGCGGTCTGCACCTGGGCATCACGCAAACGATCGGTCAGCGCGGCGAGCTCTCGCAGCAGCGGCCCGTCCTGGCGCGCCAGCTGGTTCACGATCCAGGCCGATACGCTGGGACGCGGCGTCTTGCCGAGCTCCTTGGCGGCCTGAGATTTTCCCGACGCCTCGAGCTGGTCGGCCAGGCGCTTGCGTTCGGCGACGAAGGTCTTGAGCGGCGCGGCGAACAGTTGATCGAGCGACGATGGTTCGAGCAGGCGCGGCGGCGGATCGCGAATTGGCACGGCTGGATGAAGTTCTACAACGTTCCGGTGACCGCCATCCGCCGTTCCAGCCGCCGCGCCAGTCGGGCGAACGGATACCCGAGCGCGAAGTAGAGCGCCGCACAGAGCGCCCCCGGTAGCAGCCAACCGTGGGCGTCCACCGCGGTGATCGTCATGCGCTTGGTCAGCTCGACCACGGTGAGCACGGAGACCAACGAGCTGTCCTTGAGCAACGAAATGAAGTCGTTGGTGACTCCCGGAATGGATAGCCGCAACCCCTGCGGCAGGATCACGGTCCGCAGCGCGAGCCGGCGCGAAGCCCCCAGCGCCAGCGCCGCCTCCCACTGGGCCAGCGGCACCGCGCCGATCGCACCCCGATAGATCTCCGCCTCGTAGGCCGCGGTGTTGAGGCCCAGACCGACGATGGCCGCCGTCCACGGGCCGAGCGGCAGGACGCCGGCCAACCCATAATAGAGAAGATAGAGCTGCAGCAACACCGGCGTCCCGCGCACGATCTCGACGTAGGCGGTCGCGAACGGACGCAGTCGCGGGCTCTCGAGGCGCGCCAGGGCCAGACCAAGACCGAGCGGCGCGGCCAACGCCATGGCCGCCAGCGAGATCACCAGCGTGACGAGCGCGCCTTCGAAAAACAGAAGGATCTGGTGCGGGGTCAACGGGCGCGCCGCTCCCGCCGCGACCGAGGACAAGACCATGCCCGCGGTCGGGGGGATCACGGGCGGTGGCTGGCCCGAGGCCTCCGCCAGCGCGATCTCGCGCGCGCCGTCCAGGTTCCAGCCCGAGAGCGTCCGTCGCCAGGCGCCCGAGCGGATGATTTGGGCCAAGGCCCCGTCGAGCGCCGCGCGCAGATCTTCGTCGGAGGGCCGCAGCGCCACCGCGTAGCGCCCCTCGGCCAGGTCGCCTACGACCGCCAGCGACGGGTGGCGGCCGAGATATCGCGCGACGATCAAGTCGTCGAGCACCACCGCGTCGGTGCGCCCGTGCTCGAGATCGACGAACGGCTCGTCGACGCCTTCATAAGGCAGCGCCACGGCGCCGGCGTCGCGCAGCAGATCCCAGGCCTGGCTGTTGGCCAGGGTTCCCACCCGCAAACCACGCAGCGAACCCAGATCGCGGATGCGGCCGTCGCCGCGCCGCCCGACCAGCCGCTCCGAGAACACGTAGTAGGGTCGCGTGAAGGCCACGCGCGCCGCCCGCGCCGGGGTTACCTCGATCCCGTTGAGCGCGACGTCGAAGGTGCCGCGCTCGAGCGACGGGATCAGGTTGGACCAATCGTTTTGGACCAGGCGTGCCCGCACGCCCAAGGCGGCCGCCAGCTGCTCGGCCAGCGCGACCTCGAAGCCGACCAGCGCCCCGCTGCGATCTTCGTAGACATACGGCTCGCCGCCCTGCACATCCGCGCCCCAGCGCAGCTCGCCCCGGGCCCGGATCTCTTCCAGCGTGCTGGACGGCGCCGGCGTCCGCGTGCTGCACCCCGATGTCGCCGCGGCGAGAACGCCGGCCACCACCAGCGTTGCGAACGAGCGACTGCCAGGCGAGCGCATCGCCCCCAGTATCCATGAGGACGGCTAGCCGCCGTCGTGAAACGTCGTGCAGGCGGCCGGATCCCCGGTGTCCATCCCGACGGTGAACCACCTGTCGCGGTCGGCGGCGCTGCCGTGGGTGAAGCTCTCGGGCCGCACGCGGCCGGTCATTTCTTTTTGAATACGGTCGTCGCCGACCGCCGCGGCCGCGTCCAGCGCCTCGGAGATCTCGGCGCGGCTCACCTTGCCCGCGGCGTAGGCGGCATGTCCCCACACCCCCGCGTAACAGTCGGCCTGCAACTCCAACCGCACCGACAGCGCACCCTGCTGATCGGGATGCTCCTCCTCGGCCCGGCGGACACGCCGCTCGAGCCCGAGCACGTCCTGCACGCGGTGGCCGTACTCGTGGGCCACCACGTAGGCCTCGGCGAAGTCGCCGCCGCGGGCGTGGAAGCGCTCGTGCAGCTCGCGGAAGAAGCCCAGGTCCAGGTAAACGCGGCCGTCCTCGGGGCAGTAAAAAGGTCCGGTGCGCGCGCTGGCCACGCCGCAACCGCTCTGCGTGGCCTCGGTGAACAGGACCAAGTGCGCCGGCCGGTAGCCGGCGCCCTCGCCGGCCGCCGCCAGCTGCCGCCGCCAGAAGGCCTGCACGTTGCTTTCGACGCAGACCACGAACTTGGCCGGATCGCTGGTGGATGTGACGCCGGCGCAGCTCCCACCGAGCTCGCTGTGCGAGCCCGGCGGCAGGGGTCCGCCGGTCTGCACGCCGCGTTGGCTCTCCTCGATCAGCCGCCCGACGGCCGCGGCGGTCGGGTTGCCGTTGCTGGCCAATACCTGGACGATGAAATAGATCACGCCGCCGGCCAGGCCGAGCCCGCCGACGCCCATCCCGACCCCGCCACCCGGGAAGCGCATCCCGCGGCGATCTTCCACCTCCGAGCTGTCGGCCCGGTCCTCGTCGTCGAATTGCATCCTGGCGGCCGTTAGCCTAGCCGAGCGCGCCCCGTCGTCTAGACCCTTACGACGCGCGCTGCGTCGCACCTGGTTCGATCCGCGCGTCGGGGCATCGGACGGCGTGCTCGGTTTGATACAATGCGACGATGTACGTCTATCTTATTCGGTATCTCGGCCTGCGACGGGGTCTCGGGGGACGCGGGTTGGCAATCGGCACCCTGTTTGGTTCGCTGGCCGCCCTGAGCTTGGTGGGCTGCGGGGCGTCGTCGGCCGGCGGCTCGAGCGGCGCCGCAGGCACCGGCGGCTCGACCTCCAGCGGAGCCGGGGGCACCGCTTCGGTTGGTGCCGGCGGGAGTGCGGGTAGCGCCGCCTCGGGGGGACACGGCGGCGGCACGTCCAGCGGCGCGGCGGGTACCACTTCGGGTGGTCGCGGCGGTGGCGCGCCGGGCGGCGCGGGTGGCACCGCGGCCGGCGGCTCGCAAGGCGGCTCGACGGGCGCGGTCACCGGAGCCGGTGGCACCGGTGCGGGTGCGGCGGGAGCCGGTGGCCTCATGGCCTCGCAGCCGCTCAGCGCCAACATCGTGGTCGACCAGTTCGGCTACCGCACGGCGGCCGAGAAGATCGCCGTGATTCGCAAACCGCAAACCGGGTTCGATGCCCCCGCGACCTTCACGCCGGGCGCCAAGTACGCGCTGGTCGACGCGCATTCGGGGCAGAAGCTGCTGGAGGCCGCGCCGGCCGTCTGGAACAGCGGCGCGGTCGACACCTCCTCGGGCGACAAGGCCTGGTGGTTCGACTTTTCGTCGGTGACCACGGCCAGCGACTACTTCGTCCTCGACGAGAGCAACGCCGTCCGCTCCGACGTGTTCACCATCTCGGACACCGTCTACCGCGACGTGCTGACCCAGGCCGAGCGGATGCTCTTCTATCAACGCGACGGCTTCGCGAAGACCGCGCAGTACGCCGGCGCGGATTGGGTCGACGGCGCCGCGCACCTGGGCCAATGCTACCTCTATAGCGACACCACGATGACGCTGAACAAGGATCTGCACGGCGGCTGGTGGGACGCGGGCGACTTCAACAAGTACACCAATTGGGGGGCCAGCGACGTCATCGAGCTGCTGCACGCCTACGCCGAGAGTCCGGCGGCGTTCACCGACGCCACCAACATCCCCGAGTCGGGCAATGGCGTGGCCGACCTGCTCGACGAGGTGAAGTGGGAGCTCGACTGGCTCGTTCGTATGCAGCAGAGCAACGGGTCGGTGCTCAGCATCGTCGGGGAGGCGGCGGCGCCTTCGCCGTCCTTCGGCAACCCGCCCAACACCGCGCCTTCGCTGGTGACCACCCCCTGCGCGTACGGGCCAGCCTCCACCTCGGCCTCGCTCACCGCCGCGGCGGCCTATGCCTACGCCTCGGTGGTGCTGGGCGCCGCCGCCGGATTCAACGCCGCCTACCCGGGCTACGCCGCGGGCCTGGTGACCCGCGCGCAGCAGGCCTGGACCTGGGCACAAGCCAACCCCGCCGTGTTCTTCTACAACGCCTCGGCCTCCCCCACCGTCGGCTCCGGCGAGCAGGAGGTCCCCACCGGCGATCCCGATCGCAGCTACGCGCTGTTGGTCAAACGCCTGCAGGCGGAGCTGTACCTCTTCGAGGCGACCGGCGACGCCACCGCCCGCGCCTTCTTCGACGCCAACTACGCCAGCATCAACTTCGTCGGCGAGAAGTACATCGACGGCTCGCACGGTGAAGAACAGGAGACCTTGCTCGAATACGCGCTGGCGCCGAACGCGACCGCGACCGTGGTCCAGAAGATCAAGGCCGCCTATCTGGCGGCGCTGCAGAGCAGCCAGAACCTGGGCGCGGTGCAGACCCCGCCCGATCCTTACCTGGCCTACCTGCCGCAATATTTTTGGGGCAGCAACCAGATCAAGAGCGACCAGGGCAACCTCCTTTACGACGTCGTGACGTTCGCCGTCGATGCTGGAACCAGCGCCGAGGCCGCCAAAGGGGCCGAGCGCTACATCCACTACATCCACGGCGTGAACCCGCTGCAGATGGTTTACCTATCGAACATGGGCGCCAGCGGGGCCATCAAGTCGGTCACCCGATTTTTCCACTCTTGGTACGCCACCGGCTCGTACTGGGACGCATTCGGCGTCTCGATGTACGGCCCGCCGCCCGGCTACCTGACCGGCGGTCCGAACCCCAGCTACACCTGGGACGGCTGCTGCCCGAATGGCTGCAGCGGCACCTCATGCGGGGCGGCGCCGCTCTCACCGCCCACCGGGCAGCCCGATCAGAAGTCTTACGCCGACTTCAACGACGGCTGGCCGCTCGACTCGTGGTCGGTGACCGAGCCCGACGACGGGTATCAGGCCAAGTATCTGCGCCTGCTCTCCAAGTTCGTGCGCTGAGACGTCCGCCCCGGCAGGATCGGGCGCATTGCCAGGGCTGCGCGGCGCGCTCAGGCCTTGTCGAGCCTTTGCTCGAAGAAAGCGATCGTGCGCTGCCAGGCCAGCTTGGCGGCCGCGGCGTCGTAGCGCGGCGTGGTGTCGTTGTTGAACCCGTGCTGGGTCCCCGGATATTTGAAGGCTTCGTACTTCACGCCGGCCCCCTCGAGCGCGGCCTCGTAGGGCGGCCAGGAGGCGTTGATCCGATCGTCGTTCTCGGCGAAGTGAATCAGCAGCGGCGCCTTGATGTGGGGAACCTGGTCGAGCGCCGGGGCCATTCCGTAAAATGGCACGGCACCGTTCAGGTCGGGCAGACGGGTGGCGAGAAAATTGGCGATGCCGCCGCCGTAGCAAAAGCCGACCACGCCGAGCTTGCCGCTACACTCGGGGCGCGCCCGCAGGAACGCCGCCGCCGCCACGAAATCCTCGCGCGTCTTGATCTGATCGAGCTTGGCGAAGAGCTCGCGTGCCCGGTCCTCGTCGCCGGGATATCCGCCCAGCGGAAAGAGCGCGTCGGGCGCGAAGGCCAGGAAGCCCTCCAGCGCCAGCCGCCGCGCGATGTCCTCGATGTGTGGGTTGAGGCCTCGGTTCTCATGCACGACCAAGATCGCCGGCCGGCGAACCGATGCCTTCCCCTGGTGCGCCGGCTGAACCAGATAGCCCCGCGCCTTGCCGGAGCCATGCGGCGACGGAAAATCGACCGTCTCGGCGTGGAGGCGCGGATCATTCTTCGGCACCTGCTGCGCCTCGGCGAACCGCGGGCTCAGCGCCTCGAGGAATCCCGCGGCGGTGAGTCCGCCGACCGCGAACTTGGCGGCGCCGTCGAGAAACCCGCGCCGATCGATCAGGTGGTGGACGTACTGGTCGAAAAGGCTCAACACCTCGGGCGGGAAGTCGCTGGATTTGGTCGGGGCTGGGTCGTTGGCCATGGGATCTCCGTCGGGCGCGGCGCGGGGCTGCGATGGAATTCGATCGGCGCCCCAGGAAGCTTTTTCCGGATGCGGCCAGAGTCAAGGGCCGCCCGTCATTTTACCGCGCGGCCGGCGGCGCGCTGCGGCCACCGACGGACCCGCGTGCTAGGTTTGCGGACCATGAAAATCTTCGGACACCCCGGGAGCACCTGTACCCGCAAGGTCTTGATGACCTTGAACGAGACCGCGACGCCTTACGAGCTGGTCCTGGTCGACTTCGCCAAGGGCGAGCACAAACAGCCTGTCCACCTGGCGCGCCAGCCTTTCGGTCAGGTCCCGGCCCTGGAAGACGGTGGATTCCAGATGTACGAATCGCGCGCCATCGCCCGCTACATCGACGGCCAGACCGGCGGGGCGCTCACGCCCAAAGATCCGCAGGCGCGGGCGCGGATGGAGCAGTGGATCAGCGTCGAGACCTCGAACTTCGCGCCCCACGCCATGAAGTTCATCTACCAGGGCGTCTTCAAGCGCCAGCAGACGCCCGAGGTGCTCGAGGCAGCCGGCGCCGCGCTGGACACCGCGTTCGGCGTCCTCGAGCGCGCGCTGGCGACGCAGCCTTATTTGGCGGGCGACCAGCTGACGTTGGCCGAGATCTGCTTCGCCCCTTACCTCGAATACCTGCCGGCGACACCGGCGGCCGGCAAGCTGGCCGAGCACCCGCGGGTCGCGGCCTGGTGGTCGAAGGTCAGCAGCCGCCCCGCCTGGCTCAAGACCGTCGGACGCGGGTAGCGGCTCTCCGGCGCTGGGCGGCAGGCGCGGGTGACCTCAACCGGGCGCGCGGGCGCGCGGCCAATCGGCATCGCGCACGCCGCCCGCCTTGAGCTCACGCAGATCATAGCGGGTGCCCCGCCAGATGACGGCGCCCCGGACCGTCGCCAGCAGCCCGCTCGCCAGCGCCACCAGCGCCAGACAGATCCCCTCGAACGGCAGCAGCCACCCGTCGCTCCACCGCCCGCCGGCCAGGCGGCGGGCGGTGCCGCCGAGCAGAATCACCGGCAATACGACGGCCGCCGCTGCGACCGCGCGCGTGCCGCCGGCCTGCGACCGCCCAGCCGTCAGCGCCAGGTAGATCGACGGGAAGGTCGTGATGAGCGGGACGAGCCCGGCGATCCGCAGTGTCCCCAGCCAGCCGTAGTCGGACCCCGCGAAGAAGTTCTTGAGCAGGCCCCGCATCGACGCCAGGAAACCGCGCTGCCAGCGCACGCGCACCAGGCCGCCCGAATCGGCGCAGCCCTGCCGTACGCCGCTCCGGCGCAACACCAACCCCAGCTTCACGTCGTCGGCCACCTCGAAGCGCAGCCGCTCGTGGCCGCCGATCGATTGATAGGCATCGCGGCGCACCAGATTGAAAGCGCCGATGCCGACATGGGCCGCGCTGCCCGGCCGGCGCAGCTCATCGACGCGCAGGTGCAGCAGGAAGAACAGCCCGAACATCGCCACGAAGCCGCGCTCGAGGAGCCCGGGCGCGATGAAGTGCGGCAGCGCCACCGCGTGCCCGAGCCCGTCGCGCACCGCCCAGGCGACCGATCGCCGGAGCACATCGGGCGCGAACACCACGTCGGCGTCGGTGAACAGGATCCAGTCGCCGCCGGCCTGGGCCGCGCCTTGGTGGAGCGCGTTGGTCTTGCCGAGCCAGCCCGGGGGCAATACGTCGACGCGCGCCACGCGCAGAGCCGGATGCGCGGCGGCGAGCTCGCGCAGGATGGCGCCGGTGGCATCCTCGGACCGATCATCGACGGCGATGATCTCGATCCCCGGGTAGTCCTGCGCCAGCAGCGACGAAAGCGCCTGGCGGATGGCCGCCTCTTCGTTGCGGCAGGCCACCACCACCGATAGCCTCGGCCAGGGCGCCCCGTCGGGGAGCGAGGCCGACGCCGCGCCCAGCTTCATCAAGCCGCCGATCCGCGCCAGCACCCAGGCGAACTGCAGCCAGACCAGCAGGATCCCCGCCAGCAAGACGGTCGCGATCGGGATCCACACCCAGTGCTTCTACCGCAGGGCGCCCGCGCCAGGGGCCGCCTTAGAGGACGTCCCCGCGGCCCGGAACGAACAGCGCAAAAACCGATCCGCGTGCAGGTCCCACCCGCCCAACAGCAGGTGGGGAAGGTGGTACGACCGGTCGCGCTCGCCGCCTGTCCGATCGCGCCGCGGGCAGCCTATGTGCCGCCGGCCACCCGCCCGCCTGACGCGCCCTAACGAACGGACACGCTGGCGTAGAGGACATCCCACCGGTGGTGCCGGACGGTCGGGATCGCGCGCGAGCCGGGAAAATGCTGGGCGAGCACCCGCAGACCGGAGACCTTCGCAAGATCCGCCCAGCGCCACCCGAGCGGTTGCCCCGACCGGCTCGCGCCCCCCACTTGATAGAAGAACAGCTTCGCCACGCCGCCGATCATCCCGTAGTCGTGCGGCTCGGCGACGCGCCCGCATCCGGCCAACGAGAAGACGACGACTCTCTTTTCGGCGATCGCCAGGCGCAGATGCCGATCGACCTCGGATTCCGATTCGCTACCGAGATCGTCCCGGAAGCCGGCCCGTAACCGCCTCTCGCAGGCCATTAACTGTTCGGGCGCCAAGTCCTTTCCGTAAAGGCCGGTCAGCAATGCCGGACCAATCTCCTCGGACGGCACACCCCCGCTCTCCAAGCTTCGCCGAACGATCTCCCGCGCCATATCGGACATCTCGAAACACATCTCGACCCGCTGCTGGGGCGAGCGCGACATGATCAACGCTGTGTACCGACGTTCGATCTCGGCCGACGTGTCCGAGCTCATGCCGATGTGACCTTCGCGAGAAGACGATCTACGCCCAGCTGGGACGCCCATCCCCAAAGATACGCCCGGTCGAGGTTTTCTACCGCGCCCACCAGATTCCGAACGTCCCGAAGCTGGAGGTCGGATTCTCCTTCTGCCGCCCAGCGGAGCTTCGCCAGGATCAGATCCTCTGGCGAGATGATCGTCAGGCTCAGGCCCGTGACCAATTCGATAGGACGGCGGCGTTGAAACGCGCCCGTCGCGTATGGGTCGGACTTCCGGAGGATCATGTCCACTTTCATAACCAGGGTTTCTTGGATCATGCTGAACATGCCACGCCGGAGTACCTCCTGCCGCACGGTCTCCGCGTCCAGGTAGAAGTCCGGCGAGAACGCCTTCACGAGCAGCTCGACTTTCGACTCAGGGAGCTCGACCACGACGTCGATATCACGCGTCTGACGGGGCTGCGCGTACCACGCCATGGCCACCGAACCGGTCAGCATGTATTCGATCGCGGCCGATTCCAGGCGCACTACGACGGTCCGCAGAACTCCTATCTCCTCCGACACGGTATATGGACTTTAGCTGAGACGGCGACCTGACTCGTCGCGTTCTGGAAGCTCAGTGTTGGGGCAGAGCGCCGGGCCAGGCGGGGATGAGGTGGCGCTCGAGGGCCGCCAGGATCTCCGAGGCCGCTGCCGCGACCTTGATGTGCGCCAGATCGTCGGCGCGGGTGGGGCCCTGGTTGATGAGGGCGACGGGCAGGTCGAGCTCGCGGGCGCGGCGCACGAACCGAAACCCCGAGTAGACCGTCAGCGACGATCCGACCACCAGCAGCACCTCGGCCTGCTCGAACAGCGCCCAAGCGGCGGTCAGCGTCCGCTCGGCCACGGTGCCCCCAAAGAACACCACGTCCGGCTTCAGCTCGCCGCCGCAGACCCGGCAACCCACCACCGAAAACGCCGCCACCAGATCGCCCGGCAGCTCGGAGTCGCCGTCGGGGCGAAGCTGGATCTCCGACGCGGTCTCCAGCCAGCCGGGGTTGGCTTCCAAGAGGCGCCCCTGTACGCCGTCGCGTCCTTCGGCGGCGCCGCGAGGTCCGGCAGCGCTACTGGGCGCGGGCCACCATCGGATGGGCGCGCTTTCGGACCGCCGAGCCCAACCCGGCCCACCGCGCGCTGGCGGCGCTGGAGGCGGCCGGACCGCTGGCCGGCGTGATCACCCAGAACGTCGATCGCCTGCACCACCGCGCCGGCAGCCGCCGCGTCGTCGAGTTGCACGGCGCGCTGGCCGAGGTGCTCTGCCTCGGCTGCGGCGCCGCCGAAGGACGCGACGGCGTACAGGGGCGCCTCTTGGAAGCCAACCCCGGCTGGCTG
>Ga0075522_10002830_pt1 | contig 12800 bp, 13 predicted proteins | sample NGEPerA_FD_74796 | JGI IMG/M metagenome (GOLD analysis project Ga0075522, IMG submission 74796) | Arctic peat soil microbial communities from the Barrow Environmental Observatory site, Barrow, Alaska, USA - NGEE PermafrostL2-A | ecosystem: Environmental > Terrestrial > Soil > Wetlands > Peat ... | reverse complement strand
AAGCGGTTGTGCCGCGCCCCCCGCGCGACGATTTGAACACGCCGGTGATGTACTTCCTGATTGCCGACGAGCTGTTGGTCTTCGACCGCGTGGCGCAAACCATCACCATCCTGGTCGGCGCGGTTCTGGACGGCAGCGTTTCGCCGGAAGAGGCTTACCAGGAGGCCATCGGCGAAATCGAGCGCCTGGTCACGCTGCTCGAACAACCTTCCGAACATGTGCCCGTCGATGTGCGCAACGACGTGCCAGGCATCGCCTTTTCCTCCAACGTGACCCGCGAGGTTTTTCGCGAGAACGTCGAGCGCTCCAAAAGATACATCACTTCGGGCGACATCATTCAAGTCGTCGGCTCGCAACGCTTTTCCACGCCGGTGACCGCGCCGCCGCTGGACATTTACCGGGCCGCCCGGTCGATCAACCCTTCGCCCTACATGTTTTTGCTGGAGCTGGAGGGCTTTTCGCTCGTCGGCGCCTCGCCGGAAATTCATGTGCGCTGCGAAGAGCATCGCGTCGAAATCCGGCCTATTGCCGGCACGCGCCGCCGCGGACAAACGCCGGAGGAAGATGAGGCTCTGGAAAAGGAATTGCTGGCCGATCCCAAGGAACGGGCCGAACACGTCATGCTGGTGGACCTGGCGCGCAACGACCTCGGGCGCGTCTGCGATTTCGGCAGCGTGCAGGTCAAGGATTTGATGACCGTGGAACGATACAGCCACGTCATGCATATTGTTTCGCAAGTCGAGGGGAATCTGGCCGCCGACCGCACGCCCTACGATTTGATGCGCGCCACCTTTCCCGCCGGCACACTGAGCGGCGCGCCCAAGATTCGCGCCATGCAAATCATTGCCGAGCTGGAACAAACGGCGCGCGGCCCCTACGGCGGCTGCGTCGGCTATTTTTCCTTCAACGGCAATCTGGATTGTTGCATCACCATTCGCACCGCCTTGATCAAAGACGGCCATGCCTACGTCCAAGCCGGCGGAGGATGGGTCTATGATTCCACGCCGGAAGCGGAGTTTCAGGAAACGGTCAACAAAGCCAAAGCCATGTTGAAAGCCGTCGCCATGGCCGAAAGCTTCCCGCGCCCCGGACGGCGTTAACCTCTTGCATTCCATTCGGATTTAGGGTGTTCTCTTGCGCTTATGAAAATGGTTTTTCGTCCCTTCGATCTGCAACTCAGCCACACCTGGACCATCGCCAGCGGCGCGAAAACGGGCGGGGGCTCGAATGTCGCCCGCGTCGTCCTGGTTCGGCTGACCGATGGCAATATCACCGGGCTGGGCGAATGCCCCTGCTCGACCCGCTATGCCGAATCGGTCGATTCCATGCAGGATTTTTTGCGGCGGGTCGATGCTTCGAAAATTTCCTTCGACGATATTCCCGGCAGCATGGCCTACATGGACAAAGTGGCGCCGAAAAATCATTCCGCCAAAGGCGCGGTCAATGTGGCGTTGCTCGATGGGGCGGGAAAAAAGGCAGGCAAGCCGATTTATGATTTGTTGGGCCTGGGATTTTCCGAGAAGAAACACCTGACCTCCTTCAGCATTGGCATTGACACCGCAGAAGTCATTTACCAAAAAACGCTCAAGGCCGCGCCTTATCCCGTGCTCAAATTGAAAGTGGGCGCCGACGGCGACCGCGAAAACATGGCGGCCTTGCGGAAAGCTGCGCCGGATAAAACAGTGCGGGTCGATGCCAATGAAGGCTGGACGACCAAGGAAGAAGCGTTGCGCAATATCGAATGGCTGGCCAAGGACCCGAACATCGAGTTCGTTGAACAGCCGATGCCGGCCTCTACGCCGCCCAAAGATTTGGCCTGGCTCAAAAGCCGGTCGCCTCTCCCGCTGTTCGGTGACGAATCGTATCACCATGCCGGCGACGCGACACTTTGCGCCGATTGCTATCATGGGGTGAACGTCAAACTTCTCAAGACCGGCGGGGTCAGCGCCGCGTTCGAGGCGCTGCAAGCGGCGCGCAAGGCGGGCTTGAAAACCATGATTGGCTGCATGATTGAAACCAGCATTCTCATTAGCGCAGCGGCGCACTTGGCGGAGTTGACGAATCATCTCGACATCGATGGCAATATACTGATCAGCAACGATCCCTATCTCGGCGCAACGTCAGAAAAGGGCATGATTTCATTTGCGTCGGCGCCCGAGCCCTTTGGATTGCGGGTCAAAGCGCGCAGGGACGATCCGTTCGCCTGATCAGGCGGTCATGTGTTCCAGCCGGGCAATGCGTTCTTCCAAGGGCGGATGGCTGGCGAAGAGAGCCATCCAGCCGCCGGATTGCCCGGAAATCTTCAGGGATTGAAAGGCGGCTTGTTGCTTGCCGATCTGGTCCGCGCCGCCTTCGTGGATGGCTTGCAGAGCGCGCAAAGCGGAGATCATGTGTTCGCGCCCGGCATAACGCGCGCCGCCGGCATCGGCCCGAAATTCCCGCCAGCGTGAAAAGTAATTAATGACAATCATGCCCAGGAACATGAAAACGGTTTGGAAAAGATTGATCAGCATCCATTCCATGAAAAAATTTCCGCCCCGGTTGTCATCGCGCGAAGAACCTTGGGACAAAAGCATGGCCAGGATCCGCGCCAGGAACATGGCAAAGGCGTTCACCACCCCTTGAATCAAAGTCATCGTCACCATATCGCCATTGGCGACGTGGGCGATTTCGTGGCCGAGCACTCCCTCGATGTCCGATTGCCGCATGTGGTTGAGCAATCCGGCGGAAACCGCCACCAAGGCCCGCGACCGGCTCGGCCCAGTGGCAAAAGCGTTCACTTCCGGCGATTGATAGATCCCCACTTCCGGCATGGTCGAAAGACCCGCCGCGCGGGCCAGATGATAAACCGTTTCCACCAGGCGCTGTTCTTCGCCAGTGGCGCTGGAGAGGTCGATGACTTGGACGCCCATCATCCATTTGGCCATCAAGCGCGAGAGGGCCAGCGAAATAAAGGCGCCGCCCATGCCCCAGATGAAGCAAAACAAAAATAGATTCTCGTAGCCGTAATGCTCGACCCGTCCGCGAAAGAACAGGCTGACAATCACGCCGATGGTCAGCATCACCAAAATGTTGACCAGCAGGAAGAGCGTTATCCGCTTGGCGATTTGCGCAAATTTCATATCGACTTCTCTATAGTGCCACTAACCGAAAAAATCAACTGGCTCAACCGATCGGTAGTGTCCTAATTTGGCGGTGGAAGCACTAAAAACTCGTACTGGACAGGCGACCCTTCGCTTTTTAATTGATACAGCGCTTTCACAGAGTACATCATTTGACCGCCAAGCGCGGGGAATTCGGTGCAGTGGGCCAACCGTTTATCAGGTCTATCAATCCACCATTTTTGGCCATCCATCGGCCCACCTGTAAATACAGCTTGCAGTTTGCAGGTTTCATTCTGACTTTTTGACATGCTCATATAAACGAGGCTCTGCCTACCCGTCCACGGCGTCAATTCTAATCTGGCTTTCGATTCCCTGGGATGGCATATTCCGGCCGGGGGTTGGTTTGGAGGTGTGGGGAATTGCACCCCATGCTGAAACAGGTGTAGAGCCGTACGCAGCACTCCGCCACCCCCAATTTAAACGTCAATCAGAAGCGGAAGCTGGCCAATCCTCTTTGGAAGGGCCTTATCCATCATCCTGTGGAATGTATTCCAATCAGACGACGCCTTCATTAGCGTAATAGTTGCATGTAAATGTTGGGAAAGCGCAGGATGGCCAATATCATCGGTGAATAATTGGTGATGCTTGTGTTTGCGGTTCCCTGATTCGTTTTTGGGATTTCTCCGTTTCAGCTCGTTTAAAATTCCGGGAGCCAGTCGTTCGTAAACGAGATCGTTGGTTAGTTTTCCGACATACGATGGCCTGGCAACTGACATTTTGTTCCACTCCCATCCCCGAAGACGGAACATTTCCTTGTAGAAATCATCAGGAAATCGTTTTGCCCACGCTGCAAATTCCTTTAAAAGAAACGCCTCAAGAATTTTTTGGAGCGCCTTCTTTTCTCTAACCTCCTCATACCCGGTGGCTTCGTCAACCAACGCAATAATGCCGACCTTTGCCAAAGCTCTTACCAGCGAATTGCAGGCAAAGACAATTTTGGCGTATTTTTCATCGCTCATCAAACCATTGTCTTTGCAGGTCAGAATAAAATCGCAAACCTCGGGCAACACTTGCGCCTCATAGCCATATCCGCTCCTTCCACCATGCGGTGGAAGGAATAAAATCGGGTTGCTGATGCGCGCCATTAACTCGCTGGCGTTCAATCCTTTAAGCTCTAATCGCTCAATAAAACGTGCCATTCGGTGCGCGCCGTGAGTTCCGCCTCCGGTTCCCAGCCCGATGCTGCTTTGAAGCCCGCGTTGAGAAAGAACCCGCCTCCCATCCTCAAGGACGTAACACGGCAACTTAATGCCCAGTATCTCTAGTTCGCCGAAGTGAGTCGCCTTCGGAATGGCCCACCGCGCAGCCGCCGCCTTTTTTGCGATAGCGGCCCTTTGGTCAGCATTAAGAGCCTCTGCGCGGGCCTTGCCGCCCATTGATTGAATCGAATCGTCCGTTATCATGCTTGCAGCTTATACCTCTTATGCTTCCTTGCAAGCAAAAAAATACGTAAAACTAATGCTTGCTGTTCACAGAGGTTTGTCGCACACGCGAATCATGGCAAACGAATTATCGACCGAGAAAAAGACGATGGTGGTTTCAATGTTGGCAGAGGGCAATAGCATCCGAAGCATTGAGCGGATGACAGGCATTCAACGCGACACGATCATGCGCTTGGGTGTCCGCGTTGGCGAAGGTTGCGCCAAGATTCAAGACGACAAAATGCGCGGCCTGAATTGCAGCAACATCGAAGTTGACGAAATTTGGGGCTTCATCGGAGCGAAGCGCAAGAATGCGGACAGGGTTGGTGTTTATGGCGATGTCTGGACATTCATTGCCCTTGATTCCGATTCCAAACTGATTCCTTCATATATCGTTGGCAAGCGTGATTCCTACCGCGCCAAGACGTTTATGTCAGACTGTCCAAATGCTCTTTTCAACCCCCGCCGCCATTGCCGGGTCATGCGAATTGAACCGTGAACCTTGCAGAAATTGTAGTATGCAAAGTTGAGCGAAACCGCCGCTTCGAAATTCTCAAACTTTTTGCTTTCTTCTTTAAGGCGCATAAGGTTTAACGTGTTTTGTTAGTGCTGTTGACAGAATCAAGTTGCCCGGCAACCAAAATCTTTAAGCAATGCTTAATAAAGTCACGGGCGTCCAAAGGTGATTTCCAGTCGCTATCCTTAAATCCCGGGATATTAACCCGGATGTAGAAACTACTAAAACCAGAGCCGGAATGCGGGGTGGCAATTATTAAACTTCCGCAATTGCAAGAAATTGCCAACCCATGAGGCTCGTCTGCCCTGTCTGCCGTGATTGCAATTTTAAAATCCATGTTCGTTTCCGCTTGGAATTGAATCTCTGCCACGTTTGTTAGTCTTATTTTAGGGTCCACATCTGGCGGTAGGCATTGAAAGTATCCGACAGTTTTTGCTATTCCATCTTTGCGCCCTATAGCCTCTCTGGTTAAAAGAGTGTGTAATTCTTCAACCGAATAATTGTAAACCGGCAAATTATTGCCCCACGCCGCTCTGGCATCTGAGACCAATTTATCGGCAACCGCCATCTTTTCCGCCTTTGTTTTTTCCAATTCAGATGCGGCGTCTCCGGTGTCTTGCACATTCGTTTCAAATGGTTTTCGAGACTCCATAATAACCGCAAGCGGAAAGGATTTAAGCGGCTCTTGTGGCGGCTCTGGTCCGGGAATGATTTTGTCTGGCAGCGGCCTTGCGACAGCTTCTGGCTTCATTTGAATCGATGGACGATTTTTTGACCGTAATCCCGAATATGTGCCCCCTGCCCAAATCCCCGCTATCAGCACCAGAACGGCCAAAACCAAAAAAAGATGCCAGCCGTCCCTTACGCCAACGGCCTCCTTTTTAATCCAAATCCACGCCACCCGTCCTGAGTCAATAATTGGATTAAATTTCGCAATAACTTCAAACGTGAGACCCCACAGTTTTTCGGCTGACGATTGATATTCAACGGCAGGTTTTTGTTTTTCTAGCTCGTCTGAGCTGCTAACTTGACCTTTTTCAGCGAGGCGTGAATCGGCAGGCGGACCGGAAATAGTCGAATGGTTGACTGGCGTCTCAAGTGCAGGACGATTCCAGCCAAGCAAGAGTTGCGTTTTTTTGGGTTCTGGAATGGGGTCTTCTCCCATAAAGCCCAAGACTGGCAGTCGAATACCACAGCGTAAAGCCAAAAGGACTTATGTGGAGGGAATGATTTCAAAGGAGTGGTCCGGGATGCAGGAGAATTCAAATTAGGGGACTACCCGCCGGTCCGCAGTCCTCGCCTAACCGATAATAAATCCAACCGTCGGAAGGATAGGCAAAAAAAATGGGGGCAAAAAAATTTCTATTCCCCATCTTTTTGCCGCTATTTTTTTGCCTGTGCCACTAGGAGGTAACTACCGTGAAATTGAATTTCTCATTCTTTTTGGCGAGCGTTTGGGCCGTTAAACCTCCAAGATCTTCTCGAACTTGGTCAGGTTGCGAAAGCCTTGGCCGTTGACCACCACTACGTCTTCCAGGCGCACTCCGCCGATTTGAGGGAAATAAAGTCCCGGCTCGACCGTGACCACCTGGCCGGTTTGCAACACGTCGCTGGAATTCAAACTCAACCGCGGGCCTTCATGGATTTCCATGCCCAAGCCGTGGCCGGTGCCATGGAAAAACCCCTGCATGCGGCCATTTTTTTTGCCGGTCTTATAGCCCTCGCCCTCGAAAAAACTCTGCACCGCCTGATGAATGTCCGCCCCCCGGGCCGCGCCCCGGATTTTTCCGAAAGCAATCTCCTGCCCTCGCGCCACCGTTTCATACATGCGCCGCACTTCCGCGCTGGCCTTGCCTTTGACAACCGTCCGGGTGATGTCGCCAAAATAGCCGGTTTTTTGCGAGCGCGGAAAAACATCGAGGATGATCGGTTCATGGGCGCGCAAGACGCCGTGCCCCTGCTCGTGCGGATCGCACCCCTGCCGCCCGCCCGCCACGATGGTGTGACTGGCCAGCCCGCCCGCCTGGATAATAGCGATGTCAATAATAGAACGCAACTTCTCGGAAGTCAGCGGCACACCGTGATAAACCAGAGTCCTATTACGCGCGACTTTGGCGGTTTTCAAGGCCTGGATGCCTTCGGCCAGGCCCACTTCGGCCATCATGAGGGCGGCGCTGATTTTTTTGACTTCATCCGCGTTCTTGAATTGGCGCTCCGGAAAGATGCCGTCCTTTTTGACCCGGACCTTGATCTTATAATTGCGCAACTCGCGCGCCAAACCGTGCGGAAAATTGGCCGGCACAAAAATCTTGCGAATTTTTCTTTCCCGCAAAAGCAGGCTGATGACCGCCGCCAGGGTGGCCTGCTTGGAACCGCCCCGCAGCTTCTCGACGCATTGGCTGTAGGAGATGGCCCGGCAATGCCGCGCCTGTTTGCGCGCCCGATCGATTTCCAGATCGCTCAGGACGATGTGGCATTGGCCGCCGACCCGCAGGTAGATAAAGGGATCGGGCACAAACATGCCTACGGCATAGAGCATGTTGGCATCATGCTCGCTGTCCGCCACGATCAGGACATTTTCAGAATCGCTCATGGTTGTAAAACGCGCTGGCGGCAAGGGCCTGCCGGTCAGTTTGGCTTCGGCCTGATCAAAGCAATTTAGCGGAACGGACGCAACATCATTCGTTTCCGATCGGCAAATTTTCGTTCAATGCGCCACGCTGGTCGGCGCGATATAATATTGCTGGCCAGCTTTCAAGGTCGGCAAGTCGATGCCCAAATCAATCTTCAGCGCGGGAACATCCGACTTCCCGAAAATATGGGACACCACCGTCCCGAGATCAAAAGGCACATGATACTCGACCAGCGTCGCACTGGAAATATTGACCAGAGTGTGGGCGCGCTGGACCGCCACGTCGAAATCCCCCAACTCATCGACGAAACCCAGTTCCATCGCGCGGCGGCCGGAGAGGATGCGGCCATCGGCGTAATCCGCCCAATCACCCGCCAGGGCTTTGCCTTTGCCGTTGTTTTCGTCGGCGGCATGTTCGCGGCCCGATTTGACGACGCTCTTAAATTTCTGGTACGTTTCATCAATGAGCGATTGCACCATCTTGTCTTCCTCGTCCCGGGTTTGTTGGTCCTCGTTCGAAAGTTTGTCCGAGTCCGGTTCACGTTCGCCGCTGAGCATGTCTTTGAAACGTCCGCTTTTATAGACGTGCGGGCGGATGCCGATTTTATCCATCAACTGCCGGTAATTGTAACCGTGCATGATCACCCCGATGCTGCCGGTAATAGTCAACTCGTTGGCCACGATCCAGCGGCACGGCGCGGAGACATAATAACCGCCCGAAGCGGCCAGCGCGCCCATCGAAGCGACGACAGGCTTATGGCTCTCCGCCTGGAATTTTTTGATCGCCATATTAATTTCGTCCGAAGCCAGAACTTCGCCGCCCGGAGAATTGACGGCCAGGATGACCGCTTTGACATCCGAATCGCGTTGCGCCGCCTTGAGCTGTTCGGAAATATAATGGACCGGATCCATCCCGGTATGATCGACATCCCCGCCGCCCGTAATAATCCCGTCCAAATGAATGACCGCAATTTTATTATTGCCATTGGTCTGTTCAATCACCACCTCCTCCAAAGTATGATTGCGGTCGCCTATCGCTGTGCTGTGCGACATGCCGAAATGAATATTCGCCAGGCAATAGAGCAACGAAGCGCAGAACAACAGCATGAAAAGAATAGCCAAAACCTTCCAAACCGCGCTCGGTCGCGCCACTGTCACGGGCACCACCATCGGCGCCGGGATAAAGGGCGGCGGCGGCGCCGGCGGAGCGGGCGGACGCAACGGCGGAGGCACGGGATTCGGGGGCTGATTCGATGTAGGCAGATCATCCATAGCGCGCGCACCTTACCGCATCGCCTCCACGCGGGCAAGCCAAACCCAAAAAACGGTAGGCTGCCGGGCAAAGCGCGCCATTTCGGGCCATAATTCTCAGAGCGGGGTTCACTTTAATTTGGTTTAATCTGGTCAAATCGCCCGGGGGAGCGCTTACCAAGTTTGACATCTTTTCGGCCTGTCTGCGCAACGGATAATCGCTCCAACGGCATAATAAATCGGCCTTCGCATGGCGGGCTGCATTCTCCCCGCCCACGCAACAGAGTATGTGCGACATTTCATCACCGCCCATGATACCACAACCCCGCGAATCTCTGCCGCTCACGGTGCGCGCTATTTTTCCCTCCACCTCGGAATTAGTATCTATCCGCGGAAAATCTTCTTGCGATGCGGTTCTGTGGTGCATCAACATCACAGAGCTTTTGTTTTTGCCTCTGAAAACTCACCCGTTGACTTATGTTAAACATAACTGTATAATCGGGTCAATAGACTTGTTAAACATAATTATGAATAAGAAAATGGGCAGGCCTAGGATTTCCGAATCGTCGCCTAAAAACGTTCTAGTTGGAGCGCGATTCGGAAAGGATGAAGTAGCGCAAATTGAAGAAGCCGCGCAACTGGCGGGGCAGCATAAATCGCAATGGATTCGCTCAACACTATTAAGTAGCGCGATTGTTAGGCGTCCTTCTCCGGATGCTGAACGCTGGTGGGGCAAACTTCCATATTCCCGCGATGAACTTCACGGCAAGAAGGTCGAATTTAAAATCATGGTGGCATGGGAAGACAATCAATCGCCTCAGGCCACTATCGGAACTGGAACATTTTTCATTAGAGAGGGAAAAGTGGGATTCCACACGCAAATTTTGGTTAGATATTCGCCCACAAGGGAAAAAGTAATTGACTTGACCGAGACTATGGCTCTGGAGATTAAACGGCAACCCCTCGGGTCGAAATGCGCGTTCTCGCTTTTTTTGATTCAACCGTAAATTCATACGGCGTAAAAACTTCTTCTTTCCCTGTAAATGGGCTTATTACGAACCGCTGTCCGTCGCGTACATAAGTCCTAAGAGGTCGGGTTTTGCCTCTAGCAACAAGCACGATGTTTGTGTCTGTTTTATAGTTTACTTTCGGGGGCTTCATGGGAGATAGTCGGTTTATGAATCCGGTAAAATTCGAATATCAAGTTGCGCCAATGGTTTACTTGACTGCTGGTCCAACAACACAAGACGAACAGTACTTGAATGAGATGGGGCAACGGGGATGGGAACTCGTGTCTGTAATTGGGCCGATTGAAGAGACTCACCCCACTGAAGGAAAACGCCTTTGGCTGCGCTACTATCTAAAGCGTCAATTGGGATAACCGCAAACTCAACGGCGTTGTGTGGACAAACAAGACGCTAAATGGCGTCCAGAACCCGTCTCGCTTTTTCATGTTCCCAGAACCGCCGAACAAAGTTGAATTTTAGCCACCCTTTCAGTTCGGCGACATCTGTTTCACAGGTTAGAATTCTACCGTATTCCCGTACGTCAGACCCAATCCACGCTACCATGACCTGCACAGTGCGGGCTGTTTTTCTCCACTTTGGAATTAGTATCTATCCGCGAAAAATCTTCTCACGATGAAAGCGAATAAACTCCAGGTTGGGCTCCACAAGCTTTTGGGGCAGTTCTATGGGCTTCCCTTCAAAAGGAACGAAGTTCTGTTCCAGCGTGGTTTGTGGAAAGAACCTTTTCAGCCGCCTGCTTATGACGACACTTAATGTCTCATCAAGCGTAATGAGTCCGGAATCAAACGCGGCGTCGTGGATACTCGATAAGCAAAGCCCATTGGACGGTTCAAGGCGCTCGCACGGAAAATCGCGCCATGGTTTAATGTGACTGGCTACGAGCAGCCGCGAAACGTTAATACCGCTGACGCAGCAGCGCACGCTGTAGGCATTGAGAATCGCTTGTCGGAAAAATTGCTGGCCTCGTCGCACACGCACGTTGCTGACAATTTCGGTCGGACCGATTGGAGGAGTGAGCCGAATGCGATCATTTCCGAGAAAATCCACCTCCGTGACAGCGTCATCGGTAAATAGGTCATGCATCAACTCTTCGCTGACAGCCCCCAATGTCGGCATCTGGGCCTGAAACTCGTTCCTAATTTCGTTGTCGTGACGGGACGCGCCCGCCAGCCCTCGGATGCCCCTCGCTCGTTGCACCGGATCAAGCGACGCGAAGTTGCATAACTTCATGGCGAGGCTGCTTGCTGTCCGTCCCATTTTGAAAGCGACGTCGATGATCATTGGATTGCCCCGGTGTAACTTCCCGAAAGGCAGTTTACAATAAAGATTCAGGGCAAGCAGAGAATGATCGCGCGTCCATTTGACATTGGGAGATCTGGCCATTCTTATTCGTAGCTTCATCTCAGCCAATTGATTTTGATTTCTTTCTCCAATGCTTTGAATTCTGGGTCGCCGGTGACGAGAGTAGTATTCTTTTCTTTTGTCAAGGCGGCGGCGAAGGCGTCGGCCAGGCTGATCTTGTGGCGGACTTTGAAATCGGCGGCCAGATCGGAGAGACGCCGGGTGATGGGGTGAAATTCGATGGGCGCGGCCCTGAGTTCGTGGGCGATGGCGGCCCAGGCTGCTTCCCCGTCTTTGCGCCGAATCATATACTGCACCTCGGCATAGTTCACTTCGGTCATGTGCAGGGGTTGATCGCGCTCGCCGGCCCGTTCGAGGAGGGCGGCCACGGTCCCGCCGCCCGGTTCATCCCGAAAAAGAGCCAGGAGCGCGTAGCTATCGAGAACAGGTGCGGGCATATTTGTTCTCTTCCAGTTCTTTTTCCATTTGCTTTTCGTCCGCCATCTCTTCGGCGAGCGGCCGGGCGCCGGGTTTGCGCTTGAGGATGCCGCGCAAGCGCCGAATGCTCGCCGCCGTGACTGGCTTGAGCAGGATGCCCTCGGGGGTGGCCTCCACGATGGCTTTAGTGCCGTCCTCGATTTGGAATTGCTTGCGCAAGCGCAACGGAATGACCACTTGGCCTTTGGTGGTGAACCACACCGCTTGCGGTTCTGAAGTCGTAATCATGCAGGAAATATAACTTTATGCAAAAGTCCGTCAATATTTTTTGGTAGGACTTTTAGAATTAATTCATACGTCCGCAAATGGAGGGCAGGATCGGCGACGACCGCGAGGCGGGGCGTTGATATATTATGCTGTTGCGCCCACTGGACGCCGCAGCGCGGCGTCCTTACCGCGGAATTTAGCAGTTCGCGCTTGCCAAGGAGGGGGTGGGTTTTTAAGTTCGAGAAGTGGACAAGGCAAATTATCAGGTCATGCAATATGTCCCGGTCGTCATACTGGGGCTGGTGGCGGTGGCGTTTGCGGCGGGCACTTTGGTGGCGTCGGTGCTGCTGGGCAAAGTGGGGAAGCGCTCGCGGGTCAAGGATATGGCCTACGAATGCGGCATGTTGCCGGTGGGCGAGGGCAATAACCGGCTCTCGGTGAAGTTTTACCTGGTGGCCATGCTTTTTATTCTTTTTGATATCGAAGTGGTTTTTCTTTATCCGTGGGCGGTCATTTATCGGCAATGGGTGGCGGTGAACGCGCCCTTAATCCTTGGGTCCATGCTCTCGTTCATGCTGATTCTTTTTGCCGGTTATGTTTATTGTTTGAAGAAGGATGCTTTTAATTGGAAGCAATGACGCCCGGGCCGGCCGCGCCTCGCCCTTCCAACCGCAAAGGAATGCCCCCCTTGAAAGATAATCGCCAGGACGACTTCTCGGAAGAAAATCCCAACACCAGCCG
>Ga0075522_10002824_pt1 | contig 12812 bp, 12 predicted proteins | sample NGEPerA_FD_74796 | JGI IMG/M metagenome (GOLD analysis project Ga0075522, IMG submission 74796) | Arctic peat soil microbial communities from the Barrow Environmental Observatory site, Barrow, Alaska, USA - NGEE PermafrostL2-A | ecosystem: Environmental > Terrestrial > Soil > Wetlands > Peat ... | reverse complement strand
CCGTGATACAACAGGCTTGTGGACATGAGTTTGTCTCCTTTCTGAAGCTTGGTAACTCCAGAGGAGACGGCCATGTCCATTTTTTTTCAAGCACTACCTACGCAAAAGCCGGAAGAACCAGAATTGTTGCCAAAAGATGGTACGCCCGCGGATCGGACGGCGCGGCGAGGATTGCCCGCTGGCACCGCGCCCGCGCCTCGTCCGTCCGACCCGCCGCCAACAGTCGCGATGCCTCCTCCAGTCGCATGATGTACACCTCCACGGGCGCGATGCGCCCGCCCGGCACGCGGCCTTACCGCAACGTCGCTTTAGGTAATCTGCACGTTGTTGCTGTCAAGATAGTTCACGAGGGCGATCTGATACTTGGTAGCCCCCGAGGCCAGCGTATTGCCGACGACGATCAACGAGCCGTCGGAGTTGAGCAGGATGCCGAAGCCGTTGTCGGTGCTGTTGTTGGAGGTGGTGCCGAAGTCCTGATACATGACGCCGGCATTGCCGAAGGTGGTATCCGTGCCGCCGGTCCCGGTGAATTGGCAGGTGATGATATCATTGCCGTAGGTTCCCGTGACGGCAAACGCGCCGGTCGAGGTACTGACGAGCACGGCGGATTGCGCGGATCCGGAAGGCCCGGTGGCGATCCCGCTGTACTGCCCAAACCCGCTCACCAGACCGCCCGGCACGCCGGTGCTGAGATCAACCGGATACTGGGCGACGGTGATCAGGTTGCCCGGTTCCGCATTGCTCTGGCCCACGGCGTCGACCGCGAAGGTCGTGCCGTCGTAATAGGGGACCAGCGAGTAGACGCTGTCCGCGGAGGGATCGCACAGTCCGCCGCTGCAATGTGTCGCCGCGGCGATTGCCGCGCCGATGTTGGTGCGGGTGATCGTGTCAACGGTTCCACTCCCGTCCTCAATGGGCACGAGGGTATAGTCGCTGCCGGAGGGTCCGGTTCCGCCGCATCCGCCGCAGGCGCCGCAGCAGAAGCTGGTGTATCCGCCGACAAGCACCTCATCGGCGGCGCTGCCGTAGGTGTTCTGTTCGTCGATGACGGCGTTCCCACCGGCACTGAGCTCATCGCCGCTGAGTGGGACGGTGACGATGCCATCGCCGCCGGGCCCCCAGTACGAATACGGAGACAAATCGGTATAAACCTGGGCGGCGACGATATGGGTGCCATCCGTCCCGGCGGCAACGATGTTCCCGCTATTGTCGAATGTGACCGCATTCGCCTGGCCGGCCTCGAACGACGAGGGGGTCTCATATTCTGGTGTTCCGTATGTACCCGACACGCCGTATTTGGCCGTGTCCACGGTAGCGATCGCCCAGCCGCTTGCGCATTTTCCAACGACCACGATTAGCGCATTGCCCGACCCGTCGGCCGCGACCGCTATCGCGAACGGGACATCGGAGCCTCCGCCGAACGGAGGCACCACGTAGGTTCCACTGTTGGCGACGCCGCCGATGCTTCCGAAGGTTCCATCGATCTGCCCATTCTTGAAAGCGGTGATGCCAAATAGGGAGCTTCCGCCCGAGGCGTATGAATGGGCCACGAGTATTTCGCCGACGAGTGCGTCACCGCTGACGTTATCCAAGACCATGGAGGTTTGCCCGACACTGCCCGTGTTTCCGTAGGGGTTGTCGGTTGCCAACCCGGTGCCCTGAACGCCATCAAAGTTGCCAAACGCGGAGTTCAGGGCGAAATGAGCGGTAGCCGTCGCGCCCGTCGTTGAGGTCGCGACTACCGTAATCGTCCCCGTGGTAAAGGCACCCTTGTATGTATATGTCGCGGTGTACGGCGCGCCGCCCGCCGGTGGATAATAGGTCTGGGTGATCGATCCGCCTGTATTCGGGTCGTTCCAGTGGACCACAAACTTATTGGCTTGGCCGTCCGTGGTCGTGAGGATCGCGCTATAGGTGTACAGATGCGAGCGCGAAGGGACGCCGCTCATGCTACAGGTGAAGGCGCTGAGCATGATGCGGCTTTCAAGACCCTCGATAATCACCGGGCAAGCCAGCAACGCTCGGTGGCGGCACCGCGGTTCGAGGGCCTCGGCGACTCTGGCGACTCTGGTCGGTCGGGCGCGCCGAGCGCGCTTTGTACCCGCTTTGTACCCGCTAAAAATTTGGCAAACCACATGGAAACCTCCATGAATAAAAGATCGCCGCGCGCGCTTTCATGCGGCGCGGTACTGGTCGGAACATGCGCCTGAGGGCCGCTACGGGCCCTTAGGCTTGCGTGACGAATTGCCGCTGCCTCGGGGGGCCCAATGTTAAAGATGAGTATCCATATCTAAGAGATCGATGTAATACTTGTAGTTGTCATTGTCGATCCGGAACCCATCCTGCTTCTGACCCCAATGGTAGCCGTCAAATAAACTTGGTGGCAGCGCCTCGACGTGCCCGTCGCAGAAGCCGCTGTTACTCAGGCCCGAGTGCCGGCTCGTAAGGAGCGGAACGCCGGTGATGTTTCCGGTAGCGGGGTCGACCCCCTCGCCGGTCACATCCCCCGCAGCAAACGCGGGTGCGTCCATTTCCAACACGAGAATCTTGTGCTCGCCTTGACGTATCCGCGTGATGTTGATGCCCCATCCGCTGGATAATGAGGGCCCGGCATTGCTCGGCTGTTCGAGGAGCAGGCGGTTCAGGCTATAACTGAAGTTGCGATTCGTGGCGGGATTGGGCTGGGGCCTTGGCTCCGTGTCGGCTGGGCAGTTGACGATCTGCTCGTGAACCAGCGCGCTGGTCCCGAAGTAAGGCCACAAAGTTCCGTTCTCAAAATCGTAGACGCCCTCTTTAACCAAGTCGATCGCTTCGAATGATTGCGTGGGGGAATGGCCCATGTCCGACGGGTCGTTCTCGAATCCGACGTACGGAATCGGCAGGATTCCCTTGTTGTCCTGTGCATAGCTGATGCAGGCGATGGCAATCTGCCGCACTTTGGAGGTGCAGGCGACCTGCAGGGCGTGCCTGCGCGCCATCGCCAGCACGGGCAAAAGGATCGAGATCAGCACCGCGATGATCCCGATGACCACCAGCAGTTCAACGAGCGTGAAACCTCTGGAGCGACGCATGACTGCTCCTCTCAACCGTAACAGAATTGGCGGGCGCGGAAGGTAAATGATTCGGCACCCGTCGACAGGATCGTACAAGTTTACCGGAGTTCACAGGGAATGCAAATGAATAATCACGGAAATAAGAGAATTCTCGTAAACGAAGTTGTCCGCGAACCTCAAGCGGCGATACGACAGCGACGTTCCTCCCGACCGCGAGTGATGTCCAATACCATCGAGGTCTGCCCGACGCTGACGGTGTCTCCATAGGGATTGTCTGTTGACAGGCCGGTGCCCTGGACGCCGTCAAAGTTGCCAAACGCGGAGTTCAGGGCGAAATGAGCCGTAGCGGTCGCGCCCGTCGTTGAGGTCGCGACTACCGTGATCGTCCCGGTGGTAAAGGCGCCCTTGTACATGTACGACGCCGTATAGGGCGCCCCGCCCGCTGGCGGATAGTAGGTTTGCGTGATCGACCCGCCTGTATTCGGGTCGTTCCAGTGGACCACGAACTTATTGGCTTGGCCGTCCGTGGTCGTGAGGATCGCGCTATAGGTGTACAGATGCGAGCGCGAAGGGACGCCGCTCATACTGCATGTGAACGCGGTGAGCATGATCCGGCTTTCGAGGCCCTCGATCATGGGTGGCAAATACAACAAGGGCCGCCGCCGTCGGGATCGCGGTTCAAGCGCTTCCGCGACCTTTACGCAGTGCGCGTTCGATGTCGGGTGGTGTGAGCGAATTGTGCCCGATAAAAATTCCCAAAGCCGCATGGAGCCTCCGTGAGGTGAAATAATTCCGCGGCGCGCAAGCGCGCCGCACTGATCGATTAGACAAATGAGTTTCGAGTCACGACGAGTCGGCGGAACTACGAGCGCCGGATTGATGCAAGCTTGGCGTGAATTACGCGGAGTGCGCGCCCAACACGCGTTCATTGATCGGCGTATATATCCACAAGATCAATATAATATCTGTAGTTATCGTTGATTGCGGTATAGCCGTCCCCTTTCTGGCCCCAGTGGTAGCCGTTGAATAGCGCTGGTTGCGGCGCCTCGACGTGCCCATCGCCGAAGCCGCTGTTACTCAACCCCGAGTGGCGGCGCGTAAGCAGTGGAACGCCGACGATGATTCCGGTGGCCGGGTCCACGCCCTCGCCGGTCACATCTCCGGCCGCGACGGCGGGCGCCTCCATTTCCAACACGAGGATCTTATGGTCGGAGTGGCGTATCCGGGCAATGTTGACCCCCCAGGTGAGGTTTGTCGCTTGTCCGGTGGACGATGAAAGTAATTCGTTAAGCGTGTAGCTGAAGTTGCGATGGTCAGCCGGATTGGCCTGGAGCCTTGGCTCGATGTCGGACGGGCAGTTAAAAATCTGCTGGTGCGACAGAGCGGTGCCGCCGACGTAAGGCCACAGTGTGCCATTAACAAAATCGTAGGTTCCGTCCCCGGCTACCATGTCGATCGCCTGGAATGGCTGCACCGGGGTGTTCAAGAAGGAGTTCTCCCACCCCACATATGGAATCGGCAGGATTCCCTTGTTGTCCTGGGCATAGTTGATGCAGGCGATGGCGATCTGCCGCACTTTGGAGGCGCACGCGATCTGGAGCGCCTGCCGCCGAGCCATCGCCAGCACCGGCATAAGGATCGAGATCAGCACCGCGATGATCGCGATGACCACCAACAATTCTACAAGCGTGAAACCTCTGGAGCGACGCATGACTGCTCCTTTCAACCGTAACAGAATTGGCGGGCGCGGAAGGTAAATGATTCGGCACCCGTCGACAGGATCGTGCATTTTTACCGGGGTTCGCAGAGACTGCAAGTGAATAATCGCGCGAAATAGCGCGAAATAAAAGAATTTTCGTGAACGAGTTTGTCGCTGAACCTCAAGCGGCGGCACACCAGCGACGTTCCTCACGACCGCCGGTGTCGTCCAATACCATTGAAGCCTGCCCGACACTGCCCTTGGTTCCGTAGGGACCGTAGGTTGTCGCGCCGCTGTCGGATGCCCCTTGAAAGTTCCCGAAGTTGGAGTTGAGCGCGAAATAAGCGGTCGCGGTGGCGCTGGTGGTGGAGGTGGCGACGGCGGTGATCGTGCCGTTGAATGTCCCTTTGTATTGGTAGCTCTCGCTAAGCGGCGCGCCGCTGGTGGGAGCCGTATAGGTGGTCGACATCGTCCCTCCGGGATTCGAGTCGTTCCAGTGGATGACATAGCTACTGGCCTTTTGGCCGGTGCTGGAGACCTCCACCTGGAAGTTGCTCGTATGCGAGCCCATCGCCTGCGCGCTCATGTAGCAATTGAAAGTGGTGAAGAGCAGCCGGCTCTCCAACGCCTCGATCACGGGGGCCGCTGCCGAATACATGTGCGCCTTCGACAGCGGGCCCAATTCTTCGGTGCCCCGGCTCCTCTTTTTCGCCTTACGTCCGGCCGCTCATCATGCCCGACATGTAGTTCCGAAATCCCATACGTCCTCCGTGAAAGAGAATAATCCTCGGCCATCGGCGCGCACCGCGCGCTCGGCAGAATATTCAATCCTCGTTGTCAACGCACTCATATTCCTCGGCAGGCCCGGGCCACCCAAACTAACGGGATAACTTCGCCCGATCTTTGATTCCGCAACGGAAAAGTGGCCTGAGGGCCCCGGCGTTTCGCATTCACTCGTCAGAGTCGAGCAGGTAATAGTGGTAGTAGGCCTCGTTGGCCACGCTCGTAGCCGACCCCTCAAACAGCTTTGGGTCGAGAAGCTCTATATGAGCGTCCATGAATGCGCCGTTTGCGCACCCTGAATGGCGTTTTGTCAGCATAGAGATTGCGAAGGCGCCGTCTGGCGCAGGCCCCCCCATATTTGGGGGCCCGTTCAGGTCGCCCGGCTGCCAATATTCCATAAGAAGCATCTTGCATTGCGCATGCCGTACCCGGCTCATCTGCACGCCGACGCATAGTTGATCATTAAAGGTATACCCGAAGTTGGCATAAAGGTAGACGTTCCCTTTACTGTCGATTGCCGGATGCGGCTCGGTTCCCTCGGAAGGACAATTGAACAGGCGTTTGCGCACGTCCTCGCCAGCGGGAATGTATGTCCAGAGCGCGCCTTGTGACCAATCCATTACGCCTTCGTCCGCCATGTAGATTGCCTGGAACGGGCGAATCGCAGCGTTTGGATTCTTCGTGCTCTCGAACCCTTGGATCGGCATCGGCAGAAACCCGCGGTTTTCGCCGGCATAGGCGAGGCACGCGATGGCGATTTGCCGCATGTTGCTGGCGCAGGCGATCTGCTGCGCCTGGCGGCGCACCATGGCGAGTGCGGGCAGGAGGATCGAGATCAGGACCGCGATGATCGCGATGACCACGAGCAGTTCGACAAGCGTGAATCCCTTGGAGCGCCGCATAACCGACTCTTTCCAAATTGCACATTTCAGATCGGCGGGCGTCGGGAAGAGATGAGCGTGGCGCCTGTCGGTGAGATCGCTGGGATTGTATCGTCCGCCATGGAGCGGCACAAGGGGCGAATGGCGGGAAAAACGAAAAAACTGTGTCTTGCAATGTGGGGATCGCAGTTCATTTCCACGGAAAGAGTTATGGCTCGCTCTGCCGCGGAAATGGCGTCTGGGGTTGCGGACATACAGCCCAAATTGCTCGGCGAGTTCCCTGAGCATCCGCAACGCCGGCTTCATCCCGCCGCTACCGGCGATGTCCGCATCGCGGATTCCAAACGGACGCAGGCACCGATTGCGAATATCCTCGGTGATAACGACTTTCATGGTAGCACCATTAAATCATCCGACGTCCGATCCCCGGAAGCGACTTCCACCATTCCAGATATAGCTTCGGCGAAAACGCCCACACCAATCCGCACTGTCCGGCAGCCGCATGAAACCCGCCGCTCACACAAAAAATTTCTCCGCGGAAACCATGAACGATCGGCTTTTGGCCGTTCCAGGGCCCGCTGTATACCATTACCGGCGGAAAGTCGGGATGGCACTGGACCGGCACGCCGAAGCTCAACGCGAGTAGTCCCAATATGTGTTCCATGCTTGTTTCGCGCTCAATCGCGCCGGCCGGCACTTCATCGCGCAACGCCAGCACCAGATCGGCGGTCACGTCTTCGATCACACTCTTCCCCTCCTCCTTGCGCAGTTTGGAGACGTCGCCCTGCACGAAAACGATCTGCCCATCCTCGAACCAATGGACCCCGTAAATCCGATGCGTGCCGCCCTGATTCTTCTGAAGCGTCCCGGAATGGCGGTCGCGGATCGTCGCCTGGGCGCGCTCAAAACTAACCCCGACCGCCTGCATGATCGGCTGCACATTGTGCCCGAGCATCACCTTGATGTTGCGCGCGCGTTCCAGCTCTCGTGCCTTAGTATCCGTCCGCGGCAATTGACCAATCGCCTCCCGATACTCATTGAGGTCAATAGCGAAACATAGGTTGCAGTCGGCATAGGTCTGGCCCCCTTCCGTGACCGGCCATGCCGTATACAGCGATAGGACTGGCACGTGATTGGGGTTTTGAATGTCTGGCAACTTCAGCGACGTAAGCGATTCAACCTTGATCCGCTCGCTGACGATAAATTTGGAGACGCGCTTCCCGATCTCAATGGGCATTCCGAATTGCTCGGCCAAAGCCGCCAGCATCTGTAATGGCGGGTTCATGGCGTCGTCCCCGGCGATGTCAGGGGGTACTTTGAACGCAAGCGTCACCTTGAAATCGTCGTCTCTGAGCCTCCCGCCCAGCAGAAGCCCAAAGCCACCCGCCTTGCCAATGGGCCAACCGGCGAACAACGCGACGGTTTGAGTGACATCCCCCATCGCGACGGCAGCCGTCTGCCGGGGATGCCTCGCCACATAATGCACCTCCGCCTCGTCAATTCCAAACGGCTTCAGGAAGCGATCGCGCAGCGCGTCAGGGATGATCGTCTTCATATGCCAACCGTAAGCCCTTGGACCCGCGTGGTCAATCAACCCACGACCCCGCCGCAGCCGCTCCGTCGCGCTCTCTACTTTCACGCACGTAGAAGCGGCGTCCGCGCCGCTTTCCTCGGCGAAAAGCAAACTACTCTACAACGCCGCTTCATCGCGCCCCGGCCAATCCCGCGCGCCACCAATTCCGGTATAGATTTAGCGACAGGGCCCAGACGCAATCACAAATGTTCGCCGAAGGATTAAACGTACCGGTCAGTACAACGGGTTCGGTTTGGGGGGCGTCGATGAACGGTACGTTGCCGTCCCACGGGCCCGACTGGAACTTGGCCGGCCCGATATCGGGATGGCAGATTGTCGGCACGCCGAAGCTGCGGGCGATCAAGGGGAAGATGGTTTCCATTGCCGCCGTTCGTTCGAGTTTTCCGCCGGGCAAATCGGAGCGCAGCGCCAGGACGAGAGCGGCGGCCACCGTTTCTATCGTCACCAGCGTTCCCTCCCAACGCGACTTTGTCACTACCCCTTGGACAAAGACAATCTGCCCGTCATCGAACCAGCGGATGGCCACCACACTCGGCTTGTCGGTGTCGGTACTTAGAATGATGCCGGTGTCATGCTCATTTAACACCATGCCCGCGCGCTCGAAAGGAATGCCGGCAAATCGCATCAACTCCTGCACCTCCTTGTTAAGAGTCACGGCTATCCGGTGCTTTGTTCCGCCCGACAGCACTGGCGGCTCGGGTGCGGCATTGGGAGCCGGCAAAGCCCCAATCGCCGTCCGGTATTTATTCAAATCGATGGCGAAGCACAGATCGCAATCGGCCTGGATGATCGGCCGCACCATCCATGAACTCATGTACGGCACGTTTTCCCGATTCTGCAGATCCGGCTTCCCTATCGCATCAACGGAGCGCACCGTCACCCTCTCGCCGGAAATAAATCGTTCAATTCGATTTCCGATGATCAAAGGGAGCCCGAATTGCTCGGCGAGTTCCTTGAAAATCCGCAGCGGCGGCTTCATCGCCCCGACCGGCCCGGCGATGTCCGCCGGCACCTTGAATGCCATGTCCGCCGTGAAGACCTCCGCCGACAGCCGGCCGCTGATTAACAGGACTAAATCGGGAATCATCGCGTGGGGTCTGCCCGCGAACAGCGTAAGCGTCTGCGTGTCCTCGCTGAGGGCAATCGCCTCGCTTTGCTCGGGATGCTCGATGACCGCGATGGCATCCGCCTCGTCGATTCCAAATGGGCGCAGGCAATTATGGCAAACCGCTTCGCTGAGGATCGTTTTCATAATCCGAAAGTATCCCCCGAAACCGCGGCCGGTCAACGCCGGGAATCGTAGAAGCGACGGCCTCGTCGCTTTATCCTGGTACGGATATCGCGCAAAAAAAACGGCGAGGACGCCGCTTCTACGACGCGGCACGGGGGCGCTGAGCCGAGCCTGCCCATCGTGCGGCCGATAGTAGAAGCGACGGCCTCGTCGCTTTATCCTGGTACGGATATCGCGCGGAAAAGCGGCGAGGACGCCGCTTCTACGTTAGCCATCTGAAAGTCTTGAGGATAATTCACCCATGTCCGACCTACTCCATTCCCCGCAAATTCCTGAATCGCGGGAGGACTCCCATTCCCTCGCCCCCCATGCCTACGATGGCTGGCTTAGCCATGCCATCCGGCATCGGCCCGAGTTCGTCGAGCAGTTCGTCGGCATCATCCTAAACGCACCGTGCGCCAACGCCGGGGCCGGGGATTATGCCGATGCGCGATACTACGTTCAGCGCGGCGTGCCGGTGCGGAGCATGGGGGCCGGGGATGTCCTATCCGCACAGGCCGAGGCGATTCCAGGAGTCGCTCAATGCGTGACGGCTACCAACCTCGCCGAACTGGCGGACCAAACACACCTGCTGATCGCCGGCTCGCTCGTGCAGGTCTTCGCCCTCCACACGCGCGGCAGCCCCGGCGCGAAAGTATATGTGTTCAACCAACCTCCCGTTGATGACGCGGTCGTCAAAATCACCGGCCCCGCCGGCGGGGCGGGCGAATACCTCGGCCAAATCCTTGGCGGCAAATCCAACGCCTCGGCATCCACCAACCTGGCCATGCCCGCCGGTCTGTCCGCGACGCTTAACGCCCTCATCCTGAACACCGAGGAGGATGGCCTCACCGGCCATCGCCTGGCCAGCGGCTCCTACGCGGTCGGCGTCGTGCGCGGGACGACCACCGACAGCCCGCCGCGAACAATCGTGGTCGTGCGCGGCGGATTGGGCAGCCAGGCCTCGCCTCTAACGGTCTGCAGCACTTCAAACACCAGCGAATCCCCCGATACCTCGACCTGGTCGCGCGATACCGATGGCCTGCCCATCAATTTATATGTAGTCTCCCGCACCGTCTACAACCCCGCCGGCGACCAGACGCTCTACCAGTTCATCCGCAAACTCTCCTTCGATGCCAGAGGAATACTGTACGCCGTTAGCGCGGAAACGCGAGACGTGGTCGATGTGACCGAGCCGTGTCCGTAATGGGTCAGTGGTCAGTCGTGGGTTGTGAGTGGTCAGTTGTTGGTTGTAGTTGTGGGCGGGCGGTTGGAATTCCTCGATCCGTCAAGAATCCAATGGCGCCATTCCCCAACCCGTCCCGATTCGCGCGGGATGCCTCGTGATCGGGCGAGAATTCCGAATCCCGAATCCCGAAACCCGAATCCCCGAACCCCAAAATCCGAATCCCGAAGCCCGAAGCCCGAAACCCCGAATCCCGAAAACGAATCCCGCGTCCCCATGCCTGGCGTGGTCACTTCAGTGACCATGCAAACTCAAGAACCAAAATCCGCTCAACAACCCACAACTCACAACCCACAACCCACCACCCACAACTGACCACCCACAACTAACTCCCCATGCACCTCAAGCACAACTCATCCGGCAATTTGATCCACGGCCCCGACGGCCATCTCGTGCGCGCCTGCGGCTCATGCCCCTGCATCGACGCCTCCGCCTGCGCCAACTGCCCCGGCGATACCCCCACGCAGTTTCATGTGAGCTTCACCGGCATCACCCCCTGTTCCGGCTGCGTGGCCTGCCCGGCAACCGGCGAATCCCTCCAAATCGGCGCGGCCGCCATCAACGGAACCTACCTTTTGTCGCGCAACGGCGCCTGCGCCTGGACTACCTATTCGCCCACCATCGCCGGCAGCGCCACCCTCTACGCCTCCACCAGTTGCACCGGCACTTCCGCCGCGATTACCTTCGCCGTGCAGCAGGTGCGGATCAGCGCGACGCAGTTTCGGCTGCAAATCACCGACGCCAGCAACACGATCCTGCTGTTCGACGCCACCATCACCACCGCCAAGTGCTGCGTGAGTTATACAGTGGGCAACGACCTCACCACCTGCGGCTGCGCGGGCTCCGGCCCCACCCTCTACACCCTCGCCACCGGCGGCACAGCGACGGTCACACCATGCTGAAGACAACCCACCTATCGCGGCGTGATGCGACCATCGGCTATAACCTCGCCGCCTGCCACGCCTGCCCGCGCCGCCAGAGCAAGTGTGCCGGCGCCTGCGCCTGCCAGGTGGATGGCCGCGACATCATCGCCCACGCCCAAGCCGGCGACTGCCCGCTGAACCTGCATCAACCTCCCGCCTCGCGCGGGCTTGGCGACACCCTCGCCGCCGTCGCAGAGGCGACCGGCGTCGCCAGGCTCGCGCAGCGCCTCGAGCAGATCACGGGAAAAGACTGCGGCTGCCGCCAACGCCAGGAAAGGCTGAATGCGGCGGTGCCATATGGGAGGAAGGAACCTGAAGATGCGCGACGCTGAAATCGCCCGTTCCGTACATCATATGTGTTATTGAGGGTAGCTTGTGGGGCTTTTGCATCCTGAGCCCAAACAATACGTAGTTGGCTCAAGAGTGCCGTAAAAGGCATTCTCCTGCCGAATCCTATCCACACACCACGCAATCAATGCGCGAAGCCAGCAACATTCTGTCGGGCGATGAAGGACATGTGAAAGATCCAATATCCTGATTATTTGTTGACCGTGAACTCTCTCCCGAAAGTCAGGCCATAGCTGTTTCAGTTTCCCTTTGGGGTGGCGGATCATCTCGACGTCAGTCGGATGGTCGCTTTCCAGAACATTACGTCCCGCCACGTTGTTTACCGCCTGTGAATGAGCGAAGTAGTACGCCTCGACCATGCTTACAAGAAAATGCACTGCGGCGCGGGAATCGAATCCAGGCTTTCTAAGGATGCCATCAACTGCGCCGCGATAACGTTGAAACACGGGTTGTGGCATATCCCCGTCCAAGTCATCAACCACCACTATGAAACTCCGTACATACTGCCGCAGATATCCGAATGCCGTCAAGCCCAACTCCTCGTCGCGGGAGGGCGCGGGTTTGTGGGTCCCGGTAATTGCCTGTGGCGTTTTTGCTGATTTTGTGGGCCGGAGCTGCGGGAAGAATCGAACAATTTCGAATACGCATTCCGCGCGAGGCATTATTTCGCGATTAAATGCACTAGTGCATTGTCATGCTTCCAAATGCGGGTAAAACTCTAGTGATTTACCCCAAAATCATTGCGTGACAATGCACTAGATTGGGAAAATCACAATTCCACGACTACCGCACCATGCCGCGACCGCCCCGCCGGCCCAGCCGGCAGGGGAACCTCGCGGAGCTTGGGGTTGGGCGCTTCAGGCATGATTGGCAAAGACTCGGAGGATTCACCGCAGAGACGCAGAGACGCAGAGAAGAAGGAGGAGAAGAGAGGACTTGCCACGAATGGGCACGAATGAGCACGAATAATTTAGAGTGGGTTTAAAAGAGGATTGAATGGGATCGACGTATCACG
>Ga0075522_10002822_pt1 | contig 12828 bp, 12 predicted proteins | sample NGEPerA_FD_74796 | JGI IMG/M metagenome (GOLD analysis project Ga0075522, IMG submission 74796) | Arctic peat soil microbial communities from the Barrow Environmental Observatory site, Barrow, Alaska, USA - NGEE PermafrostL2-A | ecosystem: Environmental > Terrestrial > Soil > Wetlands > Peat ... | reverse complement strand
ATACAGGACATCGTTTCACTCCTTGAACTTGAACTCGGCTTGCGGATCTATGTGCGGCAACTCCCTCCCAAAATCTCCGGCCTTTATGCCTTCGACGACAGGTTTGGTGGTTGCATCCTTCTAAATGCGTCACACCCCAAGTTTAGGCGCGCACAGACTGCTGCGCATGAGTTGGGGCATTACATATCTGCACGACGGGCTCCCGACGCATTATATGATGGTTCGGAGGAATCAAGCCGCGAAGAGCGCTACGCCATTCCGTTCGCGCGAGCTTTTCTGACCCCGAAACGGGCGGTTATAGCGAAATTCAGAGATATCACTGCGGGGTCGAGCCAGCTTAATAGGCGTCATATTATTATTTTAGCGAACTACTTTGGCGTTTCACGGGAGGCCATGGTGCGGCGCATGGAGGAGCTTCGCCTTACAAAGCAGGGCACATGGGACTGGTTCGTTGACAATGGTGGCATAACGGACGCCCAGGTCCGCCAAGTGCTTGGTGATGCGACCTTCGTCGATCAAGAGTGTGTCGACTCCGCACAACCTGTTTCGGCGAGGATGGGCCTGCTTGCGAGCGAGGCCTGGCGAAAGGACCTTTTGAGCGAAGGCCAGCTCGCCGGCCTATTACAAATCGACCGCGTTGAAGCCCGAGCGCTGATTGACAGCTACGAGGCGGAGGGGGAAGCGACCGATGGGTCACTTAGATTTCCCTCCTAGCGGAATTCCTGTTGTTGCCGACGCAAGCGTTTGGATCAATTTGGTAGAATCGGGCAGCGCCAGCAAGATTTTGCGAGCGCTGCCTCGTGCCGTCGTCATCACTGATGTGGCTCTTCGAGAACTTGAAAGTGGTCGGGCGAAGGGCAGACAGACAATTGTAGGGGTAGAGGATCTCATGACGCAGAACCTCTTGTCGGTGATCAAGTGTCCGGAGGAGGTCGAAGAGTTATTTCTCGACCTGGTCGGGGGAGACGCGTCCGATACGCTTGACGATGGAGAAGCCTGTACTTTGGTCTGTGCGATCCATCTGGGTGGCGCCGCGATCATTGACGAGCGAAAAGCGACCAACCTAGCGGGCCGGCGATTTCCCGACCTGCGGCTTTTCTCCACAACTGATCTAATTCTGCAAAGCGATGTGCGTCTGTCGCTGGGTGAACATGACATTGCGGATGCTCTATTTAGGGCTCTCACCGGCGCCCGTATGAGAGTGCCCCCTCATCGCGTGCTTGAAGTACGAGAGATTCTTGGAGAGGAGCGTGTGCGGCTTTGCGCGAGCCTGCCGACTTGGTCGCGCTTACCTCGGTAGGGAGGCCCTGAGCGATGGCGGCGCGAAAACCCAAGAAAAAATCGACCAAGGCGGACGAATTTCCGCGCAGCCAGCGTGTAATGATCCGCCATGCCTACAACGAAACTATCACCTTGGCGGCGCGCTTGGTGTCCTTCGCCGCGTGCCCCCCGCTGCCCGATTGGGATGCCATTGAAGACCGCCAGGAGGAGCTCGCCACCGGCGACCTGATTGCGTTTTCGCTCTATTTGCGCCGGTTGATCGAAACGGTCGGGATCGAACAGGAATTGCGGGCGATGGAAATGCCCGCCTTCGAAGGCGGCGGGCCAAAACGGCTGCCCATCGTGCGGGTGATTAACACCGTCATTCATCATCGCTGGATTCATATCGTGCGGCGCAAGTCCGACACCATGCAGGTGGATTTCAAGGATCAGGCTTCCTACGCTGCCTGGAGCGCGGCTCGCAAGGAAGGTTTCTACCCGATCATTACGGTGAAATCGGATCGCGGCAGCCTGATCGCCTTCCGGGTGGATTTGATGATCGGCGCGGTCAACGACCAGATTTTGGATCGTGTGATAGAGTATTGCGATGAACGGCTCTTATTCTTGGAAGACCCCCTCAAAGACTGAGCGCGGCACGCAAACGGCACGCAACTTGATTTAAGCGCTTGAAACTACACTGAAGCCGATTCTACGAAATTGATGCCGATTATCAGGGTTTCCGCGGTTTTCCTCTTTGGAGCATACCGCTCGTAACGGTTAGGTCGCAGGTTCAATTTTCCACCTGCTTATCTAGTGGCCAAACTTGCTTCGCAATTTTGCGTCTTCGGCCCCGGCTTCTTCTTCGCGCGAGGGCCCGACCCGGCAAAGCCGGACGCGCGCAACTTTACATCCCCGGATGCGCTGTTGCGGCGGTTGCCACCTCGGTGTCTTGCGCCGGCGAAAGTGCCTCCCAGCCCTAGGCCGTGTCCCCGAGAATGAGGCGCTGTCGTAGAACTCTTCGTGTTCTTTATGCGCCAATCCGGGTTGACGAGGGGATTGGCCGCCGAAATCGGCCGTTGATGTGGTATATTGGGGTTGGGAGTCGCTCCATCCGCGGGAACGGCTTCCGCTGTTGAATTCAGAGAGCTGGAACTCCACATAACTGCCATGGGGATCTCGGATCTGCCGAAGAATGACTTGAACTGGCTGTCGTTATTGGCGGACAGTGGCACGTCGTCGTTGGCGAACGCCCTGGGGCTCATCAACCAAGCTCCGCCATCCCCTTCTGCGAGCGAGCTTGCGAAGGCCTTAGCCGGCCTGGCGCCCACCAACTATCTCGGGTTAATAAACAGCGCCCCCCCGGAGCCCGTCAGGCCGGTTCTTCCCGGAGCTTTGGGCCTTTTCGGGTCGGAGCTCTCTACCCGATCGGATCTTGGCGCGGCGACGGGCAATTTTTTCGGCGATCTCAGCGGCCTCGGAATCGTTTCGCCTGCCACCTCATCACCGCTCCAATGGCAGTATGTGACCGCGCGGTTCACGAAATTCCTGGCCAAGCTGGATTTTACACCGGCGCAGGACGTCCAGGGGCGGACCCAGCAGGCCGGCATAATCGCGCGCCTGAACCGGGCCTATTACAACCATGGTTCACAGACGCTGAACGCAACCCTGATCGGGTCCTGGGGCAAGGGCACGCGGACGCGGCCGCCCAGGGATGCGGACCTGCTCTATATTTTGCCGGATGATGTCTATTGGCGGTACGACAGACGCGCTGGCAACAGGCAATCCGACCTTCTGCAGGAGGTTAAGGGTGTTCTCGGTGACACATATTCTAGAACCGACGTGAAGGGAGACGGCCAGGTCATTGTTGTGCCGTTCACACCTTCGGTCGAAGTCGCAGTGGGCTTCCGTTGCACTGATGGAAATATCATCGTCCCCAACGCCAACGGTGGCGGGTATTACATGATCTCGACCGCCGCGGCGGAAGCCGCCGACATCGAGCATTGGGACAAGCAGTACAACGGCAATGTCCGTGCTCTGGCTCGGATGATGAAGACCTGGCAGCGCTTCTGCAATGTCGATGACCTTAAATCCTTCTGGATTGAGCGACTGGCCATTGAGTTCCTGCACCAATGGGAATCCCGCTATCGTGATGCGTTCTGGTATGACTGGATGGTTCGGGACTTTCTTGCCTATCTCATCAGTAGGGCCAACAGTTGGATCTTTGTGCCGGGCACAAACGAGGCGATCTATCTCGGCGAAGGCTGGCTCAGTCGGGCCCGGACTGCCTACAGCAAGGCCGTGAAGGCGTGCGACTACGAACGCGACAATTATCAAGTCTTGGCCGGCAACGAGTGGCAAGACATCTTTGGCACTGACATCCCGTCATGGATGCCATGACGCCAACAGATGGTCTAATAAAAGCCTGCAAAGATCAGGCAGAAAATTGCGCGTATAGCGCGACAACATTCATGATCTATTTGCGCTGGCTTCGTTTTTGGGACGTCGTCGGAAGTGTCGTGACGGTTGTGCTGGGTGCCATTGCGACTTGGAAGATCGTTGCGCAATCGTCTCCGGTAATCGCAGCGACCTGCGCATTCCTGACGACGGTCATCCCTCTCACAATGCGAGCCATGAGGATTGCCGAGTCAGTCAGGGAATATTCTTTGGCCGCAGGCAAATATACGAATCTGCGCGACCAGTTCGCAATGGCGGCCGATATCGAGAGCCAAAAACCTTTCCAAGACTTCGAGACCGCAACGAAGCCTTATTTCGAGCGGCTGGAGCGGTTGCGAGAGCAACCCCTGACGCCTCCAGAATGGGCTTTCACAAAAGCGCGAGCGAAGCACAAGGCGGGTCATTACGACCACGACGGAATCTGAAACAAGCTCAATTAACGAGGCCGATCTGCCAACTCATTGGTCCGCCTTGCGATCTCTGCCATAATCCTATCCGGTAGTTCCGCAAGTGTCGAAACAACGCGCTCGTGGTATTTCACCTGGTTCTTGATGAGCAGAGCGCTAAAAGCCTTGTCTCCCCGCCAGAGGTCGGTATGCGGGAGATACATTGCATGGATCAGGTCGATCGCATCCGATCTCTTAATGTCGCGCTTCTCTCGGTAAAGGCCATAGAAGATCTGCGATGCGACTAATGCGCCTTCGTCGCCGACCAACTTAATCCATGCGGGGTGCTGGCCTAATTCCTCCGGGGACGTGATCTCTGCTTTGAAGGTCTGGACGTCAAGTTTAAGCTTTTGAATTGCCTCACGCCCTGCCTCCGGCAGTGCTTTATCACCAGTTTCAGCCAGTGCGCCTTTTATTTTCGAACTGAGAGAAGCCTGATCGTCCAACATAGCTTTGTACCCCGACAACATGTCGGCCAGCTTGTTCGCGATTTTGTCACGGCGATCTGTTACGGGGTTGTCCCACCCGTAGTTTTCGAACCAGATTTCGTAAACGGAGACCGGGTCCGTAATATAGAAATGAAGCATCTTGTTCACTTCGTCGCGCGATAGCTCTCCTAGAAGGTATCGCCGAAAATCCCCGCGGCCCACAAAATCCTTGGCGAAAAGCAATGGCCACTGCTCTTGCACCAGGGTGGCAGAGGCGGCTGGATCAGAGCGCATCCATTCAACAAAGTAAGCTCTTTTGGAAACAGCGCGGCGTTCGTGGCCGTTGAGACCTTCGCGTGCAGATATTGATTTCATAGTTGCCTGCACCAGTTTCTCGATCTCGAGGTTCTCCAGATCAATGCGTGGGATCCATAAGCCTTCCATCGAAAAGCCAAAGCCTTGGCCCAGATCGCTGGGATATGGGAAGGCGTTCCGATCACATAGCTTCGTAAGCATCTGCGCGCGAGCGATGCGATCTGCCCTGTATTGCGGCGGTGCGTTTTGCAATAGCTCGAAGACAACGTGATGCGATAGACCGATTTCAATCAAGCTGGCCGCTTTCATCTCGAGAAGCCGATCTCGTGCGCGGGCTTCGGGAGTATCTGGCGGCGCGTTGTACATTGCCGCGTAATCCGACGTATCCAGATGTAGGCGAACGGGAGCCATCGACGCCTCCTTCAAAAGGCGTGATTAGCGCTATGAGTAATTAAGCACTCAGAGCGATAGAGTTTGAAAAAATCTCGCCAGAAGCGCACGGACACTTCGAGGAGGTGTGTGTCGGGATCCGAATAAGGTTCTGTGTCGGCAACAAACTTCCCGATGCTCATAGGTGCCTATGCCGCTTCTTGCATGACCTGAGGTTCGGCGTCCAGGAGTTGGGCGATCTCGGTAGAGACCTTTTCGACCGCCAAGCGAAGCGGCTCATCAATGTGGACATAGCCTTGGGTAACGCTGCGGGCCGAGTGCCCTAACAGTGCGGCGATGGTTAGCTCGGAAAATCCGAGGTCTCCAGCCACGCTGCCGAAGGTATGGCGCAGCGTGTGAGGTGTGACATTGGCGAGGCCCGCGCGCTTGCAGAGGCGCGCAAGACAATCTTCCGCGGCGGTGTAGGGGCCGTCCCCCACATTTGACGGGAAGACATGGGGATTGTTCTTGATGGTAGGCTGGCTCTGGGCAAGTTTTCCGGCGAGCGTGCCCAAAGGTCGCGCCTGGGCGTCGCTCTTGGTGTCGGGGAACGCCACGAAGCAGCCTTTGACGTTCATCCAGTCCCGCTTGATGCCTTGGCCCTCGGAAAGTCTATAGCCGGTGAGCGCGAGAAAGCGTACCGCAGCGAGGGCGACTGGATGTTCGTCATCAATAGCCTCGCGCATGGTCTTGCCAAGGAGCGTGATCTCGTGGTTGCTGAGTCTGCGTTCCTTCTTCTTCGAAGCAATGATGCGCACGCCGAGTGCGGGATTGGCGTCTATGACGCCAAGGCGCATTGCATGGGCTAAAATGTTGTGAAGCGTGGAGGTCGCTCGACCCGCTACGCCGGGGCCGCCGGTGATGGTACCGCCGCGTCCGTCCTTGCGGGGCTGGGCCGTTCGCTTCGCAGCGATGTCACCCTGCATCCTCTCGATATCGGGAAGCTTCAGTGCCCTGACCTGCCGTGTCCCGAGCAATGGTTTAATGTGAGTCTCGATGCGGCTCCGGTCCATGGCCAGGGTCGAAGCCTTGATGGGCCGGCGCTTGCGGCCGAGGATGCGTCCGGCCTCCGCCTCTTCAAGAAACCAGGCGCATAGCTCGGCGACGGTAATGCCGTTCTTGGCCTGGGATTTCTCTTGCGCCGGGTCACGTCCGGCGGCAACCTCGCCAAGCTTGATCTTGGCTTGGTTTCGGGCTTGGTCGATCGTCAGGACGCCATAGCGTGACATTGCCATGCGCCGTTCCCGGCCTTCGGAATTGCGATAGCGAAGGACAAATGTTTTTGCGGCCGTCGAGGAAATCCGGACTCCGAACCCCATCAGCTCGGTGTCCCACAGGAAGGTCTGTCCGTCCTTCGGCAACGGCTCGCTCTCGATCGCGCGTTGGGTCAGTTTGGTCTGCATACGCGTCCTCCTGCTTGTCGCTTACGCCTGCTTACGTCCCGTCCGATCTCAAGGGAAAAGCCCGGTTTACCTGGGTTCCGGCTCTTGTGTATCGGCCACTTACGTCTGTACGCCAGCGGGCGTTGCGTAAGCAAGACGTAAGTGCCAGAGGTCGTATTATCGGCGGTAGAAGGGACGGTTCACTTGACCTCTCCCGTCAATTATGTAGTAGTTTCAGCGTAATAGAGGAGACGATGCGGGGCCTTCGTGCCGTGTCGTAGACCGCTGGCAATGTTGCCAAGGTTAGGGTCGACGGTTCGAATCCGTTCGCCCGCTCCAGTTCTCAGCATAAATTGATATGTGCGGTCTGCCGCCGGGCGGTCTTTCCGGTTTGGTATCCCAAGGAATACCGGCGGTCAGAGGCCGGCGCGCGCTTCCAAGCTGTCGCGGATCCGATCGAGCGGCCGGCGCCTGTCGATGAGCGGCGCGATGCGGCGGACATTCGGGAAGCCAGCCGGAATGTTGCTTATTGACCAACCGCTTTAAAGCAACAAAATGCATCAGTCGCTGGCAGGGGGATGCGTGATGTCTTTCGTCGAGCAGGCGCGCTACGAGAACAACCGAAAATCCGCGGGTATCGCGTACCTCTTTTGGTTCTTGGTAGGCCTCTTTGGGGCACACAGATTCTATCTGCACCAATTCGTGACCGGCACCGCGATGTTGGCACTATGGGTTAGCGGTTGGATTATGATCCTCGGCGCTGGGTCACCAATTGGCATCATTTGTCTCATCCTGGATGGCCTTTGGCTTGTGGTCGATCTGTTCCTCATTCCCGGGATGGCGCGGGCATACAATGAAGCCCTACTCCAAGAATTGGCAGCGAGTGAATCCTGATGTCGTGTGTTTTAGGAGGGCAGTATGCGGCATTCGAATAAGTGGCGTTATCTCGGTACCGCGCTGATCGCTGGACTGGTTCTCTCAGTAGGGGGCGCCGCCTTCATTGCAGGCAAATTTGTTGCGCATGGCCCAGACGGGACTCCAGTGGCGCATTTAACAATACCGGCTTCAAGCCTTCATGAGTCAGTTGCTGCGTCGCCCCCACCACCTGCAATTCAACTCCCTAGGGTCTCACCGAGTGATCCAGACTTGGCTAAGCGCTTCACATGTGGCGACTTGTTGGAGGCCGCCGTCGCTTTGCATGCATACAAGATGGGGTACACGACCGATCAGGGTCCGATGTCGACTATTACCGAATATGAAGCCAAAACGATTATTGTGAGATATCCAAGTTTGGCAAATGCATCTGATATTCAGGCGATTGGTGAGTTCATCGGCGAATTCTGTGGGCGGGCAGAGAATTTAGATAAGACAATAGCAGATGTTATTGCGATTGCAGCGAACCAGAGAGAGGTGAAAGCAACCACGCCGACTTTCAAGGCGCCTTCAGCTGTGGATCACAAGGCAGTAACCAATATGTCCGACACAGAGATCGGCGCTTGGTTCAATGTCCTGAATCCCTATCCGTGGACCAGCGGATTGAAACTCTAACAGATTACATGGGATGGGCGCGGGCTCAGCACAAGGATTGGTCGATCCAAACGACGCTCGCGTATCGGTACGGCCTGCTCCAGAGGCATCGGTGCCTCAAAACGTTGAGAAACGTTGATGCCGACGCAAGCAAAAGTCATTCGAGCAACATTGGTCTGTCGGCGGGCCTTTATGAGCGCCACGACGAGTCTGCATCCGCGGACGACCCATCGCAGCTACGGTTCGCCGATCAGCGTGTATGCCTTACATCGAAAGATTTGTCTGATTACGATCACTTCGTCCCGGTCTTGGTCGGAGGCCATCAGGCCGCGAACTTTTGCGCCGTAACGCAACTCACCCACACTCAAAGTGGTGGCGCGATTTTTGAGGGCCGCTGTGCACAATCGTCGCTTGCCGCTGGATCATTCAGCGGGCAAATTAACATTCTTTCACCCGACGCGGCGGAGGCCCACGCAACCGCAACAAATTCCTCCGGAAAATTTGTAAACGGGGTCCAATTCCATCGAGTTGGAGATTGCAAATAGCCTCGCCAAAGGGATCAAGCGAAATCGAGCAGCATGAGCTACTGATGCAATCTCAACGACCTGGTTTTGCCACCCGTCAACTCGGACTCTTTCTATGGGAGGTTCGGATATAAAATCCTGACATGCGCGGCAGGAGATCAGGAAGAGCGCGATGGGGGATGGAAGGGAATCTCGAAGATAGGACCATCCTCGATATCCGGGCCCTTCGGCGGAAGGTCTATAGCTCGTTGGTGGCCAATCCATTTCCACCGGCGTGACTTGCGCTGGCGGCTCAATCGCCAGAATCTTCTTGAAGGTTACATGATTGCCGACATGCGCAACCTATTGAGGTCTCATGTGATAGTCGCCTACGAAGCGGACGGTCAGCGGCCGGCGCGCGCTATCCGGTCGAGCGGCCGGCGCCTGTCGATCAGCGGCGCGATGGCGCTGCGTAGATGCGAAGAAAGCTGGCTACGCCGGCTATTGAGGCCATGTGCCCATGCTGGGCAGCCCTTGATAAAATCCTGTCCGAAGGGATAAATCTCTTTTCCACACAAGAGATGGGCGGATCATGAAATTGATACTTTTTGGGACCGCGGCAGTTGCGCTGATCTCTGTGACGGGCTGCACCTCATATCCGGCGACGATTCAGACCGCCATGGCCCAGGCTCTTCCGCCCTATCATCAGGACAACAACGTGGACATGGACGCCGCCGCCGGCATGATTCCGGTACAAAGCGCCACCCATTGGGGCATCCGGGTTCCGCCGTTCAGCAACTAGCTGGCGCGCCGCCGAGCCAGCACCCTGGCCACCGCTTCCACCGTCCGGCGCACATCGTCATCCGATGTGCGCCAATTCACGACACTGATCCGCATCACCCGGCGCCCCTGCCAGGCGCCCATGCTGAAAAAGGCGGTGCCGGCTTCATTGATGGCCGCAACCGTCTCTTCGGTATAGCGGTCGTGATCCGCTTCGTTGGCCGCTGGCCTGGGATCGCGAAAGCGGATCAGACCTTGATTGAGGGTGGGCCGCGCGACCAAGTCTGCTCCTTCCAGCGCGCCGATGCCGTCGGCGATGGCCTCCGCGTGCGCGCAACAGCGATCGATCATGGCCGCCACGCCGCCCCGGCCCAATTCGCGCAGCGCCGCATAGACCGGAAAGCCGCGCGCCCGCCGCGTCCATTCGGGCGTCCAGTCGATCTGGTCGCGCGCGTCTTCCGCCTGCGCCATGTACGAGGCGGCGACGCCCATGGCGGCGCGATGGGCGTTTCGGTCATTGACGATGGCGATGCCGATATCCTTGGGCGTGTTCAGCCATTTGTGCGCGTCGGTGGCCCAGGAATCGGCCAACTCGACGCCGGCAAGCCGGTCGCGCAGGCGCGCACTGGCGCGCGCCCACAGCCCGAAGGCGCCATCCACATGCACCCAGGCCTTGGCGGCGTGGGCGATGGGGATCAGCCGCGAGAAAGGATCGAAGGCGCCCACATTCAAGTCGCCTGCGTCCAGCACCAGGATGGTGGGTGCATCGCTGGCGGCCAGCGCCTCTTCAAGAACTTTTGCCGAGACGCGAAATTCGGCGTCGGTTTTCAGCGGCACCAGGGACTTCGTCCCCAACCCCAGAAAGCGCAGCGCCCGGGTGATGCTGGCATGATGATGCTCGGTGGCAAGGACGCGGATCGCCGGCGCGCCCCCAAGCCCATCACGTTCGACATCCCAGCCCCGCTCCCGTAGCACCGCGTTGCGCGCTGCCGCCAGACAAGTGAAATGCGCCATCTGGCAGCCGGTGGTGAAGGCGAAAGAAGCCTCCAGCGGCAGGCCTAGAATCTCCTTCACCCATTTGCCGGAGATTTCCTCCACCACAGCGGCCGCGGGTCCGCAGGCATGGAGCACGGCATTGTTGTCCCAACTGGACACAAGCCAATCCGCCGCCAGCGCGGAAGGCAGCGCGCCGCCCACCACCCAAGCGAAGAAACGCCCGCCGCCGGAACCCAGATGGCCGCCATCGGCAGCGGCGACCAGTTCGTCAATCACTTGCGCCGCTGGAACACCGTCGGCGGTGAGCGCGACGCCCAGCCGCTGGCGCAACTGGGAAAGGCTGGCGGTCGCCGCAACAGAGCGGCGATCCAGGCCTTCCAGAAATTCCGTGGCATGGGCATGCGCCCGGGCCAGAGCAGCTGCCATATCGTCCATAGGTCACTCCCGTCGAAGCGGCACTAGCGCTTCTCGCCCACGCGCCGCTTCCCGTTTCTTGCGCTGATAGCGGCGCTAGAGGCGATGGCCTTCCAGTTCGGCGACCAGGGTTTCGTCACTATAGACGTTGCGCAACGCCTCGCCGATCGCCGCGGTCGAAACGCTCACCGTGCGGTTGACATGATCATCGAAGCCAAAGGCGCCGCCCAGGCTTTCGATATTGCCGTCGAACGCCGCGCCCAAGACTTCGCCTTTGGCATCCACGGCGGGCGAGCCCGAATTGCCGCCGATAATGTCGTTGTCGCTGACGAAATCCAGCACGGTGCCGGGATTGACCTTGTTCTGGGCCGCCTGCCAACGCGGCGCCAGTTCGAAGGGGAATTGGCCTGTGGCTCGCTCCCACAGGCCCTTGTAGTAAGTGAATGGCGGCACAGTCGCGCCATTGTCGGTCCAGCCTTCGACCTTGCCGTACGAAAGACGCAGCGAGAAGGTCGCGTCGGGGTAAACATGGGTGCCATAGATGGCGAAACGCGCGCGCGCGATTTTTTGCGCCGCGCGATCGGTCGGGCCCGAAACCCTGTTCTCATATTGCTTGCGGATGTCGCGTGAGTCCTGATCGGTGGCCAGCACAAATTTGATCATGGGATCGCCCGAGGCCTGGATCGCCGCCATGCCGCCGTCCCACAATGCTTTCCGCACGGCGGGATCGCCCAGTCTGGATTGCGCTAGCCGTGCCGACAACGTCTCCGGCGAATCCTTGCCCAGGAAGATCTTGGTGCCGGACGCGTCGGCGGTGAGATTTTCCCGGAGTTTCGACAGCCAGAATTCCAGAGTCACCTGTTCCAGGTCGGGATAGACCGGCTGGGGATCGAGGATGGTCTTGCTCAACAGTGCCAGGCGGCTGTCGGTATAGTCCGGCAGCCGCTCGGTATTGGGCTTGGCCTTTTCCTCGGCGGCGCGGACCAGGGTGCGGGCGAAGCGGAAGAGATCCGAGCCCAAGCCGGCGCGCGTTTCCATCATGCCATAGGAAAAATAGAGCGCGTGATAGTCGGATTGTACCTTGGCGATATCGCCCCAGGGATCACCGATATCGGCCGCCAATGTGGGGTTCTTCGCTACTTGGGCCTTGAGATCGGCATCCGCCGTGCGCTTGACTGTGATCAGCGCCGGATCGACCAGCGACTTCTCTTCGCCATGATAGGCCTTGAAGCTGTTCTCGATGCCGAACAACAGGTCGTTGGCGATGCGGTTATGTTCGGTGCTTTCCTCGGTGAAGCGGAGTAGCCTTCCGCGCAGCTCCGACAGATAGATCAGCGTTTCCGGCAATGATAGATCGCGCAAGCTTTGCAGCTGGTCCGCCGTCAAAAGCCGCTGGGTCGAGCCGGGATTGCCGGCAACAAAGATGGGCTCGCCGTTGGTGGGCGGGGCCGAGCTCCAGATCAGATGATCCGGTGTCTTGACCGGCTTGCCGTCCTCATAGAGCCGCAAGAAGGAGCAATCGAGGTCATAGCGGGGAAAGTTGAAATTGTCCGGGTCGCCGCCGAAGAAGGCGGTTTGGCCCTCGGGCGCGAACACCAGCCGGACATCGGAATATTTGCGGTAGGTGTAAAGCTTGTACTGGCCGCCTTCGTACAACGTGATTACCTGGCAGCGGAATTTTTCTGCCTTGCCGGTGCAGCCTTCCTTTTCCACCGCGGCGATCTCGGCATCGCGGGCCTTGATGAAATCCTGTCCTGCTTTACCTGCGGCCGCCTTGGTCACGCGGTCGGTGACGTCCGTAATGGCGCTAAGGATTTCGGCCTGCATGCCGGCGCAAAGCTTTTCGTCCTCGCGCTTGGCGACCTGGAAGCCGTCTTTCACATAATCCTTGCTG
>Ga0075522_10002819_pt1 | contig 12835 bp, 5 predicted proteins | sample NGEPerA_FD_74796 | JGI IMG/M metagenome (GOLD analysis project Ga0075522, IMG submission 74796) | Arctic peat soil microbial communities from the Barrow Environmental Observatory site, Barrow, Alaska, USA - NGEE PermafrostL2-A | ecosystem: Environmental > Terrestrial > Soil > Wetlands > Peat ... | reverse complement strand
ACGAATCGAATGACAGCCGGCTAGGCGAGCGCGCGCTGCTGGGGCCGGGTGCCGGCATGTCGCTGGGCAGTTTGCTTGCGCATGAGTTCGTGCATTCGTGGAACGGGAAGTATCGTCGCCCCGCGAGTTTGACAGTGCCTTACTACGAACAGCCGATGGAGACTGACCTGCTGTGGGGCTACGAGGGACTTACCGACTACCTCGGACCCTTGCTGGCTGCACGCAGCGGATTATGGACGAAGGAGCAGTACCAGGAACAGATGGCGACGATTGCCGGCGCTCTTGGGCCTGGGCGTCCGGGCCGCACATGGAGGCCGCTGCTTGACACGGCGATTGGGGAGCCCGGCGTGAGTGGGCGCGGAGGCTGGTTTACATGGCGGCGCGGCACTGACTACTACGATGAAGGCGACCTGCTGTGGCTTGAAGTGGCCACCATTATTCATCGCGAGTCGAAGGGCGCGAAATCGATTGATGATTTTTGCCACGAATTTCATGGCGGCGCAAACAACGGGCCGGAAGTGAAGACCTACACGTTCGAGCAACTGACGAGCGCGCTGAATGCAATCGCACCTTATGACTGGGCCGGGTTCTTCAAGACGCGGCTTGAATCCACGTCGGCCGATGCGCCGGTGGGCGGCATTGAAAACGGCGGATGGAAAGTTGTGATGAACGAGAAGCCGCCCCGCTCGCAGGAACGACGTGGCGGCGCTGGATACACCTATTCCCTGGGTCTGCAGATTGGCGCGGATGGAACGGTGTCTGATGCGATTGTGGGCGGCCCCGCATTTCAGGCCGGCATTGCGCCGGGAATGAAAGTGATCGGCGTGAACAGCCGCGTGTACACGGCTGACGGGTTGGCCGATGCAGTGAAAGCTGCTAGCGCCAGTAAGGAACCCATCGCGCTGATGGTGGTGTCAGACGATTACATCCACACCTTTAATGTGAACTATCACGGCGGGCCGCAATATCCGCACTTGGTGCGCATTGAAGATAAGCCGGACTATCTTGATGAACTTATCAAATCACAAGCCGCTGCGCAGTAAATGTGTTCCATCGGAGAGTATGCGGTTGGTGACTAAGTATCCAGCCGCACAACTACCGGGCAGATGCGAGGACAGGCCGCGTCGTCGGCCAATGATCCATTTTCAATTCCTGGAATCCATGCGCTCACTTCTTCGCGAAGCGGCGCAACTTCAATCCCTCCAAAAACTGCGGGGCAATGCGAAAGCCTCATGTGCGCTCTGCGCAACAGTGAGGCCGTGCCGGCGCGATTGCCGCGCTGCAGATGATGAAAGGCAGCCGCGATTTGAATGAGCGCCTGGAGAAAGCGTTTCTCCTGACCATCTAACGTCAGCCAAACGCTCTCCCAATGCTCATGCGCGTCAAAAAACCTGGCTTCTCGATAGCATCGGAGGCCCTCGGCAAGCGAACCACTGTTCCAGTCAAGTGTCACGCGTCCAGTATCGCCTACTGGCTGTCACGCGTCGCCAGATCATTGAGCAGGCTGCCTGCGAATTTCTATTGCTTAATGACGGTTCCGTCGCGAAGGCGAATCTCGCCCCATCCCCCGTTTAAGGGGTCATTCTTGAAAGGAGATTTCGCAGCTTCCTTTTCGTCGATTTCAATGCCCCATCCCGGCTTCTCGCTTACCCACAAATAGCCGTCGCGCATTTCGGGGCATCCCTGAAAGATGGCCTGCGTTCGCTCGTTGAATGGCGAATACTCTTGAATGCCGAAGTTATAACTCACCAGGTCGAGCGTTACATTAGCCATGTGTCCCACCGGCGAAACGTCGCCCGGGCCGTGCCACGCCGTTTTGACACCGAACTGCTCCGCCATGATCGCAATTTTGCGTGCCGGGCTGAATCCTCCCGCCTGCGAAACATGAACGCGGATGTAGTCAATCAGTTGCTCCGTAATCAATGGCTGCCACTCGTGCGGGCTGTTAAAGAGCTCACCCATGGCGATCGGCGTGGCGCAGTTCTGGCGGATCTGGCGAAAATAGCCGATGTCTTCCGGCGACAGAGGATCTTCAAGAAAGAACATCCGGTATTGCTCTGCCTGCTTGCAGAACTGAACCGCTTCATTCGGCGTAAGACGCTCATGCATGTCATGGAGCAATTCAATCTCGTCACCGAGTTCGCGGCGGCAGGTTTCCAGCAACTTCAACGCGCGTCGAACCTGCATTTCCCGGTCGAAAAGCGGTTTGTCGTGTAACGCCGTGACTCTGCCGGTCTGGCTGTGCGACGAGCCGTACCCTGCCATCCCAGGAAGACCAACCTGCACACGAATGTTTCTGAATCCTTGGCCAATCAATTTTTTCGCGTCGGCCACTACATCTTCAAAATCTTCGCCGCTGGCATGTGCGTAGCAGTCAGCGGCCTCGCGGCACTTACCGCCGGCGAGCTGATACACGGGCATTCCGGCCTGGCGCCCCTTGATGTCCCATAGTGCCTGATCAACTCCGCTGATGGCGTTGTTCAGCACTGGCCCGTTCTTCCAGTAGGAGCTGTCGTAGCAGGATTGCCAGATGTCTTCGATGCGGTCCGTGGTTTTTCCCAGCAAAAACGGCTTGAGGTACTTTTCAACTGCGGGCTTCACCAGGTCGGCGCGTTGCGTGAACGTGGCGCATCCATAGCCGTAAAGTCCGTCCTGGTCGGTAGTGATCTTCACCACGGTGAGACGAACTCCTGCGGGCGCACATTCAATGACGCTGATGTCCTTGATACGCGGGGTCGGCATCCCGCGCGTGGCACGGCTCACTTGTTCTTCGGCTTGTATAGTGCGCGGAGAAAGGGCCAGAGCCCCAGTTCCCGCAACCGTCATGAGGAAATGGCGGCGATCAACTCTCATGGGGAAATATCCTTTCATCTTTTTTTAACGCAGGCAAATTTAGCAGCCTTGACAGAGACCAAATTCTACGCCGGCGAAGTGCTTGCGGGGGAGAGCAAAAAAGCGCAACGCTTCGACAAGAGAGGAACTCCCAAAGATCGGCGGTCACACTAAGTAAAAATGGCCGTGCTATTGTTGCCGTCTTGAACAGACTTAATAAGATGAACTAACTGTCATCTTTAAAACTGCTTAATATCTTTCCAGATACAACTTTGGTTTATATCAATTTTTAAATTTGTGATTGACAGTAATCAGACGCCCGCCGATAGTGGTTGCAGACTAGCACAACAGTTCCACTGAGATGGCTACAGGAATGGTCGCTATTCAACGATCGATCCTGGGTCTTGGCATACCTATGTCTTTAGTTTCCACCCTAGGAGTGAACCATGTTCGGTAAGAAGTTTGCCTTGTTTGGCGTTGCCTTTCTGTCGCTTTGCGTAATTTCTCTAACTGGTTGCGGCGGCGTTGCAGCCATTGGAGTAGCGATTACGCCGTCCGCGGTGAACGTGGATGGAACGGATTCCGTTACATTGGCTGCGACGGTTACTAACGACCACAATGGGGCCGGGGTTTCCTGGACAGTCAGTGGCGGCGGCGCCTTATCGAACACTACGACTACCTCAGCTACTTATACTGCGCCTGCAGCAACCAGTTCTTCGCAAAGCATTACCGTTACGGCCACCTCCATCGGCGACTCGACGAAAACCGCAGCGGTCACTTTGACCGTTCCTGCTCTGCCGACAGTAACGACCGCAGGGCCGCTCAACGGAGTGGTTGGAACCGCGTATTCGGTGAACTTGGCGGGTAGCGGCGGTATCGCTCCTTATACGTGGACAGTTGCGTCGGGCAGCACTCTTCCGAACGGAGTTTTGCTTTCCTCGTCGGGCCAGATTACTGGAATCCCTCCTGCATCTGCAGCTGGAACAACGAACGTCACGTTCAACTTGAAGGACGCTGGAACGCCGAACGCGCTGACAGCGAGCAAGTCGGTTTCGTTTATCATTGCTCCGGCTCCGGCATTCTCCTTTGTGGGAACAATGCCGACCACTGCGACCATCAACAGCAGCTTTAATGGAAGCGCGCAGGCAACCGGCGGCGCCGGCACACTGACTTACAACCTGGTTAGTGGCACATTACCTACAGGTACAAGCCTGAATGCCAGCACCGGCGCGGTTACGGGGACACTTACTGCAGCAGGAGCTTTCACATTCCAGATCGGTGTCGCCGATGCGTTTGGCGACGTCTCTTCGAACTCCTACACAGTTACGGTTGGCTACCCGGTGATGTCTATCACTACCGGTTCGCTGCTGGCTGCGGCGTATGTCAACGGAAATTACTCGCAGAGCCTGGCCGCGACAGGTGGCACTAATAATGCGGCTAACTATTCATGGACTCTGACGGGCGGCACGACGTTGCCGGTCGGACTCAGCCTCTCGACTTCCGGTGTAATCAGCGGCAAGCCGACCGGCTCAACTGGGACCACAGTCTTTACCGCGCAGGTTACGGATACTGTTGCGAATCTTTCCAAGTCGCAATCGTTCTCGATTACAGTCAACGCCGGTGTCAGCATTACCACCACCAGCCCGCTTGTTGCCGGATATACCGGCTCCAATTATTCTGTATCGCTCAATGCGGTAGGGGGCACAGGCACGGGTTACACATGGACGGTAAGCAGCGGTTCGACACTACCTGCCGGCCTGACCCTGAGCGCTGGCGGATTGCTGAGTGGCAAGCCCACCGCAATCGGGCCAAATTCATTCAACATCACTGTCACGGATTCAGCCTCAAATACCGCTAACCAGACGTTCTCACTCACGGTAAATGCCGGGGTGAGCATCACCAGTTCAAGCACGCTTCCAAAGGGCTACCAGGGGGCTATCTATCCTGGCGCAACACTAACTGCAACGGGCGGCTCGGGCACGGGCTACAACTGGAGCTGGGCTCCGGCTAGTGGGTCTTCGATTCCGGCAGGTCTTTCACTTTCAACATTGGGTATTGTGTCAGGCACGCCGACAACGTCCGGCACTTACAGCATCGTGGTCACGGTGACTGACTCGGTTTCGAACTCAACTTCCCAAACTGTTTCGCTTACAGTTGAAGCAACGCTCGCTATCAATCCCTCGACCATGCCTTCAGGCACGGTTAATGTTGCTTATTCGCAAACACTGACAGCGACGGGCGGCTCCGGCGCTGGATATACATGGGCTTCACTCGCCAACACGAATTCGGCATTGGGCATCACACTTTCCGCAGGTGGAGTGGTCTCTGGCACTCCGACAACGGCAGGGAGCACCACCATCACTGCGCAGGTTACCGATTCCGAGAGCCACACCACATCGGTGCCGCTTACGATCAATGTCTATAACGCGCTCACGGTAACCACCTCATCTTTGCCGGCAGGCAACCAGGGAGCTGTGTACTCGCAAACGTTATTGGCTGCAGGCGGTTCCGGCGGCGGCTACACGTGGACAACCACCACCAGCAATCTGTCGACGTACGGCTTGAGCCTTTCCAGCGCGGGCGTCGTAAGCGGCACACCTACGCAGTCGGGAACTGCAACGTTCACCGCGCAGGTAAAGGATTCGAGCAATAACACGGCTCCGCAGAACCTGTCCATCCAGGTTTACAGTGCGCTCTCACTTCCTGCAGGCAACTCGCTTGCGAACGGCTACACGAATGTGGCCTATACAGGAGCGATTACGGGCAGTGGTGGCAGCAGCAACCTGGCCATTACGATCACGTCTGCCCTTACTAGCAATGGAACACTGGGTACCAGCATCGTGGGCAACACCATCAACATTACGGGAACGCCGACGATAGCCCAGACTGAATCGATCGGGGTGCAGCTAACTGACACTACAACAAACAACTTCATCACTCAGACGTATTCGTTCGCAATCAACACGGCCACGCCGCCTTCGCTGCCGGCATTGACTCTTCCGGCCGGAACAGTAAGTCAGGTTTACTCGTCGAATGTGACTGCGACCGGCGGCGTGGGTCCGAACTATACGTGGACTGTGAACAGCACGCCGGTGCCTACCAACGGAAGCACAGTGAGCCTGGGCAGCGGATTGACCGTAAGCAATACAGGCACCAATGTGCTAACCGTCGGAGGCACACCGAGCGCAACTGGCACGGTTAACTTCAGTGCGCAGGTCAAGGACAGCACGACCAACCTGACGAGTAGTTCGCAAAACTACTCAATCACTGTTAACAACGCCGGGTCGCAGATTAACGGATCCGTCTCAATCACGAATATTTGCGGCAATCTCGGTCTCACGCCACCTGCATTCACGTTGACGATTAACACGACTTCGCCGCAGCAGGTGCAATCTGACAATTCGGGCAATTTCTCCTTCAACTCGATCCCGAATGGCACTTACACCATCACCCCGTCGTATGCCGGTCCGTCGGGCTCATCGGCGGTCTTCTACCCCGCGACGGCGAACGTCACCGTCAACAACGGGACTGTGAACGTTCCGAGCTTCCAAGTGGCGCTTGGTTACACCGTCTCCGGGACAGTGGGTTATAGCGGATCGAACACGGGCCGTATCTACTTGAACCTCAATAACAATAACTGCGGAGGCTCCGGTGGTACGGGCACGAGCCTTGCCAGCGCGGGATCCTTCACAATCCACGGTGTGCCGCCCGGAGCTTACACACTTCAAGCTTGGATGGATCTTGCATCTCTAGCCAATGAGTCGCAAAATACGTCCGATCCGACAGGAAACACGTCTGTTTCAGTCACCACGGCAAATGTGACGGGTAGCTCGGTCACAATCGCTGATCCTACGGTAGCCGCTCCCGCAGTTGCTCCCAAGCTCAAGTCGATCGCTCCGGCAGATTCAGGAGTCGTCATCAGCTATGGTGGTGGATCAGTTTTGAACTCCAGCGGTGTTGAGGAGGCCACATCGTACACCGTTCAGTGGAGTACTAGCTCGAGCTTCACAAGCACCTCGAGTGCCACATTTAACGCTATCGGAAGCAAAGCGAACATTTGGATGTTGAACAATTCGATTAGCGGCATCAGTGGCAGCCTTAGCAATGGGACGCCATACTTCTTCCGGGTTCGCGGTTCAAATTCAGCAGGTAGCGGACCGTGGGCAGTTTGGGGTGGGGGCACTCCGCAGTCAGTTACGGTCGGTGCGCCTTCAGGTGCCGGCTTCAATACGGTGACCGGCTCTGTCGTAATTCCAAGCAGCGTTACAGTGAACTCGGGAGCCTCGCTGTACACCGGCTACTACGATCAAGTTGCCAACATCGCCTATGCCACCCGAATAGGCTCGCCCAACAACTCGGTCGGCGGCAATGCATATACCGTGACGGTCCCGAACGGAACCAATTACTTCCAGTTTGCAATCCTTGATCAGAATAACAACGGATTGATTGATGCCGGAGATGTGACGAACGTCTTCAGCGACAATGTGAACAATGTGTCGATCACCGGCAACATGACCAACCAGAACCTCACACTGCCAAGCGTCAGCAGCGTGGCGACAGTTACGACTCAGTTCTGGCAGAATACGTCCGGCAGTGGCGGCTCAACAACTACATCATCGGGATACTATCTCAATCTGGTGGTGAACGAGCAGAACAAGCTCCCGGTTACCGTGCAATTGACCGGAGCGTCGAACCCGAACGTTATGACCCCGGTGGATATAGGTAATACCTGCCAGGGTTGCGGCGGAGTCCGGTACCAGTACCAGACAAGCATTGGAACCGATGTTCCTGCAGTGAATGACACCTACACGTTTAACGTGAAGTACAGTGATGGCAGTACCGGGACTGTCACCGGAACCGTAAACAGTGTGCTGACTACTGCCAACTTGGCAACGAGCCTTGCACCAACAACGGGAACCAGCACAAGCGTAACTCCGACCTTCACGTGGACTGATCCCGCGAATGCAAGCAATTACACCTACCAGTTCTACATGTCTGACAATTCGGGCAACACAATATGGCAGATTCCCAGCAATAATTCGAATCTGCAAGGCTTCAGCAGCTCGATCACCTCGATTGTGTGGGGAACCGATCCTACAGGCGATTCCACGAACGCGCCATCAGTTACCAACCTGTCCACTTCGGGAACGATCTATAACTGGTCAATCCAAGTCCAGGATGCCAATGGAAACACGGCGCAACAGCAAGTGCAGTACCAACCGTAAACAATCAAAGCAAACAGCAAAGGCGGCCGGAATTTCGGCCGCCTTTGTTGCGCTACCGTTCAAGCTTGCGCTGCTTTGCGTGCGTCTTGCGGAAATGTGATATCAAGGGCGCCGGTTCTATTGGCCGCACAGGCTTGCGCAAGATTCGAAGCGTCTGTGAAAGCGTCATCTTCGCGCCAATCCTGCCTTCCCCCGGGCACACTGTCTGGTAGCTATTGGGTCGGCGGCACTATCCACGGGGATAGGCCTACCTATAGTTATTCCTTGCTGTGCTTCATCTTCACGGTGATGTAAGGCGTTTCTTTGTCCATGTCGGGATAGATGCGGCCATTGCCAGCGTTGTCCATAACTTCGAAGAAGTACATCAGATCGAAGTGCGGGTCCACGTCGATCCCCGGGATGATGGCGTCATATTCATTTGCTAGGCCTGTCGGAAGCATATTGAGTGTTTTATAGTCCTGGTGTTCACTTACTCCGCGATAACGAAGGTGAACCCATTTCACGCCGGAAAGGTCTTGGACTATGGCAGTGATATGCAGCGGGCGAGACGCTTCCGCCGATTGAACGGGCTTGTGCACCAGCACAGGTGGCTGACTGTCGCTTGATACTTCGACTTGAATCGGATGCAGATCTCCGTCTTCGGGATAAGTCGAAGTACGGCCGGAGGAATCGACGGCCTGGAGAAAATAGGACGCGTTTGGCCGAAACTTCGAAGCAGAAATCGTCGCTTCATAGACTTGTTCCACGCGTTGCAGAGGGACGGATTGAAATCCATGCCGGGAGTCGCCGACGATTGCCCGCACGCTTTCGATCGGCACAACTCCTGCTACCGTGGCGCGAAGCTTCAGATCCTGCCCAGTCGCCAGGCGCGCGACCGGTGCGTGCGCGATCAATGGGTTCACTCGCGTAACGACGATTGTGCCGGCACGCCAATCCGCGCTAGTAGCGTGATCGAAAAGTATCTTCAGCTTTCCATCCACGACCGTCGTTTCCATCGTCCGCTGCACAGGCGACCCGGCAGGCACTGAAAACATGTCGCTGTAGTTCACGCCATTCAGTTCAATCCACATCGGTCCGTGAATTGCCGTTTCATCGCGTACAGTCACGGATACCTCGTACCGGCCATTTGGCACATCAATGGCAACGAGGCCGGTTCCAGCCCGTTCACTCAATCCGGGCGAGCTTGCTGTGGTGATGGGCTGATATCCCGGTTCTGGCTGGCCCTTGCCGAGGTAGTATTTTCCGATCGTCCTGCGCGCGATCAACTGATAATTCTGCCGTTGCTTTTTTAGAGCTTCAAGGCCGTACTTGAGCTTTGCCAGTTCGTCGCGCCAGTGGCCGCTTAAGTCGAACTGAGGAAGTCCCATCATCAGGTCGTAGCTGTAGACGTCTCCCGCATCCTGAACGATTTTGGCCCACGCATCTACCGCTTCGCTCTCGCGCCGAATAGCGTCATCGAGCATGTTTAAGTCGTGAGTCTTTTCGTATAGGGCCATACTCAATCCCGCCAGCACGCGATGCGAATGGTACTCGGCCAGATCCGATAGGATCTTCAAGTCGACAATCGTCGAAACGAATTCCTTGTTGGGCTGTGGACCTGCACTTTGTTCGGCCTTGGATATCTGGCTCCTCACGTCGCGCGCCGCCTGCGTAAACCACGCGCTTGTTCTTGAAGGCGTCATCTTTGCTGAACGCCGGTGGTTCAGGATATCGTCGGCGGCATCCTGCACGCTTTCAAATTGCTCGGTATCGCTCGGCGTTGCATCTGCGTATTCCGCCAGATCGCCTTCTCGTTGGCGCTCCGCCCAACCGCGCGTGGTCGAGTAGTGCTCGGCTGGTCGGCAATACGCAACAATCTCGGGTAAGATCTCGCTGGCGCGCTTCAGGGCATCTACTATGTAAGGGGCCGTGCCGCTGCCGTAGTGCGCCACAAAGTCGTGGTCCCATTCTTCTGGGAGTGTTTGCGGGTTGTAGGTCAAGCGTCCGAAAAGTTTGAAAAAATACCAATAGCGTTGGAACTCGTAATCGTAATAGCGGTACTGCGGCGCGAGCAATTCGAAAGGCTTCATGTCGTGCGGATGCCCCGCCATCTTGGTCGCCAACGGTTCATAGATGTCAAAACCGTCCGAATCTCCAAGGTGAGTTGCGTTGGCAAAGCGCCTTACATACTCAGGGTTACCCCAGAGTAGAACCCGCGTCGTGCCTGCCGTCCATAGCGTCCAATGCAGTTTGTAATTGCGCGGATATTTGAGCATGTCCGCATAGCCGCCGCGCCGATTGAATTGGTCCAGTTCCTGCACATGCGTCTGGAAGAACGGAGGCCCTACCTGCTCCTCCCAGAACTTCGTATTGACCCTGATCTTTAACCCGAGGTCGAGACCTTGCTTTATCAGATCGTCTGACACCCCCTTGGCGCGAAGCTCGTATTGGAGATTTGGCGCCGCATCTTTCAAGGCCGGGTAGATGTTCTTCCAGAACTCCTTCATGTCCTCGGTCTTCAAGCCGGACTCATCCATCATCAGCAGCTGCACGCTATCGATCTCGTTGAACTCGCGCAGAAACTGCTTGATCGCCGTCAGCGTGTACGCAATCAAATTCCGTTCGTTAAGACCGCTCACGGTAAATGGCGTCTCTTTTGCGTGGTCGAAGGATTCAAATGTCGGCGTAAAGCGATTGTAGTGGCACCAGATTCCGAATTGAACGCGAATACCTCTCTCGTGGGCCAGACGAACAAGCCGATGCAAATCGCTGAGATTCTGCTGTTGTTCTTCCTTACTGAGACCCGTCACTTTCACATCGGGATATCCCTTTACGTCGATGTAGTACGGATAGACGGGGCAGTTGTAGCCGTTTGCCTCATAGGCGAATTTCACTTCGATCGCGTTGTAGCGATCATCGGCCAGCATGTCGAAATATTTTACCCAGTAATTCGCGTCGCGCAGCCGATCCTCGTACTGGTGCTTCTGCATCGTAAAAATTGTCAATCCGCGATCGGCGACGTCAGGAGACTCCACGGTGTCGCGCACTTCGCTAAGAAGTGCGTTTCTATCCTTTGTCCACCCGATCCGGTCCGCGACCTCGAGCAATGCGTACATCAAACCGCGATCATCGCGGCCGCTGAGCATGAGCGCTTGCCTCCCGTTGGCGATCACCTTGTGAATCACCAGAGACTCAGGTTTCTCAGCGATATTGATTCCGAGTGAATGAAGCCTCCGGGCTACCAGACTGGAAGGCAGCCCCGCTTCGATCGCGACCTGGCCGTGAGCTTCGGCGGGAGTCGATACCCTTTCGAAGCGAATGTCTTTTGCAGAAAGAGCAGCCTCGATCTTGTCCCATCCATGGCGAGAGGCCAGCCCCGGCTCACCTTCCTGGACAAGAGAGACTTCAACTTCCTGACTTGGTGCGTGCTGCGTCTGGGCCGGATACGCCATCGAAGCAATGGCAAACAAGAATGCAAATAGATTAGACATAGACTTCCATCCTCGGCAGAGAAACCGGATTGGAATCGATCTGCGCGCCAATTAATACTATTCGAATTTCGCCGGCCGATACCGTTGAATGGTCATGCCAATTGACAATTGAACAGCGTATACAAGGCGTAGCGGTTCCGGCAGCGGCTACACATGGTCAACCACTACCAGCAATCTTTCGACCTATGGTCTAAGCCTTTCCAGCGCTGGCGATGTGAACGGCACGCCTACACTGCCGGGTGGGGCCACTTTCACTGCGAAGGTAACGGACTCGAGTTGCAATACAGTTGGAGTCTGACGGCAAGCATCAGGCTTGCGCAGCTTTCAATACATCCTGCGGGAAGACGATGCCAAGTTTGCTTGCGACTTGCTGATTGATGACAAGTTTTTGTTCGGCAACTTCCTGGAAGGGAATGTTGGCTGGATTCTCGCCGCGTAGAACGCGAGCAGCAAGTGCACCGCCGGCTTTGCCGGCCGGATACCAGCCGAGTCCCACACATGCGACTGCTCCGCGAGCAGTGAATTCAGGATCGTTGATGATGAGCGGCCGGTGCGCATGGTCCGCGGCCTTCACAATGCCGTCGAAGCTTTGCAGCGCGGTGTTGTCGCCGGTAACCCACAGGGCCTGCACGTTGCGATAGCATGCCACCTGCGCCGCCTGAAAAACTTCGCTGGTATTGGTGGCAGTAACTTCTTCGAGAGCAATGCCGCGTTTTTTAAATGCCTCGCGCGCAACACTGATTACCTTAACGGAGTTTGCTTCAGACGAGTTATACACGGTGCCAACAGCTTTCACATGCGGAATGAGCTTCTGGATCAGCTCCACCGTCTGATCCACGGGCGGGAAAGATCCAACACCGGTGATGTTCGGCAGATGACTGGTGAAGCTTGTTCCGGCGCCGGCAGCAACGGGATCATAGCAATAAGTGAACACAACCTTATTGTTGCGGGCAATGCTGCAAGCCGCGGTCAGGCAAGGTGTGGTCATTGTCATGATGAGATCGACGCCTTGTGTCATGTAGTTCTGCACCAGTAGCGGGATGTTTGAGATTTCAGCCTGCGCGTGCGCGGTGAGAACTTCAAGGTTGCCGCCCTTTTCAAAGCCCTGCTCGTTCAAGCCATCCCATATGCCTTTCATGCATGTATCCGCACCTTCTTCCGGGGCAAAGTAAATAAGGCCGATCCGATGCTTGCCGTTGCCTTGAGCAGCAACGTCGCCTTTTGAAATCCGCTTGCATCCAGCTAGCGCAATTGCAGCGGCCGCAGATTGAACAATCATGGCGCGGCGAGTTATGTGAGATGCAGACA
>Ga0075522_10002817_pt1 | contig 12841 bp, 7 predicted proteins | sample NGEPerA_FD_74796 | JGI IMG/M metagenome (GOLD analysis project Ga0075522, IMG submission 74796) | Arctic peat soil microbial communities from the Barrow Environmental Observatory site, Barrow, Alaska, USA - NGEE PermafrostL2-A | ecosystem: Environmental > Terrestrial > Soil > Wetlands > Peat ... | reverse complement strand
CCCACATTCCCACCGCATCGGCCACCACTGCTACACTCTCCCAGAACAAACAAAAAAAGGAGCCTTCCAAAGCACGACTCATCCACATCCTTCAGGCTCATCTTTCAATTGGAAAAGACTAGCAGTGCAATTACCATATGAAAGACCACAGATTACAGCGTCAATTACTAGACCATAGTCCAGCAGACAATGATTTAGAGATAGTCAACATATGCTTGGGCCCGCAAGACAGTTAGACTGTCTTTGAATGCTCGCTTCATCATTCTTATGCGTCGATTCGGATCGTGTTTGCCCGGCCCGGATTTCTTGCTTCACGGCAGTTGTGCTGCAGGAACCGAGGCTCGTTATTCCGGTAAACCTATCTGGCCTTGAATCTGGAAATGTCCGGCGACGCCCGGTGCTCCCGTATCAGGTTGTCCTCCACCGACGCTGATCGTGTAATCACCCTCAGCGACGATGGGACTGCCATCTTCGGCGACCATACCAAGGTCACGGCCTTTCAATTCGAAATGGACATTCTGGCTGGCGCCCGGTTCGAGATGAATGCGCTGAAATCCGCGAAGAGCAACGAGAGGCGCACCCTTTACGGAAGGGAATTTGAGATAGAGCTGCACTACCTCGTCACCGGCGACTTTGCCAGCGTTGGTCACTTTAACCTCGACGCCGAGAGGCTGCCCCGCGTCGATGGGCCGCGTTGGAATGGAGAGATCGCTGTAGCTGAAGGTCGTATAGCTGAGACCATAGCCAAACGGGTAGAGCGGCTTCCCATTGAAGTAGCGATAAGTGCGGTTCGCCATCCCGTAATCCTCGAAGTTCGGCAACTGGCTGACGCCGGTATAGAAAGTCACTGGCAGACGACCTGCGGGGTTGTTCTTTCCGCTCAGGGTTTCAGCTACGGCCGCTCCGCCCTCTTCGCCCGGATACCATGCTTCGAGGACGGCGTTGGCATGTTGGTTGATCCAGTTGACTGCGAGGGCGCTGCCATTCATGAGAACCACAGCGAGCGGCTTGCCCGTGGTTGCCAGTGCTTCGACGAGGTCTTCCTCGGGCTGGGGGAGGTCGATGCTGGTGCGATCTCCGCCAAGGAAGCCCGGTTCAGTAACCGGCATCTCTTCGCCTTCCAACTGGCTCGTGATGCCGACGACTGCGATCACGGCATCTGCGTTTTTCGCTGCGGTGATGGCTTCAGGGGAAGGCGCGTTGTTAACTCTAGTCCAGATCAATTCGGCCAGCGGTTTTCCCTTGGTGCTGCCGTAGGTGATGCTAAGGGCCACCTTGCGGCCCTTCTCCAGGTGGACGCGACCAACGCTCGCGACGGGTCCACCGCCGCCGAAGGCCATCGCCACTGGCTTGTCATCGGCTGTGAGTCTTGCAAAGCCATCGGCGCGAACACCGAGGATGAAGTCGCCCGATTCAGTGGGCGTGAGGAAGCCTGACCATTGAACGCCGAAGGTTTTCTTGCCTTCTACCTTCGAGGGCAGGTTGCTGCCTGTGAGCTGGACATTGGGCTCGGTGCGGGTCATAAGCAGCTTTGGTTTAGTTTCGGGTGAAGGCCCACCTCTGGCGACGCCGTCCGAGTACTCGGCTTTCAGGCCGGGCTTGCCTTCGGGAGTTGTGAGAAGACCATCGGGTATGGGTGCTCCATCAGTCCGCAGGAACTGAGTCCCCGGAAGGAAAGTGATCTTCGCGGTGGGGAACTCGGCGCGCAGGCCGTCGAGAATCGAGACGATGTGCGTGGGCTGGCCTGCATAATTTCCAAGCAGCGGGCGGGTTTGGTCGGCGAGCGGGCCGATGACGGCGATATTTCTGATGCTTGGCTTCAATGGAAGTAGGCCATCGTTCTTGAGCAGCACCATGGACTCATTCGCAAGCCTTAGCGCGTGCGCGCGGTGTGCGGTGCTATCAAGCTCCTTCTCGTCGATCTTGGTGTAGGGAACCATGTCGGGCGGATCGAACATGCCAAGCTTCATGCGCGCGGTGAAGAGACGGATGAGCGCGGTGTCCAGCGTAGTTTCGGGCAGATAGCCTTGCTGAACTGCGTCGATGTATGCCTTATCCACGGGCTCGCCGAACCTTGAGGTGAAGGTGACGCACTCGTTATCCATGCCGCGGATGACGGAGATGGCCGCGCCCTGCGCCTGTGTGGGACGGTAGCGGTGGTTGGCGGCAACGTCGCGTACGGCATCGCAATCAGAGACCACGTATCCCTGAAAACCCCACTTGCCGCGGAGCTCGTCCTGGAGCAGGAACTGGTTGGCGCAGGCGGGCTCGCCATTAATCGCGTTGTAGGCGCACATGACGGAGCCGGCTTTGCCTTCGACGACGGCGGCACGGAAGGCGGGCAAGTAGGTATCGATCTCGTCGTGCTTGCTTACGTCCACGTCGGCAAAGTGGCGTGTAGGTTCAGGCCCGCTATGCACGTCGTAGTGCTTGGGCGTTGCGATTGCAAGGTAATACTTTGGATTGTCGCCCTGCAATCCGGTGACGTAGGCTACGCCCATACGGCCGGTGAGGAATGGGTCTTCGCCGTAGGTCTCCTGGCCGCGGCCCCAGCGCGGGTCGCGGAAGATGTTCAGGTTCGGAGACCAGAAATCGAGCCCTCCCATGATGCCGGTGTGTCCCTCGCGCAGGTTCTGCACGTGCTTGATGCGTCCCTCGATGCCGATCTGTGCCGCCATAGTGTGAATGCCCGGGGCATCGAATGTGGCAGCCAGTCCGATGGGCTCCGGATACTCGGTCACCCCTTCGTTGATGACACCATGTAGTGCTTCGCTCCACCACTGGTACGCCGGAATATTGAGGCGCGGAATTGCTGCGGAGTTGTTCTGCATCTCCAGCGCTTTCTCCGCGAGGGTCATGCGGTGGACGAGGTCCGCGGCACGCTGCTCAGGCGACAAGTGTGTATTCAGGTAGGTAAGTTTCGCGGAATCCTGCGCAAGCACAGTTTGCGCAATCAATCCCGAGAAAAGGGCAGTTCCCAAGACCATTGTCCCGATGATTCGTGTCACGTTGACTTTCATCTGCTCCTCCAAAGTGAATGTACGCTGACTCAAAAAAGCTTTTGCTAAATCAGCCCCTACGCCGCAAGCGATGAATCTGGAGGTCATGCGGTGAAGCCTCTTTGCTCAAGACGGGACTGAACCCCAAAAAATGAGGCTTGGAGTCACCCTCCAAGCCCCTTGGGAGAGGTCGATTATTGGAAAAGCCTGGGCGCGAAATCCTTGAGATCGCGGCGCCACGTCTGCCACTCATGCGAGGTGTCGGGCGACTCGTAGAAGACGTGTTTCAAGTTGGCATCGGTGAACGCCTTGTCAAGCCTCAGGATGCTGGTTCGCATCTGCGGGGGCTCTTCGGTTCCCACACCGATCCACAGCAGGTGAACCCTTTTTGAAAAGGCTGCGGGATCAGCAAGCGCGCCATGGAAGGCAGTTTTCGTGTCGGGCTTCGACGCGTTCGTCATCAGCAGTCCGCTTGCGCCGCTGAATCCACCGATGTACGAAAACAGATCGAGATGGTCGAAGGTAACCTGGAAGGTCTGCATACCTCCCATGGAGAGTCCAGCCATAGCCCGATGGTCGCGGTCGGCGATCGTCCTGAAGTTGGCATCGATGTACGGAATCAAGGCCTGGGTCAGGTCGTCTTCAAATACCTGGGCCATGTCGTGCATGGCATTCATTATCGCCGGTGAGCCGAACGGCTGTCCCGCCATGTCCGGATCGACCTGGCCGGCCCGTCGCGCATAGCCGTAGGCCATGACAATGATCATTGGCTTCGTATTACCGCTGGCGATCAGGTTGTCGAGAATGAAATTGGCATGACCCTGCTTGATCCAGCCGGTCTCGTCTTCCCCGCCGCCGTGCTGGAGGTAGAGCACCGGGTAGCGCATCTTCGCACTGGTGTCGTAGCCGGGCGGTAGGTACATCTCGGCATGGCGCCATGTGCCGGTGACCTTGGACAGGTACCAGATTTCTCGCACCGCGCCATGGGGAACATTCTGCGGGAGGTAGTAGGTGGCCCCGGCTTCGGGGATCTCGATGGCGCTGGCGTCTCTGCTGCCGCCGTAGAAGGCATGGCTTCCAAGATCGTTGGTGTTTACGCCGTCGACGTCGAAGTTGTAGTAGTGGAGACCGGGAACAAGCGGCGGTGTGGTCACGGTCCAGACTCCGTCCGCCCCCTTCACCATGTCCAGCTTCGGATTGCTCCAGAAATTCAGCTTCACGGCGGTGGCGCTTGGGGCCTTGAGGCGGAATTGCGCCCGGCCGGCGGAGTCCACACGGGGATACTCCGCACCCCACACGTTGGTGGAAGCGGGCTGGAACTCAGACGTAGTTTGCGCGTAGCAGCAGCTCGAGAGCAGCAGCAAAGCGACAGCAAGTTTCTTCATAAGGTTTTCTCCATCGCTCAGTCTGTTCCTCAAATCCGCCCTGACGGAAGCGAGTCCGAATCCGGTTGCCGTCATCGGGACGACCCAAGCTTTTTTTGAGAGTGCAAAAAACGTAATTTAACGAACAGCCGCATCGTACCCTATAGAAAATCTCGAAGAATAGTCGCATTTTTTCACCAGGTACATCGATTTATTCGATGTAACCTCAATTCATGGAAACGACGCTGGACGCCTGGGAAATTCTTCAAGCCGTAGTGCATATGGGGGGATTTGCTCTCGCCGCCAGGAAGCTGAATCGGTCCCAGTCGACCATCAGCTACGCGATCAGTCGGCTGCAAGAGCGGCTCGGGGTAAAGCTGTTCGAGATTCAGGGAAGGAAAGCGCACCTTACGGAGGTAGGCAGAGGTCTTCTGGCCGATGCTGAGTCCCATCTCGCCGGTTTCCAGGAGATTGAAAAGCGCGCTCGTCTGATTGCGTCGGGCGGAGCGTCGGAGGTTCGGCTTTCGGTCGACAGCATCTATCCCGACGACCGGCTTTTCGAGGTATTGGCGGCTTTCTCGCAGAAGTTCCCGCATGTGAAGCCGAAGCTGCGCCAATGCACCTTTCTCTCTGCCGACTTTGAGTTCTCCGCACACAACGCGCAACTCTGCATCACGGGCGTGATTACACGCGAACTCTTTGCGAGGCCCATTCTGGTGATCGAGATGATCGCCGTGGCACGCAGAGATCATCCTCTGTTCGCGATTCGCCGCCGGATCTCGCGGGCCGACCTGATGCAACATACATTGGTCACCATCGAAAACGGAGCGTCTGGAACGTTGAAGCATCAGCCGCGGCTGCTCGCGCAACGTCTGCTTCCGGTGGGCACTATAGAATCCGCGGTCGCCGCGGTCCGGAGTGGACTTTGTTTTGGGTGGTTGCCGAAGAACCGGATTCAGGCCGAGTTGGATAAGGGAGATTTCGTTCCGTTACCCCTGCCCGCAGGCCAGACGCGCGAAGTCAGACTCAGTCTGGTGTCTCGGGAAATGAACGCAAGCAGCACCGAGATGAACGCTCTGGCAGAGCTGCTGGGCGGGACTGGCGATCCGGAAGTCATTTAGCCCCAAATTCATCTTCCGGTCCGAGACGATCCGAGACCTATCGAGAAAATGGATCGTAAATGGGGTACTTATCAGACTTGTTCGATTCCGCCTCCATCTGTAACGTCAAGGAGTTCCAGAAGCAGACTTGTATTGACAGGCGAAATTAATCGTATCGAGTGCGCCGAGCGCCCAACTTCAGGAAGCAGCGGCTGTTCGACTTGGGAGGAACTCGTGAAGCGCAACTTTCTTTCCGGCTCAGTTCTCGTTCCGGCAACAGTTTTCCGCCGAGTGCACCGATGATCCTAGCCGCTGGCCGCCCATTGGCAGCCGACACCATTCCTTGTTGTTGCCGGAGAAAACCAACCATGCACACCTTCAGAAAGATGGCGGTCCCGAAAGCATTCTCCTTGGTTATCGGTTTGCTCCTCGCTGCTTTGCTGGCCTCCCCGAACCCCGTGCTTGCTCAGGCACGCACCGTGAATGCCACCATCGACACGTCGAAGACGGGCGCACCCATCTCGAAGAACATCTACGGCCAGTTTCTCGAGCACGGGGGAGACATCGTCAACACCGGCGTCTGGTCTGAGATGCTCGTCGATCGCAAGTTCTTTTACCCGGTCGCCACCAGCGCTCCCACGCCGCCGCCGGTGATGGGGAACGCGGCGGGGAATCCGCGCTTCCGTCGCACGCCTACGCGCTGGTGGTCTCCCATCGGCGGAGAAGCGACCGTCATCATGGATACCAAGGCGCCATTTACCGGAGATCATTCGCCGCTAGTGAAACTCGATGCGAAGGAAGCGCGAGGCTTCACGCAAGCCGGAATTGCTGTGCGCAAAGGGAAGGCCTACACAGGACGCATCCTTTTGTCCGGTTCCCCAAACACGGTTGTAAAGGTGACCCTGATCTGGGGCAAGCAAGCCGGCGACCGCCAGACGGTTACCATCCGCACGCTGGGCACGGCCTACCGCAAGTTCCCGTTGCATTACATGGCGACGGGCGACACGGACGACGCCACTCTTGAGATTAGCGGTACGGGCACAGGCGAGTTTCATGTCGGCACGGTCTCGCTGATGCCCGCCGACAATATGGATGGCTTCCGTCCGGAGGTCATCGCGGCGCTCAAGCAGTTGCGTTTTGGGGTCCTGCGCTTTCCGGGAGGCAACTTTGTCTCTTCGTATGAGTGGCGCTATGGTGTCGGGGAGATCGACAAGCGACCGCCCATCTTCGATCCCGTGTGGCATGCTGTGCAGCCGAATGATGTGGGCACCGATGAATTCCTGACGCTCTGCCGTCTGCTCGGCGTCGATCCATACATCACAGTCAACGCCGGTTTCGGCGATGCCTGGTCGGCCCGCGAACTTGTCGAATACACCAACGGCGCCGCGAACACGCCAATGGGAAAATGGCGCGCCGAAAATGGCCATCCCGAGCCGTATCACGTGAAGTTCTGGGGTGTGGGCAACGAGCCGTGGGGCGACTACCAGATGGGCGCGATGTCGCTTCCGCAGTTCGAACTGAAGCACAACCTCTTTGCCAGGGAAATGCGCAAGGTCGATCCATCCATCATTCTCATCGCTGCCGGCGCTATGCCGGACGTGATGGAGGGTGCGGACCAGTCCCGGCGCATCAACGGCCAATATGTTCCCGACTATCTTTCGGCCGCCGACTGGACGGGACAGATGCTGCTGAACTGCCTCGATAACATCGACATGGTGAGCGAGCATTACTACGCTTCCGGCACGCAGCACACCGATATTAAGCTACACAAGAAGGTGCCCATCGATCCTCCTTTATCGCTCATCGAGTGGGAACGCGCGCCGGCTGTCCAGGTCCGCGCGAAATATGAGCACTACCAGCAATACCTCAAGCGCATCCCCGCTCTGCGAGCCAAGCCTGTTCCCATCGCGATCGACGAGTGGGCTTACTTCGGAGGCAATCGCGACTCCTACAAGGTCGTTCCCGCGTACGCCTGGGCTTTCCACGAAATGTTCCGCCACTCCGACATCTTCCAGATGGGCGCCTTCACCTTCGCAACGGCGATGATGAGTTCCAACCGCACCGAGGCCACGCTGAATCCCACGGGGATGCTCTTCAAGATGTACCGCGATCACTTTGGCACAATTCCCGTAGAGGTGACCGGCGACTCGCCGCAGCCGAAACCGGTGTTCCCAGCGGGGGGCGATCAGCCTGCGGTCAATCCCGGCAGCGATACGTATCCGCTCGATCTGAGCGCGGCTTTGAGTGAAGACCGCAAGACACTCACCATTGCCGTGCTCAATCCATCGGACTCCGAACAGAGCATCCATGTTGCGGTGAACGGATCGAAGCTCGCCAGTGCAGGAAAGCTGTGGCGCATGGCTCCCGACTCGATTGACGCGACAGTGCAGGTCGACAAGAAGCCCGAAGTACCGGTCGAGGAACAGACGCTTGGCGCATTGCCGGGTACCATCACTGTGCGTCCGTTCAGCGTGAATATCTATTCCTATCCGGTACAGTAAACCTGTGTTGGAGGAAGTGATGAAGATGCGGATGAACAGAGAGGTGAACATGCGACAGCCGGTTAGACGCCGACCAAGGCCGGTTGCGGTTTGGGCGGCATTGCACGCTGTGCTGATGTTGTTTGTAGCCCCCCGCGTGACGACGGCGCAGATGCCGGGCCAGAATGCCCCTGGTCCACCTCCGACTGAAGCCCGGCAGACGGTGTACGGCCTGCGCGCCACCTCCGGCAACGAGGTGCTTGAAGTCACAGTTTGCGGAGACTCGGAGATTCATGTGGTGGCGAGACCGGAACAATCCGATGCGCCGCCTCCGCAGCGACCGTGGATGCTTGACGCGCAACAATCCTGTCCCGGCGCTCCATTCACGGTGACGCAGGACGCGCAGTCCGCCAGCCTGAAGACCGCGAAAGTGGAGGTCAATCTCAACCTCGAACGCGGCAATCTTTCATTCCGTACCGCGCAGGGAGACAAGCTGCTGAACGAGGGGTCGAGCGTGCCGCGCACCTACGAGCCCGTTGAACTGAATGGAGATCAAACGTTCCGCGTCACGGATCGATTCTCTCCAACCATAAACGAGGCGCTTTTCGGTCTGGGGCAGCACCAGAGCGGCATGTTCAACTATCGCGGCGCAACAGTCGAGTTGGCGCAGAACAATACCGACGTTGCGATTCCTCTGCTGGTTTCGAGCAGCGGCTATGCGCTGTTGTGGAACACAGCCGCGTTGACCTATGTCGACAACCGCTTTCCGCTGGAGTTGACGCTGAGTTCCATTGCCGGTAAGTCCATTGACTACTACTTTCTTTACGGTCCGGAGATGGACACGATTATTCATGAGTACCGGACCATGACGGGCCACACTCCTCTGCTGCCCAAGTGGGCGTATGGCTTCTTTCAGTCGAAGGACCGCTATGTTTCTCTCGACGAAATTCGCGGCATAGCGGACCGCTACCGCAAGGAGCACATTCCTCTTGACACCATCGTGCAGGACTGGTTCTGGTGGAAGAAGGAAGGCGACCCGGAGTTCAACTCTAACTACCACGACGTCGCGAAGGACCTGGACGCTCTGCACAAACAGAATGTTCATACCATGATCTCGGTCTGGGGCCTGCTCGATCCCGGTTCCGAAACCTATAAAATCCTCGATGCGAAACACCTCCTGGTACCGAACGCCCACGTCTACGACGCGAGCAGTCCTGAAGCGCGGGATATCTATTGGGACCGGCTGCCCGGCAAGCTGCTCGCCCAGGGATGGGATGCGTTCTGGCTGGACAGTGCCGAGCCCGAGGAATTCTGGCCGCATATGGGCGACGGCATTCTGCGCAACAAGAAACTCGCCATAGGGAACGGCGCGGAGTACACCAACGTCTTTCCGCTGCTCCACACGCTGGGCGTACAGGACCATTGGAAGGCCGCGAGGCAGGACAAGCGCGTCTTTCTTCTCACTCGCTCCGCCTTCCTCGGACAGCAGCGCGTGGGTGCGACGGTATGGTCGGGAGACGTGTACGGCAACTACTGGGGGCTAAGCCACCAGGTACCTGCAGGCTTGAACTTCGCCTTGTCGGGGTATCCGTATTGGACAACGGATATTGGCGGTTATTGGCCGCCCCATGACAATCCGTTGGCCGACCCCGCGTATCAAGAGCTATACGCGCGGTGGTTTGAATTCGGAACATTCTGCCCGATTTTCCGCACCCACGGCCACCGTCCGAACAACGAGCTGTGGGCCTTCGACAAGGTCGAGCCGATCCTGCTCAGTTACGACAAGTTGCGCTACCGGCTGATGCCTTACATCTACTCGCTTGCGTGGAAGGTGACGAGCGAGGACTACACGATTCAACGACCGTTGGTGATGGACTGGCGCACCGATCCCGCGACGTGGAATCTCGGCGACCAGTTCATGTTCGGCCCCGCCTTCCTGGTGAGTCCGGTGCTGAAGGCGGACGCGGTGAAACGCAGCCTGTATCTTCCGCCTGCGCCGTTATGGTACGACTTCTGGTCGGGCCGCTCGCAGATCGGTGGCCGGCAAATCGATGCCGATGCGCCTCTTGATCGAATGCCACTCTTTGTGCGCGCTGGATCAATCGTCCCGCTCGGGCCGGAGATAGAGTACGCGACGCAGGACCCCGCGGGCGCGATTGAGGTCCGCATCTATCGCGGCGCGGACGGAAAGTTCGATCTGTATGAAGATTCCGGCGACGGCTACGACTACGAGAAGGGCCAACATTCGATCATTCCTTTGCGCTGGGACGACCGCAACCGGACGCTCACCATTGGCGCGCGGGAGGGCACTTTTCCAAACATGGTCAACCATCGCAGCTTCCGGATCGTGCTCGTGGATGGAGAACATGGCGCAGGTATAGCAGTGACCAAGACCGCAAACGCCAATGTGGAGTATGAGGGTAAAGAGATTCAACTCAAGATACGGTAGCGTGCATTGGGCGGCGGGCAGGTGCACCCTCAATGGTCAGTCAGGTACCGGCAATTCCAACAAGGAGAACAAAGCGATGGGTATGCAGCGATTGGATGTAGTGGCACTAATGTTCACACTTGCGATGGGACCGGCGCTTGCGGCCCAGGTTAAGACAATTGTGCCGCCGGTGATTCCGGGCGCAAAACCGGCGACGGTCGAGCACATTAAAATTCATGGCCAGGCACTGGAAGGCAATCTCGAAGGCGATGCGGTGGACCGCGACGCGATCGTGTTCCTGCCGCCCAGTTATGCCAAAGAGAAGTCGCGACGCTACCCGGTGGTCTACGCGCTGCATGGATATTCGATCGGGGCAGAGCAATGGTCGCACGAGATCCATGTGCCCCAGACCATCGAGGGAGCGATTGCCCAGGGAGCGAAGGAGTTTATCGTCGTGTTGCCGGATTCAAAGACGATTTACAACGGCTCAATGTATTCGAGCTCCGCAACCACGGGTGACTTCGAACGTTATGTTTCCCACGATGTCGTTGCCTACATCGACGCGCACTATCGCACCATTGCGGAGCGCACCAGCCGCGGCCTGGTGGGCCACTCGATGGGCGGCTACGGCGCTTCGCGCATTGGGATGAAACACTCGGATGTCTTCGGCGCGCTGTACATCATGAGCCCGTGCTGCATGTCCCCAATGGGCAGCGGCGGCCCCGGACCTGTAGACCGGATGAAGGAGATGGCCATCGCAGGCGAAAAGAAAGCTGCCGGCGCCAAATCTCCGGCTGACCTGGCCGCACAGTCGCCGGGCTTTGGCTCCGCACAGTATGCGACGGCAGCGGCATGGGCTCCCGATCCGAAGAACCCCCCGTTATATTTCGATCTGCCGACCAAGGACGGTGTCCCCGTGCCTGAGATACAGGCTAAATATGCGGCGAATGCGCCGTTGGCTTTTGTCGATCAGTACATCGACAACCTGAAGCAGTATCGTGCCATCGCCATCGATGTCGGCGATCAGGACGGTTTGCGCATCGACGCAGGCAAGCTGCACGATATCCTCGACGGGTACGGCATTGTGAATAGCTTTGAAATTTATTCCGGCACGCATACGAGTGCCGTCGCAGATCGATTTCAGAATCGCGTAATGCCGTTTTTCAGCAAGAATCTCTGCTTCAGCGCAGGATGCTTCTAAGCCGGCGTGGATATATGTTCAACGTCACACGGGCTTTCAGGGTGATGAGGGTATGAACCATCCGGTGAGATACGCGGAGAGAGAGTTGAGATGGAACATGAGTCGGAATGCATGGGACAGTGCGAGGCCACGCACCCGGACTCAAAATTCGTTCAATCGGTCGGTGTTGTGGCGTTCTCCGTGCTGTTTGTTTCTTATGAGGAACCCTCCAGACTCTCTCAGGGAATCTGTCCGAAAGCAGAGTAATAAAATTGCCATCGCACTATATTCACTGGGCTAGTGGTGAGAGCTCCGTCGAGGGCTCCAGCGTAACGCCTGGGTTGATGCACAGTTCGCAGCGCTCTCAGTCAGGAATTCCTAGGACGAATGATCGGGAGCCAGCGGACAACGGTCGGTGCCGTAGCGGGAACCTGACAACAGAGAGATAGGATCGATTACGCCAGAGGGAAAGCGCGGATAATCAACCGAACCGTGCTGGAAAACGCTGCGTGCGAATGTTACTCAGCGACCATGAACGATGCGATGGCGTCGACGGTCGTCTGAAAGCCGTCGGGATGTACTGAATCTAACCAACAATGATCGTCTGGACTGTCATTCGACACCTCTGTCGATCTTCGCGATCGCAGAATCACATCAAGATTGTGCCCCTTCGGATCCATGACCCATAGGACCGGTGGATTCAGTCCACCATACTTCGATAATGTTCTTCGCTCTCATGGAGCGCTCAACAGCGGCAAAAAGTCGTATATCCCAGTGAATGTCCTCTGGAGTGGTTACGGTGATCTTCGAAAACTGAGGGTGCAGTGGATTAACGAGAATGTTGTTTTCTCGCCCTTCGGTGATGACACTGGGAACGCGAAGAATTGCTGTCCGCATTTCTCTTAGCCATGTGTCCCCGAAGTCGCGAGAAACAGTGGGGTCTTCAGAATCCCATCCTGGCAATGCGGAGGGCTCGACCGACTCGATATCAAGATGTCCGGGGATAGTGATGCGCACGACACGGTGATTCTTCGGAGGAACCGAAAGATTCGCGTGGACGAGAACTTCCAGCATCGCTCCTGCATAGCTCTCCGTCGCATAAATGACGCGTTGGCCAATCGAGTTCCAACGGCCGGCACCGAGCATTGCGCCTGTTGGATCGAAGATAGGGTGGTGTCAAGGGCGGAGTAAAACCAGGCCAGTGTGGCGGAGTAAAAGTAGGCCAGTATCGGGGTATGAAGTTGTTGATATTTCGGGGGAGGAGGGCCGCTGGAGCGTAGCGGAAGCGGC
>Ga0075522_10002816_pt1 | contig 12842 bp, 11 predicted proteins | sample NGEPerA_FD_74796 | JGI IMG/M metagenome (GOLD analysis project Ga0075522, IMG submission 74796) | Arctic peat soil microbial communities from the Barrow Environmental Observatory site, Barrow, Alaska, USA - NGEE PermafrostL2-A | ecosystem: Environmental > Terrestrial > Soil > Wetlands > Peat ... | reverse complement strand
CGACCCCAAGAAGCCGGTGAAGGGCGCCTTCGGTTGCGCCAACTGCCACAAGCTCGAGGCCGCCACGCCCTGAAGCCCGGTCCAACCCTGGCTGTCGTTCCATGATCCTGACCCACCCGCCGGGCGAGGCATCGGCCGCCGTCTGGATCGATCTGCTGGCGCCGACCGCCGAAGAGAGCGAGGCGGTCCGGCGGGCGACTGGGCTGCGCGTTCCGACCGTCGATCAAATCAGCGAGATCGAATCGACCAGCCGCCTGGCGTTCGAAGGTGGCGCCTACTACGTCTCGGCGCCGCTGGTCGCGCCGGGCGCCGAGGGTGACCATCTGCTGACGCCGGTCGGGTTCGTGTACTCCGCGCGCGTCTTGCTGACGGTGCGCTTCGCGGCGCTGCCGTCGATTGATGCCGCGCACGCGCAGGCGGGGGCGCAGCCGCTCAAGAACGCCGAGGAGGCGCTGCTGCGGATCTTCGAGCTGGTGATTGACCGCGCGGCCGACGGCCTCGAACACGCCGGTGCCGAGTGCGACGGGCTGTCGCGGGCCGCCTTCCGGGGCGGGCGCCCGCGCCTCCCGGGGACGGCCCAGGTGACGTCCAAGGGGACCGCCAAGGCCGCCAACCAGTTGGCCTTCACCCTGCGCCACATCGGCGGCGTGGCCGATGGCGTGTCGCGCATTCGCGACGAGCTGCTCGGTCTGGGTCGGATCGGCGCCTATATGATGGAGAGCGGGATCGAAGGGGCGCCGCCGGTGAGCGCGACGCGCCTCAAGGCCATCCGGGCCGACGTCGCCTCGCTCACCGACTATGAAGCGCACCTGTCGGGCAAGGTGCAGTTCCTGCTCGATGCGACGCTGGGGTTCATCAACATCGAGCAGAACGAGATCGTCAAGACGCTGACCATCGCGTCGGTGGTGGGCATTCCACCGGTGCTCGTCGCCGGCATCTACGGCATGAACTTTCGGGTCATGCCGGAGTTGCACTGGTCGTTCGGTTATCCGATGGCGATGGCGTTGATCGTCGTGAGTGGCCTCTTGCCTCTGTGGTGGTTCAAGCGGCGCGGCTGGATGTAGCGGCCCGGCGGCGCGCCGGTCAGGAGAGGAACCACGGGTCGGAGTGGCGTCGTGGGCGCGCGTTCACCAGCTCTTTTGGATGTCGTTCATGAAAGCGTAGGGATACCCGAGCTCGAGCTTCGAGGCGTCGTCGAGCTGTTTGACCTGCCCGTCGGAGAGCACGACGTCGACCGCCTTGACGTTCTCTTCGAGCTGCTTGACCGAGCGGGCGCCGAAGATGCACGAAGAGACCTGGGGTCGCCTGAGCAGCCAGGCCAGCGAGACGCCGCCCGGGGTGGCGCCGGTCTCGGCCGCCACCGCGCGAATGGCCGCCAGGATGTTCCAGTTGCGTGGGGTGTCGAAACCCGCCATGCGCTCCTTCCACTTCTCGAGCCGCGCGCCGGCCGGTGGTGGCTGGCCACGGTCGTACTTGCCGCTCAGAAATCCGGCCGCCAGCGGCGACCAGCAGAGGATGCCGAGGCCTTGCGTGCGGCAGAGCGGCAGGTGCTCGCGTTCGATCTCGCGCACCACCAAGCTGTACTGGGCCTGCAGGGTCACGAAGGCGGCCAGGTTCTTGGTGCGGCTCACCCACAAGGAATCCATCAGCCGGTAGGCGGCGTAGTTCGAGCAGCCGGTGTAGAGGACCTTGCCCTGCGTCACCAGGTCGTCGAGCGCGCGCAGGATCTCGTCCTCCGGCGTGTCGAGGTCCTGCATGTGAATCTGGTACAGATCGATGCGATCGGTGCGCAGGCGCCGCAGGCTGTGCTCCACGCACCGCATGATGCGGTACCGCGAGGCGCCGGTCCGGTTGGCGCCTTCGCCCATGGTGAAGCGGAACTTGGTCGCCAGCACCACCTCGTTGCGGCGTTGATCGCGTTCGATCCAGGCGCCGATGATCCGCTCGCTCAGGCCGTCCTGCCCGTAGACGTCGGCGGTGTCGACGAAGTTGACGCCCAGATCGAGCGCCCGGTTCAGGATGTCGAACGAGGTCTTCTCGTCGGCGCCCACCTTGTGCATGAACGACTTTTCGTCGGCTTCACCGAAGGTCATGGCGCCCAGACAGAGCTCCGAGACTTTGACGCCCGAGGCGCCCAGCTTCCTGTATTTCATCTGCTCACTCGACCTCTGGGCCTTGGTTGGGGGCGGCCCGGGGGGAGCATACACGAGGGGAGTCGAAGCGGCCGGCGCCGCGCGCGGCCCGCGAGATCGGCGCCCGGCTCACGATCGGCGGTGGCGGGCGCGGGCCGCCAGGCGCGGGGCGTAGGCCCGCAGCACCTTGTCGACATACGCGGGCGTCTCGCCGTTTTGTGGGATGCGGCGGTTCACGATCGCCCCCGGCCCCGCGTTGTAAGCAGCCAGCGCCAGCCGGAGATCGTGAAAGGTGGCCAGCTGGCAGGCCAGGTAGCGGCCACTGGCCTCCAGGTTCTCGGCCGGATCGAACGGGTCGTCGAGCCCCAGCGTCCGGGCGGTGGCGGGGGAGATTTGGCCGAGGCCCATGGCGCCGGCGGGTGAGATTCGGTGACAGTGGGTGTTCGACTCCACCTCCACCACCGACGCCAGCAGGCCGGGCGGCAACCGGTGCCGTGCTTCGACCCGGGCGATGAGCGGGGCGACGTCGGGGTGGCCGCGGAATAGGCAGCTCGGGCGATGCCGGGCGTAGTGTCCCAGCGCGTTCAGCTTGCCGCGCAGGAAGAAGGGCGAGAGCGGGAAGACGGCCGACGACCCGCACACCATCACCGCGACGTTGATCAGCGCCAGCGGCGAAAGTCCGATCAGCGTCCAGCCGAGCCATCTGGGCAGCAGGGGACCGGTGCGGCGCACGCCCGCCATTACCTGCTTCGCCGCCCGCCTGCAAGTTTTGCGTCCGTCCGGGCCGCCCTGGTCAGTTGGCCCCATCGGCCGGATGGCCGTCTGGAGCAGCGGCGCCGGCATCGCCGGGCGGCATCATCGTCGTCGGCGACCCGGCGTCGCCGGTGGGGCACGAATAAAATGCAGTCGTCTCGCCGCAGCTCGGATAGGTAATTGGCAGCACCGGACCGTCGCAAGGACCGCCCAGGCACGGGCCCTGGTTGCCGGCGGCGCTGGCACCGTCGACCTCGACCAGAATGCCCGACGCGTAGATGTAATAGTTCGAGCGTCCGCCGATCGTCAGCTCGCGAACCTGGTAACCGCCCGCGCAGTCGGTGATCAAGTCGTCGACGAGCCCGGAGATTGGCGAAGCCGCGCTGCCACACAGACGCTCGGCCAGCACGTCGGTCCACGATTGCACGCAGTGCAGCCCGAGACCGCCGTCGGTCCCCGCCGGCTGGCACACCTCGGCCAGGGTGTTGGGGCAGCCCTTCGGGAAGCTGTCTGCGCAGGTCACGGCCACGTCGGTGCTGAGATCCCAGGAGGCGATGTTGGTGATCAGCTGGGCGGAGGTGTTGAGCAGACCCGAGTGCGGGTTGGCCTGGCAGATGATCTCCAGGTCGCAGAGACCCAGGTTCGGCTCGTTCGCCAGAAAGACGAAGGTGCCGGTCTCTCCGGGAGCCAGCGAGGCGGGGCCGGTCGACGGGCTCGGACCGTAGGGGGCGCCCAGCGCCAGCCCGCTGGTAAACAACGCCGCGCCGTTGAAGGCGCCGACGTCGTTCAGAGGGACGTCACCGAGGTTGGCGATCTGCGCCTCCAAACGAAGCTGGTCGTTCGCGCCGCCCGGCGTCTCGGTCAATTCGGCCTTGAAAGAGACCAATTGGGCTTCGGCGACGCCGGCTTCGGTCTGGCTGGCCGGAGGCAAAACGGGGGCTTGGCAGGCGGCGCCCGCCACCAGCACCGTCAGACCGACCTGGGGACGCACCGAAGACAATCGTACAAAAAATGCGCCCCGGAGTCTCCGCGCAACATCCGGCTGGTCAAAAGCTCAACCATGTTTAAATTCGCCCCGGTGACGCCGCCGCCAGCCAAGATCTCGCGCGATTCGCTGCGGGGGGGCCTCTTGCGGACCACCTTGCCGCCGAAGACCCAGCTTGGGTTCGCGGCGGCCACGCTGGCGGTCTTCCTGATCGCGCTGCTCTCCTACCGCTCGTTCCAGCAGCGCGCCGAGGGGGCGCGGTTGGTCGCCCGAACCATCGAGGTGACGGCCCAGCTCGAGAACCTACTCTCGACCTACCGGGACGCCGAGACGGGACAGCGGGGCTATCTGCTGACCGGCAACGGGCTTTACCTCGAGCCGTACAACGCCGCGGTCGGCTCGATCGGGAAAACGCTCGCGGGCCTGCGTCAGAAGGTCTCCGACAACGCCGACGAGGTGGCCCGGCTGGATGCCGTCGAGCAGGCCGGCCGCGACAAGATGGCCGTGATGAAACAGACCGTCGACCTGTGGCGGGCGGGCCGGCGCGAAGCCGCCCTCGAGGTGGTCCAGACCGATCGGGGCAAGCACCTCATGGACCAGATCCGCGTCGAGATCTCCGAGATGCGGGACGCCGAGCGGAGGTTGCTGGTCGAGCGCTCGCGCGAGCTGGAGACGGCCACTTCGCTGGTCATGGTCGTGATCTGGGGTGGATCGGCCCTCCTGCTGGTGCTGATCCTGGCGGCGGCGGTGATGTCGTCGCGGGATTTTCTCACCCAGCGCATCGAGGGGTGGATCCGGGCCGGCCAGAGCGAGCTGGCGACCAGCATGCAGGGCCAGGATGTCACGGAACCGCTGGGCGACAAGATCGCCACATTCCTGGGCGACTACCTGGAGGCTCAGATCGGCGCGGTTTACTTCGCCCCCTCGCGCGGCGCGCTGAGGCGGGTGGGGGCCTACGCGCTGCCGGGTGCTTCGACCGCCGCCGGCGCCTCGGGCGAAAGCCAGGCGCCCCCGGCCGGGCTCACCGAGCAGGCCTATCGAGAGAACAAGATCATCGAGACGCGCGAGGTGCCGGCGGACTTCTTCCCGATAACGTCGGGATTGGGTCGCAGTCCCGCGCGCCATCTGGTGGTGGTACCCGTCACCGCCGACGGGTCGCCCAACGGCGCCCTCGAGCTGGGGTTCTTTCAGCCCGTCCGACCACCCGATCTGGATCTGCTGGTGCGCCTGGCCGAGCCGATCGGTCTGGCGTTGCGTTCGACCAAGGACCGGGCCGATCTCCGCGAGGCGCTCGACGAGACCCAGCGCCAGTCGGAGGAGCTGCAGGCGCAGCAGGAGGAGCTGCGGGTTCAAAACGAGGAGCTCGAGCAGCAGAGCCGCGCGCTGCAGGAGTCCCAGGTCCGGATGGAGAACCAGCAGGTCGAGCTGGAGCAGATCAACTCCAACCTCGAGGAGCAGACGCTGGCGCTGGAACGGCAGCGGGACAGCCTGGCGCGGGCGCAGGCCGAGCTGCAGCGGGCCAGCGCTTACAAGTCGGAGTTTTTGGCCAACATGTCGCACGAGCTCCGGACGCCGCTCAACAGCACGCTGATCCTGGCCAAGCTGCTGGCCGACAACCGCGGGGGGAACCTCAACGCCGAGCAGATCAAGTTCGCCGAGACGATCTACTCGGCGGGCAACGATCTGCTGATCCTCATCAACGACATCCTCGACCTGTCCAAGATCGAGGCCGGCAAGCTGGACGTGCGGCCCGAAGAGGTGACCGTGGCGCGCCTGTCCGACGAGCTGTCGGACATCTTTCGGCCGGTGGCGCGGGAGAAGGGGATCGATCTGTCGGCGGTGGTCGAGGCCGACGTGCCGGCCACCATCTCGACCGATTCGATCCGCCTACAACAGGTGCTCAAGAACCTGCTCTCGAACGCGCTCAAGTTCACCGAGCGCGGCGGCGTCTCGCTGCGCGTGCGCAGGATCGCAGGCGGCCGGATCGGGTTCGACGTCAAGGACACCGGCATCGGCATCTCGCCCGAGCAGCACGACGTGATCTTCGAGGCCTTCCGCCAGGCCGACGGGACCACCAACCGAAAATACGGCGGCACCGGCCTAGGGCTTTCGATCTCGCGCGATCTGGCGCAGCTGCTGGGTGGAGAGCTGACGCTCGACAGCGCGCCGGGGCGCGGGAGCACCTTCACGCTGGTGCTGCCGGAGCGGATGCCCACGCCGGTCGACGGCAACGGGACGACCAACGCCCCAGGCGGGCCCGCGCCAGCCGGGCGGCCCGTTGGCCCCCCACCGCGGTCGAGGTCCACGCCGTCGGCTGGGCTGCGCTCCGTGGCCGTCGCGGCCTTCGGTTCGGCCCCTCCGCTCGGCGCGCGGCTGATCCTGATCATCGAGGACGATCCCAAATTCGCGGACGTGATCCAGTCGCTGGCGCGCGAGCTCGATTTCCAAACGGTGGTGGCCACCACCGGCGATGAGGGGCTGGCGCTGGCCGAGCGTCACCGACCGAGCGCCATCGTGCTCGACGTGGGCCTGCCCGATCGCAGCGGCCTGTCGGTGCTCGACACCCTCAAGCACCGCCCGAGCACCCGGCACATCCCGGTCCACATGGTATCGGTCTCCGATTACACGCAGACGGCGCTGGAGATGGGCGCCGCCGGCTACGCCATCAAGCCGGTCAAGCGCGACGAGCTCATGGCCGCGCTCAAGCGCCTGGAGACCAAGTTCACCCAGCGGGTGCGCCGCATCCTGGTGGTCGAGGACGACGCCGTGGCGCGCGACAGCACCTGCCGCCTGCTGGCCGGAAACAACGTCGAGACGGTGGCGGTCGCCACCGCGGCCGAGGCGCTCTCCAAGCTGGGGGCCTCGACCTTCGACTGCATGGTCCTCGATCTCTCGCTGCCGGACCGCACGGGCCTGGAGCTCCTCGAGGAGATGTCCAAGACCGAGCGCTACGCCTTCCCGCCGGTCATCGTCTACACCGGTCGTTCGCTGTCGCGCGGCGAAGAGCAGAAGCTGCGGAAGCTGTCACATTCGATCATCATCAAGGGCGCCCGCTCGCCGGAGCGGCTGCTCGACGAGGTGACCCTCTTCCTGCACCAGGTCGAGTCGGAGCTGCCCGCCGATCGCCAGCGGATGCTCGAAGACGTGCGGCACCGCGAGGCGGTCTTCGAGGGCAAACGGGTGCTGATCGTCGAGGACGACGTGCGCAACATCTTCGCGCTGTCGAGCGTGCTCGAGCCGCGGGGCGCCAAGGTCGAGATCGCGCGCAACGGCCGCGAAGCGCTGGAGCATCTGCAGGATAAGCCAGGCGTCGATCTGATCCTGATGGACATCATGATGCCCGAGATGGACGGCCTGGAGGCCACCCGCCGCATTCGTCAGATGCCCGAAAACGCGGGTCTCCCCATCATCGCGCTGACCGCCAAGGCCATGCTGGACGATCGCGACCAGTGCTTGGCGGCGGGCGCCAACGACTACATCGCCAAGCCGCTCGACGTCGACAAGCTGCTCTCGCTGGCGCGGGTGTGGATGCCGAAATGAGCGATGGCGCCGACGCGGAGACCGACCGCCAGCTCGTCCAGCTCCTCGACGCCGTGTTTCATCGCTACCACTACGACTTTCGCAGCTACGCCGCGGCGTCCCTCAAGCGCCGCGTGGTGGCCGCGCTCCCACACTTCCGCTGCGCCGACATCGCGGCCCTGGCCGAGGGGCTGGCCACCGATCCCAAGCTTTTCAGCGATCTTTTGCGCCATCTCACCGTGCAGGTGAGCGACTTCTTCCGCGATCCCTCGTACTTCCTGGCGGTTCGAGAAAAGGTCGTCCCTTACTTGCAGACCTACCCGTCGCTCAAGCTCTGGGTAGCCGGATGCGCGACCGGCGAAGAGGCCTACTCGTTCGCGATCCTGCTCCACGAAGAGGGCCTGCTCGACCGAACGCTCATCTACGCGACCGACATCAACCCGGAGTCGCTGCGCGCCGCGGAGGCCGGGATCTTCGATGTGGACCGGTTCGTGCGCTTCAGCGAAAACTATCTGCGCGCCGGGGGAAAGGCCTCGCTCTCGGACTACTATACGGCCCGGTACTCCTCCGCGATGCTCGACCGGCGCCTCAGGAAGTCGATCCTCTTTTCGGATCACAGCCTCGCCACCGACAGCGCCTTCGCCGAGGTGCAGTTGGTCTCCTGCCGCAACGTGCTCATCTACTTCGACCGCGGGCTGCAAGAGCGCGCGCTCGGGGTGCTCAAGGATTCAATCTGTCACCGGGGGTTCCTGGGCCTCGGCAGTCGGGAATCCCTGCGGTTTTCGATCTACGCCCCGCTGTTCCGCGAGGTGGTGGCCGCGGAGCGCCTCTATCAACGGCTGTGATGGAATGTCGATCGGTAGACTGGACGCGATCGTGATCGGGGGCTCCGCGGGCGCCTTGGAGGCGCTGGGGAGGCTGCTGCCGGCGTTGCCGGCCGACATGTCGGTCGCCGTCGCGATCGTGGTTCATCTACCGCCGACTAGGCCCAGCCACTTGGCGGAGGTGTTGGGGGGCAAGACCCGCCTGCCGGTCAAAGAGGTGGAGGACAAAGAACCGGTCGTGCCGGGGACGGTCTACGTGGCCCCGCCGGGTTACCACCTGCTGATCGAGAAGGGGCGGACCTTCGCGCTGTCGACCGACGACCTGGTTCACTTTTCGCGACCGGCCATCGACGTGCTGTTCGAATCGGCCGCCGAGGTCTACGGCGATCGGCTGGCGGGGATCATCCTGACCGGCGCCAACGCCGACGGGGCGCGCGGGCTCTTGGCCATCAAGCGCAGGGGCGGCCTGGCGGTCGTTCAGTCGCCCGAGGGCGCGCTGGCGGCGGCCATGCCCGAGGCGGCCATCGCAACCGCGCACGCGGACCACGTGCTGCCGGTCGAAGGGATCGCCGCCCTGCTCGCGACCTTGGCCGGTGGCGAGCGCCCGGGCGCCCGCGGAGCCACGATGACGGAGCCACGATGACCCTGGAGCCGATCAAGTTTCTGCTGGTTGACGACACCGAGGAGAACCTGGTGGCGCTCGAGGCGCTGCTGCGTCGAGATGGGCTGGAACTCCTCAAGGCCCGCTCGGGGTCGGAAGCGCTGGAGCTGTTGCTGGTCCACGACGTGGCGCTGGCCATCCTGGACGTGCAGATGCCCGAGATGAACGGCTTCGAGCTGGCCGAGCTGATGCGCGGCTCGGAGCGCACCCGGCACGTGCCGATCATCTTCCTGACCGCCGGCGCGCGCGATCCCCAACGGGTGTTCAAGGGGTACGAGGCGGGGGCGGTCGATTTTCTCTTCAAGCCGATCGATCCGCACGTCTTGCGCAGCAAGGCCGACGTCTTCTTCCAGCTCCATCAACAAAAGATCGAGCTGGCCAGCAACCTGCGCATGAACGAGATGTTCGTGGGGATCTTGGGGCACGATCTGCGCAATCCCTTGGGCGCGATCGTGACCGGCGCCCAGCTGCTCGAGCGCCACGTCACCGAAGAGATGCCGCTGCGCACGCTGCGGCGCATGGTCTCCTCGGCCGAACGCATGCGGGACATGATCGAGCAGCTCCTCGATCTGACGCGCGCGCGGTTGGCGGGTGGCCTGGGGTTCGTGCGCGCACGGCGCCCGTGTGACGTGTTGGAGCTGGTCGCCCGCGCGGCCGACGAGCTGCGTGGCGCCGCCGGCGACCGTCGGGTGAGCGTGAGCGCCTCGGGCGACGCCCGCTCGGCCGGGGACTCGACGCGCCTCTTGCAGGTGTTCTCCAACTTGCTCTCGAACGCGCTCCACCACGGCACGGCGGGGACACCGGTCTCGGTGACCGTCGTGGGGCTCGAGACCGAGATCGTCATCGAGGTGCGCAACAGCGGCGTCATCCCGGGCGATCTGCTCCCGCGGATCTTCGATCCCTTCCGCGGTTCCCGCGCCTCGTCGGCGTCACAGGGGCTGGGTTTGGGTCTCTACATCTCTCAGCAGATCATCGCGGCCCACGACGGAACGATCACCGTGGAGTCCAGCCCCGAGACCGGCACGGCGTTCAAAGTGCGGTTGCCCAAGGCGGCGGCGGTCGAACGCCCGCGGACCCAGGGGGCGCGCCGGATCCTGGTGGTCGAGGACGACGAGAGCATCCGGGAGACGCTGCGCGAAGCCTTCGAGGACGAGGGCTACGAGATCGAGACGGCCTGCAACGGGCAAGAGGCGCTCGACATCCTCACCGACGGCTCGCCCCACCCGGACGTGGCGATCCTCGATCTCGTGATGCCGATCCTGGACGGCAATCGCCTCTATCAGGCCATGCAGGCCGATCCGGCGCTGTCGGAGATTCCGGTCATCGTCTCGACCTCCAGCCCGTCCCGCGCACCCAAAGGGGTCTTGATCGTGGCCAAGCCGGTGAACCTGGATCGGCTCCTGGAGGCTGTCGCGGATCTCTGGCGCGAACGGTAAAGGGCCCCCCGCCCACGCGCTGTCACTCGCCGGGCGGATCGTAGTGGCGGGCCGGCGTCTCGCCGGGCTTGGCCGCCAGGTGCTCGGCGAAGAGATCGTGGGGGTAGCAGTAGCCCCAGCCTTCCCCCGGCTCGTACGACCGGATGACCGGATGGTTGGTGTGCTGGGCGTGCTTGGTGGCGTGGCGGTTGGGCGAGTTGTCGCAGCAACCGACGTGGCCGCAGCCGAGACAGAGCCGTAGGTGAATCCAGGTCCCGCCCGACTTCAGGCACTCCTGACAACCGTGCCCGCTGGGCTTCACGCCCGCGCGTTGGTTGGCTTCATCCAGATGGGCGCAGGATTCGTCGGGCATCTCGTGACCTCGTTAGCTGCGCCCGGTGGCGCGTGGAGCCCGATCGCTCGGGTGGATGGCGGTGGCTTCGTCTCGTTCCAGCCGCGGGCGGTCCCACTTGGCGAGATTCGCCGCGGCTTCGTAGCTGCTCTGCAAGAACGCCAGGACCTCGGCCGAGGGATCGGCCGCGCTTCGCACCGCCGCGTACGGCAACACGAACTCGCCCAGCGCCGGCTCGTAGCGGGCGGCCTCGGGGCGTACAGGCGCCTCGGCGAAACCAGCCGGTGAAGGGTAGGCGTAGGCGTAGAAGGCGGCCTCGGGGAACCGGGCGTCGCCCGCCCAAAAACCGGCGCTGCTCACCTCTTGCGAATAGGCCTCGCGCATCACGCGGTCGGCGACGTGGGGAATCCCGCCCGGATGCGGCGGCGCGGCTCGACCCGAAAACCGCGTCGCCGCCAGGTCGCAGGCGCCCCAGAAGAAATGCACCGGGCTGGCCTTGCCGGTGAACCGCCCGCGGAACTCTTTGAGCAATCGGTCCGCCTGCAGGAGCGCCCGGAAGAATCGATTCGCCCAGTCCGGATCGTAGTGGCAGATCCGCGGGTCTCGATCGAGGCGCACGCGGTCCACGATCTCCACCACCAGTGGATCGATCGTCACGCCCACGCCGAGGTTGGCGAGACGCCGCATGTATTCGTGGTAGAAGCTGGACAGCGGTTGATCGCACAGGGCGATGGTCTCGAGTCCGCCGTCGCTGGTCCGGGCCACCAGCCGGTGCTCGATGAAGTCGAGCTCGATGTCGAGCACGCGATCCCCGATCGGCATCGGCGTGGTCGTGAGGCCGCGCGCGGTCATCCGCAGCGAGACCTGCCACCAATGGTTCACCATCGGCGAGAGCGCCAGGCGCGTCTTCCCCAAGATCTGCCCCCAGAACAGTAGCGACTGGCTGGTCTCGAGCCCGCCGCCGACGTCGAGGCGGGGCCACGCATCGGAGTCGCCGCGGTCGTCGGGCAAAGTCATGGCGGCAACGATGGCCCGCCGGGGCGATGGTGGCAAGTCGTTCTGGGGCTCTTCGTTCCGTCGTTCGGTGGGACCGCCGCCGATGGCTGAAAACGGACGACCAAGAGGCGGCTCGCCAGAGTGGTCGTTGGGCCGTTTCGTCTTTCGGGCGTGATCCGCGACCGGTCTAATTGGGATCTTGATAGAGCTGCGGAAACAGCTTTTTCAAGTGCGCGACCTTGGGGGCATCGTTGATGGCGATGTAAGGATTGTCCGGGTGCAGCCGGGCGTAATTCTGGTGGTAGCCCTCGGCGGGATAGAACGCCTGCAGCGGCACGATCTGGGTGACGATCGGGTGGTGGAAAACCTTGGCCTTGTCCAATTGATGGACATAGGACTCGGCGACCCGCTTCTGGTCGGCGTCGGTGAAGAAGACCACCGAACGGTATTGCGTCCCGTCGTCGGGGCCCTGGTGGTTGAGCTCGGTGGGATCGTGCGCCACCGAGAAGAACACCTTCAACAGTTGGCCAAAGCTGACCCGCGCTGGATCGAAGGTGACTTTGACCGACTCCGCGTGGCCCGTGTCGCCGGTGCTCACCTGGTCGTAGGTCGCGGTGTTGGCGGCGCCACCGGAGTAGCCGGAGGTGGCGTCGGCGACGCCTTTGACGTGCTGAAAGACCGCCTGCACACCCCAGAAGCAACCGCCCGAGAAGACCACGGTCTTGGTCCCGGCTTTGCCGGCCGGCGGCGGGCCATCGACGGCGGGCGAGGGGAGCGCCACCGCGTCCCCCGCGCGCGCGTGGTTCCAGAGCAGCCCACCGACCGCCAGCACCACCGCCACCGGCAGCGCGAACGGCACGGATTTCTTCAAGGCACCGGGTTTCAGATCGTCGTTGGCCATGACTTCGGCAAGTATGCGCGATGGCGAGCCCCGTCGCCGCCCAGACGCGCGCGCTTCAGACTTCGTCGGTCACGACCTTGAAGCTCTGCAGGGTGTTCGGGCCGAAGGTCGTGCTGATGGCGACGTCGGCGGCATCCCGGCCCCGCGCGATCAAGACCCGCCCGATGCGCGGGGCGTTGTTGCGCGGATCGAAGGTGTGCCAGGCGCCGCCGAGATAGGCCTCGAACCAGCCCGCGAAGTCCATTGGCGAGTACGGCGGCGGCACACCGATGTCGCTGAGATAGCCGGTGCAATAGCGCGCCGG
>Ga0075522_10002813_pt1 | contig 12851 bp, 10 predicted proteins | sample NGEPerA_FD_74796 | JGI IMG/M metagenome (GOLD analysis project Ga0075522, IMG submission 74796) | Arctic peat soil microbial communities from the Barrow Environmental Observatory site, Barrow, Alaska, USA - NGEE PermafrostL2-A | ecosystem: Environmental > Terrestrial > Soil > Wetlands > Peat ... | reverse complement strand
AAGCACAGCCTTGTGCGCGCGCACGCCCCGCACTGGCAGCGTGCAGCCGGTGACCTCAGCAATCGTGGAATTTCCGTCCAAGGTCAGGAAAAAACCAGTGTCGCCAACCTGGCCGCCGGAGTCGCCGTAAAAACTTGTGTGGTCAAGCACGGCTTCGACTTCATCGCCGGCAGCGGCTGCGGGCACGCCTTGGCCGTTCTTCACAATGGCCAGCACTTCGCAGTTGGTTGAGTTGAGCTGCCGATAGCCTTCAAAGACCGTCTTCGCAAGATCGCGGAAAGCGGGGCTGGCCGATTTCTGGCTGCCGCCTTTCCAACTGGCACGGGCGCGGGCCTGCTCTTCGGATCGCGCATGCTCGAAGCCTTCGTCGTCAAACTTCACGCCTGCATCGCGTGCCGCATCGACCATGAAGTCGAGCGGCAGGCCGAACGTTTCGTACAGGTGGAATGCTTTTTCGCCGTTGAAGCCGCTTTGCAGTTCCTCGTTCAGGCGCGTGAGTCCGATCTTGAGTACGCGATCGAATTGCTTCTCTTCAGCCTCAACGACTTTGGCAACGCGCGCGGCGCTTTCGTTCAACTCGGGATACGCGCCCTGCATCAAGTCGCGCACGGCAAACACCATTTCGAACAGGAACGGCTTCTCCTGTCCCAGCAATCGCCCGTGACGAATGCCGCGACGCAGAATTTTGCGCAGCACGTAGCCGCGACCTTCGTTTGACGGCAACACGCCGTCGCCGATGAGGAACGTAGCCGCGCGTGCGTGATCGGCAATGATGCGCAGGCTGGCCGCCATTTCGTCGGCGGTGCGCGTCTCCTGCTCAATGTCGTGTTCGCTTACGCGCTTGCCGGTCAGTTCTTCCGCGCGTTCAATCAGCGGCGTAAACAAATCCGTTTCGAAGTTGGTTACCTTGCCCTGCTGTACGGCCGACACGCGCTCCAGCCCCATGCCCGTATCGATGGAAGGCTTGGGCAGCGGCGTCAGTGTGTAGGTCGTCTTCCCTGCGGCGTCGGTTGCGGCGGAGCGGTCAAACTGCATGAAGACCAGGTTCCAGATCTCCACGTAACGCGCATCGTCTTGCCCAAAGGGTTTGTCGACGCCGGGTGTTTCCGCGGCTTCCAGTCCCATGTCGTAAAAAATCTCAGAGCATGGGCCGCAGGGGCCGGTTTCGCCCATCTGCCAAAAGTTGTCTTTCAGGCCATATTGGTGAATGCGCTCTTTGGGTACGCCCGCTTCAATCCAATAGCCCTCGGCCTCGTTGTCGCGCGGAACGCCGTCAGCGCCTTCAAAGATCGTCACGTACAGCCGGTCCTTGGGAATGCCGAACCACTCTTCGCTGGTGATCAGCTCCCAGGCAAAACTAATGGCGTCGCGTTTGAAGTAGTCGCCAAACGAGAAGTTGCCGAGCATCTCAAAAAACGTGTGATGCCGCCGCGTGAAACCCACGTTTTCAAGGTCGTTGTGCTTGCCGCCCGCTCGCACGCATTTTTGCGACGTGGTGGCGCGCGCGTACTCGCGTTTTTCCGCGCCCAGGAACAGGTCCTTGAACTGGTTCATGCCCGCGTTGGTAAACAGCAGGGTTGGGTCGTTTGCAGGCACCAGCGAGGAAGAGTGCACGCGGCGGTGCCCCTTCGACTCAAAAAAGCGCAGAAACAGCTCTCGTATCTCGTTTCCCGTGCGACTTTGCATGTCATAACCAGTGTAATTGGCCTGAGACCGCAGGTCCCACACAACTGGCCCATGGACGCTGAGGAGATTATTCTGGCCTGAACGTGTCCGCGAGGGCGGCGCATCCGTCTCATCCAATACGGCCTAAAAAACGGTGCACGCATTTCCCCGCTTCACCTGAAAGGCATACATGCTTCTGAAGGCTCGCACGTTGCTTGCTCTGCTCGTTCTTGCGCCTTTTTTCGCCAGCGCCCAGCCATGGCGGCCAGCGGCAGGCATCGCCAGTACCCACGAGCTCAAGATCGGTGAGTCCACTTTGCAGGTGGATTTCGCCAACGGATCAATGGACCTGGCGCCGGACCAGGTGCTCAAGCACATTCGCGAAGCGGCTGAGGCGATTGCGGCCTACTATGGACGGTTTCCCGTGGCACGCGCACGCATTCTGGTTGTGCCCACGCAGGGCGGCAGGCGCGAAGCAATCGGCGGCACCACCTGGGGCGATGTTGACGGGGTTGCGGGCTTTACGCGCCTGCGCATTGCGGAGCACGCAACGCAGGCGGATCTCGACGACGATTGGGTGACGACGCACGAGCTCGATCACATGGCCTTTCCTGACCTACCTGAAGAGAACCACTGGATGGAGGAGGGGCTTGCCTCCTACGTTGAGCCAATCGCGCGCGTGATGACCGGGAATCTTCAGGCGCAAAAAATCTGGGCCGACATGGTGCGCGGCATGCCGCAGGGCGAGCCGGGCACGGGCGACCAGGGCCTCGATCACACCCATACCTGGGGACGTACTTACTGGGGCGGAGCGTTGTTTTGCCTGGTCGCCGATGTGGAGATTCACCGCCAGACCAAAAATCGCAAGGGCCTGCGCGATGCGCTGCGCGCAATTGTCGCGGAGGGCGGCACCATCGACCACAATTGGCCGCTGCCGCAGGCGCTTGAAATCGGCGACAAAGCGACCGGCACGCATGTACTGACCGAGATGTATGCGAAGTGGAAGGACGCGCCCGTTACGGTTGATCTGCCGAAGCTTTGGGAGGAACTTGGCGTTCGCGCGGCGGATGATGGCGTGAAATTCGATTCGAAAGCGCCGCTGGCGAAGGTGCGTGAAGCGATTACGAAAAGCAGCTATTAGCTGTTAGCTCAGTTACGCGGAGGCCGAGCGTTCGTCCTACAAAGGTTCTTGCTATCCCACCCTTGGCGCAAAGAACGCTTCAAGGATGGGGAACCCATTTTCAGGAGTCACGGCCTTCAGGAGTCACTGCCCGATTCGGAATTGTCTGCGTTGATCGTTTCGAGTGCGGCGAGCGTCTCATCCGGCACGTTCCAGTTGCGCAAGATTTTATAGATGACGCTGGTCGAAAAGCCTGCCGTTACAAGCCGCCGCATCACACGCGCCGTTTCTTTTTCGTTGGTTGGCTTCTTGATGCGTTTGCGTTCCAGATGCTGCCGCGCCAGGGCTTCTTCATCGGTTGCGCCGTAGCGCGCTTCCAGAGTTTCTTCAACGAGGTCAGCCGTTACGCCCTTCAGCTTCAGGTCCTGGCGCACGCGGCGCGAGCCAAGCTTTTCATTTTCCTGTCTCAGCCGCGCGTAGGTCTCAGCAAAGGCCGCATCGTTCAAGTAGCCGTGTTCCTTAAGGCGCGCGATGGTTGTATTGATGATGGCTTCGCCATGCTCGCCCGGCTCCACGCGCATTTGCATGAGTCGTCGGAGACCCACTTCAGTGCGCATGTTCCGGCCCAGCGCCTTCACGGCGTAGTCGTAGAGGCCGTTCTCGTTGAGAAAGGCGCGCGGCTTGGATGATTTGCGTTGAAACATCATGTCCGTCTGCAGCTATCAGCTCTCGGCTTTCAGATCCATTGTTTTGAGCTTGAGCCACTCGTGAGTAGGATTTGCAGTAGTGCTATCCCACCCTTGAATCAAAAAACCGATTCAAGGATGGGGCACCCACTTTACCTGCTGATCCCTAATCCCTATTCCCTAGTCCTTCTTACCTGTTTTCGTCCACTGATCTACCCAGTCATTCACCGTCTTCCACCAGAGTTGGGAGTTTTGCGGCTTGAGCACCCAGTGGCCTTCGTCTGGGAAGTAAAGCATCTTGCTTGGTACGCCGAGGCGCTGCAGTGTGTCAAAAAGTTGGAAGCCTTCGCTTACGTCGAGTCGGTAGTCGAGCTGGCCGTGGACTACGAGCGTCGGCGTTTTGAAATTCTTGGCTGACTGCATCGGCGCCCACTCGCGATAGGGGTTCTCGCTGTCTGGTTTTCCGTAGTAGTCCCACGGCTTGCCTTTGAACTCCCATTCGTTGAACCACATCTCCTCTGTCGAGCCGTACGCCGACTCAGGATTGAACATGCCGTCGTGGCTCACGATGCATTTGAAGCGCGTGGTGTGGCCGAGCACCCAGTTGGCCATGTAACCGCCGTAGCTTGCACCCAGCGCGCACTCGCGGTCTTTGTCGATAATGCTGTAGTGCTGCTCGGCGTAGTCCAGGCCTTCCATCAGGTCGGTAAAGGGCTTGCCGCCCCAGTCGCCGTTGACGCCGTCGACGATGGCCTGTCCGTAGCCGGTGGATCCGCGCGGATTGATCATGACAACGACGTAGCCGTTGGCGGCAAAGAGTTCGGCGTTCCAGCGGTAGCTCCACGAGTCACCCCAGTTGCCCTGCGGGCCGCCGTGCATGAGGAACTTGACTGGATATTTCTTTACGGCGTCGAAGCCGGGTGGACGAATGATGAAGCCCTGGAGTTTGGTGCTGTCTTTGGCGGTGAACCAGAAGGACTCCATCTTCGGGAGGTCGAGTTGGGAGAGTAGGGCGTCGTTGAGGTGGGTGACAGAATTCGGCTTATAAGTAGTGTCGAAGCCAGCGGCCTTATCGAGATTGATGGAATAGACTTCGGAAGGTTGATCAACTTTCATGCGACTGGCGACGATAACTTCAATGCCATGTCCCAGCACCATAGGCGTAGTGTGAAGAGCAGTCCATTCACCGACCACGTTCTCAAAGCGGTGAAGGTCGTGACCATCGACGCCAATTGAATAGATTGCAGCTTCACCCTTAACGCCGGAGACAAAGTGAATGTAATGCGAATCCGAAGACCACACGAACTCATCGACCCAGTTATCGAAACTCGCGGATTTCAATTCAGGCAACAGTGAACCTTTGAGAGTGTCTTGAGTGGTCTTTTCTTTTCGGTCGTAAAGCATCAGCCGGAACTTGTCGCCTTCGTAACCAGCGCGGGCTTGCGAGCGCCACGCTAAATACTTTCCATCGGGCGAGTAGGCGGGGTTGAAGTCGCCGCCGGGTGATGTGCTCACCTTTACGGGCTTTGCTGTGGGACTTGTGAGATCGAGTGTGAAGATGTCGGCGTTGGTTGAGATGGCGCGTACCGGATCGAGATTCTCAGTGAAGGCCAGCTCTTTGCCGTCGGGTGAAAATGCGCAGCCGCAGCCGAGGCTCTCTGTCGGGTAATCGGGCGGAACATCGCGCGGATCATTCGGCGTCAGATCGCGCAGTTTGCCATCGTCTACCGAGATCAGAAACAAATGCGACCTCTTGTCCCCAGTGAAGTGGTTCCAGTGGCGATAAAGCAAGTGATCGAAAATCTGCGCCTTCACCTTGCTGGCCGCCTGCGCCGTATCGCGATCGGCGTTGCATTTGTTGCCGCTGTCAAAGTCGGATGTCGTTATTGTCGGGCAGTCGGGATACACCGCAGAGGTGAACACAATGGAGTGGCCATCCGGCGACCACTTGGCATTGTCGGCATTGGTCCATATCGAGGTCAGCTTCTTTTCGTTGCTGGTTGCGCCTGTTGCTGCGTCGAAGTCCGCCAGCCATATTTGTTGTCCGGCTTCGCGGCTGCTCAGAAACAAAATCCGTTTGGCATCAGGGGAAAATTCCACGCCACTGTCGCCGGGTTGACCCACGGCCAGCTTCTGCGGCTCGCCACCCGCAATTGCCTGCACCCACAGCTCCGCTGTCTTGGTGTTTTGGTTGAGATCGACGGTGGTTACAGAGTAAGCCAGCCATTTGCCATCGGGTGAAACGGCGGTTTCGCCCAGCCGCTTCATCTTCATCATGTCTTCAAACGTCATGGGGCGCTTGGCTGGCGTCATCTGGGCCGAACAGGGCGGCAGGGCAGCGAATGCAGTGAACAATAAGAAAGCAGAGATAAATTTAGGCATCGAAACTCCCCGAAAAAGCCTTTAAACGCGCAGGCAATAGCAGCGTGTGCGCGAAGGAAAGTGTACACCTGTGAGAGACAGCCGACAGTGATCAGTAGACAGTGGACAGTCGGTGTCAGTCGCGCCTCAGGTATGGGGAATTAGACCTCAGCGATGGTCTGGGTATACCGCCCGCTTACTTGTTTTCGTTGCCGGTCAGGCGGAAGGTGATGGTTCCCCAGAAGAGCCGCGCGCGCATCTGCACCGGCAAGTGGCGCTCGTCGTCCGTGTACCAGATCCAGATGTTGCCGCGGTTCTTCACCACGCCCGCATCGGCGGTGGGCTGCACGCGAACAGTTTTGAAGACGCCAAGCGTGGTCTTGATCTCCTCGCGGCTTTCAACGCGCATGGTTACAGGAACAGTTTTTTGCGCGTCCACTACGGGAATGACAAAACTCTTTCCCGGCACCATCGGCTGCGATGCCACGTAAAACATGCCGGTCAGCAGGTCCGTCACGCAGCCGGGTACGGCTGTTTCCACATGCTTGGTCTGTCCAGTCACCTGGTTCTTTTCGTCGAGGATCGACTTGTTCTGACTGTAGTCAATTTTCAGTGTGGAGTTGATTTGCCGGCGGCCTTCAACGGTCTGCTTGTCGAACTCTTCTGTGCAGCCTTTTTGCCGGTCGAAGGTGGACTGGAACCGGTCACTGACATGAAAAAGCAGATTGATAGCTCCACTGGTGTCGGCGTTTGCGGTCAGCCGTACGCGATCGCCCAGCGAATCAAAATGCAGCACTGCGATGCCGGCCGGGAACACGCGCCAATCCACGGAGTAGGTAAGCGTCTGCTTTTGCGGAAATGAGAAATTGGACTGTGGCGCCGCAAGCTGGCCGTGAGCCACGGCGGCCAGTAACAGGGCACTGAGAAAAGAGCAGGCAAAAGTGCGCATCTTCAAAGTAGGGCGTGGCTCCTTGTTTATATGACTATCTTTGCTCGGAACGGTTCACCGCGCGCTGCGCATGATCGCTTCAACAACGGGCCGCAGAAAAAGCAGGCTGAGATACAGCAGTGCAACCCCTATTGCAGCATTGTACTCGCGGTGCCTCCGGTAAAGTTCAAGCGAAAAGCTGCCGACAGTTGGCTGCTCACCTCCTAGGCCGCCGAATCGGGCGGGAGTAGGCCGGGGAATAATGCGGGGAACGCGGCGGCAATACTCCTCGAAAGCCGGGAACGTGGCACGCAAAAAACGCTCTTCCGATGCGATCACCGGAATGTAGATGATGGCAAATCCAATCGCCAGTACCACGGCGACAGGCCAGCTAAGCAGCGCGACGGCAAATCCGGCCGCAATCAATATCGAACCCAGGTAAAGCGGATTGCGCGTGTGCGCGTACGGACCCGTCACCGTGAGCTCGCGGTTTTTCTTCACGTACCCTGAGGCGTACGCGCGCAACCACAAACCCGGCAGCACCACAACCAGGCTCCACGCCACGGCGGCAAGCTGCGGTGCATGTTGCCACAGGCTGAATAAATAAAGCGCCGCCGCAACAAACCCCAGCGGCACTCGAATGCGGCGCGCTATCTTCTGCCACGATTGCATCGAGCGGCCCTTTGATTCGACGGGTTGCGAATCCATCAGAGCTTTTCCTCGGCCAGCAATTCATCGGTTGCACGCAGCACATCGTCCGGTTGAATAGTCAGCAGGCCAGCTTCCGGTTCCGGACGCCGCGTGTGATCGCGCTTGCTGATGGGGCTGCGCAGCACTCTGAAGCGAGTTCCAAACGGCCCGTTACGGCTCGGATCGGTGGGCCCGAAAATTCCGATAACCGGGCGGCCGAGCGCGCAGGCAAGATGCAAAGGTCCGGTATCGCCGGCGATGCACAACGATGCACGCCGGGTGACGGCGATGAGCTGCTCAAGCGTTGTAGAGAGCGGAATCGCATTGCCGAGCGTACCTTTGACGATCGTGTCCGCCATCATCTCTTCGTGTGGCCCTGCATTCACAAGCACTCTGTATCCGCGCACGATCAGGCCGCGAGCCACCTCTGCGTATCGCTCCACCGGCCACACCTTGGCTCCCCAGCCCGCGCCGGGATTGATGAGCGCAACCGGCCTCGTTCCGCTGGAAGCAAGCAGCGTATCGCACCACGCTTCGGCCGCCGGGTCCACTGGCAACACGGGCGGAACCCACTGCAACACATCGCCGGCGATCGCTTGAGCCAACTCGATGTCCTGCTCGATAACGTGTGCGCCGTGTGTGATCACCTGTTCGCTGAACAGCAGGCGCGCGGCGGTTTCGCGCGGCGCTGCTTCGCCTATTACGCGCTGGCAGCCGGCCATGCGCGCAAGTACGGCCGAGCGCATGGCGCCCTGCACGTCAATCACGGCGTCGTATGTTGAGGCTTTGAGCTGGGAGCGGAGTGTAGCGACCGACGTGATCGTCCTGCGACTCAGGGGACCTTTTCGCCAGTCCTTGGTGGGCGCAAAATGCAGGCGGTCAACCACCGGCATCTGCGCGCCGCGTTCGGTGGTTCCGGGCACGGCCAGCAATGCCTGCCAGCGCGGCTCCACTACCCAGTCAATTTGCCAGGTGGGGTGCGCCTGCCGTAGCGCCGTGATTGAAGGCAGCGCGTGAAGAATGTCGCCCATGGCGCCCAGGCGAACCACAAGAAGGCGGTACTTTGATTGCATCTGCAAGATCTAATTTTCTCATATGAGAGGTAGCGGGCTCACGGGTGCGCAGACAGGGTCCTATCTGCAGTCTCCAAACGAGGCTCGTGCTTTCCCAGGTCCCAAACGCGGGACCCGGGGCACCCAGAGTCTGTTACGAGCGGCCAGCGACTTACCGCTGCAAAATATCAATCGGCTTGGTAAAGTCCGTGACGCGTATGTGTTTAGCCAGCAAGGGATGTTGTTGCTCGATGGCCTTGTACATCTCCCATGCCACGCGGCGATAGCTGAAGTGCCCGGCGGGGCCGGAGCGCAGTTCGCTGATGTATTGCGCCTCGGCAAAATCCATTTTGAACAGGCTTCGGATACGCGTTGCCAGTGGCAGCAAGTATAGGGCGGACTGTGCCGCCTCCGGCGCCGACGCCGTTGCGATCTGCATGCTGGCGGCCTGCGCGGCTTCAATCGCAGCGTTGTATTCGGCCGCGATACCCGCCTCGGCCAGAATGTCGGCGTCACCGCCAAGGTCGGCCGCGCCCGGAGTCTCGTATCCATGCGTGGCTGTAAAGCCCTGAATGATCTGCGTGCAGCGGCGGTGGCGATGCATGTCGCGGAATCCGCCAATGTCCATCAGGATGTCAAAGCGAAGACCCGCGCCGGCGTGGAAGGCACGCAGAGCCTCGTCGTGCTTGCCGCGATGGCGCAGGCCCAAGTCAATGATTTCACTGATGCGGGCGGCGGGCATGTTGGCCACCAGATCGCGAATCTGGCGATAGGAGTGGTGGCCGCCCGCGTACAGCAGCGTGGCGGCCAATTCCACTTCGAGCGGCTCAGACTGCTCAACAAGATCCACAAGCGGCGCTTCATCAATCGGCACATCGCCAAGCAGATCGTTCGCGGCCTGCGCCAGTTCGGCATTGGATTTGGTGAGGTACTCGTTGGGCTGCGCGTACTTTACCAGCGTTGGCGCGGTGCGAACGTCGCGGGTGAGGAATTGCGCAGCCTCTGCGGCAAGCTCTGGATCGGCGGCGATTACCTTTTCAGCGAAAGCTGCGGCGGCCTGCGCGTTCACCGTCCACGCAGAGCCGGTGGCGGCTTCGCGCAGCTTGGTTCCAAGGTCACGCACCTCAGCTACGGGATGCGAGAGCAGCCGCGACACCTGCGTTTCAAGCGTGCGCGCACTCACGATCTGGCCGAGCGACGTATTCGTCGCCAGTGGCAGCAGGTAACGCGCGACGTCAAAAGCGCGGGCCTTCAATGTGCGCTCATAGGCGTCAGGCTTCAGCCCTTCGGGGCAGGCGATTTTCTGCCGCAGTAGATCCTGCACGGCAGCAGTGGTGCGCTGGTAAGTGGCGAACAGATTGTCAATCGTCGCAGTGTAAACGGCTGCCGATTTCTGATCTTCTCCAAAATCAGGGAAATACCAGCCCGACTTCATAAAGTTCTGATAGCGCGTGGAGCGCTCCTGCCCGTCCCACCGCTGCTCGTCTACCAGAACAATGGCGGCCAGCAGGCTCAGCCGTTCGATGGCGAAAGCGATGTGGGCCAGGTCGGCGATGGAGCGATGTCCATATTGAAAGTAGAAGGTGTTCAGAAACTGTTCGGCCCGCTGCGCGCTGATTTCCGCCAGCGACTCGCGCATGGAAAGGGAAGAGCGGGAGTACTTGGCCATGGCAAAGGCCAGCACCTCGGGGTCGGCGCCATGAACGGCAAAGACGCTGGTTTGGTTACTTGCGCGGGGAGCTACGAAAGTTTCACTGGACATTTTTCTGGTCTCGCGAACAGAATACGGCATAAGGGTGGCAGTTCTGTCCTCATCACCAAAAGGGCGCCTGTTCCCCCGGCAGTGCGGGCTCATACGGTCAGGCTGAACAAGAAGATGCAGCAATTTCATCTACGTACGTCGCACCGGCCAAGGCCGCTGCCCTCCGGCCGTTGGGCGCTTACCCAGCGCTGGAACGATCTGCTGTTTGCGCACTGGCCCATTCCCATTGCAAAGATGGCAGCCTTACTGCCCGACTGGCTTGAGGTGGACACGTTTCAGGGATCGGCATGGCTGGGCGCGGTTCCGTTCTGGCTTGACCGCATCAAGGTTCGCGGAGTGCCGCCGGTGCCGGGCATCCGCAGCTTTCCTGACCTCAACCTGCGCACGTATGTTCGCGACCAGTTCACGCGCACGCCGGGCATCTATTGCTTCTCACTCGACGCCAGCAACCTGATGGCTGTGCTGGCCGCGCGCACGTTTTATCACCTGCCTTACTACTGGTCGAACATGCAGTTGGAGCAGCGGTCAGAGCGTGAATTCGCGTTTTACAGCCGGCGCCGGTTTTCAAATCGCGAAGTCGTTTTCAACGCGCGCTATCGGGGCCTGGGGCCCAGTACGCGACTGGCCGAAAACCGCAGCGGAACTTTGGAACACTTTGTAGCCGAGCGCACCTGCCTCTTCAGCACCGACCGCACCGGCCAGCCCGTCCGCGCCAACCTGCACTATGTGCCGTGGCCGCTTGAGGATGCGGAAGCCGAGATCGAGCGCAACGACCTGGCAACCTCGATCGGTCTCACGCTGCCCAATACAGATCCGATTCTGCACTATTCGCGCAGGCTGGCGGTGTACATCTGGCCCAGGGAATTCGTGCGCTCCTCGCTGGTGACACGACCAGTAGCGGCGGCAGTTACGCCGTCGTAATTGCGCGCCCAGAGTGCCTTTCTCAGGCCCGTTGGCGCAACAAGCCTATTTCGATTCTTGCTTATCCTTAGCCTTGTCGGCGTCATCCTCCGGCGGCTTGGACAAGTGAAGCTTGCTCATCTCCTTAGCACCGATGGCGGGATCCTCGGCGGTCACCTTGATGCCTGTCGCCATGGTTCCTGAGGTCCACTTCATGTAATAAGTTTTGCCCGCCTCCGCTTCGAATCGCGCCCGCTCATTCTCTTTCTGCCTCGCCTGGTTGAGGGCTGCACCGGCAGACATAATGGCGCTTCCGTAATACATCTTCGGTAGTCCGGAGATCACTACGGTCCCCGGCTGCACTTCAGTGAATGCGTATTCGCCGTTGAGGAGTTTGGCTAAATGAATGTCGTTAACATAAAGCTCGTCGTGCGAGGCGGAACCCGTGAATCTGCCCACACGATAGATGCAGACGATCGCTTTGCCTTCAGAGGGGGCAGGTAAAACAGAAGGAGATTTTGAGCCCTGCGCGACCGCTAACGGTTGAGCGAAGAAAAATGCCGTTGCACAAAACACCGGCAGAAGCATTGCGCATGAAACCAATTTGCCCACGCGGCAATTTCGTACCACGCCACTTAGAACAACGTTACGCATAAGAGCGCTCCTTTCCCAGTTGTTTGGAATCTGCCGAATACTGTAGCAGGTTTTAGTGACGGCGAACGCTCGATTAATTTGGCGAGCCATCGGCACATATAATGAACAACGGAAAGGGCGTAGCCTTTGGCGCGCGTACACGAGAGAGTTATGTCGAATTTGCAGGGGCGGATCGCGCTGGTCACCGGCGCTTCACAAGGGATCGGACGAGCATGCGCGCTGGAACTGGCGCGGGCCGGAGCAACGGTGGCGCTGGCGGCGCGCAACCAGGCCAAGCTGGAAGAAGCGGTTGCGGAGATTGAAGCGGCCGGTGGTCAGGCAGCCGCATTCGCGCTCGACGTAGCCAGCGAGGAATCCATCAAGTCCGGCGCAAAGGCCGTGCTCGAGCGTTTCGGCAAAGTTGAAATCCTGGTGAACAACGCTGGCATTACGCGCGACACCCTGACCATGACGATGAAGCGCGCCGAATGGGATGACGTGCTGGCGACCAATCTTACCGGCGCGTTCCTGGTGACGCAGGCGGTTCTGCGGCCGATGCTCAAGAATCGCTGGGGGCGCATCATAAATATCTCCAGCGTGGTGGGCCGCACCGGCCAGGCGGGCCAGGTAAACTACGCAGCCAGCAAGGCGGGGCTAATCGGCATCACGCGTTCGCTGGCGCGCGAAGTTGCATCACGCGGCATCACCGTAAATGCTGTCGCGCCCGGTTACATTGAGACGCCGATGACCGCAGTGCTCGACGAAAAGCTGCGCGATGCGATGATCGCGACCATTCCGCTGGGCCGCGCTGGAACCGACGCCGAAATCGCGCAGTCGGTGGCCTTCCTTGCTTCAGATGCTGCGGCTTACATCACCGGCCATGTGCTGGATGTTAACGGCGGCATGTTCATGGGCTGAAGTCAGCGCGTGGAAAATCAGCTTCAAGAGATGCGCCTTGCCTGCCGATAAACGGTCAAGGAAGCGCGCATGGTGACATCGGGCACACTGAAAATTGACGCGGCGCAGGATGGAGTGGGCAGCATGCGCTATGTTG
>Ga0075522_10002812_pt1 | contig 12852 bp, 9 predicted proteins | sample NGEPerA_FD_74796 | JGI IMG/M metagenome (GOLD analysis project Ga0075522, IMG submission 74796) | Arctic peat soil microbial communities from the Barrow Environmental Observatory site, Barrow, Alaska, USA - NGEE PermafrostL2-A | ecosystem: Environmental > Terrestrial > Soil > Wetlands > Peat ... | reverse complement strand
CATCCTCAATGCCACGCCGCGTCCGCGCTACGGCGTCTTTGCCCCCATCTTCACCCCCAACGGCGTCGCTGCTTTTGGCCGCGATTTCGAGTCAGCCCGCCAGGTCTGGAGCAAGCAACAGGGCTACCCGGGCGATCCGCGCTATCGCGATTTTTATCGGGACATCGGCTTCGACCTGGATTTCGATTACGTCAAGCAATATTTTCCCGCCCCCGGCATCCGCGGCTTCACCGGCATCAAATATCACCGCATCACCGGTTCCGAGGCGGACAAACAAATCTACGACCGCGCCGCCGCGCTCCATGCCGCCGATGAACATGCCGCCCATTTTCTGGCCGCGCGCGTTTCTCAAATTGGCCGCCTCGCCGCCATCTTTGACCGCCCGCCGCTGATTCTTTCGCCCTACGACGCGGAGCTTTTCGGCCACTGGTGGTACGAAGGCCCCGAGTTCCTGGACCTTTTCATGCGCAAAGCCTATTACGACCAGCAGGCTTTCACCTTGACAACGCCGAGTGAATATCTGGCCCGTTATCCGACCCAGCAGATCGCCACTCCAGCCGCTTCGAGCTGGGGCGAAGAGGGTTATTGGCGGGTCTGGCTCAACGATTCCAACGAGTGGATTTATCCGCACTTGCGCATCGCCCAGCCGCGCATGACCGAGTTGGCCAATCGCTTCACGCAGCCAACTCCCCAGCAAGAACGCGCCTTGAAACAAGCGGGGCGCGAACTCCTTCTTGCCCAAGCCAGCGACTGGCCCTTTATTCTGCGGACCGGAACCAGTCCCGACTATGCCACCCAGCGGGTCAAAGACCATCTATTGCGTTTCCTCACCCTTTACGATCAGTTGATCGCCAAGAAAATCGACCCCGCCTGGCTTGCGAAAATTGAAGAGATGGATAACATTTTTCCCGAGCTGGACTATCGCCTGTGGGCCGCTTTGAAGCCTCCTTCACCATGAACACAAAAAACTTCAACGTGGCCCTGACCGCTGATTTCTGCGATGCCGCCGGACAGCTCAAATTCCGGGACATCGGCCTGTCTCTGCTCTCCGCGCAACCACAAATCAAACAGCATTTCTTTGAGACGCATCGCCCCGAAATCGGCGCGGACCAGATCGGCGGCGTCCAAGCCGTTCTCGTCTTGACTCCGAGTGTCACGGCCGCCTCGGTCTCGAAGGCGGAACATCTTTTGGTCATGGCCCGCTTCGGCGTGGGCTACGATTCGGTGGATGTCAAAGCCTGCACCGCCGCCGACGTTCTGGTCACCATTACCAAAGGCGCGGTGGATCACTCGGTGGCCGAGGCTGCCATTGGCTGGATGCTTGCGCTGGGCCATCACCTGCGCGCCAAAGACAACCTCGTCCGCACCGGTCAGTGGAACGAGCGTTCCAAATTCATGGGCCAGGAACTGCGCGACCACACCCTCGGAGTCATTGGCCTGGGCGGCATTGCGCGCAAAACGATTTCGCTCCTCGGCGCGTTCGGCATGAAACAACCGCTCGCCTACGATCCCGGTTTGAATGAGACGGCCGCCGCCCAAGCGGGCGCGCGGCTGGTTTCCCTCGACACGTTGCTGGCCGAATCCGATTTTGTCTCCCTTCATTGTCCGCTCACCCCACAAACGCGCGGCTTGATCGGGGCGCGCGAACTCGCTTTGATGAAACCGATGGCCTTCCTTCTCAACACGGCCCGCGGCGGCATCGTGGATGAAGACGCCTTGTTTGCCGCCCTGCAGGAGCGGCGCATCGCCGGTGCGGCGCTCGACTGTTTTGCCGAGGAACCGGTTCTCACGCCGCATCGCTTCGGCCAGTTGGACAATGTTTTGCTCGCGCCGCATTCCATCGCCTGGACGGATGAAGAGTTTCGCGAAATCGGCCGCAGCGCCTGCCAGGCGATTGTCGATGTCTCGCTGGGCAAGCCGCCGTGGGCGATGGTCAACCCGGAAGTTCTGGACCGCCCCGGCTTCAAGGCGAAATGGAACCGATATGCCACTCGCGCGTAAACTGGTTTTTCGCAGCCTCCGTTTTTATGCCTCCGCCAATCTCGGCACGTTGCTGGGGATGATCGTGGCGGCGGCAGTGCTGGTCGGCGCTTTGGCGGTGGGCGATTGCGTGCGGATCAGCCTGCAAGACATGGCGGCGGCGCGCATCGGCCATGCCAGTTTCGCGCTCGCTTCGACCGATCATTTTTTTCGCTCCGCGCTGGCGGATGACCTGCGTTCAGGAATTCCCGAGGTCAGCACGGCCGCCATCCTGCAATTGCCCGGCACCGCCGCGACGCCCGACGAATCGGCCCGCGCCAATCAAGTCCAAGTCCTGGGCGTGAACGAACATTTTTGGGCGATGGCGCAAGCTCCGCCCTACTTTATCGTGTCGTCATCACCTTGGGTCATCCTCAATCAACCGCTCGCCCAACAACTCCATCTCCACGCTGGCGAGACGGTTGTTCTGCATGTGCAAAAGCCATCTTTGCTCTCGCAGGAGGCGCCTCTCTCGCCGCAGGAAGATGTCTCGACTGGCCTTCGCCTGACGGTGGCGGCGGTGGTTTCGGACGCGCAATTTGGCCGCTTCAGTTTGCAGGCGAATCAGATCCCGCCCTTGAATGCTTTTGTGCCGCTGCAATTTCTGCAAGACAAAGTCGCTCTGGATGGCAAGGCAAATCTTTTATTGACTGGAGCGGGGGCCACGCCTGAACTGTTGCGGCAGCGGTGGAAATTGGCCGACGCCGGGTTGGAATTGCGCTCAGTTCCGGGCGGCTTGGAATTGCGCACCGATCGAATCTTCATTGATCCCGTCCTGGCCCGCGCGGTGCAAACCGTCATCCCGCCGCCGGGGGCGAAACCGATTTTAACCTACTTCGTCAACGAACTGCGCGACGGTTCCAACGCCACCCCGTACTCGATGGTCACGGCCGCTCCTGCGGAAATGGCCGACAACCAAATCGTCATCAATCAATGGCTGGCCGACGATCTGCACGCCAAGCCCGGCGACCCGGTGCGCCTGACCTACTTCGTGCTCGGCGACACCCATCGGCTGGAAGAAAAGCAGGACACCTTTCGCGTCCATTCGATCATTGCGATGGAAGGCCTTGACCGCACTTTGATGCCCGACTTCCCGGGCATTGCCAAGGCGGAGAAAACCGAAAATTGGGACGCCGGTTTTGCCATTGATCTGCGCAAAATTCGCCCCAAAGACGAACAATACTGGAAACAATATCGCGGGACACCCAAGGCTTTCGTCACCCTCGCCGCCGGCCAGCGCATGTGGGGTAACCGTTTCGGCAATCTGACCGCGCTGCGCTTTGCCACTAACGGCGTCTCGGAGCAATCCCTTTTGGGCGCGCTCGACCCGGCGGCGATTGGCCTGGTCTTTCAGCCGATTCGGGAACGCGCCTTCGCCGCCAGCAGTCAATCCGAAGATTTCGGCGGCCTATTTCTCGGCTTTAGTTTTTTCCTCATTGTGGCGGCCCTGATTTTGATGACGCTCCTCTTTCAATTTGGCTTGGAAAAACGCGCCACGGAAATCGGCGCTTTGCTCGCGCTGGGCTGGCCGCCGCGCGAAGTGCGCCGCGTGTTTCTCCTCGAAGGCATCGTCCTGGCGGTGCTGGGCGGATTGCTTGGCGCGGCGGGCGGCGTTCTTTATGCGAAGGCGATTTTGTATGGTCTTGTTACTTTATGGCGGGACGCGGTGGCCGATTCGCCGCTGCGCTTTCACGTCACCTTCGAGACTTTGGCCACTGGAGTTGCCGCCAGTATTTCGGTCAGCAGCATTGTGCTTTGGCTGGCCCTGCGCAAACAAACCAAACGGCCCGCCCGCGAATTGCTGGACCGCGGACACGAGTTGGAAACGCCACCGCGCCGCCGCCGGTGGGCCGGTTGGGTCGCGATGTTGAGCGGCTTGGGCGCGCTGGCCATGGTCGGCGCCGCCAAAGGCAATGCGGACGTCGAATCTTTCTTCGGCGGCGGCGCACTGCTTCTCATCGCGGGAATTTCGGCGGCCGCTTTTGCTTTTCGCCGCCTGGCCGAACGCCGATCTTCCCGTCCACTGACCTTGAGCGGTCTCGGCTGGCGTGGCTGCACGCGGCGGCGTAATCGCAGTGTCGCTACGATTGCCCTGCTGGCCAGCGGCACCTTTCTGATCGTGGCCGTCGCCGCCAACAAGCTGGACGCCAACCTCAACAGCCGCCAACGCGCCTCGGGCACCGGCGGCTTCGCTTTGCTCGGCCAATCCGCGCTGCCGATTGTGCAAGACCTCAACACCAAAGCGGGCCGCGACTTTTTTGGATTGGACGGGCAAATCTCGACCAACGTGCAGATCGTTCCCTTTCGGGTGCATGACGGCGACGACGCCAGTTGCCTCAACCTGAACCGCGCCCAGACGCCGCGCCTCCTTGGCGTGGACGCGGAGCAATTGCAAAGCCGGGGCTCCTTCACCTTCTCCCAAATCATCGACCCGGCATACGCGAACAAGCCCTGGCAGTTGCTCAAAGCCGGCGCGGACGAAATCCCCGCCGTTGGCGATGAAGCCTCGATCCAATGGGCCTTACACAAAAAAGTCGGGGACACCGTCGATTACATGGACGAACACGGACGGACTTTCAAAGTCCGCCTCGTCGGCGCGCTGGCCAACTCCGTTTTGCAAGGAAGCCTGATCATTGACCGCGCCGCTTTCCTTCAGCGTTTTCCCGGCGAGACGGGTTATCGTCTTTTTCTGATTGACGCCCCGCCGGACCAAACCTCCCAAGTCTCCGCCAGCCTGACGCGCGCCCTGCAAGATCGCGGATTGGAACTCATTCCCACCGCGCAACGTCTCAACGCCTTCAACGCCGTGCAAAACACTTACCTCGACACCTTCCAGGTCCTCGGCGGACTCGGGCTTCTCCTCGGCAGCGCGGGGTTGGGGGTTGTCGTCCTGCGCAATGTTCTGGAACGCCGCGGCGAACTGGCGGTGATGGCTGCGGTCGGATTTCCGGCAAGCGCCTTGCGCTGGATGGTGTTGAGCGAGCATCTCGCCTTGGAATTTCTGGGGCTCCTCATTGGCATTGTCGCTGCTTTATTCGCCGTCCTGCCCGCCTTGCTTTCATCCGCCGCGCCCGTATCTTATTTTTCGCTGGCCGCCACGCTCGCGCTGGTGGGCCTCAGCGGAATTGTATGGGCCTGGGCCGCGGCGCGGCTGGCTTTGCGCGGCACATTATGGCAGGCGTTAAGGAACGAATAATGAAAAAATATCTGGCACTCTTCTTCTTACTGGCGGCATCCGCGCTCTTCGCCACAGCGCAACCGAACACAATCCTCTACCAAAACGATTTCGAAAACGCGAAGCTGGATCAGGTCCCGGCCGGCTTCCTGGTGCTCGACGGAGAATTTTCTGTCAAACAAAACGACGGCAACAAGTTCCTCGAATTACCCGGCGCGCCGCTCGATACTTTTGGCGTTCTCTTTGGTTCCACCACCAACCAGGGCGTCTGCGTGGGCGCGCGCATCTACGGAACAAACAAAGGCCGCCGTTCGCCCAGCTTCGGGGTTGGCCTCAACGGCGCCGGTGGCTACAAATTGAAAGTAACCCCGGCCAAGAACGTATTGGAAATTTACAAAGGCGACGAGTCCGTGGCCAACGTTCCGTTCCAGTGGAAGTCTGGTTCGTGGACCGTCTTCCGTCTGCGCGTCGTGCCAGCCGGGCCGGGCGCCTGGAAAATCGAAGGAAAAGCCTGGCCGCAACCCGAGCCCGAGCCCAAAGACTGGCTCATCTCCCTCGACGAAAAAACTCCGCCGCACGACGGTCGCGCCTCCATCTGGGGCAGCCCCTACTCCGGCACCCCCCTCCGCTTCGACGACCTCATAATCACCGCCGAATAAGTGTCCGCACATCGACGGCTTCCATGCCGGCGGAGCGAATGGCTTCCAGGCCGAGGTCGGTGTCCTCGAAGGCGCGGCAAAATTGCGGGGCCACGCCGAGGCGTCGCGCGGCTTCGAGGAAAATATCCGGGGCGGGCTTTTGGCGCTTTACTTGTTCGCTGGTGACGATGGCTTGGAATAAATGCCGAATTCCTAAATGCTCCAGCACTTGGACGATGTGCGGTTGAATGCCGCCGGACGCCACCGCCAGGGGAAGAACGCCAAAGTTTTCGCGCGCAATTTTTACCACCGCCTCGACCGGCTGGACTTGCGACAAAAATGGGAGGTAGGCCGCCTCTTTTTCGTGCGAGGCGGCGATGGGATCAAGTTCGCGCCCTTGTTCGGCGCTCAACATTTTAAGGATATCTCGAGACGGCACTCCGCCCAACTCGTAAAAACGTTTCTCAGGGAAAGTGAGCTGGTAGCGCGCGGTGACGACCTGCCATGCGCGCCAGTGCAGCGGCATGGTGTCGGCCAGCGTGCCGTCGCAATCGAAAATCAAGGCCTTGGGAACGAGGGCGGAGTTCATAATTTGAGGGCCGAGAGGCGCTCTTCCAGATCATGCGCGATTAACGGCTCGATCATGCAGTCAATCTTGCCTTCGATAAAGGTGGGCAGATTGTAGAGCGTCAGTTCGATGCGGTGGTCGGTCACGCGGTTTTGCGGGAAATTGTAAGTGCGAATGCGCTCGTTGCGTTCGCCGGTGCCGACCTGCTCTTTGCGATGGGCGGCGTAGCGGGCGTTTTCCGCGGCGATTTTGGCTTCGAGCAGCCGCGAGCGCAGAACGGTCATGGCCTGCGCCTTGTTTTTCTGCTGGGACCGTTCGTCGGCGCAGCGGACAATCATGCCCGTTGGCTTGTAAATAATTTGCACCGCGGAATCCGTCGTGTTGACCCCTTGCCCGCCTTTGCCGGACGCGCGGCAGACGTTGATTTCCAAATCATCGGGATTGATCACCAGATCGACTTCCTCGGCCTCGGGCAGGACGGCGACCGTCGCCGTGCTGGTATGAATGCGCCCCTGCGCTTCCGTGGCCGGCACCCGTTGCACACGATGAACGCCGCTCTCATATTTTAGCCGCTTGAAGACATCGACGCCCTTGACCCCAAAAATCACTTCCTTAAACCCACCCAAGTCAGAGGGGCTGCTGTCCATGCTCTCGACCTTCCAGCCGATTTCCTCGGCGTAGCGCATATACATGCGATAAAGGTCCGCCGCAAACAAAGCGGATTCCGACCCGCCGGCGCCCGCGCGAATTTCAATAATCGTGTTGCGCGAATCCGCTGGATCGGCTGGCACCAGGCCCAACTGCAACTGTTTGCCCAGCCGTTGCTCCTCAATTTCCAGGGCGGTAATTTCATCCTTGGCCAACTGCGCCATCTCGCTCCCCGCCGGCTCGGTTTTCACCAGTTGCTGGTGTTCCGCAAGGTCGTCCAGGATTTTGAGATAACGCGCGCCAGTGACGTTCAACTCTTTCAAGCGCGAATACTCGCGCGACAATTCCTGCAGCTTTGCGCCGTGGCCAAAGCCCTTGGGATCACTTAGAGCGGCTTCGACCTCGCTCAAGCGTCGCGCAAATTTTTCAATAAAAGGGCGCAGGTTCATGGTGGCAAATGGGGCGGCGGGAGATGCCGCAAAAAGCAACCCGCCCGTGGAATATAAAATTCCACGGGCGGGCCAAAGTGAAAGCGGGCTACTTCTTTTTCTTTTTGCTGGCGGCGGCGGCGGCCTGGGCGGCCTGGGTCTTGACCATGCGCTGCTGGAACTTATCAACCCGCCCGGCGGTATCGACAAATTTCTGGGTGCCGGTATAAAAAGGGTGGCAGGCATTACAAATGCCAATGACCACGGACGCTTTGGTGGAGCGGGTTTTGATGACATTGCCGCAAGCGCAACGAATCTCCGACTCCACGTATTTAGGATGAATAGTCTCTCTCATAAAACCAAGGCCGGACAACCTAACAGCGCCCCGCGTTTTGACAAGCGTTAATTTAGCGGCGCCGCAATCCACGTTCATTTCCTGCGTTTGAAGAATTCTGTTTCCCGGTTTTCCTTATTGACAAAACCGCAATGGAGTGATCTAATGGGATGCTGGAATTAAAAGCGGAATCTCAAAGGATTTAGCGATGAAACCTATGTTCTTCTCACTGCGGCGGATCGGCTTGGGCCTCACCCTGCTTTGCATGATTTGGGCCAGCGCCGGTCACGCTCAATCCAGCCCTTCGTTTTCCGTCAGCATCACGCAACCGACCAATGGCGCGACTCTTTTCGGGCCGAATGTCCAAATCAACGCCCTTACCTCTGACTCGGCGGATGATGTCGCGTATGTTTCGTTTGTGGCGGGCCCGGCGGGGGGCCCCGGGGCGCGCCCGCAATACCTGATCTACCTGGGGGCCGTTTCCAATAGCGTTCCTCTTGCCCAGCCGGAGGCTGGCCGCGCACTTTATATCTTCACCTGGACAAATAGCGTCTCGGGGAATTGGCTGCTGACCGCGACCGCCTTTCGCAGCAATGGAGTGGAAGTGAGCTCGGCGCCGGTTCAGTTTACGATCACGAATAACTGGCAGTTGGCCGTGAGCCTTACCACGCCGACCAACGGCTCGACTTTCCCTACGCCGACGAATATTGAATTGATCGCCGAGGTGGGTTCGGTCAACGATTCCGCCGCGTTTGTGCAATTTTTCGATGGCTCACAAAGCCTGGGCGTCTCCTCAAATTGGGCGGTGGTTGATCCCATCGGCCCGGGACCGCCGCCTTATTCTCGAGCGTATTTCTTCAATTGGACCAATCAGTCTCTTGGCAGTCATGTTTTGAGCGCCGCCGTCACCGATACGAACGGCTATTCCGTCTTCTCCGCTCCGGTGACGATCACCGTTGGAAGCAATCAACCGCCGACGGTGCGAATCACCAGCCCGGCCAACAATGCTTTATTCCGCGCGCCGGTGAATGTGGCGCTCTTGGCTTACGCGCATGACGCCGATGGTTATGTGGCCAGCGTGCAATTTCTGGCTGGAGCGAAGAATCTCGGTTTTGGACAGCCGGTGGAGATGCCGATCAGCATCCCATTCCTGCCGCCCGGGCCACCCATTCCGGCGCCGCAAAGCAACATCTTTGAACTTATCTGGAGCAACGCGCCGCCCGGCAGTTATGCCATCACGGCGCTGGCCACGGCGAACAACGGCGCCGCCGCCACCTCCAGTCCTGTCAATCTCACCATTCAGGCGGCTGTGCCGCCGCCCACGAATTTGCCGGCCTTGGTCGGAATTATCGCCACCGACCCCATCGCCATCGAAGGCACTAATTGCTGGCCTTGGCTGGGCGGCCCGGTGACTTGGAGCAATTGGGCCTCTCCTGTGGCCGTTTGGCACTGGTCCACCAACTGCGGGCCCAAGGACGCCACCTTTACCGTTCGCCGTCTCTGCGGCGACACCAACCGCAATCTAACCGTTAATTATGCCATCGGCGGAACGGCATCTAATGGCATCGATTACCTGAGCCTTCCCGGGAATCTCACTATTCCCGCCGGCCAGGAAGCAGCATCCATCCCCCTCGTGCCCGTGGACAACAGCGCCTCGAACTTCAGCAGCACCGTCATATTAACTTTGACGCCCTCGACCAATGTGGTCGCGGATTACATCACTGGCTTTCCCGGCCGGGCCGAGGCCTTGATTATTGACAGCAACGGGATCCGTTCGGGCCCGCCGGGGACTTTCCTGGCGGATCGTTCCTTCCACTTTAGCATCACAGGGCCCGACGGGGCATGGTTTCATATCGATTACACGACAAACTTGATCAACTGGACACCTCTTTGCACCAACCAGGTGATTAACGGTTCGATTGACTTTGCCGATCCCGACGCGGCCACCTCGGCCACGCGCGTTTATCGGACAATTCCTTTAGCTAATGCTCCCTCGAACTAAATTCGAGTTTTGCATGTCGGGGGCAAAGCGACTTATTCTTGAACCATGAGCACACAGGAACTATTGCTGCAAGAAATCAAGCATCAGCCCGAGTCGGTATTGCTCCAACTTCAGCACTACCTTGATTTTCTGAAAAGGCAACGCGCGCCGACGCTCCCGATGGATGAAGTCGTGGCCAACACATGGGAAAGCCTCGGGCCCGCTCCAGACCTTGACTATGACCAACTTTAATCGCGGCGACGTAGTGCTCGTGGATTTAGGTTTATAACTTCACCCGTCCCAAGCCACTCGCCGTTTCATTCGTGCGGATTTAATTGCGGCAATGACGGTTTTTTTGTCTGTTTTTGTCGAACGCCGGGTCTTTATAGGGGAAGACGATGACGGACAGCCAAACATTTCTCGCCGATTACGTTCGCAGCGGTTCGGAAGCGGCCTTTCGGGAACTGGTCACGCGCTACCTCGGCCTGGTCTATGCCACTGCGGTTCGGTTGGCTGGCGGCGACACGCATTTGGCGGAGGACGTGGCCCAAACGGTGTTTGTGGACTTGGCTCGCCTCGCGAAAAATCTTTCCAAGGATGTCAAGTTGGGTGGATGGCTCCATCGGCATACTTGCTTCGTGGCCGCCAAGATTTTGCGCGCGGAGCGCCGCCGTCAATTCCGTGAAAGACAAGCCGTGGCCATGAATAGCCTTTCAGATTCCTCGGAAGCGCACTTTGCAGAGATTGCGCCACTGCTCGACGATGCGATCAACCGGCTGGGCGCGGCGGATCGCGCGGCGGTGGTGCTGCGCTTCTATGAGCGGCTGGATTTTCGCGCAGTGGGCCGCTCGCTCGGAACCAGCGAAGCCGCCGCCCAGAAACGAGTGACGCGCGCCCTGGAAAAGCTGCACGCCCTCCTTAAACATCGTGGCGTTACTTGTTCGGCCGCCGCTCTGGCGATGGCGCTGGCCGCCGAACATCTCACCGCCGCGCCCGCTGGGTTGGCCGCCAGTATTTCATCAACCGCCGTCGCGAGCGCGTCTGTCGGAACGGGTTCCATTTTCACCCTTTTAAAATCTATGGCCGTCACAAAACTAGAAACTGGCATCGTCACCGCCATCCTCATTGCCAGTGTGATGACGCCTTTGCTGCTTCAACATCGAGCGCAGGCCAGCCTGCGCGAGCAGGACGAAGCCGCACGCCAACAATCCAGTCAAATTGCTTCGTTGGGCGAGGACAATAAACATCTGGCCGCCCAATGGGATCAGCCGACAGCCTCCCGGTCCGCCGCAGACGCTCAACTTCGCGAATTGCTGAGACTTCGCAGCGAGGTGGGCCGCCTGAAGCATACTGTCCAGGATTTAACACATTCGAAGCCGCCCGCTCCTCTTTCGCCTGAAGATCAACTGGCGTCCCTAACCAAATTATACGCGGCGCAAGTCGATCGGCTTAAACAATGGCTTGACGCCAACCCGTCCGAAAAAATCCCTGAACTCCAACACATCTCCAACTCCGCTTGGCTTGACGCCGTCGCCAATCTCGGCCGCAATGAGGATGACCTCGCGGCCGCAGCCAGCACTCTGCGCGACAATGCGCAATTGCAGGTCTTTGACGTTCTGTGGGGAGCATTGCGGCAGTACGCCAAAGCGAATGATGGCCAGTTCCCCGCCTCAATGTCGCAACTCACACCGTTTTTCCGTTCACCTATCGACGACGCCATCCTGCAACGTTATGACATCGTTGCCAAACGGAACATGGTTCTCTCAGGCAGTAATCGCTTTGATATTATTTACCAAGGCTCACTCGATAAACTGGACGGCATTCCGCTGGGAACAGTAGCCGTCATCCGCGATCAGCAGACTTGGCCCAGCCCGAGCGGCAAAATGCTGCGAGCCTATGGCATGGCCGATGGCCATGGACAAATTGTCAGCGCCGACGACAACTTCCAATCCTGGGAATCCCAGCATGTCATTTTGCCTCCCCGCCCCGGCCAGTAGGCGGCGTCACTTCTCAGACACCGCGTCCACACCCTCATCCTGCACCATCGTCCATTCGCTGTCTGGATTGTATTCCTTCATGTGGGTGGCAAGGTGGGAAGTTTTTTCACCCAGATTTCGCTGATACACTTTGCCGTCCTGGTTGACGATGAACGTCATGATGCCGGATTGGTCCCAATGTTCGGGATAAGCAATCAGCGCAAAACCTCGGGTCAAATCTCCGTGACTGAGATAATTCATTTTTCCTCCAGGGGCGGCGTCGCCCTGGCGGGTTAGAATTCGGAAATAATAACCGTGGAATGGATGCGGGCCGGCCCCGTGGCTGTTTCCATACCCCTCGGCGTGAGCTTCCGCCACCAAGGGTCCGAATGGGCTGGGGGATTCATTGTCGGCGGCGGTCCAATAGAGGCCGTCTTTTTTGCCGGACGTGCTCTTGAATTTCCTGGCATACTTTGTTCCCCCGGCGCCGTCGGTGTTCGCGCCGGCGTATTGCTGTTGCGCTTTCACATAAGCCCGGCAAACGCCGATGGCGTTAAGTTCGTCCTTGCCGATGTGCCGGTTGATGATCTCATCCTTGCCCGCTGCCGTGTCGAAATGCCATTGCCCGCTGACTTGCACCAGCGGAATCGGCATCGGCCAGTTATTCGTCCCAATCTCAAAAGTGATTTTGTCCTCGCCGTCCTTGATGGGCGTATTCCCTTCAGCCAGGGCGGCGGCGAATTTTTGCACATTGTTCGCATCCTGCACCTTATCGCCGGTTAAAAGAGCCTTGAAATCCGGTCCGAAAATTTCTCCCAGAGCCGCCGTATCCTTGGCTTCGGCGGCGGCCTGCAGGGCCTTGATCGCCTCATCTGGAGACGCAAACATTTTTTGCGCTATCTCTGGAGTGTGTTTGCCTTCCTGCTCATCGGCCGCATGCAGGTTCGTCGAAAAAATTCCCGCCGAGGCTGCGAACAACGCGATTGTTAAAATGCTGGTAAAACGGATCAATTGATTTGAAATTTTCATACGTTTATCAAGTCGGTTTTCTTCAAAGATTGCGGAGTTCAATGCCTTCCCCCGCG
>Ga0075522_10002810_pt1 | contig 12859 bp, 12 predicted proteins | sample NGEPerA_FD_74796 | JGI IMG/M metagenome (GOLD analysis project Ga0075522, IMG submission 74796) | Arctic peat soil microbial communities from the Barrow Environmental Observatory site, Barrow, Alaska, USA - NGEE PermafrostL2-A | ecosystem: Environmental > Terrestrial > Soil > Wetlands > Peat ... | reverse complement strand
CTTGAACGTGTTGGAACAGAGCGGCCTGGCCAAGATGCTGGCCGAGCCGACGCTGGTCGCGCTGTCGGGCCAAGAGGCGAAGTTCCTGGTCGGCGGCGAGTTCCCGATCCCGATGTCGAGCAGCCTGGGCGCCATCTCGGTGCTGTGGAAGAAGTTCGGCATCATCTTGAACTTCACCCCCACCGTGATCGCCGACGGCGCGCTACACCTGAAGCTGTCGACCGAGGTCAGCGACGTCGATCCGACCCGCTCGGTCACCATCGGTGGCATCTCGATCCCCGGCCTCACCTCGCGGCAAAGTGAGACCACGGTTCGTCTGGCCGACGGGCAGAGCTTCGCGATCGCCGGCCTGCTCTCCGACAAGGTGCAGTCGTCGATCAGCAAGATCCCGCTCCTGGGCGACATCCCGATCCTGGGCGCGCTGTTTCGCTCGGTCAGCTATCAGCGCAACGAGACCGAGCTTTTGGTGGTGGTGACCGCGCACCTGGCCAAGCCGGTGGCGCCGCACGACGCGCCCCACCTGCCGACCGAGAACGAGCTCAACGATCCGAACGACATCCAGCTCTTCTTGCTCGGCAACGACGGCGGCGGCGGCCGGTCGTCCGACAGCGCCGACGCCATGAAGGAGGCCGCGGCCGACGGGCCGGGGCGGGCCGGCGGTCACAAAACTGCCATGAAGGATCGCGGGCCCACCGGCGAGCTGGGATTCATCCGTTAGGCTTGAGACATCATGTCGAGACCAACCGTCATGCTTCTTGGAATGGACGACGCGCAACAGGCCGATCTGCGCCTGGCGCTCAAAGACGTGGCCAACGTCGTTCGCTCCAAGACGCCCGCCGAACAGATCGCCGACGAATACCGCAGCCTGAACCCGGGCGCGGCCATCGTATCGGTCCGCTCGGATACCCCGGCGCGCTTCGGCCTCATCCACAACATCTCGGCGGCCGGCGGCGTCGTGATCGTCGTGTCCGAGGCCAAGGACCCCGAGCTGATCCTGCGCTCGATGCGGGCCGGGGCGCGGGAGTTCGTGCTCGAGAGCGATCACGAGGAGCTGCGGGTGGCGGTGCGCACCCACGCCAAGGTCACCTTCGGCACCGGCGAGCTCGGGCAGGTGGTCACCATCTTCGGCGCCAAGGGGGGCGTGGGCGCCACCGCCATCGCCACCAACCTGGCCGGGGCCATGCAGCGCCGATCGCTGCGCGTCTGCCTGGTCGATCTCGATCTGTATTTGGGCGACGTGCTGGCCTTCCTGGACATCCCGGGCAGCTACTCGATCACCGACGTGCTCGCCAACATGAGCCGGCTCGATCGCGATCTGCTGGCCTCGTCGGTGACCAAGCACCGCTCGGGCGTCAACGTGCTCGCGCAGAGCAGCAAGGTCGAAGAGGCCGAGCAGATCAAGGCCCCCGACGTGGCGGCGTTGCTGGAATTTCTTCGCCGCAACTACGACTTCGTGATCGTCGACGGCGTGCGCGGATTCGACGAGATCTCGTTGGCCGCGCTGGACGGCAGCCAGCACGTCTTCATGACGCTCACGCAGGACGTGCCCGCGGTGCGCAACGGCCAGCGCTGCCTCGAGCTGTTCGGGCGGCTGCAGTACGATCAGGGGCGCATCAAGTTGCTGCTCAACCGTTACCAGAAGGCCTCCAAGATCACCGTCGAGGTGGTGGCGGAGACGCTGGGGCAGCCACTCACGCACACCATCAGCAACGACTTCTTGCTGCTCATCGACGCCATCAACCGCGGTGTCCTGCTGACCGAGGTGGCGCCGCGGGCCCGCATCACCCAGGACATCGAGGGACTCATCCCGCATCTGCTGCCGGAGCGGGCGCCGCGCCTGCGGCGGCAGAGCTTGCTCGGGACGCTGTTCGGAAAGAAGGTCGCCGATGGGACTACGTGATCGCCTGATGAAGAACGAGCCGGCCACCGGCTCCTTTTCGGCGACCGTTCCGCGGACCCCCTCGGCGCGGCCGGCCACCATCCCCAACGCCAACCCCGACGCCTACCACGAGCTCAAACACGAGCTGCACCAGAAGCTGGTCGAGAAGCTGGACCTGGCGACCATCGAGCGACTGCCCCGCGAGCAGCTGCGCGACGAGCTGCGGCTCATCATGAATCAGATCCTGGCCACCAGCGATCTGCCGCTCAACCGCGTCGAGCGCGAGCAGATGGTCGAGGAGCTGCTGGATGAGGTGACCGGCCTCGGGCCGCTCGAGCCGCTGCTGGCCGACACCACCATCTCCGACATCATGGTCAACGGGTTCAACACCGTTTACGTCGAGCGCTTCGGCAAGCTGGAGCTGACCAATGTCCGCTTCCGCGACAACGCGCACCTGCAGCAGATCATCGTGCGCATCGTCTCGCGCGTGGGTCGCCGGATCGACGAGTCATCGCCGATGGCCGACGCCCGCCTCCCCGACGGCGCGCGCGTCAACGCGATCATCCCGCCCCTGGCGATCGACGGTCCGGTGCTCTCGATCCGCCGCTTCGGTGGCTCGCCGCTGCGCGTGAAAGACATGGTCGCCATCAACAGCGCGACGCCCGAGATGCTGGCGTTCCTGGCCGCCTGCGTGAAGGCCAAGCTCAACTGCCTCATCAGCGGCGGTACCGGCACCGGTAAGACCACCATGCTCAATGCGCTGTCGTCGTTCATCCCCGAGGGCGAGCGCGTCGTCACGATCGAGGACGCGGCCGAGCTGCAGCTGCAGCAGCGGCACGTCGTGCGGCTCGAAACCCGCCCGCCCAACATCGAAGGCAAGGGCGAGGTGCTGGCGCGCGACCTGGTGAAGAACGCGCTGCGTATGCGCCCCGACCGCATCGTCATCGGCGAGTGCCGTGGCGGCGAGGTGCTCGACATGCTCCAGGCCATGAACACCGGCCACGAGGGGTCGATGACCACCGTGCACGCCAACACCCCGCGCGACGCGCTGTCGCGCATCGAGGCGATGGTCGGCATGGGCGGCATCAACATGTCCGAGACGCTGATCCGGCAGACCATCGCCCGCTCGGTCAACACCATCATCCAGCTCACGCGCGGCACCGATGGCAAGCGGCGCATCACGAGCATCTCGGAGATCACCGACATGCAGTCGGGCGTCATCACGATGCAGGAGATCTTCAAGTTCGAACAGACCGGCACGGACGCCGCCGGGAAGATCATCGGGCAGTTTCGCTTCACGGGCATCCGGCCGCGGGCCCTCGATCGCATCGAGCGCTACGGAATCGATCCGGCCGAGATCATCAAGCCGTACCTGTAGCGAACGGGTCATGCAGATCATCCTCATCGGGGTCCTGGCGTTCACGGCGGTGGCGGTGATGGAGGCGCTTTTCTACACGCTGCGCTTCCTGACCGACCGGCGGAAGGACGAGCTCAAGCGGCGCCTGTCGTCGCTGGGAACCTCGGAGGGCAAGGGGGCCATCACCGGTCTGCTGCGCAAGGGCAAGCTCTCCTCCAACGCGACGTTCGACGCGATCTTGCGATCGATCAAGATCACGGCGCGGATCGAGAACATCCTCGAGCAAACCGAGCTCGAGATGACGGTCGCGCGCCTGCTCGGCTACTGCGCCGGCGGCGCCTTCGTGGGGCTGGTCCTCGGTCTGCTCAGCGACGGCGGCTGGCTGTCCGTGCTCCTGGTGGTGCTCTTCGGCTGGCTGCCATTCGCCTTCGTGCTGTTCATGCGCTCGCGGCGGACGCGCAAGCTGTCCGAGCAGCTTCCGGAGGCGCTGGAGATGATGGCCCGTTCGTTGCGCGCCGGACACGCGCTGTCCAGCGCGTTCAAGATGGTGGCCACCGAGATGCCGGCGCCCGTCTCGGTCGAGTTCGGGCGTGCCTTCGAGTCGCAGGAGCTGGGGCTCCCCTTCGAAAAGGCGGTCTCCGACATGACCCGCCGGGCGCCCGAGAACCAAGACCTCAAGATCTTCGCGCTCTCGGTCATCGTACAGAAGGAGACCGGCGGCAATCTGGTCGAGATCATCGAGAAGATCGCGGATACCGTGCGCTCGCGTTACCGCTTTCAGGGAAAGCTGGCCGGCCTCACCGCGGAGGGCCGCATGTCGAGCTACATCGTCGGCGCGCTGCCATTTCTCTCGCTGCTCTTCATGCTGTTCGCGAATCGCGCCTACGTGATGCCGCTCTTCACGAGCGACGGCGGCCACATGATCCTGGGCGGGGCCCTCGTCATGTGGACGCTGGGCTTCTTGTGGATGCGCGAGATGAACAAGGTGACCATCTGATGGGAGATCTCTTCGCGGGCGTCAGCATCGAGCTCATCATCGCGGCGGCAGCCGGGCTGGTCTTCATCGTGCTGCTCGTCATCGGGGCGCGATCGATGGGCGGGCGTCACGATGTCGTGATCGACCGGCTCGAGCGCACCACGCATGGGATGGATCTGGTCGCCATCGATCAGAAGACGCCCGACAAGACGCTGGCCCGGATCGCCAACATCCTGCGGCCGCTGGCGCGCCTCGCCAAGCCCTCACAAGGCGACGAGCTGTCGCGGATCAACCTGACGCTGGTGCATGCCGGCTACCGAAGCGACAACGCGGTCGAGGTCTACCTGGGCGTCAAGTTGCTCTTGGTGCCGGTGGCCTTCCTGCTGCTCTGGTTCATCAATGGCAGCTCCGACAAGCCCATGGAGTTCCCGATGAACTTCTGTGTGGCGCTGATCTTCATCGCGGTCGCGTTCTTCCTGCCGAACATCTGGCTCTACAACAAGACCAGCAAGCGCAAGCTGGCCATCGAACAGCCGCTGCCCGACGCGATGGATCTGCTGGTCACCTGCGTCGAGGCCGGCCTCTCGCTCGATTCGGCGATGGCGCGGGTCTCGCAAGAGATGGAGCTGGTCGCCCCCATCTTGGCGCAAGAGCTCAAGCAGACGATGTTCGAGATCCAGGCCGGCGTCCGCCGCTCCGACGCCTTTCACCGACTTTCGAACCGCACCGGGGTGGCCGATCTGAAGTCGCTGTCGGCCATGATCATCCAGACCGAGCTCTTCGGCACCAGCGTGTCGCGCGCGCTGCGGGTCCACTCGGAAGGCATGCGGACCAAGCGCATGCAGGTGGCCGAGGAGAAGGCCGCCATGATCTCGGTCAAGATGACGGTGCCGCTGATTCTGCTGATCCTGCCGTCGCTCATGGCGGTGGTGCTCGGCCCGGCCGCCCTGATGGTCATGAGCTCGATGGGGGGCAAGTGAGGCGCGGCGCTTGGTGCGCGCTGGCGGCGTTGGTGCTGGCGGCGCTGCAGGCCTGCGCGACCAGCGAGTCCGCCAAACGCACCCCGACCGACGTGGCCCGCCTCAATCTGGCCCGCGAACTCACCCAGCGCGGCGATTGGGGCCGCGCCTTCGAGCTGCTCGACGACATCCACCGGCAGCACCCCGACGATCCCGATGTGCTCACGCTGCGCGGGATCGTGTACCGCGAACGGGGACTCTTCCCGGACGCCGAGGCCGATCTGCGCGCCGCGCTGCGGGCCACGCCAAATTCGGCCGAGGCGCACGCGGCGCTCGGCATTCTATACGACGTCGAGATGAGCCCGGCCGCGGAGGCCGAGCACCGCGAGGCGGTGCGGCTTTCGCCGAACAACCCGGCCTACCTCAACAACCTGGGCTTCTCGCTATTCCTGCGCCAGCACTTCAGCGACGCCATCAAAGAATACGAGAAGGCGGCGACGCTGGCCCCGCTGTCGCGGCGCGTGCGCACCAACATGGGGTTCGCGTACGCGGCGCTGGGCGATCTGCCGCGCGCCGCGCGCGAATTCACGATGGGTGGGACCGAGGCCGAGGCCAAGAACAACCTGGGTTTCGCCTACGAGCGTCGCGGCGACATGAGCAACGCCTACGACCTGTACCTGCAGTCGGTGCGCATCGATCCGACCGCCGACCGCGCGCGCTCCAACCTGGTCCACGCCGCGGTGGTCTTGGGCCGTCCGGTTCCCCCCGAAGCCGCTGCGCCGCCGAAGCCGGCGGTCGATTCGGCGCCGACATCGACGTCGATATCGACATCGACCCCCGACCTGCCCGCGGCGGCGCCTGCCGATCCGGTGCCGGCGTCTCCGATTTTCGTTCCACTGACCGAAAAACCAGAGGCCACACCATGACGACATCGACCAAACCGACCCAAGCCGACGGCCCGACGCTGGCGACCGGAACGACCGAGCCGGTGGAGGCACAGTCCAGGCGGCGCGGCCGGTGGCTGCTGGCGCTGGCCTGGGTGGCCGGGGCGGCCCTCGGGGGCGGCTGCAGCCACGAGCACCTCAACCCGAACTACGGCATGGCCTACAACGCCTGGTTCACGGCGCAGCACGTCCGCCACCAACCGGCCGATTCCGACGCCACGCAGCGGGCGCTCGGGGGTCTCGACGCGCAAGAGGCGGCCTCCATCTCCAAGAACTACCGAAAGACCAGCGGCGGCCAAGCCGACACCGGGCAGGGGCAGATGGTCATGATCGGCCAAGCGCGCGGCGGCACCGAGTCCTACACCCCGCCCCCTTCGGTTCCGGGCGGAAACTGACGAGAGCACCCGTAGGGGGCAAGCCATGCGCCTGACGTTCGGGCGACCGAAGCGCAAGCGAGCACAACAGCGCGGGGCCGCGGCGATCGAGTTCGCTCTTTCGCTGGTGTTGTTGATCCCGCTCATCTTCGGGATTCTCGACTACGGGTACTACTTCTACGTGGCCGTGAGCACCGTCGAGGCCACCCGCGTGGTCGCCCGGCAGATCGCCGGTCAGAACGTCGGCTCCGCCGTGGGCGCCTGCGGCAGTGCCGCCGCGACAGCCGCCATCGCGGTCGTCACGACGCCCGCCACCAGCGCCGGGGTCGCCTACATGAATCAGGTCGGCATGCGCCAGGGTCCCAATACCACCGTGACGGCGACCTGTGGGACGGCGCCGGTCACCCCGACCTGGAACGTGAAGGTCCAGGTCGACTTCCGTCCGCTGGTCGGATTCCTGCGCGCCGGAATGCACGCCTCGACCAAGACCGCCGGGTACGTCGAGTTCAGCCAGTCGCTCTACGTCGCGGGCCAATGAGGCGTCGTCGAGCTACTGATACAGCGTTACGGCCCCGCCGCCCCCGCCGCCACCTGCGTTGATCGTCCAGTCCGGCCCCGAGACGTTGACCTCGTTGCCCACCAGAGATCCGTCGATGGTGAAATCGGGTCCACCCATGTTGATGCAGCCGGCGGGAGCATAAAGAGAGCCGTTGAGGGTCACGTTGGAGTTGCCAACGTTGATGGCCGGATGGCCACTCACGCAACTGTCTGCTGCGGTGCTGAAGGCGATGAGATTGTTGGTACCGGGATAGGGGATCATATTGGTGATTGCTGGACTGCCGATGTCGATGTCGCCCGTCGCAAGCAGGGTGACGCCGAGCGCGAGGATGGCAGAGCCCGAGCTGAGATTGATGTTTCCGTTTGCGCAGTAGACGCCGGGCGCCACGACGCCGAGGGGGTCGGGAACGTTGTACGTCCCGACGGGCGTCGTGAGATCGGTGCCGAAGCTGCAGGCCGGGAAGCTCATGATGTTGTAACCCCACGGATCGGGGGTCGGCGGACCTTGGCCGAGGCCGCCGGTGGGTTGGCCGACAGGCCCTCGCCAGGGCGTAGGCGGGGGGCACAGGCTGCTGTTGGTGACCGAGCCAATATCTGTGTCGCCGCCGCCGGTGTAGTCGCTGAGCGGACCGTTGCTCTCGAGGTCGCCGGTGATTGTGAAAGGACCGCCACCGAGGGCCAGGCCGGTCGATGCGCCGCAGCCCCCCCCCGCCCAGATGGCGGGATCCGACCCGGCTTGGGCAGCGATCGAGGTGGCCGTCATCGTCTTGGAGCCGAGCCCGAAGATGTGTCCGAAGATCGGGGCCTGCGCGCTGCTGATGGTGACCTGGATCTGCTTCGCGGCCGGCGAGGTGACGCTCACAGTGTTGCCGGCCACGCCATCCGTGTAGCCGTTCTTGGTCGCCATGCCGGTGGCCTTGGCGGTCGAGGTGCCGTCGCTCAGACCCTTGCCACCCGCCAACGCCGCCGCGTCGGTCACCGCCTGAAGCGATCGCTCGCGCGTGTACATGAAGCCCGCGTCGACCGCCAGCGCGCCCAGCGCGAAGAGAAACGTCATCGACGCCGCCATCACGATCGCCACGCTGCCGCGTTGCCGGCGATCGACGGACGATATTTTGATGGCCGGGCTCATTCGACCGTGATCGCGCTGGTCGAGGTGAAGGTCCGCGAGGCGAACTTGGAGAAAAACGTCAAAAATGCGCTGTAGTTATAGGTCGCGCTGACGGTCGCCGTGTCACCGGCGGCGCGGGTCGTGAAGCCCTTTGTGGACGCGCCATTGGTGATCGTCACGGTGACCGACCCAGTCGTGAGCCCCAAAAATGGCGCCGCCGCCACGACCGCGTTTTGAACGTTGAGCAAGGCCGGCGTTTGCGGCATCGATGCCATCCGGCTGCCCACGATGACGGCGTAGTTCAACATGCAGCGCGTGACGACGAACCGGCCGCCGTCGATCGCCCCGAACAAGAGGATCAGCAAGAGCGGAATCACCAGCGAGAACTCGACCGCGTAGCCGCCGCGCTGGCGCCGATCGGAGCTGCGGCGAAGCCAAGATGCAACTCGCACGGGTTGATTATATCTCGGCCGATTGGGCTCCGGAACTGAATGCCGCCGCCGCGTCGCGCTGCCGAGAGGCGTTACCCACATCGCCCACACCGTCGTCTGTCGGCGTTTGGCTGGGCCAGCAGAGCGTCACGAATAGGGCCACCCCGACCAACGCGTGCAGACCCAGCAGCACCGTCCCCGCCGGGCCGACCGGGAGCGGGCCGGCCCAGGCGGCCAGCCGTTGCCGCGGGATGCTCAGGAGCGCCAGCAGGACGATCGCGATCGTCCGGTGGCGCGTTCCGCCGTCGCGCGCCAAGACCGCCAGCGGGGCCAGCAGCATCAGCACGACGTGGCTCCAGCCGAGCGGGTTGAGCAGAACCGGCAGGGTGAGCCAAGCGGCGAGCAGGCGCGACTCGGATGCCGGCGTCCCGGCCCGATGTCGCCGGATCGGCAGCGTAGCGCCGATCGCCGCGGCCAGCAGAGCGAGCTCCGTCAGTCCGAAGGCGGTTGCGGCCAGGCGCGGCGCCACCAACAGCGCCCGCGAGAAGGGGTTACTGGTCAGCAGACGGGCGTAGACGCCGTCGAGCGAGGCGGTGTTGGCGATCCAGGGTGCCCAGACCGCCGCGTTGTGCGGGCTCTCGGCCAGAAAAGCCCTCCACGCGTCCGGCCCGACGACGACCAGCGCGATCAGCGCCGCCAGGCCGGCGGTCAGCAGCAACGCCACCGCCGCCCGGCGCCGCCGCAGCAGCAGGAAACCCAGCAGCACGACCGGGGTCGCCTTGAGCGCGGCCGCGACCCCGAAGGCAATGCCGGCGCGCTGCGGGCGTCCAGCCTCGAACGAGCGCAGCCCGGCCGCCAGCAGAGCGGCCAACCAGATCGACCACTGCCCTTTTTCGAGGCAGTGCAGGGTGGGTGGCCAGAGCGCCAGCGCCAACGTCAGCAGCGCCGCCGGAATGGCCGCCGGTGGCCGATCCGGCCTCCAGATTCCGACCAACGAGCGCGCCAGCCAGCCGAGCGCGATCAACGACAGACCGGCCCAGGCCAGCGCGGCGGCCCGCCACGGCAGGCGGGCCAGCGGCAAGACGGCGGTGGTCGCCGGCGGCGGGTGGATGAAGTAGGGCCCGCCGTAAAGGCCGACCGCCGGCGCGCCGTAGGCGAGGGCCCGCCGATTCCCCGCCTCGCCGTCCAGCGGCGGCCCGCGCCCGTCTTCGAGGCGCGCCCGCGCCGCCACGTAGTCGCGCACGAAGTCGGCCGGCTGGCGCAGGCCGCGCACGGCGTCCACCAACGGCGCGCCTGCCGCCGAGAGCCAGCACGCGATCACCAGCGCCGCGGCTCCGAGCCGCCAGGTCGGTTTCAAGATTCTCGCGCTTTCTGCAGATATTATAGGGCCATTCCTATCGCCTCGACCGCTCGAACGGTATCCCTCGACGCTGGCGGCGACGCCTCCGCCACCCCCGGCGCGCGCGCCGCCGGGGCCGTCGCCGGCGTTCGCTTCGATCGTTTCTTGCTCGGGCCGGCGGCGGACTTCTTCTGCTTCGGGCCGGGCGCGACGCTGTTGGTGGCGGGCGGACTGCTGGCGTTGCAGCGTATCGGCGGCGCCGCCGCCGCGGTGTCCGCCACGCTGACGATCTCGTTGGTGCTGCTCTTCGTGGGGCCGCACTACGCCGCCACCTATCGGCGGGCGTACACCTCGCTGGCGGTGCTGCGGGCCCACCCCTGGGTCACGCTGGCGGCGCCCCCGATCCTGATCGCAACGGCCGTCGTCGCGGTTCGCCATCCGACCACCGTCGGAATCGCCTACTTCGGCCTCTACGTGGCCTGGTCGGGATATCACTATTCGGGGCAGTCGCTGGGGTTGGCGATGCTCTATCCGCTGCGGCAAGGGGTGCGGCTCGAGCCGCGAGAAAAGCGGCTCATCTCGCTGCCGCTCTATGTGTCGTGGATTCTTTCGTTGTTGGGCCTGTTCCGGCTGTCGACCAGCGCCCGCAACCCCGCGTACCAGGCGGTGCGGGGCGCCTACACCGGGCCGCCACTGCCGAGCTGGGTGGCGACCGTCGGGCTGGCGGTTTTGGCGGTCAGCCTGCTCGGCGTCGTGTACGTCGCGCGCGCCCGGCGCCGGCGCGGCACGCCGTTGCCATGGCCGACCTACGCGGTCCTGTCGGCGCAGATCTTGTGGTTCACCATTGGGCTCTATCAGCCGTTCTTCAACATCACGCTGGTGCCGGTCTTTCACGCCCTGCAGTACCTGGGGCTGACCAGCTGGCACGCCTGTAACGGCAAAGGAGATGGCGGCACCAGGCATTTCGGCGCCTACGCGCTGGTCGTGCTGGTGCTGGGGTTGGTGATCAACCCGGGGCTTTTCAAGATCTGGGGCGGCGCCGGCGGTGGCAGCGAGCTGTTGGTGGCCGCCGCCATCACCAGCTTCGTGAACCTGCACCACTTCTTGCTCGATGGACGCATCTGGCGCCTGCGCGAGCGCCGACTCGTCCAATCGATGACCGCATGACGCGGGGCCCGGCCCTGGCCCCCTCGAAGGTGGAGGCGGGCGGCGCGCGTGGGCTGACGTTCGATCGCATGGCCGTCGGCCTGCTCTTCGTGGGGATCGCCGTGGTGGCCGCGCTGACGCCGGCGCAAAACGACACCTTCTGGCACCTGCGCGCGGGCGCCGACATCTGGGCCACCGGCCGGGTCCCGAGGGTCGACAGCTATTCGTACACCGCGGCGGGCGCGCCCTGGCCGGATCACGAGTGGCTGGCGCAAGCGCTCATGTACGGCGTTTACCGGGCGGGCGGCATGCCGGGGCTCGAGCTCGGCGCCGCGGCGCTGCTCCTGGCCACCGCGGCGACGATCTACCGGCTGATGGTCGGTCCGCGGCTGACACGCTTCGCGTTGCTGGCGATCGGCCTGGCGATCTCATCCTGCGTCTGGACGCTGCGGCCTCAGATCCTGTCGTTGCTGCTGCTGGTCGTGCTGGTCTGGTTGTTGGCGCGCGATCGTTTCGTCGTGATCCCGCCGCTGTTTTTGGTTTGGGCCAACGCGCACGGGGGCGTCGCGCTCGGCGGGTGGGTGTTGCTGGTGGCCACCGCGGCGGCCATCGGGCGGGCGTCGATCGTGGGCGGCGCCGGCGATCAGCGGCGGGCGGCGGCGCTGGCGCTGGTGTTGCCGGCCTCGGGTTTGGCGGTGACGGCCACGCCGCTCGGCTGGGGAATCTTTCACTTCGTGGTCGCCTCGACGGCCCGTTCGATCGGCGCCCAGATCAGCGAGTGGTACGCGCCGCGGCCCGACACCGTCGTCGGCGCCGCGTTCTGGGCCGCCGCGCTGGCGTTGGTTGGGCTTTGCCTGGTCCGGCGGCACGCGCTGGCGGGTGGAGATTGGACCGATTGGGTGGTGGTGGCGGCGGCGTGGGCGCTGCTGCCGTTCGCGATGCGCTCGCTGCGCAACGTGGGGCCATTCCTGACGCTGGCGACGCCGGCCGCCAGCCGCTGCCTGGGTCCCCAATTCCGCCTTCGCTTTGGCCGCGGGCTGCGCGCCGCCAGCCCCGATCATCCGGACGCCAATCGGTCGTTGTTGGTCGCGGCCGGCTTGACCGCGCTGGCGATCGTCCCACTCATTTGGAAGAGCGCCGCCGAGCGGCTCGGTTGGCGGCCGATCGGCGACGGCGCGCTGGCGGCGCTGCGCGCCTGTCCCGGGCGGCTTTACAACCAGTATGACGACGGGGGGACGCTGGTCTGGTTCGCGCCGGACAAACCGGTCTTCATCGATGGCCGGCAGGATCCCTATCCGCCGTCGTTCTTGCAGCAGGACCTGGCGATCGAGCGGGGCGCCCCCTACCGCAGCCTGTTCGAGCGTTACCGGATCGGCTGTGCTTTTCTGCCATCGTCATCGGCGATGGCGTCGCGGCTGCGCGCCGACGGGTGGCGCCCAAGGTTTGGCGACGATCGCTGGACCGTGCTGGAGGCGCCGTGAAATTCGATCGGATGGTCCTCGGGATCCTGCTGGCCGGATGGGGAATCTTGGCGCTGCTCATGCCGGCGCACAGCGACACCTTCTGGCACCTGAGGGCCGGCGCCGACATCTGGCGGACGCTGCACGTTCCCCAGATCGACAGCTACTCCCACACCGTGGCGGGAAAGCCGTGGCCCGATCATGAGTGGCTGTCGCAGGCGGGCATGTACCTCTGCTACCGGCTGGGCGGCATGCCGGGGCTCGAGCTCGGCGCGGCGCTGCTGGTGTCCGTCGCCGTGCTGCTCTCCTATCGGCTGATGGTGGG
>Ga0075522_10002809_pt1 | contig 12863 bp, 14 predicted proteins | sample NGEPerA_FD_74796 | JGI IMG/M metagenome (GOLD analysis project Ga0075522, IMG submission 74796) | Arctic peat soil microbial communities from the Barrow Environmental Observatory site, Barrow, Alaska, USA - NGEE PermafrostL2-A | ecosystem: Environmental > Terrestrial > Soil > Wetlands > Peat ... | reverse complement strand
AAAAATTATGCCCAGAGGGGTCATCTACTTCCTTGGCGTTGTCGTCGTGGTTATGCTCGTGGTAGGTTATTTCGGAGTGGGGCAGTGGCCCTAGCGGCAGCTTGAACCCCTAGAGATTTGTAATACTACTCATCCGTCCTCCGAAATCATCACGAACCAGGGTCAACGCGGCTGCTTGGCTTTGCGGCGGCCGCGGCCCGACCACCAATGGCCCCGCGGCGGCGGGCCGAAGCGGGCGTCGAGGTCGCGTGCCGGGCCGCCGGTGATCGCGTCGAGCAGGGTCGTCGTGCCGACCGCGCCGACCGACTCGCCGCGCCACGTCACCAGGTAGCGCAGAAAGGCGGTCTGGCTGGCGGAGAGTTCGACAAAGCGGCCGCTGGAGCGCCCCTGGCTGACATAGATGATTCGCGCGTTGAGTTGGGTTCCGACCTCGATCCTGTCGATCGTCAGGCGGATGGTCACCGGGACGTGGCTGTTGGGTTCGAGCGGCGGCACGCCGGTCGCGGCGAAGCCGCCGATCGAGAGGTCGATCAGGGTGCACGGCGCGCCGGCGATCTCGATCTCGGCCGGGAGCTGGACACGGCGGTAGAGCCGCCGGTTGCGCGGCATCGACGGGGGCGCGGGCCGCCCGGGCGCCGCGTTGGAAGCGACCGGCGCCCCTGCTGGCCGCGCCTGGGGTACAGGCCCCGTCTGGGCTATGGGTTCCGCCAGCGATTCGAAGGCGGGCGGGGCGTCGCCGAGCCAATCGCGCACGCGGCGGCGCAGGGTCTGGCGGCTGGCCGGCGTCGCCGGGTCCGACGGCGGATCGCGCCGGCGCGCCCGGATCGGCGCCTCCCTCGACGGCGGCCCGCGCGCCGCCGGTGATGGGTCCGGCGGCGTCTTGCGGGCGGGCGGCGGTGCCGGCCGCGATTCCAGTTCCGCCGCCTGGGCCTCGCCGAAACCCTCGAATTGCAACCCGCCGGCGGGTTCGAGCACCGGCTCCTCTTTCGCCAGCCGGCGAAAGACGGCGGAGAGCGGTGTCGGCTCGCGCGGCTGAGTTTTACCCACCGCGGCGTTCGGCTTGGTTTTGGCCACAGCGCGCTTCAAACGAGGGGAATTGCCGGGGTCCGGCATCATAGCCCAACGACCCGGCGACGCCACGAACGATTCGCCCAACATTTCGCCACCGGCCGGTTCGGGGGCGATAGAATGGCGCGCGGATACCGGGGAGGATCGTGGCGGTGAGCGGACGATGAGTTCGGCGGATTACCTCCTGGCGATCGACCAGGGCACGACCAGCACGCGCGCGATCCTGTTCGACGCGGCGGGCGCGGTGCGCCACATCGCGCGCCGCGAATTGCGCCAGATCTACCCGCAACCGGGCTGGGTCGAGCATGACCCGGAGGAAATCTGGCAGGCGGCCGTCGTCACCTGCCGCGAGGCGATCGCCGCCGCCCAGGGCCGGGCGATCGCCGCGATCGGCATCACCAACCAGCGCGAGACCACGGTGCTGTGGGACCGCGCCGACGGGCGGCCGGTGCACAACGCGATCGTCTGGCAGGACCGGCGCACCGCTTCGATCTGCGAGCGCTGGCGCGCCGAGGGGTTTGCGGCGCCGGTCGCGGCGCGCACCGGGCTCGTCGTCGACCCCTATTTCTCGGCGTCGAAGATCCGCTGGCTGCTCGACAATGTGGCGGGGCTCAAGGAGCGGGCGCGGGCCGGCGGGATCGCTTTCGGGACGATCGACAGCTTCCTGCTGTGGCGGCTCACCGGAGTCGCGCGGCACCAGACCGACGTCACCAACGCCTCGCGCACCATGCTTTATGACCTGCACCGGCTCGACTGGGACGCGGCGCTGGGCGACGGCTTCGGCATCCCCACCGCGATCCTGCCCGAGGTTCGCGACACCGGCGCCGATTACGGCAGCACGGCGTCGGACCTGTTCGGCGACGCGATCCCGATCGCCGGGATTGCCGGCGACCAGCAGGCGGCGCTGATCGGCCAGGCGTGCTTCCGTCCCGGCATGGTCAAATCGACCTATGGCACCGGCGCGTTCGCGCTGGTCCATACCGGGGCAAAGCCGGCGATGTCCTCGCACAAGCTGCTGACGACGATCGCCTACCGCCTCGGCGGGGAAACCGCCTATGCGCTCGAAGGCAGCATCTTTATCGCCGGCGCCGCCGTCCAATGGCTGCGCGACCGGCTCGGGATCATCGCCAGCGCGGCCGAAACCGAGGAATTGGCCGAGCTCGCCGACCCGCGCCAGCGGGTCTATTTCGTGCCGGGCTTCGCCGGGCTCGGCGCGCCCTATTGGGCGCCCGAGGCGCGCGGCACGATCTCCGGCCTGACCGCCGAATGCGGCGTCGCCGAGCTGGCGCGGGCGACGCTGGAGGCGGTCGGCTACCAGACCCGCGACCTGATCGGCGCGATGCAGGCCGACAGCGCGCTCGCCATCGACACGCTGCGAGTCGACGGCGGGATGGCGGCCAACGACTGGACGATGCAGTTTCTCGCCGACATCCTGCCGGCGCGGGTCGAGCGGCCGGCCTCGATCGAGACCACCGCCTGGGGCGCGGCCTATGTCGCCGGGCTGCAGCGCGGGGTGTGCCCGCCGCCCGAGGAGATGATGGCGCGCTGGCAGGCGGCGCGAGCCTTCACCCCGGCCATGCCCGACGCCGAGCGCGAGGCGCGCTGCGCCGGCTGGAAACAGGCGGTCGCGGCGACGCTGGCGGCCACGGGAACATGAGTTGCAGGCGTTGCCTTAGCGATAGGAGCGCATGATGGCGAACCAGCTTCCCGGCCCCGGCGAGGTTTTTCTCGACCACACCGCATTCTTCGTGCCGGCGATGGAGGCGGCGGCGGGCGCGCTCGAACGCTGCGGGTTTCGGCTGACGCCGTTCACCGTGCAGACCAACCGCGAGGGCGGCGCGACCGTGCCGTCCGGCACCGGCAATCGCTGCGCGATGCTGCGCAACGGCTATCTCGAAGTGCTGACCGCGACATCGGAGACACCGCTCTCGGCGCAATTGCGCGAGCGGATCGCCGACCACCCGGGGCTGCACCTCGCCGCGTTCGGCGCCGCCGACGCGGCGGCCGAGCACCGCCGGCTCGGCGAGGCCGGGTTCCCGACCCCGCCGCCGGTCGATATGCGCCGGCCGGTCAAATCCCTTGGGGGCGGGGATTTCGCGCGCTTCACCATCGCGCGGGTGGCGCACGGCACGATGCCGGAAGGGCGCGCGCAGTTCCTGACGCACCACACCGAGCGATTGGTGTGGCTGCCGGACATGCTCGACCACCCGAACGGCGCGGAAGCGCTGACCGCGCTGTGGGTCGCCGCCGAGGACCCGGCCGAGTCGGCGGCGCGCTACGCCCGCTTCACCGGCCGGCCGGCGCGCCGCGACGGCGCGGTGACGACCATCGAGCTCGACCGCGGCCAGCTTCGTTTTGCCCGGCCGCGATGGCTGTTCGACCGTTTCGGAATCCCGCTCGCTGGCTCACCGCCCAGCATCGTCGCGGCGTCGGTCGAGGTCGCCGACCTGCGACGGCTTCGCGCTTGCCTCGATTCCGGCGGCGTGCCGTATGCCGCGCATTCCGACAGCACAACCGTGGTTTTGCCCGAGGCGATCGGCGGTACGCTGGTATTCTGCGAGCACTGAGGCTTGGCTGATTCTGGCTTCGCCCTGTTTGGGACCGATCCGCGTAACCCATCTGAGCCAACGGTCATGCCGACCGCATACCAAGGCCGGACACATGATCGCAATCGACCAGGCCCGTCCCGGTTGCAACAAAATCCTTGCGGAACGCTGGCGTCCAAACATGGGTTCCCTCCCCGGACGGACGGCCTTTGCGGGCCGTTCCGGGGATCGCGGGAAGGCCACGGAAATGACAAGCCCTTGAGAAGGCTAAATTCATTTCAGGCCAGCCTGCGAGGAGGCCGCAAAGCGGCCGTCTCGAAGGATGCGTTTAGCGCTTAAGCCTCTTTCTGGCCGAACTGCCACGGGCGCTGGAGCTGCGCCTTTTGCTCGTAGGCGCCGATCTCGGTGTCCTGCTTTTCGGTGAGGCCGATATCGTCGAGGCCGTTGATGAGGCAATTCTTGCGGAAGGCATCGACCTCGAAATGCACCTTCTCGCCGTCGGGGCGCGAGATGGTCTGCGCTTCGAGGTCGATCGTCATCACCGCGTTGGCGCCCTTCTTGGCGTCCTCCATCAGCTCGTCGCAGACTTCCTTCGGCAGCTTGATCGGCAGGATGCCGTTCTTAAAGCAGTTGTTGTAGAAGATGTCGGCGAAGCTGGGCGCAATGACGCAGCGAATGCCGAAATCGAGGAGCGCCCAGGGCGCGTGCTCGCGGCTCGACCCGCAGCCGAAATTTTCCGCCCCGACCAGGATTTTGGCCTGGCGGTAGGGCGCCTGGTTCAAGACGAAATCCGGATTTTCCGAGCCGTCGGGCCGGAAGCGGATTTCCTGGAACAGCCATTGCGACAAGCCGGTCCGCTTGATCGTCTTCAGATAGATCGCCGGGAAGATCTTGTCGGTATCGAGATTGTGGATCGGCAGCGGCGCCGCGACCCCGGTCAGGGTGATGAATTTATCCATCTGTCGTCCTTCGCAATAAAGGCGTTGCCTCAGAGGGCAGGAACCGGCCGTTTCGCCGTGGCAAGCGCATTTCGCACTGCGATCATCAGCCCTCGTTTCAGGCTCTTATCTAAACCAACCCTCGCTGCATCCACGGCGAAGGCATCCAAGAGCGATTTATCGTCTTCGGCCGATCGTCCGTCGGCGGGGTGCAGACGGCTCGTAAGCTGGTGAAGAAATTCGTTAAGCTGCCTCACCTGAACGAAACCAGGCTCCGGAAACGACCCGTCCAACACCACCCGGATTTCGACCGTCAGATGATGAGCAAAGACGGCCAGCGCCGCCGCGCGCCGAGCATCCTCGAGCCCGCCAACGGCTTCGATCAGAGTTTCAACATCCCAGTTGGCTGGGTCGCTGACTTTGCTGGTTGTCATGTTGGAGGATCTCGTTCCAGATCGTTGACCGGATAGCCCCGTTCCTCGAGCACTTTAACCCGCGTGTTGCCTTGCATGACGGTTCCGTCGGGCTTGACCATCAGTGGCGATTTCGCGCCGGGACGAAGCGATGCCACAATTTCCTCAGTGGTTCTCCGCCGATGGTACTCAAGGCTGAAGCGCGCGCCTCCTGGCTGCTCGTAGAGGGAATCGTGCAACCGCCGCAGCGGCGGCTTTGCTTCCCCGCCTTGTGCCACCGTCAGCCCATCTGGCGCACGTCGCTGAGGCGGCCGGTGATCGCGGCGGCGGCGGCCATCGCCGGGCCCATCAGGTGCGACTTCGCGTTCTTACCCTGGCGGCCCTCGAAATTGCGGTTCGAGGTGGTGGCGACGCGCTCGCCGTTCATCGCCTTGTCGTCGTTCATCGACATGCACATCGAGCAGCCGGCCTCGCGCCACTCGAACCCGGCTTCGAGGAAGACGCGGTCGAGCCCTTCCTCCTCGGCCTGGTGCTTGACGTGGCCGGAGCCCGGCACGACCAGCGCGGTAACCCCGTCGGCGACCTTGCGGCCCCGGGCGATCGCCGCGGCGGCGCGGAGGTCCTCGATCCGGCTGTTGGTGCACGAGCCGATAAAGACGCGCTGCACCGGCACCTCGCTGAGCAGGGTGTTCGGTTTCAGCTGCATGTAGGCGAGCGCCCGTTCGACCGCCGCCCGCTTCAGCGGGTCGTCGATCTGCGCCGGGTCGGGGACCCGGCCGGTGACCGGCGCGGCCTGCTCGGGGTTGGTGCCCCAGGTGACGTGCGGCGCGATGTCGGCCGCATCGAACTGCGCCTCCTTGTCGAACCTCGCGCCGGGATCGGAGGGCAGCGTGCGCCAATAGGCCTCCGCCTGCTCCCACGCCGCGCCCTTGGGCGCGAACGGCCGGCCTTTGACATAGGCGATGGTCTTCTCGTCCGGCGCCACCAAGCCGGCGCGGGCGCCGGCCTCGATCGACATGTTGCAGACCGTCATGCGGCCTTCCATCGACATGTCGCGGAACGTGCTGCCGGCGTATTCGAAGACATGGCCGGTGCCGCCGGCGGTGCCGATCTTGGCGATGATCGCGAGGATCACGTCCTTTGGGCTGACCCCGGCGCCGAGCGCGCCGTTGACCTCGATCAGCATGTTCTTGGCCGGCGCCTGGATCAGCGTTTGGGTCGCCAGCACATGCTCGACCTCAGAGGTGCCGATGCCGAAGGCGAGCGCGCCCATCGCGCCATGCGTCGCGGTGTGGCTGTCGCCGCAGACGATGGTCATACCGGGCTGCGACAGGCCCTGCTCCGGCCCGATGACATGGACGATGCCCTGGTCGAGGCTGGTGATCGGAAAATAGGGGACGCCGAATTCCTTGACGTTGCGCTCCAGCACCTCGACCTGCAGCTTCGAATCCGGCTCGATGATGCCGGCGACGCCGGCGCCGCGGTTGAGGGTCGGGATGTTGTGGTCGGCGACCGCCATCGTCTTGTCGGGGCGGCGGACCTTGCGCCCGGCGAGCTTCAGCCCCTCGAAGGCCTGCGGCGTCGTCACCTCGTGGATCAGGTGAAGATCGATATAGATCAGATAGGTGCCCTCGCCCTGCGGGGCGATGACGTGGCTGTCCCAAATCTTGTCGAACAGGGTGCGTGGCTGAGGCATCGGACTACTCCTGCAAAATCATTTCTCGGCGGCCGCGGCGGCTTCCGCCTCGCGGCGCAGGCTGTCGCGCGAGCGCTCGGCGATGCGCGCGGCCTTGCCGGTGAGACCGCGCAGGTAATAGAGCTTGGCGCGCCGGACGGCGCCGCGCCGCACCACCTCGATCAGCGTGATGCGCGGCGAATAGAGCGGGAAGATGCGCTCGACCCCCTCGCCGTAGGAAATCTTGCGCAAGGTGAAGTTGGAATTGATCCCGGCGTTCTTGCGGGCGATGCAGACGCCCTCGAACGCCTGGATGCGCTCGCGCTCGCCTTCGACGACCTTGATGCTGACCCGCACCGTGTCGCCGGGGTCGAAACGCGGCACCGGGCGGGCGGCCAGGAGCTTGGTGCGCTGCTCTTCTTCCAGTGTCTGCAACAGGTTCATCGTCCGATCTCCCCTCCGCTGCCGGTCGTTACCGGCTCCGCGGCGCAATAGCGTTCCCACAAATCGGGGCGGCGCTCCCGGGTCAGGAGCTCCGCCTGGGCCCGGCGCCAGGCGCGGACCCTGCCATGATCGCCCGACACCAGGGTGTCGGGCACGATGCGGCCGCTCCATACTTGCGGCCGCGTGTAATGCGGGTATTCGAGGAGGCCCTCGGCGAAGCTTTCCTCGGCAAGCGCCTCGCCGCTGCCGATGACCCCGGGCAGCAGCCGCACGCAGGAATCGATCACGGCGATCGCCGCCGGCTCGCCGCCCGACAGCACGAAATCGCCGAGGCTCACCTCCTCGACGCCGTTCTTTTCGAGGACGCGCTCGTCGATCCCCTCGAAACGGCTGCAGATGAGGCGCACGCCGGGTCCCGCCGCCAGTTCGCACACCCGCGCCTGACCGAGCGGCCGGCCGCGCGGCGACAGGTTGATCAGCGGGCCGGCCCCGCCGGCGCCGGCGATCGCCGCGTCGAGCACGTCGGGACGTAGCACCATGCCCGGCCCGCCGCCGAACGGCGCGTCGTCGACCGAGCGGTGCCGGTCGGTGGCGTAGTCGCGGATATCGACCGTGTCGAGCCGCCACAGCCCGGCCTTGAGCGCTCTGCCGGCCAGCGAATAGGCCAGCGGGCCGGGCAGCATCTCCGGAAAGATCGTCAGCACGGTCGCCTGCCACATCAGATCAATTCCCCTTCGGGCTCGCGGATTTTCTCCGGGCGCGGCGGATCGAACAGGCCCTCCGGCGGGTCGAGCACGATCTTGCCGCGGCCGACATCGACGACCGGCGCCACGGCGCGGGTGAACGGCACCAGCACCGGCTGGCCCCCCTGGCCTATATCCCTTGCGCGCGTATCCCTTGCGCGCGCGATCTCCAGCATGTCGCCGGCGCCGAAATCGTGCACCGCGATCACCGTGCCGAGCGGCGAGCCGTCTCGCAGCACCGCGGCGAGGCCGACGAGATCGGCATGGTAGAATTCGTCCTCCCCGGTCGCCGGCAACGCGGCGCGCGGCAGATAGAGCCGCAACCCGCGCAGCATCTCGGCGCGGTCGCGGTCGGCGACGCCGGAGAGCGTGGCGATCACCATGCCGTCGCCCTTGGCCGAGCCGACGATTTGCAGCGTGAAGCGCCGCTCGCCGCTTTCGTCATCGAGCGCGCCGTAACGGGCGATGGCGTCCGGCTCGTCGGTGTAGGTCTTGATCCGCACCGCACCGCGCACGCCATGCGGCGCACCGACGACACCGAGGCACACGCGTGCGGGGGTGACGATGTCAAGAGGATCGGCTTCATCTAGGGATCAGGCCGCGCCCGCCGCGGCGCCGGCGGCTTCCTCGGCCGCCTGGGCGCGTTCCTGCGCCTTCTTCTTCGGCGCGGATTTCTGCGGAGTCTCGCGCACCTCCGGCTTCGCCATCAGCCCGGCGTTGCCGAGAAAGCGCGCCACCCGCTCGGTCGGCTGCGCGCCGACGCCGAGCCAATGCCTGAGGCGCTCCTCCTTCAGGGTGACGCGGTCGGCGTGGTCGCGTTCGAGCATCGGGTTGTAGGTCCCGACCTTCTCGATAAAGCGGCCGTCGCGCGGGCTTCGCGCATCGGCGATGACGATGCTGTAGAACGGCCGCTTCTTCGCGCCGCCGCGCGCCAGGCGGATTTTCAAGCTCATGAGATACCTCTCATCTCGTCTCGGCCTTTCGCCGTAACCCGTTGATAAAAATCTATCGGAACCCACCCGGCATCAGCGCCGACATGCCGTGGCGCATCATTCCCTTCTGCCCGAGCTTCTTCATCCGCTTCATCATCCCGGACATGTCCTGGTACTGCTTCATCAGCCGATTGATCTCCGGCACCGTCGTGCCCGAGCCCGCGGCCACCCGGCGGCGGCGCGAACCGTTTAGCAGGTTCGGGTTCTTGCGCTCGGATTTGGTCATCGAGGAGATGATCGCTTCCTGGCGCTTGACGATGGTCTCGTCGATATTCGCGGCGTCGATCTGCTTCTTGATCTTGCCGATGCCGGGCAGCATCCCCAGCATGCTCGACATCCCGCCCATGCGGCGCAGCTGGCGCAATTGGCCGGCGAGGTCGTCGAGGTCGAAATTGCCCTTTTGCAGCTTCTTCGCGAGCCGCTCCGCCTCGTCCTGGTCGGCGGTCTCGGCGGCCTTCTCGACCAGGCTGACGACATCGCCCATGCCGAGGATGCGGCCGGCGATGCGCTCCGGGTGGAACGGCTCCAGCGCATCGATCTTCTCGCCGGTGCCGATAAAGACGATCGGTCTGCCGGTGATCGCGCGCATCGACAAGGCGGCGCCGCCGCGTGCGTCGCCGTCGACGCGGGTCAAGACGATGCCGGTCACCCCGGCGCGCTCGCCGAACGCCTTGGCGACATTGACCGCGTCCTGCCCGGTCATCGCATCGGCGACGAGGATGGTCTGGTGCGGCGCCGCCGCCTCGCGCACCGCGGCGACCTCGAGCATTAGCTCTTCGTTGACGGTGAGACGGCCGGCGGTGTCGTACATAACGACGTCATAGCCTTCGCGCCGCGCCACATCGAGCGCGCGCCGGGCGATCGCCACCGGCCGCTCGCCGGCGACGACCGGCAAGGTCGGAACCTGAACCTGCCGCCCCAATTGCGCCAACTGCTCCTGTGCTGCCGGCCGCTGCACGTCGAGCGAGGCCATCAGCACCTTTTTGCGCTCGCGGTTTTTGAGGCGCAGCGCCAGCTTGGCCGCAGTCGTCGTCTTGCCCGAGCCCTGCAGCCCGACCAGCATGATACCGACCGGCGCCGGCGCGTTGAGGTCGAGGCCGCCGCCAAGGCCGTCGCCGCCGCTTGCCCCGCCGGAGAGCGTCTCGACCAGGTGGTCGTGGACGATCTTCACCACCATCTGGCCCGGCGTCACCGAGCGGATGACGTCCTGGCCGACCGCCTTTTCCCGCACCGCGGCGACAAAATCGCGCACCACCGGCAGCGCGACGTCGGCCTCCAGGAGCGCGACGCGGATTTCACGCATCGCCGCGCCGACATCGTCCTCGCCGAGCGCGCCGCGCCCGCGCAGCCGGTCGAAAATCTCGCCGAGACGATTGCTCAGGGTGTCGAACATGGCCTATCGCGGCTCCAACGCATTGCGGGCCGGCGCGCGACACTCGCGGGCCGGCCGTCTCCCATTCGCGGGAGGGCTCCAACATTCCTGTCGGCAGCGTGCGCTGACGCTAGTGTCTGCGCCGGTTGCTGTCAATTGCGGGTGTCCCGGTGGCGGCATGCGGTGGTTATAGCGCATCGCCGATACCCGTTTAAGATGGCTGATTATCCTGGTATGTTCAGCACCATGCTGGATCCGCGGCGGCGCGAGCTTGGCGATTTCATCCGGGCGCAGCGCGAGCAGCTGTCGCCCGCTTCGGTCGGTCTGGTCGGCGCCAGCCGCCGCCGCACGCCGGGCCTCCGGCGCGAGGAAATCGCCCAGCTCGCCGGCCTCAGCACCACCTGGTACAGCTGGATCGAGCAGGGCCGCGACGTTTCGGTATCGCCCCCGTCGCTGGCGCGGCTGGCGAACGCGCTGCGGCTCGGCCGCGCCGAGCGGGCCTATCTGTTCGAGCTCGCCGGCAAGCGCGATCCCCGCCCGGCCGACAGCGAGGGCGACGAGGTGCCGCCGGCGGTGCTTGCCGCAGTCGACGCGATCGGGGCCCCGGCCTATGTCCTCGACCGCAATTGGGACGCGCGGTGCTGGAACGCGGCGGCCGGGCGGCTTTTCGTCGGCTGGCTCGACCGAGCGCAGGAGCCCGGCGCCTCGCGCAACCTGCTGCGCTTCATCTTCCTCGAACCCGGCGCGCGGTCGCTGATCTGCGACTGGCGGGGCCGCGCCCGCCGCGTCGTCGCCGAGTTTCGCGCGCATTGCGCCTCGCATCTCGACGATGGCGGGCTGCGCGCCCTGATCGACGAGCTGCGCCGCTTCAGCCCCGAATTCGCGCAGATGTGGGACGAGCACGGCGTGCTCGGCCGCGAGGGCGGCGAGCGCACCTTCAGCCATCCGCAAGACGGCTTCCTGCGCTACGAGCAGGTGACGTTCGAGCTTGCCGGCCATGCCGATGTGAAGCTGACAGTTTTGGTGCCGGGTTAAATCCCCACGCACCACCCCGGCGAAGGTCGGGATCCATTTATCCGCTGTTCCAACGGTTGAAGGGTAGGCCTGGGCTTCTTGCCAGGTGGTGCTTGAGATCGAGATCGATGCACTATGCCGTTCGGAAATTTGCACGACGGAGAATAAATCCATGCATTTCGACCTCGGCAAGATGCCGGCGAGCGACGGCTACAAGCTTCTGATCAGCACCGTCGTGCCGCGGCCGATCGCGCTGGCGACGACGGTCGATGCCGCGGGCCGGGTGAACGCCGCGCCGTTCAGCTTCTTCAACGCGGTCAGTTCGGACCCGCCGGTCGTCGTGCTCGGCATCAACGGCACCGGCTCCGCAGGCGGCTACAAGGACACCGAGAACAACATCCGCGAGACCGGTGAGTTCGTCGTCAACCTGGTCGACGAGGCGCTGGCCGAGCGGATGAACATCTGCGCCGTCGATTTCCCGGCCGAGATCGCCGAACTCGCAATCGCCAAGCTGAGCCCGGTGGCGTCGGTCGGGGTCAAGCCGCCGCGCATCGCCGAATCGCCGGTCAGCTTCGAGTGCAAGCGCATCACCGGCCTGTCATTGGGCGGCAATTCGACGATGGAGGTCGGCCGCGTTATCCACATCCATATCCGCGACGATTTGATGGACATGGAGAAGCTCTACGTCAAAACCGACCAGATCGGCCTCATCGGCCGCATGCATGGGCGCGGCTGGTACACCCGCACCAGCGACCTGTTCTTGATGGACCGGATGTCGCTGGCGGAGTGGCAGGCTGGCCGCCGCTGAAACCCCGGCACTCGGTTTTTCTCCCCTTTTGCCCGTGCTTCCGCTAGAGAGGGCGATGCTCTTGCGCTCGCGGACCTGGCGGATCGGCCTCTGGCTCGGGGTGGCGGCCGCGCTTTTCGGCTGCCCGGCGCTCGCCGCGGACACCGGCAACGGCTCGAAAAACTTCAATGTGCCGAATTCGGTGCCGAACTATTTCAGCAACGAAGCGGGGCCGATGGTCGGCGGCGCGGCCGAATCGCGACGCGGCGCGCTCTATAGCGGCCAGGCTCCGGCCGCGCAGCCGCCGCGCCAAACCACGGCGATGACCGCCGCGGCGCCGCAGCCCCGGCCTCGCCAGCACCTCGCCATGGCGGAGCCGCGCGGCCGCCTGATCCGCGGCCGGCGCGCCGCACCCGGCGTCACGCACCGCGTCGCCGCTCACGGCCGCGCGCCACAGCGCGTCGTATCGCGCGGCGGCTCGCATGTGACCCATGTCGCGAGCCGGACGACCCACATTGCAGCGAACCGAGCGACCCATACCGCTACCCGGACGGCAGCGCACACGGCCAGCAAGGCGACACGGGCCGTCAACCCGCGTCATCACGCGCGGGGCTAGCGGCTCGGCAGCCTGTTGGACAGGAAGCAGCCCGCCGCCCTATAAGCGCGGCATGCGCATCGCTTTCCGCAAGATGCACGGGATCGGCAACGATTTCGTCGTGCTCGACCAGCGCCGCGACCCGGTCCCGGTCGGCGCGGCCGCAGCCCGCGCGCTGGCCGACCGGCATACCGGGATCGGCTGCGACCAGCTCCTGCTGCTCGAACCGCCGCGGGACGCGCGGGCGCAGGTCTTCATGCGCATCCTCAACCCCGA
>Ga0075522_10002806_pt1 | contig 12870 bp, 12 predicted proteins | sample NGEPerA_FD_74796 | JGI IMG/M metagenome (GOLD analysis project Ga0075522, IMG submission 74796) | Arctic peat soil microbial communities from the Barrow Environmental Observatory site, Barrow, Alaska, USA - NGEE PermafrostL2-A | ecosystem: Environmental > Terrestrial > Soil > Wetlands > Peat ... | reverse complement strand
TCGTGGCCGCGATCATCTTGCTGGCCTCGAGGAACGGAGGCTCGGGGCCGTCGGCGGGCCATGCGGCCGGCGGTCGATCCTTCGCGCGGGCGCCGTCGGCCGGCGCCGCGTCGGGCGGTTTTCGGGCGGCGCCGTCGGCGTCCCGCGCGGCCTCGGCGCCGGCGCCCGGCTGGCACGGCGGCGGCACCGTCCCGGCCGTTCCGCGGGGCGCGCCGGTGTACCGCGGCGGTGGTGGACCCGGAATCGGGGTCGCGGTGATCGTACCGCTCGACGAGCCGGTCGCCACCCACGACGGCAGCGTCGGCTACGACGATCCGATCTTCGCCGGCGACGAGCTGTATGTCTCGATGACGTTGCTCTCGACCTACGACGGCCGGGTCCTGTGGCATTTCCGCGACCACCTCGACCTGTCCGCCGATCACCCGGCCGACGTCGATCGGATGGCGCATGTATTTCTCGACGGCCTGCCCCCGGCCTTGCCGCCGCCGCCCCGCTGACGGCGGGCGGTGGCATAATCGATCGGCCGCGCTCTGTTTCGCGCCGGAGGTCACCATGCGTATGCTCGCCGCCCTCATCCTCTCGACGTTCGTCGCCGGTTGTTCAAGCGGGACCTCCCAAGGTGACGGCGCCGGCGGCGCGTCGGGCCAAGCGGGGGCTGGCGGCGCGGGCCAAACCGGCACGGGCGGACAAACGGGTGCCGCGGGTCAATCCGGGACGGCCGGTCAAACGGGTGCCGCGGGTCAGACCGGGACGGCCGGTCAATCCGGCGGCGCGGGTCAGACCGGGACGGCCGGGCGAGCCGGCGGCGCGGGCCAGACCGGGACGGGCGGACAAACGGGTGCCGCGGGTCAACCCGGGACGGGCGGTCAATCCGGCGGCACCGCGGGCCAGACCGGAGCGGGTGGCACCAACCCGCTCAGTCAGGATGTCATCAACGCGTTCGTGGCGGCGCACAATGCCGCTCGCAGCGGGCCGCTCACCCCCACGCCCAATCCGGCGCTGCCGCCGGTCAGCTGGGATCCGATTCTGGCCAACTCGGCCTACAACTATACCGCGCTTTGCCAGGGAGCGAACGGTCTGCTCTCCCACAATGCCAACCGGTCGACCGACTATCAGGCGCTGGGCGGCAGCGGCTACGTGGGCGAGAACATCTACGCCACCACCGCCAACACGGTCGCCCCAGCCGACGCGGTGAACGACTGGATGACCGAAGCGCCGCAGTTCAACTATGCGACCGACGATATCGGCGACGGCGGCCACTACACGCAGGTGGTCTGGCGGGCCAGCATCCGCATCGGCTGCGCCATCGTGAACTGCCCGAACCTCACCTACCACGACACTGTCCTTTGCGATTACTCCCCGGGCGGGAACATCACCGGCCAAGAACCGTATTGAGCGCCATTTTAGTCTTCCTGAAGCGCCGAGCGCGCGCGGGGCGATGAGCACCCCCGGTGCCGGAGGCGTTTCGGCGCCGGTCGCCCGCGTCCGCCAGCCGCGCGGTCTCTACCTACTGTTCACGGTGGAGATGTGGGAGCGCTTCTCGTTTTACGGGATGCGCGCCATCTTCGTGCTGTTCGTGGCCGACAGCGCGCGCGGCGGCCTCGGCTGGTCCAAGGCGGCCGCCAGCCAGCTCTTCGGCCTGTACGGGTTCGTGGCCTACTCGTTGCCGATCCTGGGCGGCTACCTGGCCGATCGGTTCATTGGGACGCACCGGTCGATGGTCATCGGCGCGGTGATTCTGGCGCTCGGGCATTTCTGCATGGCGCTGCCGAGCACGCCGACGTTCTTTCTGGGCGCCTCGCTGGTGGTGATCGGGACCGGCTTCTTCAAGGTCAACGCCTCGACCATGGTCGGGCAGCTCTACGGGCCGAACGACGCGCGCCGCGACGGCGGCTTCACGATTTTCTACATGGGCGTCAACGTCGGCGCGACGCTGGGGCAGGTGGTGTGCGGCTATTTTGGCGAGAGCGCGCGCTGGGGCTGGCACTACGGGTTCGGCGCGGCGGGCGTCGGCATGTTGCTGGGGCTCGGGGTTTACCTGCGCCTGCGGCCCAAGTACCTGCGCGGGATCGGCGAGCCGCCCCGCCGAGCACCCAAAGGCGTCACGGCCTCCACCGCGAAAGCGGCGCCGCCGGCCGAGCCGCTCACGCGCGACGAGCGCGATCGGGTGGTCGCGCTGCTCATCGTGATTGCTTGCACCATCCCGTTCTGGATGGCGTTCGAGCAGGCCGGCTCGTCGATGAACTTCTTCGCCGACGAATGCACCAACCGGATGGTCCTGGGTTTTCGGATCCCGGCCTCCTGGTTCCAGTCGATCAATTCGACGGTGCTGATCGTTTCGGCGCCGCTCTTTGCCGCGCTGTGGACCGCGCTCGGGCGCCGCGACCGCGAGCCCAGCACGCCGATCAAGATGGCGATCGCTCTGGTGCTGGTGGGGATCGGCTTCATCTTCATGGTGGTCGGCGCGCGGCGCAGCGACGGCGGCGCGCTGGTGAGCCCGTTCTGGCTGGTCGCCGCCTACAGCTTCCACACCTTCGGCGAGCTGTGCCTGTCGCCCATCGGCCTGTCCTTCGTCACCAAGCTGGCGCCGCTCAAATACGCGTCGCTGTTGATGGGGGTCTGGTTCGGGGGGACCGCCATCTCGGAGCTGCTGGCGGGGCAGGCGGCGGCGCTCACCGATCGGGTCGCCAAGGGCGAGCTCTTTCACCTGCTGGGCGGTCAGGCCGACTTCTTCCTCATCTTCGTGATCTCGTCGTTCGCGACGGCGGTGGTGCTGGCGGCGCTGGCCCCCTGGCTGCGGCGGCGGGTACATGGGCTGGACGCCTGAGGCCGAGGCCGGTCGGGATGTCGCCCCCGCTCGCCGTCGGCGACGAACCGTCGGCGCGCTCATCTGGTTGCTGTCTTTGCTAGTCTCGGGGACCGTGAGCGCGCAGGCCGCCCCCGACCCTTTTGCATGGCTCGAGGACGGCGACGCGCCGCAGGTGCAGAAGTGGACCGAGGCGCAGAACGCCGCCACGCGCCGTTTTCTGGACGCCGTGCCGGGCCGGGCCGCGCTGGAGCGTCGCTTTCGGGAGCTCTACGAGATCGGCGCGCTCGGCCTGCCGGTCTCGCGCCCGCACGGTGCGCTCCGCCGATATTTTTACACCCGGCGCGACGGCCAACAGAACCAGCCGGTGCTCTACTTGCGCGAAGAACACCCGGCGCCCAGCGATGGACGGGCCGCCGATCGGCTGTCCAAGGCGGGTCGCGGCATTGGACAACACGACCGTCCGGAGCGCGCGCTCATCGACGTCAACCAAGAGCGCGCCGACGGCACCCGCGCACTCGATTGGTGGTTTCCGTCGGACGACGGGGCGCTCATCGCCTACGGCGTCTCCGACAACGGCGATGAGGAGTCGGTCCTGCGCGTACGGGACGTCGCGAGCGGCCGCGATACCGGCGACGAAATTCCGCGCACGCGCGCCTGCTCGCTGGCCTGGACCCCGGATGGGCGCGGCTTTTATTACACGCGCTATCCGACGCCCGGTCAGGTGCCTCGCGGCGAAGAGGCCTACCACCGGGCGGTCTTTCATCACCGCCTGGGCGAGCCGCCGGCGCACGATCGCCCGATCTTCGGGGCCGGGCGCGACCGCGCGGATTGGCCGAACGTCGATCTGTCGCCCGACGGGCGCTGGCTGGTGATCACCGTCGACCAGGGGTGGTCGAAAAGCGAGGTGTACCTGCTCGACCTGCATCTGCCCGGCAGCCCGCCGGTGACGGTGGTGTCGGGCGAGACCGCCAAGTTCCAGGTCGTCGAGGCGCTCGACGATCGGATCTACCTGGTGACGACCAGCGGCGCGCCGCGTGGGCAGTTGCTGGCCGTCGATCCCCGCCAGCCGGCGCGCGGGCATTGGCGAACGGTGATCGGCGAAACCGATGACGTGCTAGAGAGCGCGATCTACGTCGGCGGCCGCCTCGCGGTGTCCTACCTGCACGACGCCGCCGCTCGCCTGCGCCTCTACGATCCGGACGGTTCGCCCAGGGGTGAGGTGGCGCTATCGGGCCTGGGCGCCATCCGGGGTTTGAGCGGCGCGCGCGACGCGACCGAGCTCTTCTTCGGGTTCACGGATTTCTTTTCCCCGACCACCGTCTTTCGCGTCGCCGCGGGGCCGAAGCCCGAGGCGCGCGTCTGGCGTCGCCTTTCGGCGCCCGTCGATCCGGCCGCCTTCCAGGTCGAGCGCGTGATGGTCACCTCGCGCGACGGCACGCGCCTACCGCTATTTCTCGCGCACCGCAAAGGCGCCCCGCGCGACGGGAGCCGGCCTGCGCTGCTGACCGGGTACGGCGGTTTCGACGTCAACATGCTGCCCGGCTGGACTCCGGCGGCGATCCCCCTCCTCGAGAGCGGCGGCACTTTTGCGCTGGCGGTCCTGCGCGGTGGCGGCGAGTACGGCGAGGCCTGGCATCGGGCGGGCATGCTGGCCAACAAGCAGAACGTCTTCGACGATTTCATCGCGGCCGCGAGCTGGCTGGTCGAGCAGCGGGTGACCAGCCCCGAGCGGTTGGCAATCGCGGGCGGCTCGAACGGCGGCCTGCTGGTCGGCGCGGCGCTCACCCAGCGGCCCGACCTGTTTCGCGCGGTGGTCTGCGCCGTGCCGCTGCTGGACATGCTCCGCTACCACCTGTTTCGTATCGCCGCGCTCTGGATTCCCGAGTACGGCTCGCCCGACGATCCCGAGGCGCGCCGCTGGCTGGCGGCCTACTCGCCCTATGCGCACGTTCGGGACGGCGTGAGATATCCCGCCGTTTATTTCCACACCGCCGCCTCCGATTCGCGCGTCGATCCCATGCACGCCCGCAAGATGACGGCCCGGTTGCAGGCCGCGACCGCCGGGGCGATCCACGGCGCGGTCTCCGGAGCGGTTCACGCCGCGCCCGACGCCGGCGCGCGCGACACCACCCGTCCGATCCGTCCGATCCTGCTGCAGGTCGAGAGCCACGCCGGCCACGGCGCCGGCAAGCCCCTCGCATCGGCCAGCTGGTCGACGAGTGGAGCTTTTTGTTCTCCCAGCTCGGTGTCGCCTACGATGGGTCCCGATGAAGAAGACCAAGGTCATCATCCTGTTCGGCGGCCGCTCGGCGGAGCACGAGATCTCGCTGCTGTCGGCGCGCAACGTGCTGGCCGCGCTCGATCGCGAGCGCTTCGAGCCGGCTCTGATCGGCATCGATCGCGCCGGCCGCTGGCACCGCGAATCCGAGCGGACGCTGGCCGCCGCCACCGGCGATCCGCGCGCGCTGGCGCTGGACGGCGCGGCGCCGCTGGTCGGCATCGAAGAGGGTCTGGCGTCGCCGTCGCCGTCGGCCACGCCCGGCGGCGACGATACGGTGGTGTTCCCCGTTCTGCACGGCACTTTCGGCGAGGACGGGACGGTGCAGGGGCTGCTCGAGCTGGGCGACGTGGCCTACGTCGGTGCTGGCGTGCTTGGTTCGGCGGTGGGCATGGACAAGGATGTCGCCAAGCGCCTCCTGCGCGACGCCGGAATCCCGGTCGTGGAGTTCGCGGTCGTGAACGCTTCGGTGTTTGCGCGCGATCCTCCGGGCGCGCTGGCCGTGGCGCCGGCGCTGGGCTATCCGCTGTTCGTCAAACCGGTCAATGCCGGCTCGTCGGTGGGGGTGTCGCGGGTCTCTTCACCGGCCGGTCTCGAACCGGCCGTGCGGGCGGCCTTCGCCTTCGATCGCAAGGTGTTGCTCGAGCGCGCCGTCGATGCGCGCGAGATCGAGTGCGCGGTGTTGGGCAACGACGATCCGGTCGCCTCGATCCCGGGCGAGATCCTGGTCCACCACCGCGACGGGTTCTATTCGTACGACGCGAAGTACATCGATCCGAAAGGCGCCAGCTGGAAGATCCCCGCCGACATTCCCCCGGCGACCGCGGCGCGCGTTCAGGCGCTGGCGGTGGCGACTTTTCAAACGCTCGAGCTGGCCGGCATGGCCCGTGTCGATTTTTTCATGGAACGCGGCGGCGGTGCCCTTTACGTCAACGAGGTGAACACCCTTCCCGGATTCACGGCCATTTCGATGTACCCCAAGATGTGGGAGTGGAGCGGCATGTCACAAAAGGCCTTGGTTTCCAGGCTGATCGAGCTGGCCCTCGAGCGACGGGACGCCCGCCGCGCCCTTAGAACCGGGGTCGGTGATCGCGCTCCCGGATAACCCGTCCATTCGAATTCGCATTTTCCGTGTATCCGAAGGGGCGCCGACTCGTACATAGGGTTGTGAATCGAGAAACTGGTGCAACGAAAAGAAGCGTGGGACGTCCGTCAAAAGCACAGCCGTTTCGGGCATTTGTCGTAGATCTGCTGCTCAGGCAGCCGGGTCTGCGGTCGCTCGAGATCGTGCGCCGGGCCCGGCAGGCCGGCTACGAGGGGGGCAAAAGCGCGCTCTATTCCCTGATCGCCAGCGTGCGTCCACGGCGCAGCCGGCCGCTCAGCGATCACGACAAGGTTCCGGGCGAGATCGCGCGGCACGGCTTTGGCCAGATCGATCTGCAGTTCCGCGACGGCGGCCAGCACACCCTGACGTTCTTCGTCTCGCGGCTCGAATATTCGCGCTTTACGATCGCGTCGTTCGTTCCCGACCAGAGCGTCGAGACCTGCGTGCGGACGCTCATCGCCCATTATCGGGCCATGGGGGGCGTGCCCCTGCTGGCGGCGTTCGACCGCGGGCGCCCGATCGGCGTGGGCGCGGATCGCGAGGGACGCATCAGCGAGTGGGATCCGGCCTTCGCCTATGCGGCGCTGCAGATCGGCCTCGGCGTCGAGGTGCGGGCCCGCCGCGGCGCGGATCGCGGCCCCGGGACCAATCTCGGGAACTGGTTGAAGCTGTCGTTCTTCAAGGGGCTCACGTTCATCGACGAGGCGGACGCCGCCCGCCAGCTGGCCGACTGGCTGCGCGACGAAAACAACCAGCCCCAGACCGAGGCCGGCGGGAAGACCTCGGCGCTGCTGCTGACCGAGGAACGCCAGCGGCTGCGGCCGCTGCGGATCGAACCGCGCGACTTCGCGCTGCGCTTTCCGGTGCTGGTTGGACCGCGCGCGCTGGTGGTCCACGACGGCCAGTCCTATGCGATGCCCCCGGATTCGGTGGGCCTGGTCGGCTCGCTGCATCTTTATCCCGATCGGATCGCGATCGTGGCTGGGCGTTACGAAGCGGCGCACCCCCGGCGTCGGCCGCTGGAGGGCTTGGCCCCGACGATCGTCGCGGCCTCGTCCGGGTGGGCGCCCAGCCCGGCGGTGCCCCTGGCCGCTCGAGCCGGCTAGGCCTCGGCGGGTCGAGCCTGCCCGCGGCCGATGCCGTAATACGTAAAGCCGGCGGCGCGCAGCTCGGCCGGGCTCCAGACGTTGCGGCCGTCGAACACCACCGGCTGCCGCATGGCCGTCTTGAGGCGTTCGAACGACGGACGGCGGAACTCGTGCCATTCCGTGACCAGCACCAGTGCGTCGGCGCCCTCCACGCAGGCGTAGTGCGATTCGTCGTACTTGATTCGGTCACCGAGCTGTTTGCGCACCGCTTCGATGGCCACCGGATCGGAGGCGGTCACGGTGGCGCCGGCCGCCAGCAACTTGTCGATCAGCACCAGCGCGGGTGCCTCGCGGATGTCGTCGGTTCCCGGCTTGAACGCCAGGCCCCAGATGGCGATCCGTTTGCCGGTCAGATTGCCGGCGAAGTGGGCCACGATCTTCTCGCCCAGGCGCTGCTTTTGCCGCTCATTGACGGCGACGACCGCATCGAGCACCTCCAGCTCGTAGCCGACCTCGCGCCCGGTGCTGATGGCGGCGCGTAGGTCCTTGGGAAAGCAGCTTCCGCCGAACCCCGGGCCGGCGAAGAGGAACTTCGGCCCGATCCGGGCGTCCGATCCCATGCCTTTGCGGACCAGCTCGATGTCCGCGCCCAGCAGCTCGCAGAGGTTGGCCAGGTCATTCATGAACGAGATGCGCGTGGCCAGCATCGAGTTGGCGGCGTATTTGGTCAGCTCGGCCGACCGCCGATCCATGACCAACATCCGATCGGTCGTGCGGGTGAAGGGGGCATAGAGCGCACGGAGGGTCTCGATGGCGCGCTTGTTCTCGGTTCCGACCACCACCCGGTCCGGCTTCATGAAGTCGCTTACCGCGTCCCCCTCCTTCAAGAACTCCGGGTTGGAGGTGACCGCGAACTCGTGCTTGGCCACCTTCTTGATGATGGCTTCGATCTTGTCGCCGGTGCCGACCGGGACGGTCGACTTGGTGACCACCACCGCCCAGCCGGTGAGCGCGCTTCCCACCTGCTCCGCCGCCTTGAGGATGAAGGAGAGATCGGCCGAGCCGTCCGGGCCGGGCGGCGTGCCGACGGCGAGCAGGATCACCTCGGCGCCCGCAACCCCGCGGGGGATGTCGGTGGTGAAGCTGAGGCGCCCCTCGCTCACGTTGAGCATCACCAGCTTGTCGAGCCCCGGCTCGTAGATCGGCATCACGCCGTTCTCGAGCCCGTCGATTTTGGCGGCGTCCACGTCGCAGCACACCACGTCGTTCCCCATGTCCGCGAAACCCGCCCCCGCCACGAGGCCCACGTACCCGGTGCCTATCACGCAAATCTTCATCCCGATCGCATACCATGATCGCCAAAATCCATGAACGTCATGCTGCTTGCCGCCGGCCGTTCGACCCGTCTTGGAGCGCTCGGTTTGACGCTGCCCAAGCCGCTGGTCCCCGTCTGCGGCCATCCGGCCATCCATTTCGGCCTCCACGCGGCGGCGCGCGCCGGGGCCACCCGCGTCGTCGTCAATGTGTTCCACCGCGGCGACCTGCTGCGCGCGGCGCTCGGCGATGGGCGCGCGCTCGGGCTGCGGATCGACTACTCGGTCGAAGACGAGCTGCTGGGGACGGGCGGCGGGCTGGCGCGGGCGCGCGCGCTATTCGGACCGGGACCGGTACTGGCCATGAACGCCAAGGTGGTCGCCGATCTGGATCTGCCGGCGCTGCTCGCGGTCCACGGCGACGTCGCCGCGGCGACCATGCTCCTGCGCGACGATCCCGATCCCGAGCGCTGGGGCGCCGTCGGTGTCGACGCGACCGGGCGGGTGGTCCGCATCCTCGACGCGCACTCGCCGCGGGCGCCGGTGGGGCTGGTGACGTTGCGAATGTTCACGGGCATCCACTTGCTGGCGCCGGCGCTGCTCGATCGCTTGCAGCCGGTCTTCTGCGACGTCATCCGCGACGCCTACGTCCCGGCGTTGCTGGCCGGCGAAACCATCCGCGCCGTGACCCTCGCCGGTTACTTCGCCGAGCATTCGACGCCCGCCCGCTACCTCGAAGGCAACCTGGCGCTCCTACGCGATCCGGGGCTCGTCCGCGACCCGCCGGGCCCACTGGTCGGGGTCGACCCCGGCGCGCGGATCGCGGCCTCCGCCCGGATCGTGGCGCCCGTTCGCATCGAGGCCGGCGCCGTGATCGAAGCCGAGGCCCAGGTTGGGCCGGAGGTGGCGGTGGGGCCCGCCGCCCGCGTCGGCGTGGGTGCGCGGGTCGAGCGATCCGTGATCTGGCGAGACGCCACCGTCGCCGCGGGCACGGCGCTGGTCAACGCGATCGCGACGCCGGCCGAGATCATCGAGGTCTGGTGAATCGATGGGTCGGGGTGAAAGCGCCCCAGATCAGGCCTGCTCGACTCGGATCGCGACGACCGTGATGTTGTCGAGGCCGCCGTTCTTGTTGGCGGCGGCGATCATCTTCTCGCAAAGGGCGTCGAGATCTTCTTCGCTCTCGATCATCGACGAGATGTCGTCGTCCTTGATCATGCCGGAGAGGCCGTCCGAGCAGAGCAGGTAGACATCGCCCAGCGCGGGCGCGTCGACCAGCACGTCGACCTGCACGGTGTCCTTCATCCCCAAAGCCCGGACGATCACGTTCTTGTGCGGGAACGACGCGATCTCGTCGGCCGAGAGGTTCTTCATCTTGATGTAGTCGTTGAGCAGCGAGTGGTCCTCGGTCATTTGCTTGAGGACACCGTCGCGTCGGCGGTAGAGGCGGCTGTCGCCGACGTGCCCGATCACCAGTGCCCGGTCGACGAACAGCGTCGAGACGACGGTGGTCCCCATGCCGTGGCAGCGCGGATCCTTCTGCGCCTGCTCGTGGATCTTCAGGTTGGCCAGCTTGATGGCGGTGACCATCCGGTTGGTGTCGTAGCGGTTGCCATGATCCATCTTGAAGGGCCAGGTGATCTGCTGATCCTCCTGGGTCGCCTTGAAGAAGCCGACGATGGTCTCGACCGCCATCCGGCTGGCCACCTCGCCCGAGGCGTGTCCGCCCATGCCGTCGGCCACGATCGCCAACCGTTCGGTCTCGGGCAGATAGAACGAATCCTCGTTGTGGGCGCGTTTCATCCCCACGTTCGAGTCGCCCGCGAAACGTACCCTCATCCCGTCCAGCGGAAACGACGAGCTCATCGGAGTGGCTCCATCGTATCCCTCCGCGGCGCGACGATCAACGCGGAGACTGGCTTCAAGAAGCTGATGGCCGGGCCCACCGAGATCGAGAGCGGCCCCTCGCCGCGGTACAGATCGCCATCGATCGTGTAGGCCATGCTGGCCGCCTGGGGGACCACCTCCAGCGCGGAGGCGACGCCGCTATAGGCGCGTTTGGCCGCGATGCCGCGGCCGGTGTGGACCGACCAGAAGTCCGGAATCAGCGACAGCGGCGCCCCGTGGATCGCCAGCACGCCGAAGCGCTCCGGGTCGTCGTCGGCCCGGTGATTGAGCTTGAAGCCCAGGCCGACCTCGCGCACCGTCGCCGCCCCGATCCCGACGAAGGTGGTGCGATCGAGCAATTGGCCATCGATCCGGATGGTCCCCTCGAACCGCTTGAACAGGCGGCGCACGAAGGGCCCGCCGATCAGCGCGGAGCCGAGGCCGCGCAGCAGCAGCCAGCCGGCGCGCGCCGGGCCGTAGCGGCCGGTCCCATAATATTCGGTGAGGAAGTTGGCCATCAGGCCGTTGCCGAAGATGAAGCCCAGCGTGTCGCCGATGCGCAGGCAGCGCCGGCGGAGCGAGTCGAGCGAGCGGCCGGCGCGGACGGCCTCCACCAGCGAGCCGAGGAAGGTCATTGGTCGCTCGCGGATGCCCAGCGAAGTGGCGACCACGTTCATCGTGCCGCCGCAGAGCACCGCCAACGGCGGAATCGGCTGGTCGCCGAAGGCGCGGCCGAGCGCGCTGACGGCCCGGTGCAAGGTGCCGTCGCCCCCGTGAACCGCGATCACGGCCGGAGGGTTGGCACGCAGCTCGGCCGCCGCCGCGTCCAGCTCTTCGAGCGTCTTGGGCGCCAGCACCCGCCCTTCGGCGCCCACGAGCGCCTGAAACTCCGCGGCAATGCGCGGGTTGCGGCGGTTGGCGCGCGAGCGCGGGTTGACCAGGACGGCGATGGGGGTCAGTCGCTACCGCCCGCGTCGTCGCTGGGTGCGTCGTCGGTCTCCTCGGACGCGCTGTCCTCGCCCAACTCCGCCGTCACGTTCGCGATCTTCGGGTACCAATTCTCGAACACCTCGACGATCTGACGCGCCTGCTTCTCGTTCGAGATGTTGAACGACGACTGCTTCCGGTAGGTCCCCTTCGACTTCTTGAAGCGGACGATGGCCATCTTGGGCGGGCGAAACTTCCCCTTGGCCCGGTCGAGCTCCTGGAAGAGGAACATCACGGTGGCCCAGCTCCCCTTGGTCAGCACGACCTTGTCGATCTGCTTACGGACCAGCGTCCCTTCGTCCTCGTAGTCGTAGGTCAGCTCTTCCAGGGTCTCGGCCATCGCTGGGATCCTCTTTCTGGCTCGCGGCGGTCAGGAGACGCGGGCGTGGATCGCCGCGCGGTCGTCGGTGGATAGGTCGAGAAACTCGAGACCCATCCCTGGAAACTTGTCCTTGTGGACCCCGCGCGCGACGCGCACGACCCGGCTCTGGGCGCGAATGCGGCGCCCGCCCGGCAGATCGAATTCGATGAGCAGCACCTCGCCCACCTCGAACAAGACGTCGGCGCGCAGAAACGTCCCGCCGCAGGAGACGTCGGTCGACGAAAATCGGATCGGCTTGCGCACCTTGCGGGCCGCGTCGGTGACCAGCACCGAGACCTCCAGGCCGACGCGCCGGAACTTGCGCGTGTCGCGGCCGGCGGGTCCGCGGCTCATGGCCGCAACTCCAGCGCCAGGGCCGAACGCACCTCCACCGAGACGCGCGCGCCACCGGGGGCCAGCGGCTCGCGGATCTGAACTCGTCGGGCCACCTCGACGGAGGTCGCCACGCCGCCCGGCGCGCCCGACCGCGTGTGCAGCAGGTGGGCGAGCAGCGCGCGCGGAACGACCACGATCGCCTCGGTCGAGGCGTTGCTGGGGACCGCGCAGGTAACGGCCACGGTCGCGCCGAACGGGCGCAGCTCGACGATCGCGCCGGCGGCGCCGCTCAGCGTGAGCGTCAGGCCGCCGCTGGTCTCGACCCGCGCGCCCGCCGTCGGCGCGATCCCGTTGACGGCGGCGAGGCGCGGCAGGGCGGGTACCGTGAACTCGGCGATCGGCAGCTCGGCGTCGGCGCTGTAAAGGCTCATGTGCTCGGGCAACCCGCCGAGCGACTGCGGGCCGGCCTCGGCCACCACGCCGCCCACCACGCCCGCCACGTCCGGGAAGACCCGCGGGAACGGGCGCATCAGCGGATCGGCGGGGCCGAAGCCGACGCCCACACCGCTCAGCTCTTCGAGGTCGATCGAGCTGCCGCGCGCCACCAGCGCGCTGGTCGCCTCGTCGACGTCGCGGAGCACGCAACCCTGATCGGGCGCTGCGGCCGAGAGGGGATCCACCAGGCCGAGGACGTCTTCCCCCTCGG
>Ga0075522_10002803_pt1 | contig 12872 bp, 13 predicted proteins | sample NGEPerA_FD_74796 | JGI IMG/M metagenome (GOLD analysis project Ga0075522, IMG submission 74796) | Arctic peat soil microbial communities from the Barrow Environmental Observatory site, Barrow, Alaska, USA - NGEE PermafrostL2-A | ecosystem: Environmental > Terrestrial > Soil > Wetlands > Peat ... | reverse complement strand
GTTATAGACAATCCGCGTAGTGTGTAACCATGGTGACACACTGCCCAAAAAGTACAACACATCCCGCGCCGCCTTTATAAAAGAGCCGGCCGGCGGTCGTCCTGGATAGATAGGTTCTGAGCCGTGCGCGACTATCTGAAGCGCCTCGTTACGACCGGCGCGGCCTATCAGTTCGGGGACATTCTCGCGAAGGGCTTCGCGCTGATCACGCTGCCGCTGTACACGCGCCATGTGAGCACGGAGGGCTACGGCGCCGCGGAATCGCTGCTGACGGCGGTGATCCTCTCGAGCATCCTGCTGCGGGGGGGCGTGGGCGAGGCGTTCATCCGCTTCTACTTCGACGACGACGACGAGGCGAGACGCGACCGGGTCGCGCGCACGGCGATCGCCGCGGTGGTGTGGACCACGACCCTCGCCTCGCTGGTGGCGGTGGCATTCTCCGCCGGTCTGTCGAGGCTGCTGCTCGGCTACGACGATCCGCGGCTGATCGACTGCGCGATCCTGGGGCTGTGGGCGTTCACGAACCTGGAGATGGTCTACGCCCAGCTGCGCGTGGACGAGCGCACGCGCGTGTATGTCTGGGCGTCGGGTGCGAACGTGGTGATGACGGTGACGTTCACGGTGGCGCTGGTGGTGTTCGCGGGCCAGGGCGCACGCGGTCTGCTGCTCGGTAACTTCGGCGCGTCGGCGCTGGTCGTGGTCGGCCTGTGGTGGGTTCTGCGCAGGCGCTTCTCACTGCGTGCGAGGAGGGCGGATCTGGGTGCGATGCTGCGCTTCGGGGTGCCGACGGTGCCGGCGGACGCGAGCGTGTACGCGCTGCAGGTGGCCGATCGCTTCTACCTGCTGCGCGTCTACAGCGAGAGCTCGGCCGGCCTGTACGCGGTCGCGCTGAAGTTGGCGACGGTCGTGTTCGTGGCGGTGCGTGGCTTCCAGTACGCGTGGCCGCCGCTGGCCTACTCGATCGAGAGCGACGAGGAGGCGGCGAAGCTGTACTCGCTCGTGACGACCTACTACGCGCTCGCCACCGGCGTGGTCGTGTGCGGCGTGGCGCTGTTGGGACGCTGGATGGTGCGGCTGCTGGCGGGCCCGGAATTCTTCGGCGCCTACAAGGCGCTGCCGTGGCTGGCGCTCGGCTGGGCGCTGTACGGGCTGTACCTCGTGTTCATCGTGATCGCCGGCCGCGCCCGCGTGACCTCGCGGAACTTCCCCGCCGCCGCCGCCGGGCTGGCGGTGAACGTGGCGTTACTCGTGCTGCTCGTCCCCCACGGCGGGGCGAACCTCGGCATCGCCGGCGCCGGGATCGCGCTGTGCGGCGCCTACGTGGTGATGCTCGTGGTCATGTATCTGCTCACACGCAGCCTGTTCCGCGTCGGCTTCGAGTGGCGGCGGTTGGCCCAGTTGACGGCGATCTTCGCCGGCGTGGCGGTCTCCGGCGAGCTGCTGCTGCCGACGGACGGCTTCGCCGGGTTGGCACTGCGCGCGGCATGGCTCGGCCTGGTGCCGGTGCTGCTGCTGGTCACCCACTTCTTCGCCCCCCACGAGTGGGATCAGGCGCGCGCCCTCCTCGCCGACGGCCGCCGCCGCGTGGCGGACTTCCGCGCCAAAGGCGGCGAGGTCGAGGAGTACGCGGAGGACCCGTTGAAAGACCTATAAGCGGTTGTAGGCCGCCGCGGCCTCGCGCAATCCTTCGCCGCGGTTGGGGTGGAGCGTCGCCGTGACGTGGCGGAGGTAGCGCCGCGGCGAGTGGCCGGGGAGCACGAGCGCGGCGAGCGCGCGCAGGAGGTAGGTCCAGGCGGTGAGCCAGCGCACGATGCGCGCGGCGGCCGGGGAGTGGTGCTTGCGCATGTAGAGGTCGCGGTTGCGCGACATTTCCACGATCCTGCGCTCGGGGACGCTGTCGGTGGAGAGCTGCTCGTGGTGGATCGCGACGGCCGCCGGCACGTAGAGGCTGTACCAGCTGACATCGCGCAGCCGGCGCGCGAAGTCGACCTCGTCGGAGTAGACGAAGAAGTCCGGATCGAGGTAGCCGACCTGCTCGGCGGCGCCGCGCCGGACGAGTAAGGCGGCGGACTGGCACCAGTCGACTTCACGGACCCGGTCGCCGGTGCTCTGCACCGTAAGTCGGCCGTGCAGGAAGAGCGCTCCGGCGAACGCCGTCGAGGTCGTGGGAAAGCGCCATGCGGACGGCCGGCTGCTTCCGTCTCCTCGCCGCAGGGCAGCACCCGCGCAGGCCGCGTCCGGATGCTCCTCCAGAGCCTCGTACAGCGCCGTCGTCGCCCCGGGGAGCAGCTCGGAGTCCTCGTTGAGCAGCAGCGCGTAGCGTCCCCGCGCGCGGCGCAGCAGCTCGGAGTCGTTGAGCGCCTTCCCGCGGCGCTCGTCGAGCGCGAGCACCTCGTCCACGGTGGGATGGGCTCGCGCCGCCGCGGCGGAGCCGTCGCGCGAGCCGTTGTCGAGCACGAGCACCTCGGTGGCGAACGGCAGGCCCCCCCGCTCCCGTGCGATCGCGTCCAGCCCGCGCAGCAGGAGCTCCCGCTGGGAGGTGTTGACCACGCAGTAGCTCAGCTCGATGTCGGGCATCACAGCGCCGCCGCGGCGTCCTCGAGCCGATCATCGCCCCAGAAGATCTCTCCGGCGATCGCGATCGTGGGTACGCCGAAGACGCCGAGCGCGTGAGCCGTCTCGGTCGCTTCTCGGAGCGCCGACTTGATCTGGGGGTCGCCGGTTGCGTCCTCGACCGCCCGCGCGTCGAGGCCCACCTCGGTGGCGGCCCGCAGGACATGCTCGGGAAGGCCGAGATCGTGGCCCTCGAGGAAGGCGGAGCGGAGCGCGCCAAGAGTGAACTCGCGTCCGCGGCCGACCTGGAACGCGAAGGTCGCGGCGCGCATCGCGAACAGGTAGTTGGCCGGCCATGGGTCGGGCCAGCGCACCGGCGGTAGTCCGTATAGCGCCGCCCGCCGCTCGACCTCGGCGAGTCCCTCCTGGCGCCGGGCGGGGTCCTCCAGTGACCACGACGAGCGTCCGTTCAGCTTGAACAGCGCGCCCAGCGACACCGGCTGCCAGCGGACCGGCTCCGGCAGGACCTCGGAGACGCGCTCCGCCGTGAGGTATGCGAACGGCGATCCGAGGTCGAAGTAGAAGGTCACCCGCGTCACGGGATCTATTGTCCTCCCGATGCGCGTCCACGTCGTCGACCCCTCCGCCTACACGCCTCCGTATGACCACGCGCTGTGCCATGCGCTGGGGGCGGCGGGGGCGGACGTCGAGCTGTTCACGAGCCGCTTCGCCTACGGCCCCGTGGCGCCCGCCGAGGGGTATGCGCGCCGCGAGCTGTTCTACCGCGCCGCGCGCTTCGCCCCGGGCTCCCGCGCGCAACGTATGGTGAAGCTCGCCGAGCACGTCCCCGACATGCTGAGCTATCGCCGCGCCGCGCGCGACGCCGATGTCGTCCACTTCCAGTGGCTCTCCGTCCAGCAGCTCGACGGCCATCTGCTTCCAGCCCGGCGCGGTGCGGCGGGTTCCCGCCGCCGGGCGCGGGGTTCCCGCCGGCCGCTCGTGCTGACCGCCCACGACGTCATGCCACGCGAGCCTCGCCCCGGCCAGCTCGCCGCCCAGCGACGGCTGTACGATCGCTTCGACGCGCTCGTCGTCCACTCCGAGCACGGGCGCGAGCGCCTGACGCGCGAGCTCGGCGTCGATCCGGACCGCGTCCACGTGATCCCCCACGGTGTCTTCGCGCACCTCGCGGACGTCCCTCCGCGGCCACCTCCCTTCCAGGTCGACAGTCCGGTCGTTTTGTGCTTCGGGCTGATGCGCCCCTACAAGGGGATCGATGTGCTGCTCCAGGCGTGGCAAATGCTTGGAGTCCCGCCCGCCCACGCCGAGCTGTGGATCGTGGGGATGCCCCGCATGGACATCGCGCCGCTGCGCGCCGCCGCTCCCCCGAACGTGCGCTTCGTGCCCCGCTTCATCACCGATGGGGAGCTCCCGGCCTACTTCCAGCGCGCCGACCTCGTCGTGCTGCCCTACCGCGAGATCGACCAGTCGGGTGTGCTCTTCACGGCGCTCGCGTTCGGCAAGCCGCTGCTGCTCAGCGATGTCGGTGGCTTCCCCGAGATCGCCGCCACGGGCGCCGCGCGCACCGTCCCCGCCGGCGATCCCGCCGCGTTGCGCGACGCGCTGGGTGAGCTGTTGGGTGACCCTCCCGCGCTGGCGAGGATGGGCGCCGCCGCGCAGGCCGCGGCCGCGGAGGAGTACGGGTGGGAGACGATCGCCCGCCGCACGCTCGAGCTCTATCGCTCGCTCGGCGCCTGATCGCCTGTCTCGTCGCGGCGCAGCGAGATATAAGGGTCCTCCCGCTTCACTGCGAGAATCCCGCCGTGCTCGTTCTCGAGATCCTTTTCTGGGTGGCCGCCGCCTTGATCGTGTGGACCCAGCTCGGCTATGCGCTGGCGCTCGCCGTTCTCGCCCGGTTCGCCGCGCCCGTCACCACGCCATCCTCTGGGCGACTCCCGGAGCTGTCGTTGATCGTCGCCGCGCATGACGAGCAGTCGGTGATCGCGGCCAAGGTGGCGAACGTGCTCGCGCTCGACTACCCGCGTGAGCTGCTCGAGCTGATCGTCGCCTGCGATGGCTGCTCGGACGCCACGGCGGAGCGTGCTCGCGCGGCGGGCGCGGATGTCGTGCTGGAGCTGCCCCGCGGCGGCAAGATACGCGCTCAGGATGCGGCCGTGCGCGGCGCCCGCGGCGAGATCGTCGCGTTCTCCGACGCAAACGCGCTGTGGGAGCCGGACGCCGCCCGCGCGCTCGTCGGCGCCCTCGCCGATTCTCAGGTGGGCTATGCCTGCGGCCAGGTCCGCTTTTTTCAGGGTTCCCACCCACCCCGCGGCGCTGCGGCCACCAACCAAGAGGGTGTTTATTGGCGCTATGAGATGGCCGTCCGCTCGCTGGAGTCGCGCCTGCGCTCGATCACCGCCGGCAACGGCGCGATCTACGCCACCCGCCGCGAGGCCTACCTCGAGGTAGACCCGATCATGGGCCACGATCTGTCGTTCCCGTTCAACATGGTCAAGCGCGGCTGGCGCGCCGTGTACGTGCCCGCTGCGCGCGCCGAGGAGAAGATGGTGCCCTCGATCGAGGGGGAGTTCGCGCGCAAGCGGCGCATGATGAGCCACACCTGGCCGATCGTCTTTCGCGGTGGCATGCTCTCCCCGCGCGGCTACGGTCTCGGCTACGGCCTGATGATCCTCTCACACCGAATCCTCCGCTACGCAACCCCGGCCCTCCACGCGGTCGCTCTGCTGGCCAACCTGCTGCTCGTGATCGACGGGGCCGGCGTGCTCTACGCGATCACCCTCGCGCTCCAGCTCGCGCTGCTCGCCGCCGCCGCGCTCGGGGGAGCGCTGCGCGCGCGTCCGCTGCTGCTCGCGCGCTACTACGTGCTCACCACCGCATCGCTCGCGGCCGGCCTGTGGGACTGGCTGCGCCATGGCACAGCCGCCTCGTGGGAAGCAGCCGAGGGGACGAGATGACCCGTCGCGCCGTCGACATCCTCGTGTCCGCCTCCGCGCTCCTACTCGCCTCCCCGCTGCTCCTCCTCGCGGTGGTGGCCGTCCGGCTGGAGTCGTCCGGGCACCCGATCTACCGGCAGCGGCGCGTGGGGCTCGACGGGCATTCGTTCGACGTGTTGAAGCTGCGGACGATGGTCGACGGCGCCGAGCACATCGGCGCCGGGCTGGCGGTGAACGAGAACGACTCGCGGGTCACCCGCGTCGGGGCGTTCCTGCGGAGGACCTCGCTCGACGAGCTGCCGAACCTGCTGAACGTGTTGCGCGGGGAGATGTCGCTGATCGGGCCCCGGCCCACCCTGCCGGTGCAGGTCGAGCAGTACACCGACCGCCAGCGCGGGCGTCTCGCTGTCAAGCCCGGGATCACCGGCTGGGCACAGGTCAACGGCCGCACCTCGCTGCCGTGGAGCGAGCGGATCGAGCTCGACCTGTTCTACATCGCCCATCGCTCGCTGCCGCTCGACCTGCGGATCCTGTGGCGCACCGTCGCGATGGTGCTCGGCGGCTCGGGCCTCTACAAGGGGCAGACCGGCGGCTGGGAGTCAGGCTCGTGAGCTCGCCCGGCGTGGGTCCATCGGGCGCGAGCCCGCCGGCTGCGACGCCGCCCGCGATCCTGCTGACGGGCGCGGGCAAGCGCTACGACATCGTCTCCTGCTTCGCCCGCCTCACGACGACGATCGTCGCGGACCCCTCCCCGCTGGCGCCGGCGCAGTACGCCGCGCAGATCCGCGCCGCGGTCCCGCTGATCGACGATCCCGGGTACGTGGCGGCGCTCGAGGAGCTGTGCGCCGAGCACGGCGTGGGCGCGGTGCTGCCGCTGACCGACCTCGACATCGAGGTGCTCGCCCGCGCCCACGCCGATGGGCGGCTGCCCGCGCTCGTGCCCTCGCCGGAGATCGCGCGGGCCACCTACGACAAGTACGAGACCCATCTCCTGCTCGAGCGCCTCGGCCTGCCCTCCCCGCCGACGGTGCTCCCCGAGGAGGACCTCGAGGCGCAGCGCTACCCGGCGATGGTCAAGCCGCGGCGCGGCTCGGGCGCGCGCTCGATCCACCTCGCCCACGATGCCTCCCAGGCGCGCTTCTTCGTCGACTACGTCTCCGAGGCGACGATGATCCAACGCGCGATGGGTGGGCCGGAGTGCTCGATCGATTGCCTCGGCGACCTCGAGGGCCGCTGCCTGAACGCGATCCCCCGCACGATGCTCGAGTCGCGCGGGGGCGAGTCGATCAAGGGCGCGGTCGTCCACGACGCCGAGCTGATCGAGCTCGGCAGGCGCGTGATGGAGGCGCTCGGCGTCCGCGGCCCGGCCACGATCCAGGTCTTCCGCGATCCCGAGCTCGGGTTGCGGATCACCGACGTGAACACGCGCTTCGGCGGCGCCTTCCCCGCACCCGTCTACGCCGCGCTGCCCGGCCGCACCTACCCCGAGCTGATCGTGCGCCTCGCGGCCGGCGAAACCGTCGAGCCCCACGTCGGCGAGTTCCGCGCCGGGGGCACCTTCACCCGCTACTACTGGCAGCTCGAGCTCGACGCGGAGTTGGCCCCGACCGGCCGCGAGATCGTCCCCGATGGCCCACCTGCGCCAAGGTAGATGCCGCTGGAGCTAGAATCAACAGTCTGTGAACACATTGCTCGCCGACCCGCCGGCTGTCGCTAGCCCCGAGCAGCTATCCACCACCGAGGCCGCAGCCGCCGCGCCGCCCGCCGCCGCGCCCGAGTCGCCCCCCGCGGCCGGCCCGCCGCAGCCGGCCTGCGCGAACTGCGGCGCCCCGATGGGTGACGCCCAGGACTGGTGCCTGCAGTGCGGCGCCGGCGCCCCCGGCAGTCTCGACGGGGGCGGCCCGAGCTGGCGCTCGGCCGCGGCGCTCCTCGCCGCCACGGCGATCCTCGTGCTCGGCGCCGCGGCGGCCGCCTACGCGGCGCTGACGAAGGAAGGCGCCCACAAGGCTCCCGCGACGGTCGTCGTGGCGAAAGCCCCGGTGGTCGTGACACCTCCCGTCACACCGTCCGGCACTGGAACGCCGGCGACACCCACGCCGACGACGCCCGGAGTGGTGACCCCCACGCCGAAAGCCGCCGAAACGCCGCCCGCCAGTAACCCGCTGCTCTCGACGGGCTCCTCCAAACCGCCCAAAATCCCACTCACGGCACCGACGCCGAAATCTTCGGGCACGACCACCACGCCGGCCGCTCCCACGGGCGAATCGACCCCCACCTCGACCTCCCCCTCGTCGAGCAACGAATCCGGCGGCGCGAGCACCGGACAGCCACCCGCCGCGATCGTGCTCGACCCCGACGCGGCCGCCACCTACAACCCCTACGGCTATCCCGCGAGCGAATTCGGCGACCCGAGCCTGGCAATCGACGGCGACACCTCGACGGCATGGTCCGCGAAGGTCAACCCGGCCGTGGCGCCGAAGATGGCGGAGGGGCTGGTGATCGACCTGAAGAGCGCCCGGCGGATCTCGGCGGTGCAACTGGTCACCGCGACCCCCGGGATGAGCGTGCAGGTGTACGGCTCGAACGGTCACACGCCGCCGAGCTCGATCACCGACCCGGCGTGGGTCCAGCTGAGCCCCTATCTGGTCGAGAAGAAGCACAACGACCGGATCAAGCTGCGTGACTCCACGAAAGCGTTTCGCTTCATCACGCTCTGGATCAGTAAGGCCCCCGCCGCGTCCGTCGGCACCCCCCAGGCGCCCGGGCATGTCGCCGTGAACGAACTCGAACTCTTCCCGGCGACCGGGTGACGGCGCCATACTGCGTCCTCACCGATCGGGATCGACGGGATCTCCGATCGGCTAGCACGTGTGCCAAGCACACGTCGCTCGCTGCGTCCTTGTCTGGCTTGTCTCCCGGCCGCCGGTAGGCTAGAAAATCTGGCTCAGCCGGCGCGCTTCGCGCGGGGTTTGGCCGCCGGGCGTTTCGCGGTGGTGGTGCGTTTCTCCGGGCTTTTGGCGCCCGGGCGTTTCGCGGAGGGACGTTTCGCGACCGCGCGGGGCGATCCCCAGACCTCGTCGAGGAACGCGGCGATCGCTTCCGTCAGTCGCTCGGGCTGGAGACGTAGCTCGACGAGCGAATCGGCTTCCAGGAGGCGCCCGTTCGGGAGCTCTTTGGCGAGCATCCCGGCGTCGGAGAAGGGGTGGACGGGATCGCGATGGTGCCCGAGCACGAGCGCCGGCGTCTGGAAGGTGTGCCGCTCGCTGCGGTGGGGGGCGATGCGCCCGAAGAACAGCCCCTGCAGCAGCGCGCCGCTGGGACCGGGTTCCTGACGGACGAGGTCGAGCATGACGTTGCCGTAGTGGGGCAGCAGCCCTCGCGGCACCGCCCGCGTCGCCCGCGCGAGCAGCTTCATGACCGGCTCACCGAACGTGAGCGCGACGAGCAGCGGGGTGAAGGTCAGCGAGCTGGGCAGCAGGCCGTTGTCGAGCACGGGCATCTCGAGCACCATCCCGCGGAGGCGCTCGGGCGCGACCGAGGCGATCTCCAGCGCCGTGTTGGCGCCCAGCGAGGTGCCCATTACGACGGCCTGATCGATCCCCAGGTGATCCATCAACCCGAGCACCTGCTCGCCGAAGATGCTCATCGAGTAGCGCCACATGTCGCGCGGGCGATCGGATTCGCCGTGGCCGAGGAGGTCGATCGTGATCACGCGGTTCCCCCGCGCCGCGAGATCTTCCGCGAGCGGCCGGTGCATCTCCTGCGAGAGGAGCAGCCCGTGGACGAGGATCAGCGCTCGTCCCGCCGCCGGTGAGCTCTTCGCGGTGCGTCCGCGCGTGCCGCCCACGGTGACGGCCGCCGGGCCACCGCCGTATTCGGTGTAGGCGATGCGCTGGTTCTTCAGGCGGAAGGAAGGCATCGGGCGAAAGGTACACCCGAGCCCGGGCGGTGCCGTGGATCGCCCGGGCTCGATGGTGTCCCTCCCCGTCCCTCTCCGGCGGCCTCCTGACTGGCTGGTCGGCAGGTGACCGTCCAGCAGATGACCTGCTCCTATAACCCACGAGCGACGCGGAAGGTGCGCTACGGGTGAAGCGGAAGGTGCGCTGAGCGGTGTGCGCTGATCGAGCCGGAGCGCTAGCTTTGGGTGAGCCTTACACCCGTCGGACACGACCAGGAGGAGATCCATGGCCAAGCAGCCCCGCATTCTCGCCGGACAGAGCGCCGCGATCACCGGCGGCGCGCGCGGTATCGGCCGCACGACCGCGCAGGCGCTCCTGCGCCAGGGCATGCGGGTGGCGATCGGCGACGTCGATCTCCCGGCGGTGCACCAGACCGCGGCCGAGCTGGGCGATAGCACGGTGGGGCTGCCCCTCGACGTGACCGACAGGGCCTCGTTCGTCGCGTTCCTGGACGCCGCCGAAGAGCAGCTGGGTCCGGTGGACGTGCTGATCAACAATGCCGGCATCATGCCGATCGGCCCGTTCCTCGAGGAGGACGACGCGACCACCCGGCGGATCCTCGACATTAACGTCCTCGGCGTGATCATGGGGATGAAGGTCGCGCTCCCGCGGATGACGGGCCGTGGCCGTGGCCACATCGTGAACATCGCCTCGCAGGCGGGCAAGTACGGGTTCCCGGGCGGCGCCACCTACTGCGCGAGCAAGGCCGCGGTGATCAACGTGAGCCGGGCGGTGCGCAAGGAACTGCGCGGCTCCGGCGTGGAGGTCTCGCTGATCAGCCCCGTGGCGGTGAACACCGAGCTGGGCCTCGGCCTCGCGGAACCGCGCCAGCGCCAGTTCAGGAAGATCGAGCCCCAGCAGGTCGCCGACGCGATCGTCGAGACCCTGCGGGTGCCGAAGTTCGACGTGCACGTGCCCAAGCAGCTGTCGATCAGCGAGCGGGCGGCCGCGTTGATGCCGATCGCCCTGCAGGACACCCTCTCGCGCCTGTCCCACGCCGATGCCGTGCTCTCCCAGGTGGATACCGGCGCCCGGGCTGGATACGAGCTGCGCGCCGCGCACTCGGAGCCGGGGCTGCCACCCGCGTCCGAGCAGGCTCAGCTGGCCGAGCGCTCGTCGCGGTAGCCGTTCGCCGGCCGGTCGATTCGCCGGCTGGCCGATTCGCCGGCTGGGGATATGTTCCACAATGGCCGGAGTGTGCGCCATAGTTACACACCACGCGCAAAGAGGACATTAACTCTGAGCGAGCCACTCGGCGATCAGCCGCCCGATCGGGGCGATCCTAAGCTCCATCCGGCGGTCCCATCGGTTAGGCTCGCGCCAGATGCACACGGCAGTCCTCCAGCTGGCGCCCATCGTGGGCGCGGAGAAGAGCAAGGTCCCGTTCTACATCGCGGGCGGCCTGCTCGTGGCATGGGCATTGATCCTGTCGGTGGTGATCGGTATGCGTAGGCCCGACTTCCCGGGCACCAAGGCGGCGCAGCGCGGGGTCATCGCGGTGACGACAGTGCTCGTGCTGGGGGCCGTGGGCACCGCCGTGCTGACCTCGGGCGGGAGCACCACGACAGCGCCCTCTTCACCCGCGGCGAGCGCGTCGACGACGGCGCTGAAGCTCGCGGCGAACCCCGCGGGCCAGCTCAGCTACGACACGAAGCAGCTCAGCGCGAAGGCGGGGCCGGTGACGATCACGATGACGAACATGTCTCCCCTGGAACACGACGTGACGGTCGCGCAGGGGAGCACCGTCGTGGGAGCCACCCCCCCTTTCCGGGGTGGCGCGAGGACGCTGGCGTTGAAGCTGAAGCCCGGGACCTACACGTTCTACTGTTCGGTTCCCGGCCATCGCCAAGCGGGGATGGAAGGCACACTGACGGTTTCATGAAGCTGTACGGTCGTCGACGGCTCACACGAGATCGCGGACTGGGCGGTGGCCAACTCGGCGTAGCTCTGGCGGAAGGTCGGGAGCGGGGGCGCCGGGCGATTCTGGTCGAGGAGACGATCGAGATCCTCGTCGGCGTCCGCGCCGATACGCCCGAGCGCGACTACCATGCCCGTGCCCAGGCCGACGGCGCAAACTACCGAAGCAAGAATCAACAGCAAAATCATCGACTGACCTTCCTTCTCACAACTACTCCCGCGCGAACCCTCGCATACCTCGCGGACGCAAGCCGCGCGAGCCTTCGAGGATCCCGCAACACCCGAAAAACTATTCTGCGTAACCCGGCCAATACCCTTTACCGATCCACGGACAAACCAAGCGAAGGGAATTTTTATGGACGTCGTTGCCGAGCTCGATCAGACCCGCGCCGCCTTAAGCGTCCTGGAGCACCCGTTTTACAAGCGCTGGAGCGCGGGCGAGCTGAGCGCCGCGGAGTTGGAGTGCTACGCGGGGGAGTACCGCCACGCCGTGGTGGCGCTGGCAGCGGCTTCCACGCGGGCGGCCGCGAAGGCCGGGCCTGCCCACGCGAGCGGCCTGAGCGCTCACGCCGAGGAGGAGACGGCGCACGTCGCGCTGTGGGATGACTTCGCCCGCGCGAGCGGCGCCCGCGCGAGCGGCGCCCGCGAAACGGTTGACCCGGCGGACGGTGGGGTTGACCCGGCGGATGGTGGGGTTGCGCTGGATGAGACGCGGGCCTGCGCGGAGGCGTGGACGGCGGGGGAGGACCTGCTGGAGCACCTGGCGGTGCTGTATGCGATCGAGGCTAGCCAGCCGGAGGTGTCGAAGACGAAGCTGGAGGGCCTGACGGAGCACTACGGCTATAGCGCGGAAGGCCCGGCGCTCGAGTACTTCCGGGTGCATGAGCTGCGCGACGTGGAGCACGCACGCGCGGCGGGCGAGCTGATCGAGGAGCTGCTGGACGGCTCAGACGATGCCGAGGCGCAGGCAGGCCGGATGATCGCGCGCGCGGAGGCGGCGTTGCGTGGCAACTGGGAGCTGCTGAGCGGCGTGGAAGCCGCCGGCACGGCGGCATAGGGGCTGCCGGCACGGCGGCATAGGGGCTCTGCCGGCACGGCGGCATAGAGGCCTGCCCGGCACGACGGCATAGAGGCCGGGTCAGGCGCTTGGGGGAGGCCCTGCCCCGAGCCGCCAGGCGAACAGGACGGCGGCCACGGAGGTCGCCAGGTTGAGGCTCGAGACCCCGGGTCGCATGGGGATGCTGACGCGCGCATCGGCCCGGGCGGTGAGCTCGTCGCTGAGTCCGTAGCGCTCGGTGCCGAAGGCGAGCACCGCGCGCGGGGGCAGCTCCGAGGGGTCCAGCGTCTCGCCCTCGGGATCGACCGCGAGGAGCGGCCGGTCGCCCGGCGGAAACTGGGCCGGGGGCTGGGTGAGACGGGCGACGGGCAGCGCGTAGTGCAGCCCGGCGGCGCCGCGCAGCGCGTCGGGATGCCAGGGGTCGTGGCTGCC